>ERZ802827.231-NODE-231-length-30400-cov-11.1268_pt1 | contig 30400 bp, 27 predicted proteins | sample MGYA00345652_ERZ802827 | MGnify/ENA primary metagenome ERZ802827 (study PRJEB30503, sample SAMEA104212372) | marine metagenome | biome: Westerlies Biome; feature: [SRF] surface water layer (ENVO:00010504) within the epipelagic zone...; material: water... | reverse complement strand
TTTTTAATTATGCACTAAAAAAATTAGACTTTTCAATTTATTCCCACTCAATAGTACCTGGGGGTTTAGATGTTGTATCATATACTACTCGGTTAATACCTTTGACTTCATTTATAATACGAGTCGAAACTCTACTTAAAAATTCTCCACTAAATGGATAAAAATCTGCAGTCATACCATCCACAGAAGTAACAGCTCTTAATCCACAAACAAATTCATATGATCTTTGATCACCCATTACTCCTACAGTTCTTACAGGTAATAAGACTGCAAAGGCTTGCCATATTTCATTATATAAATTTGCTGCCTTAATCTCATCAATATATATTTTATCTGCTTGTTGAAGCATTTTTACTTTGTCTTTAGTTATATTGCTTAACACTCGAATACCCAATCCAGGTCCTGGAAATGGATGTCTTTGAATGAATTCTTTCGGTAATTTTAATTCTTTACCCAATCTTCTCACCTCATCTTTAAATAATTCTCTTAATGGCTCCACAAGATCTAATTGCATATCTTTTGGAAGCCCGCCAACATTATGATGAGACTTTATCACTGACGTAGGTCCACCATGAAAACTCTGACTCTCAATTATATCAGGATAGATTGTACCTTGAGCTAAAAATTTTGCTTTTTTAATTTTTTTAGATTCAGTATTAAATATTTTAATAAATAAATTACCGATAATTTTGCGTTTTTTTTCTGGATCAGAAACACCCTTTAGTGCAGTAAAGAATTTATTTTTTGCATCAATTGTAACTAACTTTGATTTAAAATGTTTTTTAAATAAGTTTTGCACTTCTTTAGTTTCATGAAGTCGCATCAGGCCTGTGTCAACATAAATACAAGTAAGTTGTTTATTAATAGCTTTAGAAATTATCGCTGCGGTTACCATACTATCCACACCTCCAGATAATCCACATATTACGTGATCTTTTTTTACGTCATTCTTAATCTTTGTAATTTGAGTTTTCAAATAGTTTTGCATGCTCCAAGTAGGTTTAGTTTTACATATATGTATTATGAAATTATTTAATATTTTTTCGCCTTGAATAGTGTGAACTACTTCGGGGTGGAATTGTAAACCGTAGATGTTTAAATCTTTATTTTCTATACCAACAAATTTAGAGTTTTTACTAGTTGCTATTGTCTTAAAATGTTTTGGAAGTTTAATTGCTTTATCACCATGGCTCATCCATACAAAATGCTGTTTATTTTTTAACTTTAGACCATGAAAAAGCTTACTCTTGCTCTTATGGGTTATCAAAGTTTTACCAAACTCACGTTGTTTTGATATCTCAACCTTTCCACCTAGCTGATGAACTATTAATTGCATTCCATAACAAATCCCTAGAATAGGAATATTTAGTGAGAAAATTTTCTGATCAATCTTGGGTGTACGCGATTTGTGAACGCTAGCAGGCCCGCCTGAAAAAATAATGCCTGTTGGTTCTTTATCTTTAATTTTAAGTAATAGATTTTTGTTACTTACAATTTCACAGTAAACATTTGCTTCTCGCACTCTTCTAGCTATTAGTTGTGTAACTTGTGAGCCAAAATCAACGATATAAATCAAAACAATCTCCTCTTAGTTTTTATCTAATTTTTTGATTTGATCTAAATAATCGCATCCATCTGGGCATAAAACTTCTAAATTATATATATACTCACTATAGCTTTCTTTGTTATTAGCATTGTAAAAATACTCACCTACTAAATAATTTAACTCTAAGTTATCAGGTTGCAGGGTTAAGGCGATGAGAAAGTAATGATTGGCTTTATCTAATTCTTCCAAGTCTTTATTTATATATCCAAGATAAATATAAGATTCGGTATCTTTTGGATTAAATACTACACTTTTTTCGAATAAAAAAATTGCTTCATTAATTTTACCCTCATTATAAAAACTTACTCCATCAATAAAATATTCATTATTATTTGCGTATACATAAGTGTTAAGAATTAAAAAATTAAATACAATAAACGTAGCTAACTTTGTCATAACTTAGATATTAGTCGGATAATTTGGGGATTCTCTTGTCACATCTATATCATGAACATGACTCTCTCTTAAACCTGCGCTAGTAATTCTTACAAATTCGACTCTGCTTTGAAACTTTTCAATATCTTTAGAGCCTGTGTAGCCCATTGAAGACTTCAAGCCTCCAACTAATTGGTGAATAATTGGTTCTAATGGTCCCTTATATGGAACTCTTCCCTCAACACCCTCAGGAACTAGTTTCATAGTTTCTTTGATCTCTTCTTGAAAATAGCGATCTGCAGACCCTCTCGCCATTGCCCCTAAAGACCCCATGCCTCTATAAGATTTGTAGCTGCGTCCTTTAAATAAATATACTTCACCCGGACTTTCATCAGTTCCAGCGAACAAAGACCCTACCATTACAGTTTTAGCTCCCGCGCCTATTGCTTTAGCAATATCACCAGAAAATTTTATGCCACCATCAGCAATAATTGTAATACCTTCTTTTTTTGCCTCTTCTGCGCACTCCAAAATTGCAGAAAATTGTGGAACACCAATACCAGCAACTACTCTCGTTGTACATATGGAGCCTGGTCCTATTCCAACTTTAACACAATCGGCCCCTGCATCTATCAATGCTTTTGTAGCTTCTTTAGTAGCAACATTTCCAGCTATTACTTCGATTTTACCTAATTTTTTTATTTTTGTAACAGTCGATATTACCTTATCAGAATGTCCATGGGCTGTATCAACAACTAGCACATCGACACCGGCATCAATTAACATTTCTGCTCTTGCTATTGCTTCATCACCTACTCCAATAGCAGCACCAACTCTTAATCTTCCTTTGCTATCTTTGGTTGCATTTGGATATTGTTGGCTTTTTTCAATGTCTTTAACCGTAATTAATCCAGTACACCTAAATTCATCATCCACCACTATCAATTTTTCTATCCTATGTTTATGAAGCAAGTTCTTTGCTTCGTTAGTTCCTACTTCATCTTTCACAGTAATTAGGTTTTTACTTGTCATTAGCTCATTAATGAGTTGATTTTCATCAGTTGCAAAACGAACATCTCTATTAGTCAATATACCTACCAATTTGTTAGATATTTCTTCAACTACAGGAATGCCGGATATATTTTCTTTTTTCATCACATTTAGTGCATCTGACAAATTTTTATTTGGTGAAATTGTTACAGGATTTACTACCATTCCAGTCTCATATTTTTTTACCCATCTAACTTGCTCAGCCTGTTGTTCAATGGACATATTTTTATGAATTATTCCAAGGCCACCAGCTTGGGCCATAGTAATAGCAAGCTTATATTCAGTCACTGTATCCATTGCTGAAGAAATTAGTGGTATAGCTAGTTTAATTTTTTTTGTAATGCGGGTATCTGTTATGGCTTCAGATGGTAAAAAAGATGACTGTGCAGGTTTAATCAGAACATCATCAAAAGAAAGTGCAGTTTTAATACTATTGCGTTCCATTTCTGGTTTTTAAGCCATTTATCTTTTATTGTCAATTTTTCGAACTATTTTTTTTGATAGCAGACTAGGTAGATTTCGCTTGAATTTTTTCGGCTAGCATTTGGTTTAAATGACGAAACTTTAGTAAATTTTTTCTTCGCATTCACGAGTAGTTGTCCTAAATCTCCTCTTCGAAAGTATTTGGCGATAAAATGTCCACCTTTATTTAAATAGCAATCAGTCAATGCAAATGCCTCTTCTAACATTTCCATAGATCTTAAAAAGTCAGTTTGTCTATGACCTGTCATATTGGGCGATATATCTGAGACAATTAGATCAAAAGGATCTATTTCTTTTAGATAATTAATAAATTTTTTTGATGTAAAATCACCTTTATATATCTCAACACCGGGAATTGCCTCAACATCTAATAGATCAATAGCTACAATTTTGATTGGTGATTTTAATTCATTGACCATGACTTGAGACCAACTACCTGGAGCAGCACCTAAATCTAAGGCTGACTTAACGTTAGCAAAAATATTAAATTTCTTATTAGTTTCGGTAAGTTTATAGGCAGCTCTTGACCTATAGTTGTCTTTTTGTGACTGTTTTACGTATGGATCTTTAAGGTGTCGCCGCAACCATTCAGTGCTTTGATGGTTTAAACTTTTATTTTTAACTCCTGACATATCTAAAATTACCACAGTTTATGGGTTTTTACGTTATAAATAAATTTAGTATATCAGATTGATATATATCTTGACGATATATCGATCTGATATATATAACAACTAAACATAAAAGAAAATTATGCAAACTGATACTATTTGTCTTGGATTATTGATGAGCGGACCAAAAACTGGTTATGCTATTAAAGGTATATTATCTGGACCACTTAACCAAATATATAATTTAAGCTTCGGTTCAATTTATCCTGCCTTAGGAAAATTAACTCGTGAAAAACTAGTTACATTTAAACAACAATCGCAAGATAAAAAACCAGATAGAAAAATATACTCAATAACTAAAAAAGGTATTAATCACTTAAAAGAAGCTCTACTGCAAGACGCAGGGAATTATATTCGTTCTGGAAATTATGGTGATCAAATCAAATCAGAATATGCAATGTTACTTTTATTCTCAGAAGCCTTACCAGACGAAACTGTAAAATTAATAATTGATGAAAGAATATTATATATAAAACAGTTTCTAAATTTAATTACATATGAAGGACCTCTATCAGAAGAAGATAACCTTCAGCCTTTGCGAAAAAGTCCTCAAGCTAAATTTATGCGCGGTTTAATGAGTGAAGTGATTCAAACAGCATTAGATTATATAGAAAAAAATAGAAAGAAATTACATGGTTAAAAAATTTAAATCCCTACCAACAAATTATAAGTCAGCATTAATAATATTTATTGTTGTAGTCATGTGGATTGCATCAGGATTCCTTAAGTCTGCTGACAAAGAAGTTTCTATTGAAACTATCGACTCTGAGCAGATAGTTTCAGTTCGAGCTAAAAATATTAGTGCAGAAAATAAAATTTATTTTTTAACTATTAGAGGTAGAACTGAAGCAGATAGTAAAGTTATTTTACGACCTAAAACAACATCTACTATCCTTGAAACTCTTGATAAAGGACAAAATGTTAAAAAAGGCGATGTAATTTGTAAGCTTGATCCTGAAGATCGAGTTGCAAGGCTAGATGAGGCTATTGCTAATGAGAAACAAGCCCAACTAAAGTTTGATGCAACAGTAGCTCTGGCAAAAGAAGGCTATAGATCAGAAAATGCAGTGGCATCTGCTGAGGCAATTTTAAAAGGAGCGGTTGCAAGAAGAGAAATCGCTGGGAATGCTGTAAACAATACTATGCTTAAAGCACCTTTTGATGGGTTTGTAGAAGATATAAATGTAAAAGTTGGCGACTTGATATCTCCCTCACAAATGTGTGGATCAATTATTCAACTAGATCCAATGATTGTTTCAGGTGAGGTAACAGAAAAAAATATTGTTCAAATGATACCTGATCAAAAAGTAAGCATTGAATTACTTGATGGAAAAAAATTAGATGGTCAAATATCTTATATTAGCAAAAGCTCAAATTCAGCTACTAGAACATATAAAATTGAAGCAACATTTGATAATAAAAGTGGATTAATCAGAGAGGGTATTACTGCAACCATCAAAGTTCCACTCCAAGAAGTAAAAGCACAACTAATCCCCTCTTATCTTTTGTCTTTAAATGATGCTGGAGATTTAGGAGTTAAAATAGTTGAGGATAATATTGCCAAATTTTTAAAAATTCAAATTATCGAAGATACAGCAGATGGTATTTGGGTAGTTGGACTGCCCGAACAAACAATATTAATTACTGTTGGTCAAGAATACGTAATAGATGGTCAAAAAATTAACACACAAATTGATCAAGGCTAAATTATAATTTTTTTGGAAATTAGATTAACAAAAGACTGCTATGATAGAATTTTTAGTTGATAGAAAGAGAACTACTCTAGCAATTTTAGTTGTTTTAATTTTTGCTGGAATTATTGGAAGAATTAATATTCCTATCGAATCTGAACCTGAAATCACATCACCTGTCGTTTATGCTGGTGTTGTGCTCCCTGGTATCTCTCCAAGCGATGCCGAGAGACTTCTTTTAAAACCACTTGAAGATGAGATAAGGGGAATTTCAGGAATAGAGGAAATGCAGGGGTTTGCCGGTGAAGACTATGCGGCTGTAATAGTCAGATTTGATGCTGTTGATTCTATGAAGATTTCAATTGATAAAATTAGGGATGCTGTGAGCGATGCAGAGCCCAAATTTCCGGAAGATGCAAAGGATCCAGTCGTAAGAGAGTTGTCAATTTCTGATGAGCCCATAGTTATAATTACTATAAATTCTGATGTTTCTGGTGAGAGATATTTATTGAACCTCGCCCGAGAGATTAAAAAAGATATCGAATTAATACCTGCAGTATTTGACGCTGAGATAGTTGGAGCCAGAGATGAACAACTTGAAGCTACTATAAATAGATCACAATTAGAGAGTTATAACATCTCATACAATGAAATTTTAAGAGCAGTTGCAAACAATAATCAAGTCGTTACTGCTGGCGAAATTGAAACTGGTAAAGGCCAGTTTTCAGTAAGTCTTCCTGGTTTATTTGAAACCGCGAGAGATGTATATGACTTACCGGTAAGATCTACTGATAATAGTACAATATATTTATCTGATATAGCTAAGGTAAAAAGAAATTTTAAAGATCGTGAAAGTTATTCTAAAATAGATGGTAAAAAAACTCTCTCAATTTTTGTTAAGAAAAGTCGAGGTGAAAATATAATTGAAACACTCGATCAAGTTGAAGAGGTAGTTAACTCTTATAAGAATAAAATTTCAAGTGACATAAATATAAATTTTATTTTAGATAATAGAAATTATATTGCCAAACAGGTTCAGTCACTTCAGGGCAATATTCTTTTAGCAACACTCTTCGTTATTATTATAACTATGCTAGCTCTTGGAATACGTTCTTCATTAATTGTTGGTTCAGGAATTCCAATATCAATCTTAGTATCTTTATTTGTTCTGTATATTGCTGGTTATGATTACAATTTTATGGTCATTTTTGGGATACTAGTAGCTTTAGGAATGCTTATAGATGGATCTCTAGTTGTTGTAGAGTTTGCTGATAGAAAAATGGTTGAAGGTTTCAAAAAACAAGAAGCTTATGTTTATGCCGCTAAAAGAATGTTTTGGCCAATCGTTGCATCATCAGCAACAACTCTAGCAGTATTTATACCATTATATTTTTGGCCTGGGATTTCAGGTCAATTTATGCGAGTGCTCCCCTTAACAATATTTATAGTGCTTCTAATTGCTCTATTTTATAGTCTTTTGTTTGTACCAGTTATTGGTAGTGTATTTGGCGTTGCATCATCATCATCAAAGAAAAACTTTTCGAGCCTTGGTTCTGAAAAGAATTTTAATCTTGAAGAATTAACTGGCTATTTAGGAAAGTATGTATCTATTTTAAATTGGGTAATAAAACGACCAATACTAGTTTTATCATCAATTATTATAACGCTTTATATTATTATATCTTCCTACATGTCTTTTGGTCCAGGTATGGTATTTTTTAGTCAAACGGATCCATATTTTGGAAATGTTAAAATTTCTGCAAGAGGTAATTTATCAATTGAAGAAATAAATAATCTTACATCTGAAGTTGAAGAAATTCTTACGGAAACACCTGGTATAAAAAATATATATTTACAAACTGGTCGATTTGGAGGAATTGGATCCCGTGGAGGGAATGCTGAAGATACAATCGCAAATGTATTCTTTGAATTTATTGAACGAAAAGAACGGAAAAATGGTTACGAAATAATTGACGATATTCGAAAAAAAACTGATCTTATTTCTGGAATAAAAGTTTCGGTTGATGAGTTGCAAAATGGGCCTCCTGTAGGTAAAGATATTGAAATAAGACTCTCAGGTCCATCTACTGACTTATTAATACCCTTCACCAAGGAACTAAGAACTTTCATAGACGAAAATGTTGAAGGGCTTGCAAGTATTGAAGACACACTTCCTATTCCTTTAGTTGAATGGCAGTTAACTATAGATAAGCCAAAAGCTGCTCAATATGGTGCCGATATATTCACAATTGGAACTGCTGTTAATTTAGTTACTAATGGTGTCATGTTGGGTAAATATCGTCCAGATGATGTTGATGAAGAATTAGAAATCTATGTAAGGTTTCCTGAGCAGGATAGATCAATCGATCAATTAGATGAAATCACAATTGAGACTAATAATGGCGCTGTTCCAATAAGTAATTTTGTAACAAAAAAAGCGAAAAAAAATGTCAGCTTTTTACGACGCTATGATGCTCGGAATGTAATGTATATTAAAATGAATACTACTGAGGGAGTAACAGTTGGAGAAAAAGTATCAGAAATAGAGTCATGGATAAAGACTCAAGAATATCCATCACAAATTGATATTGTTTTTGGTGGTGAAAACGAAGAGCAAAATGACTCTATGAAATTTGTTGTTCAGGCAATGATAATTTCCCTCCTTTTAATGGCTGCATTGCTTGTAACTCAGTTCAATAGTTTTTATCAAAGTTTTATAATTTTAACTGCTGTAATTATGAGTACGGCAGGAGTTTTCACTGGCTTATTAATATTTAATCAAGAATTTAGTGCAATTTTGCATGGTATTGGTGTTATTTCTTTGGCTGGTATTGTGGTCAACAACAATATTATTTTAATTGATGCGTTCAATTTTATTCATAATAAAAATGATATGGATATTAAAGATTCTATTTTAAAAGCGTGTGCACAAAGATTGAGACCAATATTTTTAACCACTGTCACAACGATGTTAGGTTTAATTCCACTTGCGCTTGATTTAAGTATTGATCCTGTTGGTCGGACTATTGATTATAATTCATTTACTACTACTTTTTGGGCTCCTTTAGCACAATGCATTGTTTATGGGTTATCTTTCTCAGCTATTTTAACTTTAATAGTTACTCCTTGTTTACTGATTTTGCCTGGACACGTGAGAAAAATAATTGCTTCTAGAAAGAAGAGATATATTTTTATTTAAGATGCTAAAAAATGCTCTAGCAACAGTTCTATTAAGAAAGAAAACAATTTCAACTTTGTTATTGATGATTTCATTGCTGGGCATTATTTCATATATCACATTTCCAAAGGAGGAAAGACCTGAAGTGAACCTTAAAACGGTTGCTGTCGTAGCTAGTTATCAGGGATTGGTGTCTGATGATATAGAGAAACTAGTAACAGAACCATTAGAACGAGAGCTAATGTCTTTAGAGGGAATAAAAAGTGTAATATCTATTTCAAAAGATAGTCTTGTTCAGTTTATGGTGCAATTCCATTTGAATACAGATGAGGAAAATTTATCAAAATTTGTCAGAAATAAAGTTGAGGATAGCAGGAGCAAATTACCGGATAATGTTGAAATAGAAGATGTAAGAGAATATGACTCATCACTGTTTTCAGAAATCAAAATAGGGATTTATGGCGATGTACCCTATAGAATTTTACATAACGTAGCCGAAGAATATAAGTCTCAATTTGAAACAATTCCTAATGTTACTGAGGTTGAAATTAATGGAGCTAAGGAAGAGATTGTAAAAATTACTGTTGATCCAGGGCTATTGGAAAAACATAAGGTAAATATAATCGAAATAGTAAATGCACTAAAATCTTTCGATAACTTGGTTCCCGCAGGGATTTTAGCTGACGATAATGCAGATTTTTCAATTAAAATTCCTGGTCTTTATGAGGATTATGAAGAATTAAAATATCTCCCAATTAGATCAATAAATAATTTTGTCTTAGAATTAAAAGATGTTGCAAAGATTGAAAGATCTTTTTTAGAAAGAAAAGAATATGTAAAAGTAAATGGATATCAAGCTTTAGGAATGGACGTTGCTAGAAAACCTGGAACCAATGTCCTTGCTTCATACGAATCTGTAAGAGAAATATTAAATAATAATATTGGAAAATTTCATCCAAATATTGAAGCAATTATTATTGATGATGAGTCTATTTCTATTAATCAGAGAATTGGTGCTGCTGAAAATACAGTTATTACAGCAATAATATTAGTTATGATTATTGTCATTGGTATATTGGGAATTAGAAGTGGATTATTAATTGGATTTGCAATTCCTGTAACATATCTATTCTCAATATTAATTTTAGATTCTATTGGCATGTCCTACAATCTGATGACAATATTCGGATTAATTTTAGCAGTAGGTATGCTAGTTGACGGACCAATCGTAATATCCGAATATGCAAGAGCTGAGCAAGAAAGAGGTGTAAGGCGAAGAGACTCATATATTAACGCTTCTTATAATATGTTCTGGCCTATAATTGCGTCTGCCTTGACTACTATTGCCGCCTTTATCCCACTTGTTTTTTGGCCTGATACTATTGGTCAATGGTTGAGAGTAATTCCTATTACTGTGATAGTTGTTCTCAGCTGCTCACTAATAGTCACACTTATTTTTGTTCCTGCATTGGGCTCAATGATTGAGAAAAAAACGTCTGACATGAGTCCAGTTTCAGAAAATAAAAATCAATTCTTAATTAAAAAATATGAAAATGTTTTAAAGCTAGCTATAGATTCACCTATCAAAGTTGCGAGCTTAAGCTTATTAACATTCATAATGGTCATAATAATTTATGGAAAATTTGGAACTGGTATTCAATTCTTTCCAGATGATAAGGCGGATGGGGCAAGAATAAATGTTACAGCAAGAGGCAATCTAACTACGGAAGAAAAGACCAAATATATTAATGAAGTTGTTGAAATTATTGATAAAAATCCATATGTCGAGAACTACGTTGCAAATACAGTACAAAGAAAACATATTTGGATTTTTGATCAAAACCCATCTGATATAATAGCAAAAGTATGGATGGAGTTTAAAAATCCAGACGAAATTTTAGACCCAAGTATAATAATTGACGAGCTTAGAAGAGATTTTGATAAAATTGTTGGTTATGGTATTGAAATAAAGGAAAACTCAATCAGTAGTGTTCTTAATGCTGGTAAACCAATTGAAATAGAAGTTTCTTCGTCTGACAAAAGGCTCTTAGCTCAAACAGCTGAGATAATTAAATCAAAACTAGATAATTTTCCTGAGATAGAGAATGCTGAAATTAAATATCCAATTACTGGGCTTGAGTGGAAATATGATATTGACAGAAAACAAACTAGTAAATTTGATGTTCCTATTCAATCAATCGGGGCTATCATAAACATTGCTACAGATGGTCTAAAAATTGGCACATTAAGACCAAAAGATACAGACGAACTTGATATTAAAATCTATCTTCCAGACGATCAAAGAACTCTCGAAAATATTGAGACACTAAAAGTCAACACCATGAAAGGTCCATTACCAATTTCAGAATTTGTTTCTAAAAAGCCAGTAGACAAAATATATTCTATTGGAAGGAAAGATGGAGAAAGAAATTTAGTAATTGATGCAGATGTATCAAATAATGCTAATACTGTAGAAATAATAACTAAACTAAAAGAATGGGTAAACACAGCTGGATTACCACTCGAGGTTAATACTAAATTTATAGGAGAAGCAGAGGACTCGCAAAGCTCTGTTAACTTTGTGACTGGCGCATTTATATTTGCATTACTGGCAATGTTTATTATCTTAATCTCATTATTTAATAATTTTTATCATACATTTATTATCTTATTCTCATTGGTCTTATCTACTACAGGTATATTTGTAGGATTAATTGTTTTGCAAATGAATTTTAATATAATTATGACTGGGCTTGGTATAGTTGCCTGTGCAGGTATTGTTGTAAACAATAATATAATCTTAATTGATAGTTATAGAAAAATTAAAAAAAACGAGCCAGACAAAATTAAGGCCATTATTCTGTCAACAAAAAGTAGAATAAGACCAATCCTTCTTACTAATATTACAACAGTAATAGGAATTCTACCCTCGGCCTTACAATTGAGTATTAATATTTTTGAAAGAACTATAAGTTACAAAAGTGCTGAAACGTATTTTACTGAGCCCCTTGCATGGGCTTTAGTCTGGGGTTTGAGCTTTGCTGCTGTTGCAACTTTATTTGTAACGCCCGCCCTATTGGCGTTACCAGATGCACTTAAATCTCTATTTACAAAAAGACACTCGCAAATAGCAATTAACTAATCTACATTGGGCACAATGAGATCAATAGCTGTATACTGTGGCTCATCAAGCGGGTCAGAAACTATTTTTTCTAAAATAGCAAAAGAATTAGGGCATTTATTAGCAAAAAATAACATTAAAATTATATATGGTGGCGGTGACATGGGCCTGATGGGGATTATTGCTAATGCAGCATTTGATAATGGTGGAGTTGTTGAAGGTACTATAACTAACCACCTTGCAGATAAAGAAAAAAAGAATTTAAATATTTCTAGTATTGAAGTTGTTGAAACGATGCATGAACGTAAAATTAATATGTTTAATAAGGCAGATAAATTTTTAATACTTCCAGGAGGTATTGGAACCCTTGAAGAGTTCTTTGAAGTCTTATCATGGAAACAATTACAAATTCACAAGAAGCCAATAATTTTATTTAATATCGATAATTATTGGGAACAATTAATTTCACTAATAGATAAAACTATTGATTGCAAATTTGCCGGTGAAAATATAAAAGATGCATATATTGTTGTTAAAAATTCTGAGGAACTTCGAAAGGTTCTAAATTTAGATGTCAAAAATTAAAGTCAAAAATCCAGTCATTGAAGTAGATGGCGATGAAATGACGAGAATTATATGGGAATTTATTAAAGAAAAACTTATTTTACCATATATCGACGTCGACCTTCACTATTATGATTTAGGTATTGAAAATAGAGATAAAACAAATGACCAAGTAACTATTGATTCTGCTGAAGCAATAAAAAAATATGGCGTTGGTGTTAAGTGTGCAACAATTACTCCGGATGAGGATAGAGTAACTGAATTTGATCTTAAAACTATGTGGCGTTCACCAAATGGAACTATAAGAAACATTTTAGGCGGCACAGTATTTAGAGAACCTATAGTATGTAAAAATATTCCAAAACTAGTACCAGGTTGGACTGATCCTATTGTTATTGGAAGACATGCGTTTGGTGATCAATATCGCGCAACTGATTTTAGGGTTCCTGGCAAGGGAAAATTAACAATTAAATGGACTCCCGAGGACCCTACTGCATATCCAATTGAACAAGATGTATTTGACTTTCCTTCAAGTGGTATTGCAATGGCAATGTATAATCTTGACGACTCTATTAGAGATTTTGCGAGAGCGTGTATGAACTACGCTTTGATGCGAAAGTGGCCAGTATATCTATCAACAAAGAATACAATATTAAAAGCATACGACGGTCGCTTTAAAGATCTTTTTCAAGAAGTATATGAAGAAGAATTTCAGGCTGAATTTGAATCTCATGGTGTTGCTTATGAGCATAGGTTAATTGATGATATGGTAGCCGCTGCCTTAAAATGGAACGGTAAGTTTGTATGGGCATGTAAAAATTATGATGGTGATGTTCAATCTGATACAGTTGCTCAAGGATTTGGATCACTAGGTTTAATGACTAGTGTCTTAATGACCCCAGATGGAAAAACTATAGAAGCTGAAGCTGCCCATGGGACAGTCACAAGGCATTATAGAATGCATCAAAAAGGTGAAGCTACATCTACTAATCCAATAGCTTCAATATTTGCTTGGACAAGGGGTTTGTCTTACCGAGGCAAAATGGATGAGAATGAAGCATTGATTGATTTTGCTAGCAAACTAGAAAAGGTATGCGTTGACACTGTTGAAAGTGGCAACATGACAAAAGACCTTGCTATACTCGTTTCTGAAAATCAAAAGTGGCTAAATACTCAGGAATTTTTAGCTAAGATTGACCAAAATCTTCAAACGGTAATAGCTTAGTCAATCTATACTTTTGACAATATAAATTCTTTTATTTTAGTTAAAGGATCTTCATTTGAATTATAGCTTCCTCCAGATTGAGCAAAATCCTTTCGACCACCAGCACCCTTACCACCTGAAATAGAAGCTGCATATTCCGCAATCTCAATTGCAGAAAGTGATTCTGATAATTTATTAGTAATACCAATCAGAAAAGTCAGTTTTTCATCATTTTCGACCTGTACAACAACTACACCATCTTTTTTTATTTTATTTTTTGTATTATCAATGACATTCCGTAGATCCTTAGATTTTATATTTTTACATGAAGCAGTTATTAATTTAAACTCATCTAGATCGTCAATCTGATCATTAATTAATGTTTCAAGTTTTTGTTTTTCTTGTTTGGCAATGTTAATTTGATCTTCTTTTATTCTATTAACTTCTAAGAGTTCTTTTTCTTTTATACTAAGTTCTGACTCATATTCGTCCACATCTGTATCTCTTATTGCCTCTATTCTTCTAATTCCAGCTGCTACAGATGAGTTACTTATAATTTTAAACTTACCAATTTCTCCAGTTTGTTTAACATGCGTGCCTCCACATAACTCAATGCTATATGCATCATTTTTATCTGCCCCAATAAATATAACACGCACCTCATCACCGTATTTTTCACCAAACAATGCTAGGGCTCCCATTTTGATTGCATCTTCTGGTTTCATTGACTGTGTCCATACAGGATAGTTTTGTGCAATTTTATTGTCTACAATAGACTCAATCTTATCGACCTCTTCTTTGCTTATTTGTTTGTGATGACTGAAATCAAATCTCAATCTATCGTGTGATACCAAAGAACCTTTTTGTGTTACATGATCACCAAGAGTATCTCTTAATGATTGATGAAGTAAATGCGTGGCTGTGTGGTATGATCTTAACGAGTTTCTTTTTGAAATATTGATTTCAAGTGTTACGCTATCACCATTTTTCATATTTCCTTTTTTGACTTTACCGTAGTGCAAATGAAGTCCTAGTTTTTTCTTTGTATCTGTAACTTCAAAAATGCAGTCATCAGTAGAAATAATACCTGTGTCACCAATTTGACCTCCAGACTCTCCATAGAATGTAGTTTGATTCAATATTAATACCGCCTCATCATTAACACTAATGGTATTAACTATTTTATCTTTAACTACGATTGATTGTATTATCGCTGCTCCACTTTCCTCCTCGTAACCTAAAAAATCTGTTGGCGTGGTATTTGATAGAATATCAAACCATATTTTATCAGTAGCCTTACTACCTGTTCCAGACCAATTTTGGCGTGCCTTAGATTTTTGTTTCTCTAGGGATTCGTTAAATTCTTTTTTATTAACCTTAATATTTTTAGATCTTAAAATATCCTCTGTCAGATCAAATGGAAATCCATATGTATCGTAAAGTTTAAAAGCAGACTTACCAGAAAGTGTGTCATTTGATATTTTAGATATCTCTTCATCTAATTGCTTAATTCCATTAGTCAGCAAGTCTTTAAATCGAATTTCTTCATATTTTAATGTTTCGGTAATTAATGTTTGTGCCCTTATAAGTTCTGGATAATTTGCTGACATATTAGAAACAATTATTGGGACCAACTGGTGTATTAAGGGGTCCTTATAATCAAGCATATGGACATGTCTCATAGCTCTTCTCATAATTCGCCTTAAAACATAGCCTCTTCCTTCATTTGATGGAAGAACTCCATCTGCTATTAAAAAAACTGAGGACCGTAAGTGGTCTGCAATTACACGATGACTGATCATAGCATCTTCACTATTTTTTTTTGTTATCTCAATAGAGTTTTTAATGATTGTCTGAAAACTGTCTATTTCATAATTATTATTTGTTCCTTGCAATACTGCAGCTATACGCTCTAAGCCCATTCCAGTATCAATGGATGGTTTTGGCAAATCTATACGTTTTTGAGCATCTAATTGCTCATACTGCATGAAGACAAGATTCCATATCTCTACAAACCTGTCTTTTGTTGCATCTGCCTCACTTGGTGGGAACCCATCATACTCTTCACCATGATCATAGAATATTTCAGAACATGGACCACATGGCCCCGTTTCACCCATGGACCAAAAATTGTCATTAGTACTAATTCTAATTATTCTATCATCGTTAAAACCAGAGATTTTTTTCCATATTTGAAACGCATCTTCATCATCATGATAAATGGTTACCCATAATTTATCTTTGTCTATTTTGAATTCCTTAGTAATTAAATTCCAAGCCATCTCAATGGCGTGATCTTTGAAATAATCACCAAATGAAAAATTTCCAAGCATTTCAAAGAAAGTATGATGTCTTGCAGTATAACCAACATTTTCAAGGTCATTATGCTTACCACCAGCTCTAATACATTTTTGTGAAGTAGTTGCTCTTGTAAAATTTAATGTCTCAAGTCCGGTGAAAACATTTTTAAACTGAACCATTCCTGAGTTAGCAAACATCAATGTTGGATCATTATTTGGAACTAAAGGACTTGAAGGAACAATTTCATGATCATCATTTTTAAAATGGTTAAGAAAAGTATCTCTTATGTCATTTAGTTTCATGATTAAGATATACCACTATATTGCTAAAACGCAAAAGGGCGCTTTACGCGCCCTAATTGCTTCAACCTAAGGAAAAATATATTATTCTGCTGGCTCTTGAACCTCTTTAGGTGAAGGCTCGGCTTTTGCAACTTCTTCCAACAGCTCTTGCTCATTGTCTTTATAGTAATCTCTGATTTTGGATTCAATCTCTTGAGCAACATTAGGATTATCATTAAGGAATATTTTAGAATTTTCTCTTCCCTGTCCTATTTTATCACCGTTATATGAAAACCATGCGCCAGCTTTATCTATAATCCCAATTTTTACACCGGTATCAACTAATTCACCCAATTTAGAAATACCCTCACCGTACATTATATCAAATTCAACTACTTTAAATGGTGGGGCTACTTTATTTTTTACGACCTTAACTCTTGTTTGATTACCAATAATCTCTTCTTTATCTTTGATTGCCCCTATTCTTCTAATATCTAGTCTGCATGATGAATAAAATTTTAAAGCATTACCACCAGCTGTAGTTTCTGGGCTACCAAACATTACTCCAATTTTCATTCGGATTTGATTGATAAATATTACCATACAGTTTGATTTAGATACTGACCCTGTTAATTTTCTTAAAGCCTGACTCATTAATCTAGCTTGTAATCCCATATGTGAGTCACCCATCTCGCCTTCAATTTCTGCTCTAGGCACAAGTGCCGCAACCGAATCAACGACTAAGACAGATATTGCTTTTGATCTGACAAGGGAGTCAGTTATTTCAAGTGCTTGCTCACCTGTATCTGGTTGTGAAATAATCAACTCATCTATATTAACCCCAAGTTTTTTTGCATATGCTGGATCTAACGCATGCTCAGCATCTATAAATGCGCAATTTTCGCCTTGCTTTTGTGCTTCAGCAATTACATGTAAAGCTAGTGTTGTCTTACCAGAAGACTCAGGTCCGTAAACCTCAACAATTCTGCCTTTTGGCAATCCGCCAATGCCCAAAGCAATATCTAGAGAAATTGATCCAGTTGAAATTGACTCGACATCCATGGCACTTCTCTGGCCAAGTTTCATGACAGAGCCTTTACCGTAAGCTTGTTCTATTTGAGATAAAGCTACATCTAAGGCTTTTGTTTTGCCCGCAGTGTCTAGTTTATTTTCGTCTACTATCTTCAAGTTTGTCGTCGCTTTGCTCATTTGTGACCTCCAGTTAAAATATTAATTAACTAAATGTACACATTTTGTTCTATTTTACAAATACTTTTAAAATATTGTTTTTATTGTATAATTTGACTTATGTTCAAATAATGTTCTCATATAAATCAAATATTTACAAACAATGATTCTAAATTAGATATTAATGCAAATTAGCAATTAGAGATATTAGTAACTAATAAATCTTGAAAATACTGTTGATATTTTGAACTAATCGTCTGAGTGGAGCTTTTCAGATCTTTCATGCATTTCTTGAGCCTCAATACTCAACGTAGTTACCGGCCTTGCTTCTAGCCTGGCGAGCCCAATTGGTTCTCCTGTAACCTCGCAATAACCATAGGTACCATTATCTATTCTTGATATTGCTGCATCAATCTTGCCAATAAGTTTTCTTTGTCTATCTCTAGTTCTAAGCTCAAGTGCCTTTTCAGACTCTTGGGTAGCTCGATCTGATATATCAGCTGGAGAATTTGAATCTTGTAAGTTTTCTACTGTCTCTCTACTTTCTTTATAAATTTCAGACTTCCAGTCATTTAATTTAACTCTGAAAAATTCTCTTTGTTTTGCATTCATGAATTTCTCATCTTGAGAAGGTCTATAATTTTTTGGAAGTTTTGTAGCCATAATATTACCTTATAGAGTTATTTTACGTGGAAACTATCTAATGTTTTTTAGATTGATAGTCAATAAAGCATTATTTATCTTTTATTAAAATTTGTGGTTTTTAAGTTGATAATTATCAAAAATATAATATCTTCCTTTAAAAATTTAAGAAATTCCATGAAATTTGAAGGCACAAAATCTTATATAGCTACTGAAGACCTAAAAGTCGCAGTAAATGCAGCAATTACTCTTGAACGACCAATTATTGTTAAAGGAGAGCCTGGCACAGGTAAAACTATGTTAGCTCATGAGGTTGCAAGTTCATTGGGATCAAAAATCATTACGTGGCATATTAAATCTACGACAAAAGCTCAACAAGGCTTATATGAGTATGATGCTGTAAGTAGGCTTAGAGACTCTCAGCTCGGTGATAAGAAAGTAAACGATATTAGCAATTACATTAGTAAAGGCAAGTTGTGGGAAGCTTTTGAAAGTGAAGGTAGACCTATTCTTCTGATTGATGAGATTGATAAGGCTGATATAGAGTTTCCAAATGATTTGCTTTTAGAGCTAGATAAAATGGAATTTTTTGTCTACGAAACAGGCGAAACAATTAAAGCAAAAGAAAGACCAATCGTAATCATAACATCCAATAATGAAAAAGAGCTTCCAGATGCCTTTCTCAGAAGATGTTTTTTTCATTATATAAAGTTTCCTGATGTAGATACTATGAAGCAAATTGTAGATGTGCATTTTCCAGATATAAAAAGTGAATTAATTAGAGAGGCTTTTAAAATATTTTACGATATTAGAGATGTACCGGGCATTAAGAAAAAACCATCTACCTCTGAATTGATTGATTGGTTAAAACTATTAATGACCGATGATGTTGATGCTAAAACACTTAAAGAAAAAGATCCTAATAAGCTAATACCGCCATTGCATGGGGCACTTTTAAAAAATGAGCAAGACGTTCATCTTTTTGAGAGATTAGCGTTCATTTCTAGAAGAGAAAATGACGCTAGCGAATAAGTTTGCTTACGTCGATCTTTATCATTTAATATAATTTAATTATGTTTCTAAATTTTTTCTTTGATTTAAAAAATGCCAATTTACCAGTATCTCTAAAGGAATATTTAATTTTGATGGAAGCTATGAATAAGCGTGTCATAGACTCATTTAAGATCAACGATTTTTACTATCTAAGTAGATCAGCGCTAGTAAAAGATGAAAGGTATTTAGATAAGTTTGACAAAGTTTTTGGCCACTCATTCAAAGGTCTTGAAAATACGTCTGAAGTTGAAGAAAAAGAAATCCCTGAAGAGTGGTTAAAACTCATGGGTGAAAAACATCTTTCAGATGAAGAAAAAAAATTAATTGAATCTCTTGGTGGCTGGGAAAAACTTATGGAGACCCTCAAACAAAGACTTGAAGAGCAAGAAAAAAGGCATCAAGGTGGAAGTAAATGGATAGGTACTGGTGGCACATCCCCTTTTGGTGCATATGGCTATAATCCTGAAGGAGTTAGAATTGGTCAATCTGAAAGTCGTCACAAGAAAGCTGTAAAAGTATGGGACAAAAGAGAATTCAAAAATCTTGATGATGATGTAGAGCTTGGTACAAGAAATATAAAGATAGCCCTAAGACGTTTGAGAAAATTTGCCAGAGAGGGTGCAGACACTGAACTTGATTTAGATGATACTATTAAATCAACAGCTCATAAAGGTTATATAGATGTAAAAATGATTCCTGAAAGAAGAAATAAAATTAAAGTTTTAATTTTTTTTGATGTAGGTGGATCTATGGATGCACATATAAAAATTTGTGAAGAACTATTTTCAGCAGCAAGAACAGAATTTAAACATATGGAATATTTTTATTTTCACAATTGTTTATATGATTATGTTTGGAAAGATAATAACCGTCGTTACAATGAACACCAAAGTACTTGGGATGTTCTTCATAAATACCCTTCAGACTATAAAGTCATATTTGTTGGCGATGCTGAAATGAGCCCATATGAAATTACTTACCCTGGAGGAAGTGTAGAATACTGGAACGAGGAGTCAGGGCAGACGTGGCTTACTCGAACCCTTAATACATACGAAAATGCGATATGGCTTAATCCAGTTCCAGAAAAATATTGGGGTCGAATTGCATCAACAACTGTAATTAGACAGTTGTTTTCTGATCGGATGTACCCTTTAACAATTGAGGGAATTGATCATGCGATGCGAGAACTCAATAAGTAGTTAATGTCAAAAGAAAATAATATCCTTTTAGGAGCGGGCTTTTTAATGCTTGGTCTTTTTATTGTTCCATTTAACGATGCTGTAGCCAAAGCTTTGAGTACAAATCTCAATATTATGGAAATAATTTGGTCTCGTTTCTTTGGGCATTTTCTTTTTTTAGTTCCCATTGTTTTTTATTTAAAAGGAAAAAAGGAATTTATTAATAAAAATACTAATCAACAATTGTTTCGCGGCTTACTAATATTTGGAGGAACATCATTTTTCTTTTTATCAATTAAATATATTCCATTAGTTAATGCACTTTGTTTATATTTAATAGCTCCAATTATTGTTGTTTTTTTCTCTTCAATAGTATTGAAAGAAAAAATATCTTTTTTAAAAGTTTTCTGTGTAACTCTAGGGTTTATTGGAACACTTCTTATTATTCAACCCGGCCTAAAAGGCTTTGATGTTAATTCAATATACGCCCTCTTGTCAGGCTTGTGTTATGCATTTTATGTAATGTTTACTCGAAAATTAAATGCAGTTTCAGATCCATTCATTACTTTATCTTTCACAGCAATTCCTGGTGCATTGATTATGAGCATACTTCTTCCATTTTATTGGGAACATACACCATCAATAAACCAATTAATCGCTATGATATCATTAGGACCTATTGTGATTGCAGCTCATTTTTTTATTATAAAAGGTTACCAATATGCGGAGGCAAGCTCGCTTGCTCCAATTCATTATTTTGAAATTGTAAGTAATGTTCTTATAAGTATAATTTACTTTAATGATATACCTTCAATACTGGTTTCAACTGGAATTCTTTGTATAATTAGTAGTGGTATACTGATCAATCTAAAAAGTTTAAATTAGAGATAAGTTATGACGTCTGAGGGATTAGGACGTTTTCTCTCTGTAGGCTCATCAATTTTCATTCCTATATAAATGAAACCAGAAATTAGATCTTTATTTATATCTCCTCCAAGCCTTTCTAGCATTTTATTGTTATATGCATACCATTCTGTGAGCCACTGTGCTGCATAACCCATTGATTGAGCACAATTCAATAAATTCATACATACGGCTGCAGATGATAACTGCATTTCCCACTTTGGTATCTTAGGGTGATCTATTGGCTTATAAATTACTGCAATTACTGCTCCTCCTCGCTGTAATCGGGAAGACTCTATTTCAATTTCAGCTTGAGAGGGATTCGGATTATCTTTTTTAAACTCTTTTAAAATTATCTCTTCATCAATTTCTCTTAATATGTCTCCTTGCATTACAATTAACTTCCAAGGATTCAAAGCTCCATGATCTGGAACTCTAATTCCTGCAGCTAAAATTTTTTCTAAGTCAACAGAATTTATTGGTTTTGCAACCATTTTCTTTGCTGTGACTGATCTTCTATTTGAAAAAAAACTATTATTTATTGTCATAAATAACATCATAGAGTATTTGATAAGAATATGTCTAAAAAATTAACACCTGAAAATTATAAATTCTCTGTTGCGCCAATGATGGGTGTCACAACACCACAAGCAAGATACTTATACCGTCTGATATCTAAGAAAGTGTTACTTTGGTCAGAAATGATTGCTGCTCAAGCAATACACAAAGGTGATATAAATAAATTACTAGGTAAAGATGATATTGAGAATCCTGTTATACTTCAAGTAGGTGGATCAGAAATTGACTTGTTGAAAAATTCTGCAAATCTTGCTGAAAAATTTCGATATGATGGTATTAATTTAAATGTAGGATGCCCCTCCAAAAAAGTTTCACAAGGAAATATGGGTGCCTGTTTAATGAAAGAATCACACTTGGTAAAGGATTGTATAACTGCAATGATACAGGAAACCTCTATTCATGTTTCAGTCAAGTGTAGAATTGGTGTTGATGAATTTGAGTCATATGAGTTTTTTAAAAATTTTATTAGTACTGTTGCTGAATCTGGTTGTGATACTTTTATAATTCATGCGCGTAAAGCCTTTTTAACAGGGTTGGATCCAAAAAAAAATAGAACAATTCCACCTTTAAATTATGAATATGTTTATAAAATTAAAAAAGATCTGCCTGATTTGAAATTTATTATTAATGGAGGGTTTATTAATCTTAAAGACTGTCAAAACCAATTGTCTAAAGTAGATGGAGTTATGGTCGGCAGAGCCATTCAATCAAATCCATTTCTACTAACAAATGTTGATGAGGTTTTTTACAATCAAGAACCATCTAAAATTGATCGTTTAATGGTAGTTAAAGAATATTTTGATTATATTCAGTCAAGTTTTGATCACACTTCCGGTTACAAATTACTGAGCCCCCTATTAGCTATGTGCTTTGGACTGCCTGGCTCCAAAAAGTTTAAGCAAAATGTAAACGAATTGATACGTTCAAAAGATATTTTAAAACTTAAGGAAACTTATATAGATCTTTTGGCTGCTTAATATTTAGACTAAAGCTATAAAATCTCAGCAACCTCATCAAATTCATATCTTGAGCCTCTTTTAGATCCTTTTGGATCAATACCATATCCTATATTACATAGAATATTGCTTTTTATAGATGTTCCTTGAAAAAACTCTTTATCTACTGCATCATTTATAAAACCACTCATACAAGCTGCATCTAGACCAAGTGCGTTAACGGCTTTTAAAAAATAACCTATTTGTAAACTGCTATTCCTTAGTGAGGCTGTATAAGTAAAATCTTTATTACCTTCAAATATTCCTTTTACATCTTCTTTAGGCCAATTCCTTGGTAAATCTTTAAAAAACTCAATATCCATTGCTAAAATTACGCAAACAGGTGCATTCTTTACCTTTTCTCTGTTAAATGGCATTACACACGGATCAATTCTTTCTTTTGCCTCTTTGGACTTTAAGAATCTCAATCGAAGAGGACTACAATTGAACGAAGTAGGACTCCACTTTGTGAGCTCATATATTTCTTTAATTTTAGTATCTTCAACCTCTTGGTCTGAGAAATTATAAGTTGTAATGGTGTCAATAAATATTCTTTTTAAGTCTTCATTCATACTTTAAATTTATTTCTTTATAAAAAATTTTTTATATTTAATAATCATATTATGAATCAAACAGAGATTTGTCTATGGTGCAATTCACAAATTCAACCGATAGTTGTACACGGCCATTCTCAATGTCCAATTTGCAAAATAAATATAGATCCTTGTTGCTCAGGTGAGCAAGAATGTTTAATTCTTGATAATACAGCTAGTCAAGAAGAATAGTCTCACCGTGCTTAACGGTAATAAATGAATCTTCAGGTAGTGAAATATTATTTACTTCTTCTTTTAAAAGTATCGGAGGTTCTGTTACAGGTTCGTCAGTTAAAATAAAACAACCCCAATGCATACCAATAGCCTTTTTCGCACCAAGATCAATAAATGCTTGTGTTGCTTCAGCAGGGTTCATGTGTGAGAATTTCATAAACCATCTCGGGTCATATGCTCCAACTGGAATTAATGCAAAATCTACAGAACCAAGGTTTTTTTTTGTTTCTTTAAAATCATTTGTATAGCCAGTATCGCCTAAATGAATTAATGAATGAAATTCATTTTTAAAATGCCACCCACCCCAAAGAGATTTATTCCTATCAAATAAAGTTCTAGATGACCAATGTTGTACTGGTGTAAATGTTATTAATGTTCCTTTAACGTCATAGTTCTCCCACCAATCCAACTCAACAACATTTTTAATTGATCGATTTAAGAACCATTTTTTTAAACCTAGAGGAACAAGAAATATTGCATCAGGATTATCTTTAGCAATCCTTTTAACAGTTTTAACATCTAAATGGTCATAGTGATTGTGCGAAATAGTTACAACATCTATTTTAGGCAGCTCTTCAAATGTCATTCCAGGTTTTGTATATCGTTTCGGTCCTGCAAAGCTAAATGGTGAAGCTCTTAGACTTAAGTGAGGATCAGTTAATATGTTTAATTCTTGGTTTTGGTATAAAAAGGTGGCATGGCCAATCCAGGTAACACTTTTAACTTTGTTTTTTTGTTTTATGACATCAAAGTTAGGAGATACTATTTCAAAATCATAAGGTGTCGGCTTGTTTCTATTTTTGTCTGTTATCCATTCATAAATGTCATTCAACGACTTATTGTTAGACACACCAGAGGTGTTTGTAAAAGTTCCATCTTTTAGATGGTGCATAGGTCTACTATCTTCCTCTGTCATAACAACATTTGTAAAAAAAAAACTTAATAAAATTAAGATAGCCACCTTTTTCATAAAAACTACCTTAAGATCGAGAGAATTTCGCTATATCTTTAGCCGCCTTAATAGAGACATCAGGACACATAGTAACAAAAAGTTCTGTTCCATGTATTGTTCCCATTGCTTCTGTAAATACTGTTTCAACTTTTGCTTCTTTCAATAGTCTATAAAAATTATACCCCTCATCTCTTAAAGGATCACATTCATTTACATGAATACAAGTCGGAGGTAATCCTTGAACATCTTCAATACTCGCAAAACCAGGCCATGCTAAAGGGTTTTTGTTATGTAATTCTTGAATTCCATATGCGATCGGCCCTGGGTTATCATTCAGGTCTAAAAAAATTCCATTATTGGTTATTGAAGATGGATTTGATTCTAATGGCCAGATACCAGCGATATAGGGACATAATGCAAAAAGACCTTTGATTAAACTAATATTATTTTCTTTCTTTAGAGCCATTCCAGTCGCCAAGGTTAAATTACCACCCCCACTTTCACCCGCTACAATGATTTTACTTTTGTCAATTTTAAGTAAGTTGCTATTTTCATGCGTCCACTTTAAGCCTGATATACAGTCATTCAAACCCGCTGGAAATTCTGCTACTTCTGGTACAGATGATGGGATGGTCGCATTTCTAAAATCTACCATTACAACTGCAACATTTTGATGCGCCAATAGTCTACCCCAAGCTCTATAGTTTCCATAATAACAAGATAAATACTCCATCCCTCCACCATGAATGTAGTAAACACATGGAAGAATTTCTTCATTATCTGGTCTAATAAACTGTAAATTAATTATGTTGCCATCAGGATGAGATTTGACTTTTTTTGTCTCTATAATTAAGCCTTTTTTTGGCGCAATCTTAATATCATCATAAATTTCTGAGAACTTTTCAAAGAGCCTTATCTCTTTTTTTATATAAGCTGAATTATGATATTTCATCATTTCATCGCGGTCTTTAAAATGCTCTCTTGGAGGCAAATCAAACCAAAAATTCTTTTTAATTCTTGGATCAATTCTTGGATCGTTAGCAAGCTTAGCGTTATTATCAGATTTTGCTCTATAAAAAATTCTTACTATTCTAATGAGAAACCTAATAATAAGTATTCTTAATATTTTCATAAAATCATAATAAACTTTATATATATATTAACAATAATAATTAAATATTATAAATTTTTTATAATAACTTAAATCATATAAACAAAGGAGAAAATAATGGAATTTATGAATATAGTCAGAGCTAAAGTAAAACCAGAACATCTAGACGAATATATGAAATTAAACGAAGAGTTTCCAAAATATGATGGAATGCTTGAAAGTAAACTTATTAAAACGGGTGACTATACTTTCTGTTATGTTGGAACTTGGGAGTCTGAAGATGCGATAGCTGCCCAAAGAGATAATATGATTGCTAACCTTAATACTATGCGACATATGCTTGAAGAGCTATCACCTGAATTGGGCGTTACAGATCCTGTGTCCGGCACAGTAGTAGTAAGCAAATAACATAATACAAATATGTTGGTAAAGGTCACTGAAGTCGAACACTATACTGATAGATTATTTAGATTTAAAACTGAACGGCCTGTTAGCTTCAGATTTGCTGCTGGAGAATTCACCATGGTTGGAATAGAAAAGCAAAACCAAACTATTCCAAAAAGAGCTTATAGTATGACAAGTGGTCCATACGATGACTTTATAGAGTTTTTAAGTATTAAAGTTGCTGATGGACCACTGACAAGTATATTACAAAACATTAGAGTTGGTGATGAAATATATGTAGGCGATAAGCCTACTGGCACTCTTACAATTGCAAATCTTGAACTCGGTGGCAATCTATGGCTTCTTGCTACTGGCACAGGTATAGCTCCTTATGTAAGTATTTTAAGAGATCCAGATTTATTTAAGTCATTTGATAGGGTAAATGTTGTCTGGACTACTCGTTTAATTTCAGAACAGGTTTGCTTTAAAGATCTTATAACTAAAACTGCATCTAACTTTTATTCTTCTATCACGAGGGAAGAGAGCGACTTAAAGGGAAGAATTCAGCATTTAATAAAAGATGAGATTATTCTAAAAAATGCCTGCCCTAGTAATGATAAAATTATGATCTGTGGATCAATTGATTTTAATAATGAAATGAAAGAGTACTTTAATAATAAGGGCTGGAATGAAGGTAATAAAAAAATAGCTGGAACATTCGTACAAGAAAGGGCTTTTGTATCTTAATTTGAAGCCTGCTTTTCTAATAGATATTGTGACACGTCAATCCTTGATGATAGAAACCCACCCCGGCAATACGCTAAATAAAAGTCCCATAATCTTTTAAATCTGTCATTAAATCCCATATCTGAGATTTTGTGCCAATTATCATTAAAGTTATGAAACCAGGTCTCTAACGTTTTAGCATAGTCTAAAGCAAAAGAATTTTTATCAAGAGATTTTAAATTATGCAACTTTGCAAATGATATAAATTTGCTATCAGATGCCATCTCTCCACCAGGAAAAATATACGCCTGGATAAAGTCTGGTTCAGAAATATATTTTTTAAATAAATCATCAGCTATTGTTATAGTTTGTATCAGTGCTTTTGATTTTGGCTTGAGTAGTTCTTTAACTTTTTCAAAATATTTTTTCCAGTATTTTGAACCAACGGCTTCAAACATTTCAATTGAAACAACTGCATCATACTGACCTTTTATCAATCTATAATCCTGTAACTTTATTTCAGGGTTATTTGGCAGATTTTTTATTCTATTTTGAGCAAACTTGTATTGTTCATCTGATATAGTTACTCCAGTAATTTTATACCCTTTCATTGATGCGTATTCTATAAATCCTCCCCAACCACATCCAATTTCAAGAATATGACTTCCTGGCTCGATATTTAATTTATTTAAAATTAATTGATACTTATTTTTTTGAGCATCACTTAATGCAATTTCTTTGTTGTCAAAATAAGCAGATGAGTACGTCATGGTTTCATCAAGCCATGTTTTATAAAAATTATTACCTAGGTCATAATGAGCTAAAATATTTTTCTTACTTCCACTAATAGAGTTAATTCTGAAGGAATGATAAATCCAAGTGAAGAATGTAAATATTTTTGAACCATCTGAAATATCTTTTATATAATCCAGATTTAAAGATAAAAGTTCGAGTAGTTGCATTAAATCTTCAGTTTCCCAATGATTATTAAAATAACCCTCTGCTAATCCAATGTCTCCTCTAGTAATAGCAAGCCATATTGTTTTCCAAGACTTAATCTTAATTTTTCCTTTGATTAGACCAGATCCAAATACCGAATGACTTTCATCAGGATAAACTATAGTCAATTCACCAAATTTAATATTGGTTAGAGTGTTCTCAACTCTTGATTTTAATATTTTACTCAACATGCCCGTTCCCACCATGACTATAAAACTTAAACTTTTTAATCCATAAATAAAGAGCCTGTAGATGTATTCTGGGGATCACATTTATTGAATTATAAAGTATAGAAATATACATTAAAAATTTCATTAAACCAGAGGCTTTACTATAGTTTCCATTTAAGCTCGTAATTATTTCTAAATTTTCTTGAGGGTCGTATTCATTTATTTTAACTAATAATGGTTCTTGATTGAAATTAAATTTATATCTTCCAATTTTATCAGCAAAGGGTGATACATACAGTTTTTTTTTATCTTCAAGCCAAAGATCACTTGTGATGGGAAAACCATTATTGCTCAAATAATATGAATGTTGCTCTTTAAATGTATTTGTTACTTCAGCAACAACTCCTATTGTTTTATTTTTGTAATTTAAAAACCAAAAACATACAGGATTAAAAGCTTTTTTTAAAAAAATATTAGGAGTTTTAAGTAAATTTAATTCGAGAAACTCACTATTTAAATTATAATCATTTTTAAGCTTTTTTAACCACGGTATAATACCAGTATTTATTTGTTGAGTATCAAAATCATATTTAAAAAATAAATCATTTTGTTTATAAAATTTATAGTTTGAAAAGGAAATAATATTTTTAGTATATATGCTTTTATAATTATACAAAAACTTATGCTCTTTTGGAAAAACACGTTTATGAAAAACTTTGCCAAAAAAAATATTTAGACTGACCTTATTCATTATTGATAATATTAATAATATTTAGAGCAGATGTTAACCCATCTTCATGAAAGCCATACCCCAAATGAGCGCCAGCAAAAAATGTATTATTAAGTCCTTGAATTTCATTAATTTTTTTTTGCCCCTCAAGTGTTTTAAAGGAATAAGAGATGTGATTATAAGAAATATTTTTTATAACTAAATTTTGATCAATTTTTTCAAAATTACCAATAGAAACAAAAATATTAGTTTTAGTATTTATATTCTGAAGCTCATTCATCCAGTATGTAACGCAGTCATTACCATTATATTTGAATGAATTCCATGCAGACCAATTTTTTTTTGAGTGTGGCATAAGTGATGGGTCAGTATGAAGAACAACATTGTTGGGTGTATAATCAAATAAATTAAAAGCTATTTTTTCTTCATCAGTAATATCTTCTAAGAGATTTTCAACTTGGTCAGCATGGCAAGCAAAAATAACTTTATCATAAAGGATATTATTACCATCATTATTAATAACAACTTTACCCTCTTTTCGATTGATACTTATATTTGAAGATAAATAAATATTATTAGCAGGTGAATTTAAGATTATTTTATCAATATAAGATTTACTTCCATTAAGAACTGAAAACCATTGGGGTCTTCTAAATAAATTTAATAAGCCATGATTTTTAAAAAAATTTAAAAAAGTAGAAGCTGGAAAACTTAAAATATTTTTTGTATCAGATGACCATATTGCTCCGGCCATAGGTAATACATAAGTATTTATAAATGAATTGCTAAATTTATTTTTATTCAACCACTCTTTTAAATTAAGTTTTTGAGAATTATTTATTCGAGCCAGTTTATTAAATCTTATAATATTTAATAGTAATTTTAACTTTTCAGGTTTGAATAATAGTCTCCAATTTTCAAAATCATTAGATGACCAAGAAAGATTGGACGATGAGAAGCTGTAAGACATAGAAGTCTTATGAAGATCGATCTCAAGCTCTCTAAATAAATTTATTAAATTTGGATAATTTTGATCGTTACATACTATAAATCCACTATCTACATTAATTTTTTGGTCGTCTATAGTTACTTCATGAGTTTCTGTATGCCCTCCCAATCTAGTATCTTTTTCATAAATATCGACAGAATGACTCTTTGATAAATAGTGTAGAGAACCTATTCCTGAAATACCTGAACCTATGATAGCGATCTTCATGAATTATTTTTATTTATTTCTGCATCCTTCATTTTTAATCTCCACAATATTGATAAGCAAATAGACTTTGATATTGGAAGTAAAAAAAGAACAACAGCAATTGTTATAGGTATCCATATAAGAGCTTGAATCCATAAATCAATTTTAAAGTTTTGTTCCATAGATAAGACTAAAGGTACAATAATATGTCCACTAATAATGATGGATAACCAGGGTCCGAAG
>ERZ802827.228-NODE-228-length-30646-cov-19.7361_pt1 | contig 30646 bp, 29 predicted proteins | sample MGYA00345652_ERZ802827 | MGnify/ENA primary metagenome ERZ802827 (study PRJEB30503, sample SAMEA104212372) | marine metagenome | biome: Westerlies Biome; feature: [SRF] surface water layer (ENVO:00010504) within the epipelagic zone...; material: water... | reverse complement strand
ACCCGGCGGATATCGGTGCAAAAGCTTCCCTGCAGGGGAACACCCTCACCATCCACAGCCGTGGTGCTGCGCAAACGCAAATTCACGCGCGTGAACCAAATACGCTCCTGCACCAGAACACCATCGGGTTTCGCGAGGTTGAGTTCCATGCTGCCGTCGGGCCAAAAGCGCCAGGTCCCCGCGGGCTCACCATTACGCGATAAACCACCATCCTCTGCAAACGAAAGGGTGCTGGGGTCGCCACTGGGGGGTTGCACCACCAGCTGACCCAGGCCAGACGCTTGGGTGCTTTCACAACGCACCGTTAGCTCCCCACGTTCACTGCTGTGCCATTCATCGTCACCCTCCATGGACAGTTCAAAACAGCTGCGCAAACTCATCCATTGCCCATCGCAAAGGGCAAGAAAAGCGGCTGGATCAGCAGGAGGGAAGGGTTGTTCACTCATCAGATCATTCTCTCAGCCAGCTTCACCAGGTGATGGGCAAAAACGGATACGGCCGATTCCATCCGTAAAGAGCCAAACGCTGCTGCCCGGGTACTGCTGCACCACGACGGTGGAAGCCGAACACATCAGCGAGCACAAGGGTATTGGCGGGACATGTCACGGCCACTGGCTGTGGCAGGCCAAGGCTGGCCAAGGCCTCGTCTCGGATCCGAAAAGACCCCGAAACGTCGGGTTGACGGCGATGCAACAGCGCCGCATCAGCAGTGGATTGTTCCCAGCGCAAACGAACGGGATCCAAACGATGACTGCCGGGGACGTACTCAAACGGACCGTCATCGCGCTCAACAGGACGCAAGAACAACCAAAACTTCAGCGCACGAAAAAACGTATCGCGATGCAGATCTTTCTGGAGGTCCGGCGTTTCGGTCTCCTCCCCATGGACGGTTAGGTACACATCCACCTTGTGATGATCCATCGGCAAACCAATCACCTGCCGAGAACAGGACGACAAGCGAGGGTCATGGCATGCCGCCGCCGCCTGGGGCAGCACCGATGGATCGATATGGAGAAAGCGGTTAAGGGTGCCGCCATCGAATCGATCAAAGCCACCGGAGAAGGGTTGCTTGGGTTGAAATCCCACACGGTCATTCACCGGTAGCGGATGCCTGTGCCCTATGTCGCGCACCAGCGACTCCACCTCATCGCGCAACGCCTCGAATTGGCCGGAGGGGAGGAAATTATTGATCACGACAAAGCCGTCTCGCTTGAGATCGGCACAGCGACCTGGTTTCAACCACTGCCGCCAAGTGCAAAGGGCTTCGGCGATTTCCACCCGTCGACGGTGCAGCTGAAGCTGCCGGTTCAGGACGGGATGACCCACCCAAGGATCCCGAAAGCTCTTGGTGCGTGTCAGCAAAGAGAGCATGGTTTGAGCGTAGATCGGACTGAATCGCCGCTCAAAAATCACCCCCGCCATAGCCCAACTCAGCCAAGCGATGGGGCTTACTTCGCCAATCGGGCACCACCTTCACAAATAACTCCAGATACACCGAACCATCGATCAACGTTTGCATCTGGAGCCGTGCGCCCTGACCAATCGTTTTGAGCATGGCGCCGCCCTTGCCGATCAGGATGCCTTTCTGGCTTTTCCGTTCCACCAGCACCGTGGCCAACACAGCCGTCCGCCCAGGGTTTTTGCCCTTCGGTGGGATGTCTTCGACGCGATCGATCGTGACAGCAACGCTATGGGGCACCTCTTCACGGGTGTGAAGAAGCACCTGTTCACGAATCAACTCCCCCAAAAGAACGCGTTCCGGCTGATCCGTCACCATGTCCGGCGGATACAGCTGCGGCCCCAAGGGAAGCTGCTCAGCCATCGCCACGGACAGCTCAGGACAACCCTCCCCAGATATCGCACTGCAGCGATGCACGGGCCAATGGGTCTCAGCCAGTAGTTCGTCGTAGCTCGCCGCCGCCTGATCCTGATGATCGGCCGCAACCAGATCCCACTTATTTAAAGCAACCAACACAGGCAGCGACTGCTGCCTCAGCAGATTCACGATGAAGGCATCGCCGCGGCCAGGCCGCTCACACCCCTCAAGAAGAAGCAGCACCAGATCGACCTCTCCAATCGCGCTTCGGGCGCTGTGGACGAGCCGTTCGCCCAAAAGGTGATGGGGCTTATGAATTCCTGGGGTGTCCACCAGCACCATCTGGGACTCCGCAGTGGTGAGGATGGCGCGCAAGCGGTTTCGTGTGGTTTGCGCCACTGGGGATGTGATCGCCACTTTTTCCCCCACCAGCTTGTTGAGCAACGTGGATTTCCCAACGTTAGGGCGACCGATCAGGGCGATAAACCCGGACCGGTAGTCGTCTGGCGCTTGGGCTTGAAGCATGAAATCAGTCTGCGGGTTCATGGGCCAGGTGCGAGACCCATGGCGAAGCCAGTCAGAGCTGATGATGGAGCCATAGCCTGACCACAGTGGCAATGCAGGGCCATGCCGAATCAACAGCCAACGTTTAAACAGCCCACGTTTCAGCAGGCGATGGAGATCACAGCCACTTGGCTGCAGCAATGGGACAACGAAGAGATCAGCGACGAAGTCCTCGCAGACCGCATCGGTGAGATGGTGGCGAGCCGCGACGGGGCGCGAGGATTTTTTGTGGTGACCCTCGCAGGAGATAGCGCCCTAATGGATCGCATCCCTGATGTGGTGGCGGGTCAGCTGCGCAGTGCTGGGCGTGATGTGGTGGACCTCAGCGTTCGCAATTTGGCCATGAGCACTGCAATGGCAGTGCATCACAAGCGCAGTGGAGATGACAATCAACAAGCCGGATCGGAACGGGTCACGTTCCGCTGCACAGAATTACTGCGGCTATTGGAGCCGATCCTCGTGAAGGAACGCTTAGAGCAGCTGCTCGAAGCCACCATCGACAACAGCGGTGCTGACGTTTCCTTCTTGGAGCGATGGGGCTATGACGACGAACAAAAACGTGCCATTAGCACCTGTGTGTATGACATCGCAGCTGCTTAAGTGCAAACCTGACCAGCAAAAATGAGATAAAGACACAAAAAAACCCCGATATTCTCGGGGTTTTTTAATGAAATGAAAGGGCGCGTAATCGTCTAATCGCGGCGACCGCCACCGTTCAAAACAATGATCAACCGGAGAATAAAAATAAACAGGTTGATGTAAGTGAGATACATGCTCAGGGCACCGGCCAAATATTGGTCGTCCCGATAGGCGCGGGGCATCGTGTAGAAGTCCACAAAAGCGGCTCCCACAAACAGGATCGTGCCAAAACCAGCGATCAGCAACTCAAAGCTGGTGCCATGGAACATTGCTGGGGCGAAGATCCCACCAACGAATTGAACGACCATCGCCAAAATGAGGCCGATCAAGCCAAGACCCACGGCACCCGAAAGGGCTTGGCCAACGCTGTCGCTCATGCGACGGCCAACGATGGACGCGATAACGAACGTGATCCCGGTCGCCAGGGCCGCGGTGCCAACTGCTCCAACACCAGCCACAGCTCCGGCAAAGGCCACCAGTCCACTCAGGGTGAAACCAGTGATCAAGCTGTAGACCGCTAGAAGGGGCAATGCCGTGGCGTTGTTGCCCTTCAATGCCACATTTTGGGCAACAAAAAAGAGAATTAAATTGCCAATTAACGCCACCCAGAACAGGGGCATAAAGATTGGCGTCGCGATCAAGGTGAGACCGCCAAGCACTCCTAGAGAGGTGAGCACCATGCCACCGCCCACATAAGGCAGGGCCTTATTGACGACGTTGGGGCCAACGAGAGCACTGGATTGCGCCTCGCGGATGGCTTGTTGAAAATTGCTGCTAGCTGGCATGTCGACCAGTCCACATTGCTGATGTCACTTTGACAGTGGTGGCAATGAGATGGGGTGTGGATCTCCCTATCGACGCACAATCCGAGACGAGGGCCTGGCCAGTCCTTGTTCCTCTCGTTGTCCAACACGTTGCTCATCGAGGCGGGCGTAGGCCTCCACAACGCGTTGCACCAATGGATGACGCACCACGTCCGCCGAGGTCAATCGACAAACAGCAACCCCTGCAACGCCTTCCAGGACTTCGGAGGCCTCCTCAAGACCACTCAACTGATTGTGAGGAAGATCCACTTGGGTGACATCCCCCGTAACCACCATGCGCGACCGCTCTCCCAAACGGGTGAGCACCATGCGCATTTGGGATGGTGTGGTGTTTTGAGCCTCATCCAGGATCACAAACGCATCGTTGAGCGTGCGTCCGCGCATGTAGGCCAGGGGTGCTACCTCAATCACGCCTTTGTCCAATAAACCTGCCGTCTTGTCGGCTCCAAGAAGGCAGTGCAATGCGTCGTAGAGCGGCCGCAGGTAAGGATCCACTTTTTGCTGAAGATCCCCTGGCAGGAAACCAAGCCGTTCACCTGCTTCCACCGCCGGTCGGGTCAAGATCAAACGATCAACCTTGCGTTCAGTCAGCATGCGCACCGCCAAAACGGTGGCCAAAAATGTTTTTCCTGTCCCTGCCGGACCAAGAGCGAACGTGAGATCGTGACGCTCCATCGCATCCACATAACTCTTCTGTCGCAGGGTGCGCGGTCTCAAGGTGTTGCCCTGCGGACTTCGCACCAAAACTTGCTCTGCCATGGCGGCGTGGTCGTCGCCGCGACCCGTGTTCAGTGCACCAAGAGCCGATTGCAGATCAACGGAGGACACCGCTTGACCGTCTTGCCAAATGGGGCGAACCAACTCGACAACGGACGCAGCTCGCTCAATCTGAGCAGCTCGACCGGAAATCACCAGTTGAAGCCCGCGTAAGACGACAGAAGCCCCTGTGAGGGCCTCGAGTCGGTGCAACATCACTTCAGCTTCTCCCGCAATGGCGAGTGCAGCTTCAGGATCAGGAAGGTCGAGGACGAAACGACCGCGGTCGCCTTTATCGGGAGCTGAGGTGATCAGCCTTCCGACGATTCAGCATCGGCAGCGGGAGCCTCAGCTTCAGCAGCAGCAGCGGCCTTGGCCTCGGCCGCATCCTTTGCTGCCTGTTTTGCAGCAGCTTCGCGCTTAGCGGTTTGCTTGGCTTGACCAACGGTGACGGAAGAGCGCACCGTTTTCTCGATCAAACCACCCCGCTCTAGAAGGGTGCGAACAATATCTGTTGGCTGGGCACCCTGACTCAGACGCTCGCGAATGGCCTCAGTATCCAAGCGAGTTTCCTTGGTTCTGGGGTTGTAGAAGCCAAGCTCCTGTAGTGGGCGACCGTCCCGTCGAGACGTGCTGTTGCAGGCCACGAGGCGGAAGCTCGCTTCCCGCTTCTTACCAAACCGCTTCAGGCGGAGCTTGATCATCGTGGCCCTGGTGTGAAATGTGGTGGAGGTTCAAGCTGAGCTATTCAGCCCGCCGAAAAACCACCATACCGGTTCACGCTCAGAGTTCTCCGAAGCCCTTTTTTTTCTTGGTTGGACGTTGACGTTTCGGGGGGCCACCACGGCCAGCACCGGAGGGCATTCCTGGCATTCCACCCATCCCCGGCATTCCGCCCATGCCAGGCATCCCTGGCATTCCTGGCATACCACCCATCCCTGGCATTCCTGGCATGTTTCCGCGGCTCATCTGCTGCATGAAACCCCGCATTTTCTGGAAATCAGCCAAAACCTTGTCCACATCTGCGGGCTGGTGGCCACTCCCCGCAGCAATACGACGACGCCTGCTCGGCTGAGAGGCCAGCAACTCCGGCTGACATCGCTCGCCCTCTGTCATTGAGCCGATCATGGCCTCGACACGCTTGAGCTGGTCCTCTCCCTGTTTGAGCATGCCGTCGTCGATCTTGTTCATGCCGGGGATCATTTTCATGAGCCCGCCGAGGGATCCCATCCGCTTGATCAGACGCATCTGCTGGAGGAAGTCCGAGAAATCGAACGACGCCTCCTGCAGCTTCTTCTGCATTTTTTCAACGTCGGCGAGTTCGACCTCTTTTTGAGCCTTCTCCACCAACGTGAGCACATCCCCCATGCCGAGGATGCGGCTCGCCATCCGCTCTGGATGGAACGGTTGCAACGCCTCTACCTTTTCACCGGTACCGATGAACTTGATCGGCTGACCGCTCACTTTGCGGATGGACAGCGCCGCACCACCGCGGGAATCGCCATCGAGCTTGGTCAGCACCGCCCCGGTAATGCCTACTTGCTCATGGAAAGCACGGGTCAGTTCAGCCGCTTCCTGGCCAATCATCGAATCCACCACCAGCAGCACCTCATCGGGCTGCACAGCGGAGCGAATTCGCACCATCTCCCCCATCATTTCGGTGTCGATCTGAAGGCGGCCGGCGGTGTCGACAAGAAGGGTGTCGTACCCCTCAGCCTTCGCCTTCGCCAAACCGGCCGCAGCGATCTCTTCAGGCTTTGCGTCTGTTCCCAGACTGAACACATCAACACCAATCTGCCCACCCAGGGTTTTCAACTGCTCGATGGCAGCAGGGCGATACACGTCAGCACCCACCATCAGAGAGCGACGGCCCTGATCTTTGAGATGCAGGCCAAGCTTGGCCGTTGCCGTGGTTTTACCGGCCCCCTGAAGGCCGGCCATCAAAACCACCGTGGGGGACTCGGAGGCCTGGGCGAGGGGGGCGTTGTCTCCACCCATCACATCCACCAGTTGATCGTGTACCACCTGGATGAACTTCTGGTCGGGGCTCACCCCACGCACCACCTCAGCGCCGACGGCCTTGTCTCGAACCTCGGCAACAAAATCCTTAACCACCGGAAGGCTGACATCGGCTTCTAGCAGCGCGCGACGAACCTCCTTCAGAGCCCCATCAACATTGGTTTCGCTGATCTTGTCCTGGCCTCTCAGCCCTTTGACTGCATCTTCAAAACGGGCTGATAGCTCGTCAAACATTGCGCGACCATGACTGGCTCAATGCAGTGATCGTAAAAAGCGACTCGCCAATTGCTCAGGAACCGGAAATGTATTCATGCAATTTCCACTCTTTTCCGTCCCTCCCCAGCACGTAGGTCACGGTCAATGCTCCTGGAGGCGTCTGATCAACCACCGTTCCAGAGCGGTCAATGGTCTGATCGGAGTAGTCCACCTCAGCCTTCACAGCGATGCGCCGTGGTTTTCGGCTCACTACATCAACACTGGTGACTGATGCCTTGATGGTTTTTGTGCGGCCCAGCGCGGCATCAGCGTTGCGCTCAGCTTGCACCCGTCGCAATAACCGATCGCGCGCGACAGTCGAGATCTGGCTCGAAACCGCTTCAGGCACGGCATTGGTCTGGCCCGCCAGCGCATTGGCTTTGGCGTTCAACCAGCCCTGGACGAGATCCTCCAGTTGCTGCTCAGAAGGCGCATCATTCGTTAATGGCTCAATGGGGCGATCCAAGGGCTGCTCAGGTTGGAGCGTGGCTAAGGGAAGCGCTGTCTCATCAAGATCATCGGGGGCGGGCAACTCCGGTTCCTGCTTCACCATTGGCGAAACTGGCGGTACATCGCTGCGCTGACGCAGCATCAACGAGACGCCGCCACCAACAGCTGCCAGGACGGCCACCAGCACCGCAAGCTTGACCACGAGCGGTCGTGGAAGTTGGGGAAGTCGAAGTTGGGGAAGCCGGGGCCGTTGGGGCAGAGAGAGAGAAGGGAGGCGCATGCCGCGTTCTTCCAGACCCTCCGAAGACTGCTCGGAAGCCGAAATAGGCTCCCCAGACTGAAGACCCAGCCCAGAGGCAACCGGGGTCTCCCAAGGCAAAGGCAACGCATCGTTGAGCGGCTGGCGGGACGCTTGGCGATCCAGTCGTTCGACGTAGTTCTGCACATCACGGTCGGCAAACCAGGCGTCGAGATCAATGGCCGTGGCATCAACATCGCGATAGCCCGGCAAAACATCCCTCCCAAGCCAAGCCCTGCAGTATTCACACTGCGCCGCCAAATCGTCGCCGGAATGCTGCAGGAACCAAGCCTGCACCTCCGCATCTCTGATCGCGGCAAAGTGATGCTCCGCCTCACGGACATTGCCAAGCAACAAGTCAAGACAGCCCAGAAGGGGCTTCGGATCCAGCTCTGAGTCCGGCAGGAGTTGAAGGCGGTCCCGTGCCTGCTCAAGGCATTCAGGCTTACGCCGGGAAAAACCTGCAGCCGTCAGCGCAACAACCGCCAAAAATCCTGCTTCTGCTTCGCCCTCGTCCGACCAACCACTGAAGAGATCGATCTGTTCTTGCACCGTGAGGAAACGGCGGATTTGTTGAAAGAACGATTCGAAATCGTCTTGGGTCATCGACCCTGAGCCCTCACCTGACCCCTCAACGGAGGTCACAAAATCCGTTCCATCCAGCCCACCTCGGCGACTGACGAGCTGATCGAGCAGCGTCAAGCCCTGTTGGTGAGAGGCCTGATCGCTCAGATCTCGACTGATCAGATCCAGAATTCTGAAAGGCAGAAGAGCTTCTAGGTCGCCTTCGAGCCTGCGCTGCTGATCGGGCAGCTTGCCCATGCGCTGTTGTAGTTGGATTCCTTCCACCAACAATTGCGCCGCTGATTCATAACGGCGCTGACCCTGTTCTTCCACTGCTGCATCACGACACGCCAAAGCGGCCAACAGAGTGAGATCAGCTTCCCGCCCACTACCGAGGGCAGGCGCTTGGGGGGGCTGAAGCCCATTAGAGGCCATATGGAACACCTCAAGGGCTCCATGGGCCTCCCAAAGAAGAATCAATCCAGCCACTTCACTGCTTGCAGGAAGGTCGAGTCCGACGGTCTCGTTGGGGTGAGATGCACTCAAACGAATCAGAGCTGATTCGTATTCGGCACGGTCATCTCGATCGGTGAGGAGATCAGCCGAACGGCTCAGCAGTTCGTTTCGTTTGAGCAGCGCTTCATGGGTAAACCCCTGATCAGGCGGGGCATCACAGCGGGTTTGTAGACGGTGAAGGATGGCCGCCGCATCAGCGGAAGGACTGACACCCAGCAGTCGGAAATGATCGATGGGCAAATCCAACAGCTTTTTCCGTCGCAGGCGCGAACTTTAGTCAGTGTCAGGTGTTTTGCCTATTCCTCATCCGCTGGCCCTTACAGTTGCCGGGTGTGAATGAGCTGGTCATGGGTCAGGACCTCGCGGTGGACTCCGCTTCCATCGATATCGCCGCCGCCGGTGCCCATGCCGAGCGTCTTTCCAACCTGGTGACGTCTCAACGCGCCATCGTTGACCGCGACACGGGCTTAGACCTGTACCGGGATATGACCCTGGGTCGGCGCTTTGAGGACAAATGTGCCGAGATGTACTACCGGGGCAAGATGTTTGGCTTCGTTCATCTCTACAACGGGCAAGAAGCCGTTTGCACTGGTGTCATCGGCGCGATGAAGCGCCAACACGACTGGTTTTGCAGCACCTACCGCGATCACGTCCATGCCCTGAGTGCAGGGGTCCCTGCGCGCGAGGTCATGAGTGAGCTGTTCGGTAAAGAAACGGGATGCAGCAAGGGCCGCGGTGGCTCCATGCATCTCTTTTCCAAAGAACATCACCTCTTGGGCGGGTTTGCTTTTATCGCCGAAGGAATCCCCGTTGCCCTCGGCTCAGCCTTCACCAGCCGCTACAAACGTGACGCCCTCGGCGATGCCTCCAGCAATTCGGTAACAGCGGCATTTTTTGGAGACGGCACCTGCAATAACGGTCAGTTCTTCGAATGCTTGAACATGGCCCAGTTGTGGAAATTACCGATCCTTTTCGTCGTTGAAAACAACAAATGGGCGATCGGGATGGCCCACGACAGAGCCACCAGCGACCCTGAAATTTGGCGCAAGGCAGCTGCCTTCGGCATGGCAGGAGAGGAAGTTGACGGCATGGATGTACTCGCCGTTCGTGCTGCCGCCCAACGGGCCATTGAACGCGCAAGGGCTGGAGAAGGCCCCACTGTTTTGGAGTGCCTCACTTACCGATTCCGCGGACACTCATTGGCTGATCCCGACGAACTGCGCTCCGAACAGGAAAAACAGTTCTGGGCGAAACGTGACCCCCTCAAAGCTCTCGAGCGCGACTTGACCGAAGCGGGGTTGGTACGCAGCGAGGAGCTACGTGGAATTGAGAAAGAGATTGATGCTGTGATCTCGGATTGCGTTGATTTCGCGCTCTCCGCTCCTGAACCTGATCCCTCAGAGCTAACCCGATACATCTGGGCTGAGGATTAACCCCAGCCGGTCCACAACAGATCTGGGTCAACTAATCAAATTCCACTCGGCAGACGTCTGGTGAGATTGCGCAACTTGCGCAGGGCCTTTAGCTCCACCTGACGGACACGTTCTCTAGACACTTCCATCATTCGGCCAATTTCTGCGAGCGTGTGCCTCTCGTTGCCTTCCAAGCCAAAACGAAGCCGCAGCACGTTTTGCTCTTGCTCGCTGAGATGACTGAGCCAACGCCCCAGCTGTTCGTGATGAATGCGCTGCTCGACGATGTCGAGAGGCTCTTCCGCTGACGAGTCGGCAATCAAATCGCCAAGGAAGCTCCGCCCTTCCTCTCCATTGACAGGGGCATCCAGGCTGCTGGTAGTCAGGGCCTGACGCAAAAGGGAATCAAGCTCCTCGAGCCCAATGTCCATCTCCTCAGCAATTTCAAGCCGGTTGGGCATGGCGCCAAGTTTGTGGGCCAAATCCAAACTGACTTTGCGAATCGTGGTGAGACGTTCGCTCAGATGAACAGGGAGTCGGATCGTGCGGGATTGGCAAGCAATGGCCCTTGTCATGCTTTGGCGAATCCACCAAAAGGCATAAGTGGAGAATTTGTATCCCCGAGTGGGATCAAATTTTTCAACAGCACGTTCAAGCCCCAAAGAGCCTTCTTGGATCAGATCGAGAAGCTCTAACCCTTTGCCTTGGTATTTCTTGGCGACGCTGACAACAAGACGAAGGTTCGCCTTCATCATTCTTTCTTTGGCACGACGACCAATCCGCAACATGCGTCGCTGTTGCGTTGTTAGATCCTCAACCTTGAAATCCTTAGAACCATCTTCCGTGAAAGCCTGCATGGCTTGCACTTGATTGCCCAATTCAATTTCCTCTGCTGGGGTCAGCAGGGGGATCCTTCCGATCGTTGATAAGTACCAACTCACAGGATCGCTACTACGGCGACGCTGGGTCTCGAGCGGCTTAGAAGCTGAGGACACCATGGAGGCAGCCCGAATGTGGGATGACTTTCTTACAAAGAAACAAAAGAAGCTCTCTTTTTCAGCAACCCTTCAGATTTAGGCCAGGAAATCGAAACATTTAGCCTTAACAAATAATCCCTAATTCAAAAAAACAGCTTCATCTGGGCAGATTCAAACAGGAGTTGATTCATCACTCAACGCCCATACCCTTAGTCAATTGACACCTAAATATGAGGGTTTTCAAACAACAGAAGTCGCCATTCAACTGATTTGAAGAGCATTTACAGAAGTCGAAACAGACGAGAAAGCAACGACTGCAGGGGGTCTCAATGAATCCGAGCAAAGAACTATTCGAAGAATGTTTTTTCACCAAGGCGAGACCAGCGACCCAACGTGCCTCTCCCAAGCCGATTCCCTCAAGCGGCGACGCCAGCAAACTCAGCACTTCACCCACGGATCTGGGTTGTCCCAAACGATCCCGATGCACTTCTCTTTGGAAAGGGCGCCGAAGTGATGCGCCCCTGGAAACCAGCCCATGGCGTCGCTGGTGGCCGGGAGCCCACTATGGAGTGATCTCCCTGCGCCGCCCATGGCCCTTGGAACAAGCATGACGGGAGCCGGAGAAGCTGCCCTAACGCGACTCCGCCAATGGCCTGGAGAGCATCGCGTCGCCGTCGGCTTGTCGGGTGGAGTGGATAGTTCCTTGACCGCCGCCCTTTTGGTTGAAGCGGGCTGGGAGGTCGAGGGACTGACGTTGTGGCTGATGAGCGGGAAAGGGGCCTGCTGCGCTGAAGGGCTTGTGGATGCCGCAGGCATCTGTGAGCAGCTAGGAATCCCTCACCACGTGGTTGATACCCGCGAGACCTTTCAAAAAGAAATCGTTCAACGACTCGTGGATGGGTATCAAGACGGCATCACCCCGCTGCCTTGTTCTCAATGCAACCGTTCAGTGAAGTTTGGTCCCATGCTCGATTGGGCCGCACGGGAGCGCAATCTTCCAAGAATTGCCACAGGGCATTACGCCCGCATCCGCCATGGCGGTGATCGTGGCCGCCATCAGCTGTTGCGGGGATTGGATTCCCGCAAAGACCAGAGCTATTTCCTCTACGACCTTCCGCAAGAAGCTCTCGGCAAAATCGTGTTTCCGCTCGGCGAACTCACCAAACCGGACACACGCATCGAGGCCAGCCGTCATGGCCTGCGCACGGCTGAAAAGCCTGAAAGTCAAGACCTATGCCTGGCAGACCATCACGGATCGATGCGTGCCTTTCTGGATACATACCTGCCGCCACGTCAAGGGGAAATTGTGCTGAAGGACGGAACTGTCGTGGGTGAGCACGATGGCATCGAACACTTCACCATCGGCCAGCGCAAGGGGCTTGGCGTGGCTTGGCGCGAGCCATTGCACGTTGTGAAACTCGATCCAGCCATGAATCGCGTGGTGGTGGCGCCTCGCGCAGAAGCTGGGCGTCAGGAGGCTGTTGTGGGAGCGATCAACTGGGTTTCGATTGATCCCCCCCAACAACCCATGGACCTAGAGGTGCAAGTGCGATATCGCAGTGCTCCCGTCACCGCACGGTTATCTCCTTTGCCCGCAACCGAAGACGACCATCAACGCCAACGACCCCATCGTTGTCATCTGGTGTTTGAAGACGAGCAGTTTTCCATCGCTCCAGGCCAAGCGGCCGTCTTCTATGCGGGGGACAAGGTGTTGGGGGGTGGATTGCTTCAGCGCAACATCGAGACCAGCCAGGGATAAAAGCCGACCTCTTCACGGAGCTGGACCGTCACCGTGGCCAGTCCCGCCTGCATCGGCGGCAACAGGCGCTCCACATGGCCATTGGCAGAAATCAAAGCTGTTGGCCCCGTATTCGCGATGCTGAGGAGGTCACGACCCGATTCGATCGCACGCAACTGAGCCAACGCCAAAAACTGTTGCTGCAGCTGCAAGGGGTAGGGATCGAGATTGGCGATGGAGAGCAGCCAATCCGCCCCCTCAGCTGTAGCCAGCGCCAGGGTGCTGCCATCAGCAATTTCGTAGCAAATCGCTCCAGCAGCAGGGGAGTCGAACAGGGAGAACAGTCGCGATGCACCACCGGGATGCAGTCCCCCCACTGCCGATAAACCGGCAGTTAATCCCCCAGGAAGCGGCGGAATCCATTCCCCGATGGGCACCAGCCGATGTTTATCAAGGAGAGGATATGGGCGCTCAGCGCCTGGGGGGAACAACAGCAATGAGCTGCGCTGCTGCCCCCGAACCCAACGAAACCCTCCACTGATCAATGGCACGGGCGGAGATCCTTGGGGCATGCGCCAACCGGAAGGAAGCACGCCCTCAGGCGCCACCAAAGCATCAACCGGCTCACCTTCCGCCATTTGCAACGCAGCCAACAACGCCTGAGGGAGCTGACGCTGCCGCTCTGGATCCAATTTTTCACGGGTTGGAACGGCTGGCTGCCATACGGCCAAAGAGAGGGCACCGGTCGCCGGAGGTGCTGTCGCCAAAAGCACAGCACCCAGGCCATGGGCAAGCAGAAGACTGCCAAAACCGATCCATAGACCACGACGGCTAGAAACTCGTTCAGCAACTCGTTCAGCAACTCGGTGGGCAACTCGGTGGGTCGCTCGATGCTTCACCAAGCCGCAAATCCACCAGGCCCACATCAGCTGAATCACAACCAGACCCCCCGAGCCAAACCAACGGGACAAGCCAGCCAGCGGAAGATCCCAGGGCAACGTGCTGCCGCCAATCCCGATCCAAAACAACGGCGAACTAGACAACACCAGTTCGGCCCAGGCCCATATCAACGCGAGAACACCCGCAAGCAACCAAGGCGCTAAGCGCGGAAACCAACGACGACATCGCTGCAGCACCAGCGACCACAACGCCAGCAACGCTGCAGCACACATGCCGCAGAGCAACCAAAGGGTGATCGCCACCGGAAGACTTAAAAGGGCGGGCACACCCATCCAGGTGAGTGGATGCAAAGACAGCAGCCAGGCATGGCTGACCAGCACAGCGAGCAGGCCCCACACCGCACACCAACGGGTGCGCTCAGCCAACGACCACAACAACGCCAGCGCAGGCAGCATCAGAAGAGGACCGCCCAAAGAAGGGGCCAGCCCTGCAAGCACCCCGCCCAGAACGGCGCGCCAGCCAAACAGCAGTCGGTGATCGCCCATTTTCATCGGGGCAAGACCAGGCCATCCTGAATGGCAGCCCTTTGCTGCCTCCCATGGACGCCAACCCGCTTCAGCAGCTTTTGCTCCGTGGACTCGGCACCACCACCCTGGTGGCCGAGCGGCTGCGCGGGGTGACCCAAGCATGGGTTAGCAACGGCCAGCTCGATCCAAACCAGGCCTCCGCACTCGTGGACGAGGTGCTCAAGGCCTTGCGGGGAGAGACCCCAGAGCTCGAGCAACAAATGGGGCGGAACCTGGAACGCAACCGAGACAATCTCCTTCAAGACATCGGCGTTCCAAGCCAAAAAGAGATGGATGAACTTCGAGGGCGACTCGACCGACTCGAACAACAGTTTCGTCAACTGAACCGTCCCGAATAAATCATCTCGGTCCTGCGAGAGGCCAGAATCAGAATCATCCGACTCAGCTTGTGTGCGCGACATCTTGATCTCCACATCGGTGTGTGTGGCTTGCCTGCTTCTGGCTTTTGTCAGTCAACTGATTTCTCCGTCCACGGTGACGGCTGCGCCTCAGGCTCAGGCCGCTGTGGTGCGGTCCGAATCAAAAGCTGCCTTATCAAGCTTTGAACTAGACCCGGAAAACCCCAACCCGACGCTCTTCGCTATGGCTCCCGATAGCAACCAAGCCGATGCATCCAACCTTGGCGGCCCCATGGATGCCCCCGACACCCGCCTTCTGCCCAGTGGCTTGAAAATTACGGAGCTCGAGCTGGGTACCGGGGACGAAGCCACTGCGGGACAGACGGTGGTGGTGAATTACAGAGGCACCCTCGAAAACGGCACCGAATTCGACAGCAGCTACGGACGCGGACCCTTCAGCTTCCCGCTGGGAGCTGGTCGCGTGATTAAAGGCTGGGAAGAAGGTGTGGCGGGGATGAAGGTGGGCGGCAAGCGCAAGCTGGTGATCCCCCCCGACCTGGCTTACGGCAAGCGTGGTGCTGGTGGCGTGATTCCACCAAATGCCACATTGCTCTTTGAAGTCGAATTACTCGACGTCAAGAAGTAAGCGGAAGCTAGGCTCCTACCAAGAAATTCTTTTAACAATGTTGCGCTCGGCCCTCAACGCCATTGTCTGCGCTCTGCCAGCTTCCGTCGTGGAAGCCCATTGCGATGGACCTTGCGGCGTCTATGACCCCGCTTCAGCTCGTGTTCACGCTGAAGCAGTGCTCGCGATGACGAAAAAGCTCAAGGCTTTGGAAGCACCTGCTGCAGGAAATGCTGCAGCGCTTGCCACTTACAACAACACCTTCTCCCGCTTCGTTGCGGTCAAAGAAGACGAAGCCCAAAAGACCAAGAAAGAACTCTTGATCCTTTGGACCGACTACTTCAAGCCAGAGCACCTCGCCACGTTCCCCGATCTCCACGACACCTTCTGGAAAGCGGCCAAGCTTTGCAGCGCTTGCAAGGTGCACATCGACCAAGGCAAAGCCGAGGAACTGATGGCTGCTGTTGAGAAAATCCACGGCATGTTCTGGCAATCCAAGGGCCGCAACGACGCCTGGGTCACCGCCTCCTGAGCTCCATCTGCTCATCAACAGAATCGATTGCAGCAGCTGGTCTCCAAGACCTGTTGCTGCTTTTTTGTGGACGTCGTTTGCTTCTCAAAGTGGAGGGCCAATCCATGGCTCCCACCCTCAACCCTGACGACCGCGTGCTGGTTCAACGGGTCTCGGCCATCCAAGACACTCCAGCCTTAGGAACTGTTGTGGTGGCATGGCATCCATCGCAACCAGGACTTCGCCTAATCAAACGCCTTCAGAGCCTGGAGAACAACGGAATGATGTTGCTGGGAGATAACCCTTCATTCAGCACCGACAGTCGGCAGTTGGGTCCCATTCCCCGATCAGCGTTGATCGGCATCGTCGTATCCCGCGTAACTCCATCAAAAAAGATTCAATAAAATCACTTTCAATTGGGGCTTCTTTGGCATCCATACACACCCGTATCAATATCAATTAAGTTGATGACAATGATCCCCAAGAAACCGCTACAAATCAATCCTGTTACTTAATTAGATCGTCTAAATAAATCAGGATTTAAATGCTTCAGAACACAACCGCAGAGGTTTTTTGCAACCAAAAAGCACCGGTAGCAATTGACAGCGCACCCGTGCATCCCACCAACAACGGCAGCATTCGAGCACCACTGCGCAGGGTGAGAAACGACAAGGTGCTGACAACAGCCGCCATTGCTGCAATCGATCCACCCAGATAGGCCAGCAAGTAGGCCAAGGCTCCCATGGGAGGCAGCGCCAAAGCAGGAATCACTGCTAGGAGATGACTCGCACCCGCCAAGCCATGCAAAAGGCCGAGGCCCGAGGCGGCATGGGCGTGGCGACGATGATTGCTCTGGCCACGGACGTGTAGGTGGAGGTGCCGATGAATCGCCGCACCGTTGTGATGGTGCTCGTGGCTGTGCAGCTTGAGTCCAAAAGCAGTACGCACCGCCAAGCCACCCACCACCAATAGAGCAACACCAACGAAGAATTCAGCCCATGCCGACATCGCTTCGATGTGAACGACATCTTTAAAGACGATCGCCGCGAGGGCTAGCAACACAACACCGACAGAATGCCCCGCACCCCAAGCCAAACCGGAGCGGAACGCGGCGACAGGCTGTCGCATTGAAAAAGGCGTCATCGCCACGAGATGGTCAGCACCACCCACAACATGGACGGCACCAGCGGCGAACCCCGTGAGGAGGCTGATCAGCAAAAGCTCGATGCGATAGATAACAATTCTGCAGGACTGAGCGACATCACGCCCCCACCAATGCATGGAGGGCCGTTTCCACATCCTCTTGACGCATTAAGGCTTCACCCACCAACACAGCCTCAGCGCCAGCGGCCTGAACCCGATCGAGATCGGAACGCGTAAACAGGCCCGACTCGCTCACCAAAACCGTGGTCTCCAAATGCAAACGATCACGGAATTGATTCACCAACACCTCTGTGGTGGCCAGATCGGTTTCGAATGTGGCTAAGTCGCGGTTGTTGATACCAATCAACGGAAAGCCTCCAATCGCGAGCACCCGCTCCAACTCAGCGGCGTCATGCACCTCAACCAACACATCCAAACCCAGGGATTGAGCCACTTTGTTGAGGTAGCGAAGATCCTGATCCGTGAGGATCGCAGCGATCAACAGCACCGCATCCGCACCAGCGGCACGCGCCTGAAAAAGCTGGTAGGGACTCAGCACAAACTCTTTGCAGAGCAAGGGCAGATCAACGGTTTCACGCACCTTCACCAGCACGTCAAAACCACCCTGAAAAAACTGCTTATCGGTGAGCACCGACAAGCAACTTGCCCCCCCTGCGGCATAGGCCTTCGCGATGGCCACAGGATCAAAATCATCACGAATGACCCCCTTACTTGGGCTGGCCTTTTTGACCTCTGCAATCACCGCTGGCTTCACCTGAGCCCGCTTGAGTGCAGCAATGAAAGACCTCGTGGGTGGCAGCAAGCCAATTTGTTTTTTGAGCTGATCTAACGGCACTTTCTGTCGTGCCAACTCCACTTCCCGGTCTTTCTCCCAAACAATTTTTTCGAGAATGTTGCGCGGCTCCTCCTCCTCATGGGGAACGCCATACTCAAGGTATGAAACTCGAATCTTGGGACTAGGCGAACGACGACGAATCTCCATACCAGTTAGGCAAAAAGTGAAGCAAGAAGTGAAGCAAAACCCGAATCAAGCCACCAGTTGGGAGGCAGCTTGTTTGTAAGCCACTTCCACCACCTCACTCAACGTGGGATGGGTATGCACCTCTGTTGAGAGCTGGGTCACGCTTTGACGTCGTGCCACGGCATTGGCCACTTCTTGAATCAAATCAGCGGCATGCAACCCATAAATATGGGCGCCAAGGACCTCCCCGCTTGACTTGTTGAAGAGGAGCTTCATGACACCGTCACTATCGAGTTCTGCCAACGCTTTGGAATTGGCTTTGAAGTAACTGCGTACAGCCCCCAAGGGGAAATTTTCCTGCTCAGCAAGGTTCTTCGCATCAGCTTCCGTTAGGCCAACGGAACTGATCTCTGGATGCGTAAACGTGGCCGCTGGAATGCTGCGGTAATCAATCGTTCGAGCGTGGCCAAGGATGTTGTCGACGGCCACAGTTCCCTGCGCTGCAGCCGTGTGCGCCAACATCAGCTTTCCGGTGACGTCACCAACAGCCCAAAGATGGGGGATTGGTGAATCATTCACCAACACACGCATTGCATCATCAATCGGCACAAAACCACGGTTGGTTTCGATGTTTAAGCATTCGAGATTGAGCCCTTTGCTCGTGGGCACACGGCCAGTGGCCACCAACACAGCATCCACCTCCAATGTCTCGACAAATTCGCGGCTGTTGAAGTCGGCGAGTTCAATCTGTACAGGACAACCAGGCGTAACTTTTCGAGCCAACACACCAGAGCGAGCATCGATGTCACGCCCCTCAATCAAGTTGCGGCGTGCAATCTTCGCAATATCTGGATCAAATGTTGGCATCACACGATCGAGGGCCTCGATCATCGTGACTTCACAGCCAAGGGCCGTATAAACATCGGCAAATTCCAAGCCGATATACCCACTGCCGATGATGGCAATCCAACGGGGTAGCCACTCAAGGTTGATGGCTTCATCACTTGTGAACACCGTCCGACCATCGGTTTCGATACCAGGTGGAACGAAGGGATCAGAGCCCGTGGCCAGGATCACGTCCTTAGCGGTAAGAACACGATCGACGCCACTGGGTTCCCGCAAACCAACCCGCTGAGACCCTTCAAGACGACCATGGCCGCGCAGAATGGTGACTCCTGAACGCTCAAGCGTTTTGGTCAGGTTGGTGCGAATCGCCTGCACCAACTGATTGGCGTGATCAGCAATTTTTTGGCGTTCAAAGCGCACGGGCGCTGCGTGGATGCCGAAGCTCGACAAATGCTTGTCATCGGCAAGCTCACGAACCTTTCCACTGGCGGCCAGGAGTGCTTTCGACGGCACACAGCCTCGATTCACGCAGGTGCCGCCCATATCGCGCGATTCGATAATCGCTGTCTTCAATCCATGGTCGGCAGCATGCTTTGCAGCATCAAAGCCTCCATAACCGGCACCGATCACAATGACGTCAAAGTCGAAGCTGGCGTCGCTCACCCGAACTACTGCTGTGTACCTCCCATTCTCGCCCTTCGGCGCTCCAAAAGAAGCGGAACCGCAGCAGCCGCCACATTTAACGACTCAACCCTTGATCCATGCGGGAGGGTGACGGCATGGGTGCAGCAGGCTTGTAGGCGTGGATGAAGACCAGCGCCCTCGTTGCCAAGTACCAACGCGGTGGGCTTACTCCAATCCAACTCCCAATAGGGAATCGGACGAAGCGGACCCGTCGCATCCGGTACCAAGGTGGCCACCACCTGGATTCCTTGGGCCACGAGCAACCTCAAGGCTTGATCAAGATCGTCGATCGCCTGTTTTTCCTCAGGGCCAAAGCGGTGATGGGGCAGTTGCAACAGCGCCCCTGCCGATGCTCTTAAGGCCTTTCCCCCCAACGGATCCACCCCAGATCCCATCCAAACGCTTTGCACATCAGCAGCCAAAGCGGTGCGCAGCAGGGATCCAAGGTTTCCAGGATCCTGAATTCGGTCCAAGACCAACCAAAAATCACAGGTTTTGGGTGGTTCCGGCAGCAGTGACAATCGGCAAAGACAAGCCACACCATCGGGAGTCACGGTAGTGAGAGCAGCCCCCAAAACCTCTTCGGTGACACGTCGCCCAACAACAGAGGCATCCAACGCCTGGACCAGATCGGTATGGCGGTCCAACCAAGCCTCCGTGGCGATGACCTCGGTGGGCTGTCCACCCATCACCAACAACTCTTGAAGCAGATGGGTGCCTTCGAGAAGAAGCAGCCCCGCTTCTTGGCGACCAACTCGAGACGACAACGTTCGCAGACGCTTGACCAACGGATTACGCCGGCTGCTGATCAACGGATCCGACAAAATTCTCGAGAACTCCGCCTCTAAAAGGTGATGTGCTTGCGGACTTTGAGGCCTTTGTGCACACTCAGATCTTCGCCTTGAAGCTCAAGACCGTTAATCGCTGCAACTTCACCTTGTAATCCCTCGGCAGCCAAATTTTCGATCAATTTTTTAATAACCTGGTCTTCCACCGTGGTTTGGTCGATGGAATCAGGGGTGAGACGCTCCAAAAACCGGCCGACCTTTGAAGCCACAACTTCCGAAGCGTTAGAGATCTTCAGGACAATCATGGTTGAAAATGTGTTGTTCGCATCGTAAAAGCAGTGCGGATAGGGAGACTTGAACTCCCACGATGTTGCCACCACTAGTACCTGAAACTAGCGCGTCTACCAATTCCGCCACATCCGCAGGCGTTGTCGTTTTAGCGACCGGATGACCTTACGGCATCGACTCACCGCATCGACTCACCGAAAACTGCCAGCACAGCTTTAAGCCATCAATCCAGTTTGAACGCCGGCTCTCTAGACGGTCTCAGCCACAATTGCGATTATGCGCAAATCGTGAGTGGTTAAAAGACATGGCGGTGGGTGTAATTACATCTCAAGAGAGCGTCACCCAGCGCCTGAAAGTCACAGGCGGCCAACGTCTAAGTGGAACGTTGACAGTGAGCGGTGCGAAGAACTCGGCCCTTGTGTTGATGACAGCAAGTCTTCTCACCCGTGAAACGGTTGAATTAGTCAATGTTCCAGACCTGACTGATATTCAAGGGATGGGCGACATTTTGGGTGCCCTGGGTGTGCAGGTGGAGCGAAGTGACAGTCGCGTGTCTCTGACAGCAGCACAGCTCACCAATGCAGAACCTCCCTACGAACTCGTCAATAGCCTTCGCGCCAGCTTTTTCAGCATTGGATCCCTCCTTGGTCGAATGGGTCATGCCAAGGTTCCTCTCCCCGGTGGTTGCCGGATTGGAGCCAGGCCTGTCGTCGAACACATCCGCGGTCTTAAAGCCCTTGGTGCCGTCGTCAGCGTCCAACACGGGATTGTGACGGCCTCAGCGAAGGGGACCAACCGGCGACTTAAGGGAGCTGCCATTGTTTTGGATTGCCCCAGCGTGGGCGCTACAGAAACAATTTTGATGGCCGCCGTCTTAGCAGAAGGCACCACCACAATCGAAAATGCTGCCCAAGAGCCCGAGGTTCAAGACCTGGCCAACCTGCTGAATGTGATGGGGGCCAAGGTGACGGGTGCAGGGGGTTCAATCATCACGATTGAGGGAGTGCAGTCACTCCACGGCTGCCGCGGTTACGCCGTTATTCCTGATCGCATCGAAGCCGGCACCTTTCTCATGGCTGCTGCAATTACCCGTTCCAACATGCGTGTGGAGCCAGTTGTACCCGAGCACATGAATGCTGTTCTTCAAAAATTGCGTGATTGCGGTTGTTCCCTCGAGATCAAAGGCAGAAGCATCCAAATCACCCCTGGTGAAATCGTCGCAACAGACATCACAACGCAACCATTCCCAGGCTTCCCCACCGACCTCCAGGCTCCATTCATGGCCCTGATGTCAACGGCGAAAGGCACCAGCGTGATCAGTGAAAAAATCTATGAAAATCGGCTTCAGCACGTCGCTGAGCTTCAACGCATGGGGGCTGCTATTCGGGTTGATGGCAGCACGGCCATCGTTGAAGGTGTGTCGACCCTCAGCGGTGCACCCGTAACCGGCAGCGATCTTCGAGCCGCCGCGGCGATGGTGCTGGCGGGGTTATCAGCAACCGGCACCACTCAGGTGTCTGGTTTGACCCACCTGGACCGTGGCTACGACAACGTTGAAGCAAAGCTTCGCGGTGTGGGAGCAACTGTTGAACGCGACGGTTTTTAAACCAGTCCGTTCAATTCCTAAAAAGGGGACATCAGTCCATACAATTGCTTTGCGGGAGCATGGCGGAATTGGTAGACGCAGTGCACTCAAAATGCACCGACTTCGGTCATCTCGGTTCAAGTCCGAGTGCTCCCACTGCAATCATGGGCACCTACAACCGTTATCCACTGACGTTGGTTAGCGGACGCGGCTGTTGGCTTCGCGACCATCGTGGACATCGTTATTTGGATGCGGTCGCGGGTATCGCCACCTGCACATTGGGCCATAGCGACAGAGTGATGCGTCGTGCGCTGAAAGATCAGCTCAATCGACTGCAGCACGTTTCCAACCTTTATCAAATCCCCGAGCAAGAACAGCTGGCCCGCTGGCTGGTGAACAACAGCTGCACGGATAGCGTTTTTTTCTGCAACTCCGGTGCTGAAGCCAATGAAGCGGCCATCAAGTTGGCTCGCAAGCACGGCCATCAACGCCTCGGCATTGAACGCCCCGTCATCCTTACGGCAGCGGCCAGTTTTCATGGCCGAACCTTGGCAGCCGTCAGCGCCACGGGTCAGCCGAGATATCACAAGGGTTTTGAACCGATGGTCGAAGGCTTCGAAACCTTCGAGTACAACAATCTCGCCAGCTTCGAAGCCCTTCTCACGCGCTTGGAAGCCAATGGACCAAGGGTGTCGGCTGTCTTAATCGAGCCGCTTCAAGGGGAAGGGGGAGTTATTCCTGGGGATCCCGCCATCTTTCAAGCGATCCGGCGCCATTGCAGCGAGAGGGGGATCCTGCTGATTTTCGACGAAGTGCAAGTGGGCATGGGCCGTAGCGGCCAGCTGTGGGGCTACGAACAACTCGGGGTCACCCCTGATGCCATCACCTTGGCGAAAGGCCTTGGCGGTGGACATGCCATCGGTGCCTTACTCGTGAGCGAACGAGCCGACCTTTTTGAACCCGGCGACCATGCCAGCACCTTTGGGGGTAATCCTTTTGCCTGCCGAGCGGGTCTCACCGTGGCGAAGGAACTGGAACGGCGCCATTTGCTCCGCAATGTGCGCGAGCGTGGTGAGCAGCTACGCCAAGGACTTGAAAGCCTGGTCGAACGCTTTCCCAACGTGCTGCAACAGGCCAGAGGCTGGGGACTTCTGCAAGGACTCGTGCTTCGAGACGATTGCGATCTGAATGCCGCAGCTGTTGTAAAGGCTGCTCTCGATCAAAAACTGCTGATTGTTCCTGCAGGGCCCAAAGTTGTCCGCATGGTGCCTGCACTTGTGATCTCCCGTCGAGACGTCGCTGCCCTCCTCACCCGCTTGGAGCGCACACTTCAACTGCTTCAGGCGTGACGCAATCCCAGGACGCTGCGCTGCACCGCCTGATTCAGCGCCTTCTGCCACCGTTCGAGCAACGGGGCATGGATCTATCCCTCGATCGCATGCATCGCGTTCTCTCAGCATTGGGGAATCCTTGCGGCAATACGCCCGCCGTCCAGGTTGTTGGAACCAATGGGAAAGGGTCCATCGCTTGCATGATCCACAGCGGTTTATCCGCAGCTGGCCTTCGGTCTGGCCTCACCACCTCACCCCACCTGGTGAGCTGGTGCGAGCGGATTTCTATCAATCAAGTCCAGATCACGATGGTGGAGCTACACCAGCGATTACAGGCGCTGGAACCGTTCGCGGAACAACATCACCTCACTACATTTGAGCGGTTGATCACCGCAGCGTTTCTGCACTTCGAAGCCAACGACGCGGATTGGTTGGTGCTTGAGGCAGGACTCGGTGGACGCCTTGATGCCACCACAGCCCACCCCAAACGTCCGTTAATTGCCGTGGGGTCGATTGGCATTGATCACCGCGAACATCTTGGAGACACGCTGACGGCCATCAGCCGAGAAAAAGCTGCTGCCATCACCCCCGGCGCCCACGTGATCAGTGCCGCGCAGTTGGATCCTGTGCGTGCTGTTTTGGAGGAGCACACACGAACGATGGGGGCAACCCTCGAGTGGGTTGAGCCGCTACCCGACGATTGGGAGCTTGGATTACCGGGAACTCTGCAACGTCGCAACGGGGCCGTTGCCTGCGGCGCTCTCCAACACATCGGCAGGTTGGGCTCCACAATTTCTGATCAATCCATCCGCCAAGGGCTTGCCATGGCCCATTGGCCCGGTCGCCTCCAAACGGTGCTGTGGAGAGGGCAACCGATCCGCCTCGACGGAGCCCATAACCCTGCTGCCGCGGCCCAGTTAGCCCAAGAGCGTCGTTGCTGGTGCGATCCCCAACAGGCTCAAATCTGGATTTTGGGCATTCAATCCCACAAGCAGGCCCCCGAGATGCTGCAGCTCTTGCTGGAACCCAACGACTTTGCCTGGGTCATCCCCGTGCCAGGACACCAAAGTTGGAGCCTGGATCGTCTCTCTGAAGCTTGTCCACAACATGCCCATCAAATGGGACACGCCAATGACGCTGTGGCGGTGCTGAGTGGGCTGGCCTCTGCGCCTGGAGCTTGGCCCACTCCATCTCCACTCATTGCTGGGTCGCTTTATCTGCTCGGAGAATTGATGGCCCAACGGATTTTTGAGGCAGAGTGAATCGGGTTATGGACCAATCCGTGATGCGCCATTCGTTTTTGCGAGCAGCGGTGGCCGTAGTGCTCATGGTGTGTCTTTGGGTGTGGCCCAGCGCCGCCATCGCTCTCGACACCTCCGCCGGTTTTGGGTTGCAAGATCGCGCCCTGTTCCAGGAAAAAGTCGACTACACACTCACCAACCAAAGCAACGGGGATTTCCGAGGTCAAAACTTGGCCAATACGTCGTTTGCCGGAGCCACAGGGCGAGGGGCTGATTTTCGCGATGCCAACCTCCACGGAGCGATCCTCACGCAGGGAGCTTTTGCTGAAGCGGATTTCCGAGGAGCCGACCTCTCCGATGCCCTGATGGACCGTGCCGATTTCGTGGCCTCTGATCTGCGGGATGCCCTACTGATAGGGGTGATTGCTTCAGGCAGCAGTTTCAGCAAAGCCCTGATTGAAGGGGCCGATTTCAGTGATGCCTTGCTGGATCGTGATGACCAGCGACGCCTCTGCCGCGAAGCCGATGGCATCAACCCAACCACCGGTGTATCCACCTTCGACAGCTTGGGGTGTTGAATTTCCTTCAGCTGTTTTCCACACGCTCGAGCCAACCCCGAAGCTTGCCGGGGTTCATCAAACCAGCGGGATCAAAGCGTTGTTTAGCGGCGACTTGATCACCATCCACAACGCCAAGCCCTCCATCTTCCACGGTGATCACATGGGGGTTAAACACCACGGCTCCATGGGCACGACAGTCGTCCATCAGCTGTTCCAACAACGCAGCGCCACGCCAACGCACCAGAGGTAATGCAGCCACACGCACTGAACCTTGCTGCTTGACAAGCTCCAGGTGCCAAAGCAAATCATCACCCCATTGGTTCCGAAGCGCCTGCATGGCGGGCAGTTCAGGTTGGGGCAACAGCATTTGCAGATACGTCCAGCCCGGCTCCGAAGCCCGCATGTGCAATGTGGTGTGGTTCCAACTCAGTTCCCGTAAACCATTGCCGCCGCTGAGATCCTCCGCTCCAAGATCATGCAGATCAGCTCCGGCATCCGCGGCCAACCGTTTCAGGCTGGCGATGCCATCAGGGGCCACCAACAACAACAACCTGTGTTGACCCATGGCCGGGCCACTCCAGCCGGGCAAGCGTTCCAAAACTGAGGCTTCCAACGCCGTCGCGAGCTGCAGCGCTACAGCGGAACGGCCACAGGCCAACAACAACGCCACGGCATTGGCCCAATCTCTGCAGTCGATACAGACCTGATGCCAGTTCACCGCAGGGGCCGTGGACAACGTCAGCGCTGTGATGATCCCATTCGTTCCATAGGAATGGTTCAGTGCTTCCGCCTCGATTTCATCCAATTGACGGCAATGGGCATCCGTCCTGATGGGCACAACCTCCAAACCCAACAGGTGACCTGGATCGCGGAGAAATCCCCAGCGAATTGAACCAATCCCCCCCGACCCCCCAGCCACAAATCCACCCACCGTTGCGCTGCGCCACGTGCTGGGGAGCAAGCGCAGCTGCCGCCCATGGCAGCGCAGCTCCTGATCCAACTGACTCATCAGGCAACCCGGCTCCACCGTGACAACACCCGTGGAGGGATCAAGACTGCGAATGCGCTGTAAGCCAGTGGTGAGCATTACCACCCCACCATCGAGGGGGACGCATTGCCCGTAATTCCCAGTGCCAGAACCCCGCACGGTGAGAGGGACCCCATGTCTTGCACACGCTGCTGCCAACTGCTCGACGGCGGCAACCGACGTAGGACGAGACACCAACTGCGCTCGAGCCCCCTCCAACTTGGGACTCAGCACAGGTGAATAGTCGTAGGCGTCCCGTGAACAACGCACCAACTGGCCAGGATCATCCAGTAGGTCCAGTTCAGGAACACTGGCCAAATCCTGCCTTAGAGCGAGAAGCGCCTCTGAGCGGGTCATAGCTGCAGACAGTTCTTACCAACGGGTCTAACCGTTACGTGGTTGCGATTGTCGACGGCAACCACTGGCCTTGAACGAGAACACGCCGGGACGACGACCTTCGCAAGACATCCGACCAACTCGTTCCCTTTACCGCCATCAGATCGGCAGGCGCACCCCGACGCAGCACGCCATCCCAAGGGAGGCCAAGAACTCCAGCCGCCGCCGTGGTGAAAGGTGCCAAACCAAGGCGCTGCCACGGCAAAAGCTGAGTGAGTGGAATGGCAGCAGCCATCAACGACAGAGGATCGAAATCACCACAGGGGAACCACGGGTCGGCGACGTTATCGCCAGCAACGGCCACCCGAACCCCCGAGCGTTGGAGTTGACGAATGGGAGCCTGAGGCCGCCTCAGAGGAGTGATGTCAGACCGTCGTTCCAGCAACCAGGCATTGGTTAGGGGTAGTGCAATCACCTGGAGATTGGCCAACATCATTCGCTCACCAAGGCGTTGCAAGGCTGCCTGAGGCAGAAGCGCAAGGCTGCTGGCATGACTACAGGTGATCGGCACCGCTACAGGACTGATCTGCAGAGCCCGAAGCAACTGCTTCACCCCTTGTGCCGGTGCATGGTCGGCTTCATCAATGTGCAAATCCACGGCAAGGCCATGACGGTCAGCAAGGCGAAGCAACACCTTTAACTGCTGATCAATAGCTGGCCCACTCATCGATGGATCCAGCACACCGCCCAGTAACCCTCCGCACGTCGAGAGACGCTCGGCCATCGATTCCGCCTCAGCGCTCGTCCAGAAGGCAAGAGGTGCAAGAGCGACAAGTTGCAGCCCCACCCGACCATGCCAACGCCGTTGGAGAACCTGAAGCGCCTCCCAACTCGACTCAGCTCCAGGGCCACCAGTATCAATGTGGCTCCGTACAGCCCTCAACCCACACCTGAATGCTTGCTGCAGGGCCCGTTCACCGCGGGACAACACAACCTCGGTCGATCGAGATTGGTGCTCCACCAGATTGGCCTTTAAGGCTCCCTCATAGGTGCCAAGAAGATTGGGATGGTCTTGCCAAGTAAAGGTTTTATCGAGATGCACATGGGCATCAACGAACCGTGGCAGCACCACTTGCTCTGGTGACGATTGATCCGCATCCAGAGGTCGTACATCGTCTAAGACACCCTCTCGCCAGTGGAGCTGAACAGGGGTGAGGCCTTCCAGCGTGCAAGCCGGAACTCGATGCTGAGGGGACAACTCAAGCAATCCCCGCGGGATCCAGGCTTGAAGAGAGTCGGACTGATGGAGGGCCTCACTCACTCCTCACACCCTGATTCGTTTCAGCCCGCAGGATGACAAACCGACCCGCCAACCCGAGGCTCAAAACCTCCACATCCGGGAGGCTCAAACCAGGCAGCAAGGCCCTAGCTCCAATTTCAGTCTGATAGAAGCTGCCAAGTCCAAAGTTCCAGCGCGTTGTAAATCGACCGGCCAAATCAGCAAGAGCCTCTCGCTGAGATTCCACAAGAGCGGAACAATCCTTGACCCATAACCGCAGCAACATCGACAACGCATTTTCATTGCACAGTTCCTCGGAAGCGAGCAGCACCAACTGATCACCGGCATGAGCCTCGTAATCATCAAAGGAAGGGTTGGTCCAAGCGAGCGCAAGGGCCCCCGCAACGCCAAAGCTCGCTGCGAGTAATGCCGTCACAGGCAGACGCTGACGAGTGAAAAAACGGAACACCTGGTGAGCCGTGGCACGAATTGGTAGATTCTTACCGACACGGCGGGTGTCGCCAAGTGGTTAAGGCAGCGGCTTGTGGTGCCGCCATCCGGGGGTTCGAATCCCCTCATCCGCCCTCAACTTTCAGCACGGTCTCCACCGCTTTATTCCAAACCGATGGGATGAAGTCTGGGATCAATCACAAAAGAACTGAGTCGTTGCAGACCAGCCCAGGTGGTTTCGCTCGACGGGGTAGCACCTTTCACCTCCACATCACAAAATGGAAGGATGACAGCGACATCCCTAAGACCGTTAACCCCACCGTCTGAACCGGGACTGGATCAAATTCGTCGCAGCTATTGGATCACCACCTTTGGCTGCCAGATGAACAAGGCCGACTCCGAGCGAATGGCAGGAATCCTCGAGTCGATGGGGTACGACGAAGCGACGGGAGAATTCGACGCGGATTTGGTGCTTTACAACACCTGCACCATCCGAGATAACGCCGAACAGAAGGTTTACAGCTACTTGGGTCGCCAAGCTCAGCGAAAACGGGACAACCCCAACCTCACCCTTGTGGTGGCGGGTTGCGTCGCACAACAAGAAGGTGAATCGCTACTCCGTCGCGTGCCTGAGCTGGATCTCGTGATGGGACCGCAGCATGCCAATCGATTAGAGACCCTTCTTCAGCAGGTGGACAGCGGACAACAGGTTGTCGCCACAGAAGAACATCACATTCTTGAAGACATCACAACGGCCCGGCGCGACAGCGCCATCTGCGGCTGGGTCAATGTGATTTATGGATGCAATGAACGCTGCACCTACTGCGTTGTGCCATCCGTACGTGGACAAGAACAATCTCGTCTACCTGAGGCAATCTGCCTTGAGATGGAAGGCTTAGCGGCCCAAGGATTTAAAGAGATCACTCTTCTGGGGCAAAACATTGATGCCTATGGGCGTGATTTACCTGGCATCACTCAGGAAGGACGTCGTCAAAACACCCTCACCGATCTCCTCCACCATGTTCATGACGTGGAAGGGATTGAACGCCTGCGTTTTGCCACGAGTCACCCGAGATATTTCACCGAACGATTAATTGATGCCTGCGCTGACCTCCCCAAAGTATGCGAACACTTTCATATCCCTTTTCAAAGCGGTGACAACGAACTTCTGAAGTCAATGGCCCGCGGTTACACCGTGGAGCGCTATCGAAGGATCATCGATCGAATCCGTCATCGGATGCCTGACGCATCGATCAGTGCTGACGTGATTGTGGGTTTTCCAGGCGAAACAGACGCCCAATACAGACGAACCCTGGATCTCATCGACGAGATCGCCTTCGATCAGGTGAACACAGCCGCTTATTCACCAAGGCCAAATACCCCTGCTGCGACTTGGGACAATCAGCTCCCAGAGGCCGTGAAGGTCGAGCGGCTGAAGGAAATTAATGCGTTAGTTGAACGCAACGCCCGCGAACGCAATGCCCGTTACTTAGGTCGCACAGAAGAGGTTCTCGCAGAGGGCATCAATTCCAAGGACGCTCAACAACTCATGGGTCGTACGCGCACCAACCGGCTCACCTTTTTCAGTGCCACATCGGCCGATGGGCATCACTACCAACCTGGTGATCTTGTGAACGTTCGCATCGATGCGGTGCGTTCCTTTTCTCTAAGTGGAACACCCCTGCCCAGCAACCCAGTGCGCTGATACGTTTGGCGCTCTTGTTTCGCGGGGTCAGCCCAAGCCATGGTGTCGCGCCCCACAACGGTTGGTCTTGTCTTTGGCGGTTACTCCGGCGAGCACGAGGTCTCCATTCGTTCAGCGGCCACCGTCTTAGGTGGCCTACGCAGCGGCGACAATCGTCAGCGCTACCGCGTGATTCCTTTTTATATCGATCGGGAGGGTCGCTGGTGGGGGGAGGACTTAGCCGATCGAGTTTTGGCCACTCAAAAGCCAATCGATCAACCTGACCCCGTCGAGGCCAGAGGATTTAGAGGGCTCCCAGAGGGCAGTGAAACCGTTCAGGTTTGGTATCCGGTTTTGCATGGACCCAACGGAGAAGACGGAACTGTTCAGGGCTTGTTTCAGCTGATGCGTCAACCCTTCGTTGGTGCAGGAGTCCTTGGATCAGCGGTGAGCATGGACAAACTTGCGATGAAAGCAGCATTCGCAGGCGTTGGGCTGTCTCAAGTGCCCTACGTCGGACTCCATGCCTCCGATCTCCATGATTCAGCCCGTCGTGAACGCGTCTTGGAGCGGATCGAAGCCGAGCTGGATTACCCATGCTTTGTGAAACCAGCCAATCTCGGCTCTTCAGTA
>ERZ802827.226-NODE-226-length-30901-cov-13.9523_pt1 | contig 30901 bp, 28 predicted proteins | sample MGYA00345652_ERZ802827 | MGnify/ENA primary metagenome ERZ802827 (study PRJEB30503, sample SAMEA104212372) | marine metagenome | biome: Westerlies Biome; feature: [SRF] surface water layer (ENVO:00010504) within the epipelagic zone...; material: water... | reverse complement strand
TGGCGGAGAGGGAGGGATTCGAACCCTCGATACGTTGCCGTATACACACTTTCCAGGCGTGCGCCTTCGACCACTCGGCCACCTCTCCGTGGGCGCGGAGTTTAGCACAGCGGCACCGCCGAGCTAGCTCAACCGCGAGCTAGAACGACGTGCCGATCTCAATGCTGAAGTGATATTTCTCAGATGACTGCGGACCATTCAAATCGAGATAAATCGGTTGTGCGTAAGAGGCCTCTGCGTACCATCCCCTAGCTAATGGAACCCTCACAAAAGCGGTCAGGTCTACCTGTTCGCCGCCGAAAGCACTGGGATTGGCAACCGGCGCCGGGTAAGGAAAAGCAGGTATCGGCACACGCAGCGACGCATCCTCCCCATCAATATCATCCCGCCAACGGTAATCTAGTCGAACGCCGGGTGTGAAGGCAGACGCGCCCTTCCACATCAACCAGCCTCCCAGACTGGCCTTGTTGCCGAGCCGGTAGTCTCGGTCGTTTTCACCGGTTCTCAGGGTAAAGCTGCCATCAACGCCCCAGTCCCACTGCGCCTCATATTTTCGAAAACTCACGAACAACGGGAAGTCCCAAGTGCCTGAGCCCAGCTGCATGGTGTAAGGCAGCTGCTGGTTGCCCGGCGCCCGGGGCGTGTCGCCCTCTTCGTCGATCGACCCGGTTGGCATGCTCACACCGGCACCCATTTTCCAAAGACTGTTGAGTGACTGACTCACAATCGAATCGACCACCAAAGCAATATCACCAACGCCCTCTGAACTGATATTGAAGGCGTCATAGCCCGGAGTAATCGAGATGTGATCGGTGCTCTGCATGACAAAGGGCAACTGCGCGCGCAGCGTTGTCGCCTGCGTCAGGTCATAGGCAACCCGAATCGCGTGCACTTCCTGCGTGATTTCAGTGGGCACCACGGGGTAATTATTCTCAGTGCGCGTGTCGACGCCGGGGGTGAACAGCACCTCATCATAGGAAACGCTGTGGGTACCCAGGTAATACTCGTCGTATTCAGAGATCGCATAGGTATAAGACAGATGCCAGCGATTTTGCGTCTCGGTACGATCCGCTTCACTGACAACGTTGGCGTCGAATAACTCCTCAATCGAGAGATCCAGCAGGTCAGTCGGCACCGTCTGCGCCCATGCTCCCGCATGAAAACTACCTGCAAAAAAAACGCCCATAAACGCAGCTGCACACCACGCCCAACTCATCTTTGTCGCTCTCATATCACACCTCGCGTCTTCACCTTCAGCTAACTCCCTGCTTCTTTTCCAGACAAGCATCCAAAACTTCCCTCAAATCCTCCGTTCTGATCGGCTTGGTCAAGTAATCGACCATGCCTTCAGCCATATACCGCTCGCGATCTCCGCTCATGGCGTGTGCGGACAAACCGACAATGTCGCAGCCCGCGTGCAAGCCCTCGCCAGACTGAAGAGTGCGTATTTGACGTGTCGCCTCCAGCCCGTCCATTTCCGGCATCTGGATATCCATCAAAATAAGATCAAACTTGCGTGCTTTGAATGCCTCGACTGCTTCCAGTCCGTTGGCCGCGACGGCGATCTCAATACCCCACTTAGCGAGCAGCTCTCGAATAATGAACTGATTGACCTCTGAGTCCTCTGCCACCAGCACCTGTAAATCGTAGGTAACAAGCAACGGATACTCTGTCGCACCCGCGGTGGGTGCAGAAGCTGAAGCGGCTGGATTCGTCAGGCGCTCTAATCTCGCTGACTCTTTTACCTGGGCTCCATGCTTGGGCACGTCTGTCACCAACTCTTGAAGAGTGTTGTCACCGGGCACCTCTATGGGCAATTCCACCCAAAACAGGCTCCCATCCCCATGCCGGGACTCAAAGCCAATCCGCCCATCCATCAGGCGAACCAATTGATCTGTGATAGCAAGTCCTAAGCCGGTGCCACTATGGGCACGGGTGAGACTGACATCAGCCTGGTAAAACTCGCCAAAAATCCGCGTTTGATCATCCGGATGAATACCCGGCCCGGTGTCCGCGACGGTAAACCGGAATTGCTCGCCCTTATCCGAGTCGGCAAGACCCGCCGTGACAGTAATGCTGCCCTCATCGGTAAATTTCACCGCGTTGCCAATCAGATTGAGCAGGATTTGCCGGATTCGACCGGGATCCCCGACAACGACAGCAGGCACTGCGGAATCAACAGTGAAACTCAGCACAAGCCCTTTTTGCGATGCGGGCTCTGAAAACAGCGCTTCGATCGAGCTCAGGCTGTCGCGAAGACTAAAAGCTGAGCGCCCCAGCTTCAGACGTCCTGCCTCGATTTTGGTGAAATCCAGAATGTCGTCAATGATGAGCAGCAGCGCATCAGCCGAGCGCTCGATCGTTTCAAAGTACGCCCGCTGCTGCTCGGTGAGGCCACCCTGTTTCAGTAACGCAATCATCCCCATCACACCGTTCATCGGGGTGCGAATCTCGTGGGACATATTGGCGAGGAAGCTTGATTTAGAGCGCGCCGCAGACTCTGCCTGGTCCCGAGCCTCTTCAAGGTCCACAATCATTTTACGGAGCCGCTGCTCGCGGTCACCGATGCGCACCAGCATCTCGTTAAAGGCGTCGACAACAGAACCCAGCTCATTCTTCACCCCGTAAGAAAACCGCTGACTGTAATCCTCGCGATCAGTTACTTCAGACATCATGTCGGCCAGATCGGAGAGCGGCTCGGTGATGCGTGCGTTAAACACCCGCGACAGCACATACGCAGCGACCATTCCAAGCAACCAGAGCACAAACGCAATTGCCGAGATCCACACCAGCTGCTGGTAGACGGGCCACAGATCGACACGAATCTCCAGCGAGGCAATTTGCTCCTGATCAAGCAACACAGGCACGCTCAGTGACTCGGAATACAACCCCTGAACGCCAGACTGATCCTCGAGCAGCGAGCGTCGATAGGTCACGAAGACCTCGCCTTCCGCCAAGGTAATTTGCGCCTCAATGACATCGTCCACCGTACGCAGACCATTCAATAGCTCAGCGGCCGTTCCGGGGTCTTGGAACACAATGGATGCGGTGAGATTAGAGGCAAGAACGCTACCCAGCGCGGTGCTCCGCTCCAGCACCTGAGTGCGGGATGTTTCGAGCGAAACGCCGACCAGCACCAGCAAGAATAGCCCGCCGACCAGGCCGGTGGTCAAGGCGCCGACCCCCGCCAGATGGCGGTGGATGGAAGTGGTGCGATCCGGCTTAATCACTCTGCGTGTCCCCCACCACCTCGGAGAGCTGCAGCAGCTTACTACTCGCTTTGAGGCCAACAGATTCCAGCGCACCCAGATTCACGACAAGCCCCATGCGCGCGCCACGCCGCTTGAGCTCCACCATGCCGCCATCTTGTGCAAAACCCGGTTGATCACTGACCCTGAGCGCGATGGCACCGTTCGGTGCGAACAGCGCAGGATCGCCATAAAGCACATCACACCCTTCGGTATCGCCCACCTCAACCGCGCGGACCGTTCGCCCTTTGGGCTCGGATGCCACCATTTCCGACAACAGGGCCAATACCTCAGAAGACGAGTCCACACAGAAGTGCGCGCCGGGGCGCTGGTCAGGCCAGCTGACAAACTGAGGCAGCCTCAGCAGAAATACGGCTTTTAGCTCTACCTCTGTCAGACCCGGCGCACTGCGAGAAGGCTCGGAGGACAACACCGTGCACACACTGAGCACCGCACCTAATAAGGCGCTCAATCCAACTCGTTTGGAGGGCATGAGGGTTACTGTCTACCCAGACGCTGGGGGTTGGTAGCGAGCGGCTCGGTGCTGCGCCAAGGGGTGATATCAATACCCCCTCTGCGCTGATAAAAACCCACCACCTGGAGTGAGTCAGGCTTCAGCGCCAAGAGGTCCGCAAAGATTTGATCCACGCATTGCTCGTGGAAACCCTGATGAGATCGATACCCACTGAGATATGCCGAGACACTCTCGTGATCAATGGCTTTACCGCTGTAGCGGATAGACAGGCTGCCCCAATCCGGCTGCGCGGTCACAGGACATAGAGAACGCAAACTGTGGCTTACAAGATGCTCAGACACGACATTCTCCTTCCCTGGTGAGTGTGTCAACAAATCTGACGATATTGTCTCAATCGCTTGATAAGCCGCGCAAGCGGGCAGATTCACACCGTCGAGTTCTTCCGTGATATCCGATAAGCCCTCAACCGGCAAGCATTCGAGTGTCACTATCGCGCCTGCGCAGGCTGATATATCGGCACAGATCGTATTCACCGCCCCGCGATGATCAGCAAAGGAGTGAAAATTCAGCGAGTTGAGGTACAGCTTGAGTGATTTGGATTCCACGGTGGCAGGCGAGTCCGCGGGGATAGACAGCCAACCCACCCAGTGACAGGCCTGATCGCCGATACACCACGACAACTCGTAGGCGTGCCAGATATCCCAGCCAAAGCAAGCGGCCGCGTTTTGCTGCCGGCTAATCGGCTCGAGCACCTCGGGCGCATAGCGCTCGGGCGCGGCGACTGCTTGACCCAGCACCCCGGCCATCTGCGTCAGGTTCTCAGGCGTCTGCCGGTTCTGAGCAGATGCGCTGCGTAGAGGTAAGCCACCAGCGTAAAAGCGCCGATCATAGCGAAGGCGAAACCCACGCTGACATCGCTGACACCCAGCATGCCGAAGCGGAATGCATTCACGACATACACCAGAGGATTGGCTTGAGATACGGTGGCCCAGAAATCCGGCAATAGCTCCAGCGAATAGAACACCCCGCCAAGGTAGGTCAGGGGCGTGAGCACAAAAGTCGGCACGATGTTGATGTCATCGAACGTGTTGGCAAATACCGCATTAATCAGACCACAAAGAGAAAAAAGGATCGAGGTCAGTGTCACCACCGCGACCACCACGGCGTAGCTGTGAATGTTCAGCTCAACAAATAGCGACGCGACAATCGTCACGATGACCGCCACCAGCATGCCTCGGCTCACCCCACCCGAGACAAAGCCCAACAGAACAATGTGATTGGGTGTGGGAGAGACCAGCAGCTCTTCAATGCTGTTGTTAAATTTGGACCCGAAGAAAGAAGACACAACGTTGGCGTAAGAGTTGGTCACAATCGCCATCATGATCAGCCCGGGCACCACAAACTCCATGTAGCTGACGCCGCCCATCTCCCCGATTCTCGACCCGATCAGGCTGCCAAAAATAAGAAAATACAGCGACATGGTGATCGCCGACGGCAACAGGGTCTGCGACCAGATCCGGGTATAACGCCGAATTTCCTTGCGCATCAGCGTCAGCAGCGCCACCCACTGCTCATAAGGGCTCAAGACGCCTGCTCCAATAGCGAGACAAACATCTGTTCCAGACGATTCTCCCGGTTACGCATACTGAGAATACTGATGCCCTGCCCGTGGAGCTGTGACATCAATTCTGCGAGATCCTGCCCCTGCTCGATATGTGCCTCGAGGCAATAATCGTCAATGCGTGTCAGCTCAAACCCGCTCACGGTCAGCTCATCGGGTAAGGCCCGGCGCGAATCAAGGATAAAGGTTTCGCGGTGCAGTTCGCGAAGTAGGTTTTTGATCGAGGTGTTGGTCACGATCTCACCGTGATTGATGATCGCAATGTTGCGACAGAGGCTCTCTGCCTCCTCAAGATAATGCGTCGTCAGAATAATGGTGGTGCCCGCCGCGTTGATCTCGCGCAAAAAATCGTACATCGAGCGCCGCATTTCGATATCGACTCCGGCCGTGGGCTCGTCGAGGATCAGTACGCTGGGCTCATGAATCAACGCGCGCGCGATCATCAGCCGCCGCTTCATCCCCCCCGACAGCATTCTGGCTCGGGTATGACGCTTATCGGTCAGGCCCAGTTTTGCCAGGTAAGTATCGATGCGCTCGCGGGCGATCTTGAGGGGGATCCCATAATACCCCGCTTGGTGTATCAGGATATCTTCAACGCTCTCGAAGACATTGAAGTTGAACTCCTGAGGCACAACGCCCAGGTGACGCTTGGCACGAGGAAAATCCTCGTCGATATCCACGTCGTTCACCCGCACCGTACCCGCAGTCTTATTGACGAGTGAGCAAATCACACCGATGGTCGTAGACTTACCTGCACCGTTGGGGCCCAGCAGCGCAAAAAAGTCACCCTGCGCCACCCGCAAATCGATGCCTTTCAGCGCCTGCAGACCATTGGCGTAGACCTTCTCCAAGCCTTCGATTTCCAGCGCGTACGACATTGAGCCTATTCCCGGGGGGTGTTACTGCGGAAGCCGCGTAGTGTAACCAATCGCGGCTCGCTTCAGAAGGAACAGAAATTCGCCCTTGACGCGCCATCGGGGGCTCACTAACATGCGCGCCTTCTGTTGTTAGGATCATTGTCCCCTTCGTCTAGTGGCCTAGGACACCGCCCTTTCACGGCGGGAACAGGGGTTCGAACCCCCTAGGGGACGCCACTTCTGCGGGAATAGCTCAGTTGGTAGAGCGCAACCTTGCCAAGGTTGAGGTCGCGAGTTCGAACCTCGTTTCCCGCTCCATTTTTCTACCTGTCACAAATCAGTCGCTTTTGGCCGACCGATCGTCCTCTTTAAGCTTAATCGAGAGACTGTTGATGCAGTAGCGCTGGCCTGTCTCGGTGGGGCCGTCGGGAAAAACGTGACCCAGGTGGCCACCACACTTCTGGCACAGCACCTCGGTTCGGATCATACCGTGACTGGCGTCCCGCGCTTCTGCGACAACACCATCGGTCGCGGGTCGGTCAAAGCTCGGCCAGCCGCAGCCTGCATCGAACTTCGTATCAGATTGAAACAGCAGCTCACCGCAGCCTCGGCAGTGGTAGGTGCCGTTTTCCCACACATTCCAGTACTCGCCGGTAAAAGCGCGCTCGGTGCCCTTCTCCCGCAGCACATAAAATTCCTCTGCAGTGAGCTGCTCACGCCACGCTGCTTCATCTTTATCTTGCCCGGACATCACCACTCCCCTATTCGGACGCTACTTTCAAACCTAATCGCTCTGCCGCGGCGCGGAGGCCAACATCGCTACCGGGTATTGTAACGTGCTGTCCCGTCCACTCGGCCGGCTGCTGATAAGACTTACGCAAGTGATCAAACTCTATCGAGCTGAGCCCCGCTTTACCCGCTTCGCGCAGGCGCGCGTCTTCGCGGGGCAGAATGCTGTGCTGACACAAAAACTCAGTCACCCAACGATTCGCCTCGCTGTCCGCAGCGCCTCGCTCCATGCTCATCGTCTCGAAGCTGCTGACGAAGCCTCCTTGATCCATAGAGTCAGGTAAGTCTGGCGCTTCGACACCAGCCCATCGCGCAACCGCCGCAGCCAGCAGGTCGCTGCCGTTCTCTCTCGCCTTAATAGAATGCCCCGCAATATGCGGTGAGACCCAGTCACAGCGCGACAATAAGTCGGCGTTCAGCGCGGGCTCCCCCGGCCACGTATCGAGTATTACTGCCCAGGGACTCTCTACTAAGCGGCTCAGCGCCTCGAGCGTCATCAGCTCACCGCGGCCCGCGTGGATGAGCCACCCGCCGTCGTCTCGCTTGGATAACTCGTCAACCATCTGCTCGTCCCCCTCAGCATCGAGCAACCCTCGAGAAGCGTAAGCGCCCTGATCATGGAGATTCGCGTGCAGGGAGATGACGGGCTGGCGAAGGATTTCCTCCAACTCGGCCTGGCGGATGTCACTCGGCCAGTCCACTCGGAGCGGGTCATAAGCCAGCACCTGACACCCCAGATAAGACAGCCGCCGCGCCAGCCGCTCACCGACTTGTCCCAGACCAACGAGTCCCACGGGGCACCCGGACATCAGGCGCTCAAACCACCCCGAGGTCGCCAAGGCGCAAAGTACATATTCCACCACCGACACCGCGTTGGAGCCCGGCGCCGCTGACCAGCTAATACCGAGTCGCTCGATCGCCTCAATATCAAAGTGATCGACCCCCGCCGTGGCGGTACCCACGAACTGTACAGAGCTCCCGGCAAGCAACGACTCGTTCACCGGGGTAATCGAACGCACCAGCAAAATGTCAGCGTCGCATATCGTGTCTGGGGTAATATCACGCCCCGGCAATATCGTCACATCACCCATCAACGCTCTCAAGGCGGCCGTATGCGGGATCACATCATCGATCACCCACCTCAATTGATCGGGCGCAGCCCTCATGCCGCAATGTCCGGCACCGGGTCTCGTGACAGTCGGGTCATTGATCGCAGCGCCGTGACAAACCGGGCGGCCCTAGGCGGCAAACCGACGCGCTCAAACTGATCGCACCACTCCTGAATACGCGCCTCGAAGCAGCGCAACTGCTGGGGCTCAATGTGGGCGCCAACATTATCGACACTCGGCGAGAACGGGATACCCGCAGCCTCACAAAAATAGCGCTCGATCGCCTGAGGTCGCGCCTCGACCGCAAAAAAAGCCTGCTGCTGCTCAGCATCGCGACCATCAGGGCTATACCAGTAGCCATAGTCGGGAAGTTGCCTGCGACGCGCGCCTGCGACACACCAGTGAGCGACCTCATGAAGCGCGCTACGGACATAATCGGCACGGAAGTAAACGCGATGAGGAGCCCCCGGCTGATAGTACGGCTCGGCGGCACCGCCAATCAGCTCTGTTTCGCCGCTCACAGCAAATTCGCGGTTGAACAGGCGCGCCAGCTGATGCGCATCGAGTAATTCACCAGACGACATTTGCGGAGCCTGTTAACTCTCTGCCTTGCGAATGCGATATAAAAACTCGTCGCCCTCTCGGCGAGCGACGAGAAGCGCATGCCCTAGAAACTCACAGAAGTTGGCCACATCTCGCTCGGTCGAGGGATCCGTGGCGCGAAGTGTCACCTCCTGGCCAGGGGCGAGGCGCCGCATCGCGGCGTGAAGCAACATCACCGGCTCAGGGCACTTCAAGCCAATCGCATCGATCGATTCCTGCGGCTCTGGCTCCGCCATAGACTCACTCTGCCGGCTTGACGAAGCGCAATGTCATGCGGTCACTCTCACCAATCGCAACGTAGCGCTCACGATCGGTGTCTCCCGCAGCCAGCGTCGGTGGCAGCGTCCAGACGCCCCGCGGATGGTCTTTGGTGTCCTTGGGATTCGCGTTGATTTCGCTGCGCGCATCCAGTTCCAGCCCCGCTAACTGCGCGAGCTCGATGACCTTGTCCTCGCTGACGTACGCGGAATTTTTCATTTCCTCCAGCGACAATCCTGCGTCACCACGGTGCTGAACAATCCCTAGCACCCCACCGGGCTTCAATGTCTCGGCAATCACTGAGAACATCATCTCGGCCTGATCAGCTCGCAACCATGAGTGCACGTTGCGAAAGGCCAGCGCCAGGTCTACGGAGCCAGGCTCAGCGGGCGATACGGCATTGGGTGGTTGCAATGTGGAGACCTCAACCGACCCGTACACATCGGCATTCTCGCCCAGCTTCTTCAGAAAACCGCCCAGTGAACGACGCGCATAACTGCCGCCATTGGGGCTCGAATGCGCGGCGATGAGTGCGCCGTTGCCGTCCATCAGCGGTGCCAAGACTTCGGTATACCAGCCCCCTCCCGGAGAGAGCTCCATCACGGTCATGCCCGGCGCGATGCCAAAAAACGACAATGTCTCTTGGGGGTGACGGTAGGCGTCACGAGCGCGGTTGGCCTCGGAGCGATGCTCACCGGACAACGCCGCCTCCCAGTTGAGGTCGGCCTGCGCACCCATCGCAGAAAACAACAGCACTCCCGCTGCTAGCTGTCGGAATGTAATCATGATCTTCTCCTTATCCATGTCGACCGTTTCTGTGGATCCCTTAAATGGTCCGTCTCAGTGTGACCCGCGGGGCACTATACCGTGTTGTTGCGGGAGACCATGGGCCTCACCTGATTACTGGCACCGCGTCCTGACTGCCCGGCGACCGCAAAAATGACTGACTAGCCGTCGGCCGAATGTCGGCCTGAACGGGGGCGCTTAGAGAGCAACCAACCTGCCAGCGCAGAAGCGATAACCACCACCACCACACCCAGCGTCACCCACACCAATTGTCCCCCCAGTCGCGCAGCCGGCACACCCACAATATCAACCGCACCCCAGAAAAGTGCCACCGAAGCCGCAAGCGCCAGCAAAACCGTCCGCGTACGCTGTCGAGCTCTCATCCGTTGACGGGACTGCCTGGCACAGGCGGAACGGCATGCTCCACATCCGCATTTTGGCCGCGATGACGGAGCGCGTGGTCGATCAACACCAGTGCCAGCATGGCCTCGGCAATCGGGGTCGCGCGAATCCCCACGCAGGGGTCATGGCGCCCCGTTGTCACCACCTCTGCCTGATCACCTGCGGTATCCACCGTCTCTCCGGGGATGCGAATGCTGGAGGTGGGCTTTAGTGCAAGACTGACTCGTAAGGACTGCCCGGAGCTGATGCCACCCAGCGTCCCGCCCGAGTGATTACTCAAAAACCCGTCTGGACTCATGAGATCCCGATGCTCGCTGCCCAATTGCGCGACCGAGGCAAAGCCGTCGCCAACTTCCACACCCTTGACCGCATTGATACCCATCATCGCGTGGGCAATATCCGCATCCAAGCGATCAAAAACAGGCTCTCCCCATCCAGCAGGGACACCTTCTGCCTCGACATTGATGCGCGCACCGACGGAATCGCCCTGTTTGATGAGATCCTGCATGTAGGCCTCGAGCTGAGGTACCAATTCGGCGTCGCCGCAGAAAAAAGGATTCTGCTCCACCTGGTCCCAGTCGTGCGCACTGGCACAAAGTGGCCCCAACTGGCTGAGATAACCTCTGATGCGCACGCCGTAGCGCTCCGCCAGCCATTTTTTGGCCACCGCGCCCGCCGCGACCCGCATGGTAGTCTCGCGAGCCGACGACCTACCGCCCCCGCGGTAATCGCGAGTACCGTACTTGCGGTCATAGGCATAGTCAGCATGAGCTGGTCGATATAGGTCTTTGATCTTACTGTAATCTTTTGACTTCTGATCCTGATTCCGGACGATCAGGCCGATCGGGGTACCGGTCGTAACGCCCTCAAATACCCCCGACAAGATCTCGGCTTCGTCGTCCTCTTTCCGCTGGGTGGTATACCGGGATTGTCCGGGTTTGCGCCGGTTCAGATCGTGTTGCAGGTCTGATGAAGACAGCTGAAGTCCGGGCGGGCACCCGTCAATAATGCAGCCCAGCGCGGTCCCGTGGCTCTCGCCAAAGGTCGTTACCGAGAACAATTTGCCAAAGGTATTTCCAGACATCAGCGCCTCCGGACTTGATTATAAGATGCCCGCGGCATCCCAGTCCCGTAATTCCTGCGCACTGATGGCCGCAACACCCGAGCCCCCCTGCGGCAGTTCCAACCAAAAGAAGGGCACCTTGGGTAGTCGCTCCTCAAGAGCCATCCAGGTTTCACCCACCTCCAGCATCATGAGGCCATCAGGTGCCAGTATCCTCACCGCCTCTCTCAGCAAGCTGACCGCCAGCTCGGTGCCCCCCGCATCAGCCTCGAGGGCTATTCGCGGCTCGGCGCGATACTCAACGGGCAGCTCGGTCATCTCGGCTTGAGACACGTAGGGCGGGTTCGCCAACACCACGTCAACGCTACCACTCTGGATAGCGCTCAAGAGGTCTGCGCGGAGTGCGCAGACCCGGTCCGACCGCCCGTGCAAGCCGATATTTTCTGCTGCCAAAGACAGCGCCAGCTCGTCGAGATCGGAAAGCAACACCGTCGCGCGGGGAAAAGCCTCTGCGGCAACCAGTCCCAGACTGCCACCGCCACAGCAGACATCGACAATTACAGCCGGTTCTCCATCCTCGGGCCACCATGGTGATAGGCGCTCAGCCACCACATGGGATACGGGAGACCGTGGTACCAGTGCGCGAGGGTCCGCAATGAAACGCAAGCCCGCCAGGTAGGCCTCTTGAAGGCAGTATGCCAATGGCAGGCGCTGATCACACCGTCGCTCCAGTAAATCCATCAACCGCGTCTCGGCGTCTAGCGGGAAAGGCTGATCCAACAGCGACAGTGGCTGCTCTGGCGAGAGGCCTGCCGCTCCCAGCACGAGCGCTACCGCCTCGTCCCAGACTGACTCATAACCATGACCACAGAAAACGTCGGCATCCTGCAGGGCGGTCTCGACTTGACTCAGTTTTGTCCGGAAAGTCTGCATTCGATATGTCTATTATTTTAGACAGCTCATGATAGTCTAGTGCCTTGACGGCTGATCGGTTGGGGTTTTTAGCCTTATCAGAAAAATGCAGTCACTGCGGAGCTTTGGCACGGATTCGGAAGAAAATCCATCATCCCACAGGTGAGGCCGTAGGCCACAGCGAGCAACCTGCTGGGGTAAGACAACATCGTTCTAGGGGGGTCGGGACCGCTAGCTACTAAAATCTGAACCAGTACGCGGTCAGTACTAACCATACACAACACATTGGGTAGAGGTAGACATGGCAATTCAACCGGTAGCATCCCAGATCCCAACCACCCTCCCGGGCTCACTGACCGAGGAAGCCATCGCAGTCAGAGGCGCCCTGCTGGAACGCGGCCTGGAAACGCCGATGACAGCAAATGATCTGTCACGCGATCAGCGATACGAAGTCATACGTGGCGCCTTTGGCGACATCATGCAGGCACTGGGACTAGACCTGAGAGACGACAGTCTTGAGGAAACGCCGCACCGCATTGCCAAGATGTACGTGGATGAGGTCTTCAGCGGACTCGACTACTCCAAATTCCCCAAGATCACCTTGATCGAAAACAAAATGAACGTGGAGGAAATGGTCTGCGTCGAAGATATCGACCTGACCAGTACCTGCGAGCACCATTTCGTGACCATTGACGGCTCAGCCAAGGTCGCTTACATACCGAAAGACAAGGTGATCGGATTGAGCAAAATCAACCGTCTGGTGCGGTTTTTTGCGCAGCGTCCGCAGGTTCAGGAGCGCCTTACGCAGCAGGTTCTGGTCGCGATGCAAACCCTGCTCGGTACCGACGATGTGGCGGTCACCATTTCTGCGGTGCACTACTGCGTGAAAGCTCGTGGGGTGAAGGACGGCAACAGCAGCACTCGCACCACGTCTCTCGGTGGCGTCTTCAAATCCGACCCCGCGTCGCGCGCTGAATTCCTGAGCTAGGGCATTACGCCCCCATGAAGTCCGCAAGGCGCTCAGCAATAAGCTGCGCGCCCTCCTCCATATGGGTGTGGTGAGACCCGGGCACCGTTTCGACACGACAGTTCGGTATCTCTGAAACCGCCGCGAGAGACGACTCCAGCCCCCCTCTCTCACGCAAACCTTGCTCCGCCACCAACGCTAATGTCGGCTGCGTCATGGCGGCGTAAAATGCGGAGCACATGCCGGGACTCAACTTCACTGCGGAGGCGTGATTCAGTCTGGGATCATGGGTCAATGCCCAGCCCTCTGCGGTTTCTCGCAGTGCTCTGGGGGCCAGTATCCTTGCGCTACCTTGTGAAAATCCCAGCTTCACTCTGGCGCTCACGAACGCCTCCAAATCCCCAAAAGTACGGGGTCGATGAGCCGTCAGCCCGATGTGATCGCGCTGCGACTGCAGAAACTGCTGTGCAGTGGACTCCTCGGGCGCAGGGCGCGGCAACATACCGTCCAGCAACACCAGTCGGGAGCATTGCTCTTCCAGCGCCGTTGCCAGTAGCACCGCGATCGCCGCGCCGCGGCTATGACCCATCACAACCAGCTCCTCTAGCCCCAATGACGCAATCACCGATAGCAGTTGCGGGACGTCATCCCAAATGTGATACGTCGCATCCGGTGAGCGATGATCGCTCAGCCCCTGACCGGACAGGTCCAGCGCAATGAGTCGGTATTTATTGAGAAACGGTGCCATCACCGAGAATGACAGCGCATTATCTAGCCAGCCGTGAAGCGCGACGATGGGATATCCATTGGGATCACCCCACTCAAGCCCTGCATAACTGAGACCATCGGCCGTAACTGAGAACGCGCGACCTGCGGTCATGTCTGCGCTTCGCTTATGTGATTACGAGGATCCGGACAATGCCGGAGTAACGCTGCACCACCCCGCTCAAGGCATGTCACCTCAAGCGTCGAGTAACCGCCAGGCGCCAGAGCTGCCAGCGTCACATCATCGGTCCAGAGGGCGATCGCTTGGGACAAAAAAGGCTGATGGGACACCATGACAACGTGCTCGTGCCCTGCGTAATCCTGCTCCGAAAAAGCATCTGGATAAGCGCCCGGAGCCAGAGAAGGATCTACCTCGTTACTGCTCGGACACAATAGTTCGCCTAACAATTCCGCTGTCTGGATTGTTCGGCGGAAGGGGCTATACCGCAGAAGCGAGATAGACCCGGGCGCCGATGCACCCACCCAGGCCGCAAAACCGCTCGCTACCGCTATAACCTCCTCGCGGCCACGCGCCGTCAGTGCGCGGACCTCATCTGTCGCAGCAGAACCCGCTTCACCGTGGCGCCACAGGGTCAGCAGCACTTCAGGAGTGACTCATTTCCACCAGGAGCTTATTGAGACGGGCGACATACGTCGCCGGATCCTCGAGCACGGACCCCTCGGCGAGCGCTGCCTGATCGAGCAGAATTTGCGCCAAATCAGCAAAGCGGTCCTCATCTGACTCCTGATCCAACCGCTGCAAAAGCGGGTGCTCAACATTAATTTCCATGGTGGGCTTGGTTTCGGGCATCTCCTGCCCCGCCGCCTCCATAATGCGTCGCATTTGCGCACCCATCTCGTGTTCAGCAACCGTCAAACAGGCCGGTGACGACGTGAGCCGAGTCGTTGGCCGAATACCGGCGACGCGTTCGGACAGCACCCCCTGCATGCGCTCAATCAGGGACTCGCTGGCTTTCTCTGCCGCCTCGAGCGCCTTCTTCGCGTCTTCGTCGTCGGCGTTCTCGTCCCACTCGCCCTTCGCAACATCCCGCAGCGGCTTGCCGTCATATTCTGCCAAGTGGCTCATCAACCACTCGTCAACACGATCAGACAGCAACAACACTTCAACACCTTGCTTGCGCAGTGCTTCGATATGAGGGCTGTTCTTAGCAGTCGCATGGTTCTCTGCCACGACGTAATAGATGGACTGCTGATCGTCCTTCATCGCCTCGACATATTGCTTCAGGGAAATCCGTTGCGCGGACTCGTCATCACGGGTCGTAGCAAAACGCAGCAGATCAGCAATTTTCTCGCGATTAGTGAAGTCTTCCGCGGGACCCTCTTTCAACACCGCGCCAAAGGTGTCCCAGAAACGGATGTAGTCATCGGACTGCTTGCTCGCCATTTTTGAGAGCATGTCCAGCACGCGCTTGGTCAATGCGCTGCGAATCGCGTCCACCTGCTGGTTCTGCTGCAGCAGCTCTCGCGAGACATTCAGGGGCAGGTCACTGGAATCCAGCACGCCCTTCACAAAGCGCAGGTACATGGGCAGAAACTGCTCTGCCTCATCCATGATAAAGGTGCGTTGGACGTAAAGCTTTAATCCTCGGGCGCCCTCGCGTTGCCAGAGATCAAACGGCGCGCGCTGCGGTAAATACAGTAGCGAGGTGTACTCCAGCTTGCCCTCTACAGCGTTATGACTCCAACTCAGCGCATCTTCGAAGTCGTGCGAGATGTGTTTGTAAAACGCCTGATACTCCTCGTCAGTGACCTCAGCGCGACTGCGTGTCCACAATGCCTTGGCCTCATTAACCGCCTGCCATTCGGGGTCGGCAGGACCCTCAGTGGTATCCTCATCATCACCCGCTGGCGCCGGCGGCTCAGGCATCATCACCGGTACAGAAATGTGATCGGAATACTTCTTGATCACCGATCGCACACGCCAGCTATCGGCAAACTCTTCCGCATCGTCTTTGAGGTGCAGCGTAATAGTGGTACCGGCGCAGTCCCTGGATGACTCACTGATCGTGAATTCATCTTCGCCTGCGGACTCCCATTGGGTAGCAGTCTCCTCTCCTGCCTTTCTCGTCACCACCACAACATGGTCCGCGACGATAAACGACGAATAAAAACCAACGCCAAACTGACCAATCAACTGGCTATCTGCTTTTTGGTCGCCAGACAGTTGCTCCATAAAGGCGGCGGTGCCCGACTTTGCGATAGTGCCGAGGTTATCCACGACCTCATCGCGGGACATGCCAATCCCGTTATCGTCGATCGTGATGGTCTTTGCCTCACTGTCCGCTTCCACCCGGATCTGGTAGTCACCCACTCCCGAACCCAAGTTCGTATCGCCGATGACCGCAAATCGATGCTTATCAATGGCGTCGGAAGCATTGGAGATCAGCTCGCGGAGAAAGATCTCCCTGTTCGAGTACAGCGAGTGAATCATGAGATGAAGCAGTCGCTTCGCCTCGGTTTGAAAACCCATCGTTTGGGTGGCTTCAGCAGTCATGAGGAATCCTTTTTTCGCTAGTCCAGATGAAATGGGGCTTCACACGCCTTTTTCAAGGCCGTCGGCTGTCGTCAGGCAAAAAAAAGCCCGCCTTAAGCGGGCTTTGAGCTACAGGAAGGGCTCACCAACCGGTGATCTCAGTGAGCGCCGCGCCGATATCCGCCAGAGAACGCACAGTGCGGACACCCGCCGCCTCCAGCGCTGCAAATTTCTCATCAGCAGTGCCCTTGCCTCCGGAAATAATAGCGCCCGCATGGCCCATGCGCTTGCCCTTGGGGGCCGTCACGCCCGCAATATAGGAGACCACAGGCTTGGTCACATTGCTGCGAATAAACTCCGCAGCTTCTTCCTCAGCCGTGCCGCCGATTTCACCGATCATTACGATCGCCTCGGTGGCAGGGTCTTCCTGAAACAAGCCCAGAATATCGATGAAGTGAGAACCCGGAATCGGGTCTCCGCCGATGCCGACACAGGTGGACTGACCGTAGCCCACGTCAGTAGTCTGCTTGACCGCTTCATAGGTCAACGTCCCGGAACGAGACACGATCCCGACCCTACCCGGCAAATGAATATCCGCAGGCATGATGCCGATCTTGCATTGACCGGGCGTAATAACGCCGGGGCAATTGGGCCCAATCAGCCTGACACCCAACTCATCGCATTTGACCTTTGCGTCGAGCATGTCGAGTGTCGGCACGCCCTCGGTGATACAGACGATCAGCTCAATGCCTGCATTGGCCGCCTCAAGGATCGAGTCTTTACAAAAGGCCGCGGGGACATAGATCACGGAGGCCTGCGCCTGCGTTTCCGCAACAGCCTCGGACACGGTATTGAACACTGGCAAATCCAGGTGCGTCTGCCCTCCCTTGCCGGGGGTCACGCCGCCAACCATCTTGGTACCGTACGCGATCGCCTGCTCCGAATGGAAAGTGCCCTGCGAGCCGGTGAAACCCTGGCAGATTACACGGGTATTTTGATCGATCAGGATACTCATGACGCACCTCCCGCCGCGGCTACCACTTTTTGAGCAGCGTCAGTCAGACTCTCCGCCGCCTGAATATTCAGACCGCTTCCGGCCAACACCTCTCTCCCGAGCGCCGCGTTGTTACCCTCGAGACGCACGACAACCGGCACATCGACGCCCACTTCCTCAACCGCACCAATAACGCCTTCTGCAATCAAATCGCATCGGACGATGCCGCCAAAGATATTGATCAGCACGGCCTTCACGTTTTCATCAGAGAGAATAATTTTGAACGCTTCGGTGACCCGCTCCTTGGTGGCGCCACCCCCGACATCGAGGAAATTGGCAGGCGCACCGCCGTGGAGTTTAACGATGTCCATGGTGCCCATTGCCAATCCTGCGCCATTAACCATGCAGCCAATGGAGCCATCGAGGGCCACGTAGTTGAGCTCCCACTGTGCGGCGTGAGCCTCCCGCTCGTCTTCCTGAGAGGGATCGTGCATCGCTTCAAGCTCAGGCTGGCGATATAGCGCGTTAGAGTCGACAACCACCTTGGCATCGAGGCAATGGAGGTTCCCTTCGTCGGTAATCACCAGCGGGTTCACTTCGATCAGCGCCAGATCTTTGTCGGCAAACAGTTTTGCCAGTCCCATGAAAATGGTGACGAACTGCTTAACCTGAACGCCGGTTAGGCCGAGTCGGAATGCCAGGTCCCGTCCCTGAAAAGGTTGGGCACCGACCAGAGGATCAATTTCCGCCTTGAGGATTTTTTCGGGTGTCTCTTCGGCGACTTTTTCAATCTCGACCCCGCCCTCGGTCGACGCCATAAAAACGATCCGCCTGCTGGCGCGATCGACCACTGCACCCAGGTACAGCTCGTCGGCGATATCGGTGCAGGATTCGACCAAGATCCGGGACACTGGCTGACCAGCCGCATCCGTTTGATAGGTCACCAGGCGCTGACCCAGCCAGTGAGCCGCAAACTCTCCCACCGCCTCGGGGCTGTCCACAAGCTTCACACCGCCTGCCTTGCCGCGGCCGCCCGCATGGACTTGAGCCTTCACGACCCATCGCTCTCCGCCAATGTCATTGGCCGCCTTCACAGCCGCTTCTGCCGAGTCAACGGCGTGGCCAGTCGACACCGGCAAGCCGTAGTCCGCGAACAGGGCTTTGCCCTGGTACTCATGCAAATTCATAATTTCCCCCGGGATAACGCCCGATTAACCTCGCACAGCTCCAGCATCGGACAACTGGAGCCACATCACTGCTTTGTTAACGCTTGGCGCGATTCACCATATGAATGGCTCTGCCATCCACCGCCAAAGCCGCCTCATGAACCGCTTCAGACATCGTGGGATGGCCAAAGACCATGAGTTGGAGATCCTCCGTGCTGGCCGCCATCTCAATAGCGATGACAATCTGCTGGACAAGATCAGCCGCAGAAGGCCCCACAACGTGAGCGCCCAAAATCTGGTCTGAGTCTGCATCAGACAAAATCTTGACCATACCGTCTGTCTCGCCCGAGGCCATTGCCCGACCGATTGCCGCAAAAGGGAATGATCCTACCTTGTAGTCAACACCTTCGGCTTTGAGGTCTTGCTCAGTCTTGCCGACCGCAGCGACCTCCGGATGGGTGTAGATAATAGAGGGGATCACGTCGTAATTGAGTTGCGCGGCCTTGCCATGGATGCGCTCAGCCACCATCACACCTTCTTCAGAGCCTTTGTGCGCCAACATAGGCCCTCGTACGATGTCCCCAACCGCCCACACACCGGGCGCCTCAGTCGCGCAGTAGTCATTAACGAACACAAAGCCGCGCTCGTCGACCGTCACGCCAGAGTCAGCTGCGAACAATTTTTCTGTACGCGGCGTTCGGCCCACGGCAACAATGAGTCGGTCGAATTCTACCGTCTCGCTGCTATCGTTTTGCGTGTAGGTCACCGACACGGCGTCACTGCTAACTGCAACATCAGTAACCCTGGCACCGAGCCGGATATCCAGACCCTGCTTGGCAAAGATCTTCGCGGATTCAGTAGCAATCTGTTCGTCCATATTGGGCAGGAATTGATCCATCGCCTCCAGCGTGATCACGTTGGCGCCCAGGCGCGCCCAGACGCTCCCCAGCTCGAGTCCGATCACCCCCGCGCCGATCACACCTAAGCGTTCAGGCACTGCCTCGAAACACAAGGCTCCGGTTGAATCGACTATGCGATCGCCGTCTACCGGCGCGGGCGGAATTGCAGCGGGCTCTGACCCTGCGGCCAGTACGATATTGCCAGCGGTATGGATACTCTTCTCACCCGAAGCGTCTGTGACCTCGACTTGCCGCCCCGCCAGGAGCACCGCAGAACCGGTGATGACCGACACGCCGTTGGCCTTAAGTAGACCTGAAACACCACCAGTCAACTGGGAAACAATCTTGTCCTTGCGCGCCATCATGCCGGCAACATCGAGCGAGACGCCATCCACACCGATGCCGTGATCAGAGAGATGCCCCGCAGCCTCTGCGTAGCGATGGGAGCTGTCCAGCAATGCTTTTGAGGGGATGCAACCCACGTTCAGACAGGTACCACCCAGTAACGGCTGAGCCTGCTCGTTCACATTTTGCTCAACTACTGCGGTTGTCAGTCCAAGCTGTGCGCAGCGGATCGCACACACATACCCGGCGGGACCCGAGCCAATAACGATCACATCGAATGGGTTGGACAAGGTATACCCCCTTTATCAAATTTGCAGAAGAATCCGCGCGGGATCCTCTATCAGGCCCTTAATCGTGACCAAAAATTGAACGGCTGTTTTGCCATCGACCAAGCGATGGTCATAGGAAAGCGCGAGATACATCATCGGCTGTATGACCACTTCGCCATCCATCGCGATGGGCCGCTCCTGAATTGTGTGCATGCCGAGAATGCCGGTTTGCGGTGGATTGAGGATAGGCGTGGACAGTAGTGAGCCAAAGACCCCCCCGTTCGATACCGTGAAGGTACCACCGGTCATCTCCTCAATGGTCAGTTTTTTGTCCCGGGCTTTACTACCAAAGCTGGCAATAGCGGCCTCGACATCGGCAATACTCATAAAATCGGCATCGCGCAGCACCGGCACCACCAGCCCCTCGTCAACCGAGACCGCCACGCCGATATCCTGGTAGCCGTGGTAGACCACGTCGTTCCCATCGATTGACGCATTCACCTCCGGGAATCGTTTCAAAGCCTCGCAGGCCGCCTTGACAAAGAACCCCATGAAGCCGAGTCGCGTGCCGTTGTGCACGGACTCAAACTCATCACGATACTGCCGGCGCAACTTCATCAATGGCGCCATGTTGACCTCGTTGAAGGTCGTCAGCATGGCAGTTTGCTGAGTAGCACCCAATAGTCGCTCCGCAATGCGTGCGCGCATCCGTGTCATCGGGACCCGCTTCTCGATTCGCTCGCTGGTAGGCCCATCTACGTTCAGCTCAACAGCCGCTGGAGATGCGGCCGGAGAGGATGGCGCAGACGGCTGAGGCGCAGGCTGCTCAGGTGTCTGCTTCAGGTGTGACAGCACATCCTCTTTCAATAGCCGCCCGCCCTTCCCCGTCGCAGCGATACCCTCCGGCGAGAGACCATGCTCATCCAACAACGCTCTCACTGCGGGGCCCATTGGGATCGATTCAGCAGTGCCGCTTGCGGCGTCTGGGGCATCTTCGGTCGATCCAGATGTTTTAGCTGACGGTGTTGGTACGCTCACGGCCCCGGCAGCTAACGTGGCCAACACGGCCTCACTAGTGATGGTTTCGCCCTCTGCGACCATGATCGTCTCGATCACACCAGGCTCCGGTGCGACCACCTCCATCACAACCTTGTCGGTTTCGATTTCTACCAGCAGCTCGTCTCGCGCGACGCTGTCTCCCGGCCCTTTGTGCCATGCAGAAACGACCCCATCTGCAACGGACTCTGGAAAAGCGGGCGCCTTGATTTCAACTGTCATCACAGCATCCTTGTATTAAAAGCCCCAGGGCATCGGGCCCAGCGCTTCATCAATAAATTGTTCCTGCTCCCGCAGGTGCAATGCGGAATAGCCCGCCGCTGCAGACGCAGAGGGCTCCCTGCCCACGTAGCGCAAATAGACATCGACCTTTTCTTTGCGCAGCGCTGTGGACATGCGACTCTGCATGGCATACCAGGAGCCCTGATTTTTAGGCTCCTCCTGAACCCACACCGCGTCCTCAAGGTTGGGATAACGGGCGAGCACCGCCTGTAAATCGAGACGAGGGAATGGATACATCTGCTCGATACGCACGATGGCTATATCCTCAATGCCTCGCTCACGCCGCGCGGCCCGCAGGTCATAAAACACCTTGCCCGCACACAGCACCACTCGCTTCACCGCCATGGGGTCGAGGGCATCCGTCTCGTCAATGACCGTCTGGAAGCCACCCTCTGACAGCTCCTCCAACCGACACACCGCCTCCTTGTGTCGCAGCAGGCTTTTGGGTGTCATGACAATGAGCGGGGTCCTGAGTGGCCTCACGGCCTGCCGCCGCAACATGTGGAACACCTGTGCCGGGGTGCTGGGAATGCAAACCTGAATGTTGTCCTCAGCACACAGCTGCAAGAATCGCTCCAGCCTTGCCGACGAGTGCTCCGGTCCTTGGCCCTCGTACCCATGGGGCAACAACATGGTCAGCCCGCACAGCCGACTCCATTTGTTCTCACCACTGGAAATAAATTGATCGATGACCACCTGAGCACCGTTGGCGAAATCACCAAACTGCGCCTCCCACACCACCAGCCCTCCGGGGGACGTGGTGGCATAGCCATATTCGAATGCCAGCACCGCCTCTTCAGAGAGCAGAGAATCATAGATCCTGAAGGGCGCCTGCTCCGTGCTCAGCTGCTGCAGGGGAGCGTAGGTCTGGCCGTCGCGTTGATTGTGGAGCACCGCGTGTCGATGACTAAAAGTACCCCGCCCCACGTCCTGCCCTGTGAGGCGGACGGGATAGCCCTCTTCCAATAATGACGCGTAGGCCATCGTCTCTGCAAAGCCCCAGTTCACCTCCAGCGCGCCGGCGCCCATTTTGAGCCGATCGTCCATGAGCTTCTTTACGACCCGATGAACGGAGAAAGCCTCGGGTACCGCATTGGTTTGTTCGGACAGCGCCTTGAGCTGCCCCAGCGGCACCGCGGTATCCGCGGCCACGTCCCAGCGGTGCCCCAGATAGGGTGTCCAATCAACAAACAACGCCTTGTTGGGCTCAGAGACCAGCGAGCTCACCATCGGCTCATTCCGCTCCAATGCCTCGCGATAATCCTCAACCCAAGCCGCGTCTTGCTCTTGGCTTACCAATCCGTCCGCTATCAACCGCTGGGCATACAACTCCCGCGTCGAGGGGTGCGATTTGATTTTGTCGTACATGCCGGGCTGCGTCACAGACGGCTCATCCGCCTCGTTGTGGCCACGGCGTCGGTAGCACACGAGGTCGATCACCACGTCCTTGTTGAACTGGTTGCGGTAGTCCACGGCAAGCTGGGTCACGAACACCACCGCCTCGGGGTCATCGCCATTGACGTGGAATATGGGCGCCTGAACCATCTTGGCAATGTCGGTGCAGTACTCTGTGGAGCGCGCGTCGGCAGGCTCACTGGTGGTAAAGCCGATCTGATTGTTCAGTACGATGTGCAGGGTCCCGCCTGTGCGGTAAGCCCGCGTCTGGGACATCTGGAAGGTTTCCATGACGACACCCTGGCCCGCGAAGGACGCGTCGCCATGCAGCACGATGGGAACCACCGTCTGCCCATCGGGGTCAGCGCGACGATCCTGCCTTGCGCGAACCGAACCTTCGACAACCGGCGACACGATCTCAAGATGGGAGGGATTGAAGGCCAGCGCCAGGTGCACCTCGCCTCCCGGCGTCATCATGTTCGATGAAAATCCCTGATGGTATTTCACGTCCCCGGAGCCCATGTAGCTCACCTTCCCCTCGAACTCATCAAACAAGTCGACCGGGTTTTTACCCAAAATATTGACCAGCACATTGAGTCGGCCGCGATGCGCCATACCAATACAGATTTCTTTAGCACCGTAACCGCCGATTCGCTGAATCGCCTCACTCATCATAGGTATGAGGCTCTCCCCACCCTCGAGACCAAACCGCTTGGTTCCGGGGTATTTAGAGCCTAGCGATCGCTCGAGACCCTCTGCACCGTTCAGTTGCCGCAAGATGTTGAGCCGCTGCTCAGCTGAAAAGTCGGGCGCACTGCGCACCGCTTCCATGCGGCTCATGATCCAATGCCGCTCCTCGGTATCCACGATGTGCATGAACTCCGCCCCCACGGTGCCGCAATAGGTGGCGGCCAGATCGTCGCGGATGCTTGCCAAGGTGGCTTCGGAGCGACCAAAGTACACAGTACCCACCTGAAAGGTGGTATCTAAATCCGCCTCAGTTAGCTCATGAAAGGTGAGGTCCAGATCCGGGACCGACGGCCGCTGTGCCAACGCTAGCGGATCAAGTTGTGCCTCTTGGTGCCCACGCTGCCGGTACGCAGATATGAGCTGCACCACTCTGACTTGCTTTCGCTCGTAATCGGTCGCCTGTGAATCCTGCGCGACTGTTGCATCGGTGCGCACCCGCATCTTGGAAATGCGCGCAAATCGGTCACGCAGCACCGAATGAGGCACATCGTGGAGTGCATGGGTGTCAGAAGCCACGCGGGGCAATTGATCGAAATAGTCGCGCCATTCCGGCGGGATGGCGTTGGGGTCCTGAAGGTAGTGCTCGTACAGCGCGTCCACATACTCGGCGTTACCACCCGCAATGTGAGATGTTGCCCACTGCGCCAGCATGCCGGGTATAGGCGTCGCCTGTGTCACTGTTGCCCCCTGTGGTGTTGCGAAGCGGTAGCTCGTCTCGGCCACCGGTCACTCCGCTTGTGGGACCTAGTCTAGGGTAAATGTTTTTTTTGGGCGCCCGCCTAATGGCAAAAACGGCATAATTACTGACATTTCCCGGGGTGCGTCGCCCCTAAAATAACTGACAGTTATGCGCTATATGCCTGATATGCAGTCTACGGGATGCCGATATGACAGTCAGCTATGACACCCATCACCACTACCGTGCGGCCGGTATCAGGTCGCCCGATTAAGCAACATGGTACGGATATGGCCAATCGCCTTAGTAGGATTCAACCCCTTGGGACAGACGTTGACGCAGTTTTGAATGCCGTGGCAGCGAAACACGCTAAAAGGATCATCCAGCTTGGCCAGTCGGTCCTCTGTCGCCGTGTCACGACTGTCGGCGAGGAATCGGTACGCTTGCAGCAAACCGGCGGGACCGACAAATCGATCGGGATTCCACCAGAAAGACGGGCAACTGGTTGAGCAACAGGCGCAGAGAATGCACTCATACAACCCATCCAACTGCGCGCGCTCCTCAGGAGACTGCAGTCGCTCGATCGCTGGCGCCGGTGTGGGATTCTGCAAGTAGGGTTGCACCTTTTCGTACTGCGCGTAAAAAAGGCTCATATCGACGACAAGATCGCGAATCACGGGCAATCCCGGCAGAGGACGAATCACCAGCTTGCCGCCTTTAATACTCTCAGAGAGGGGCGTGATGCACGCCAGCCCATTTTTGCCGTTCATGTTGAGACCATCTGACCCGCAGACACCCTCCCGGCAACTGCGACGGTAGGTCACGCTGCCATCGTGATCAGCCTTGATGAGCTCCAGTACGTCCAGCACCATCAGATCGCGATCGCCCGTGTCGACAGAAAAATCCTGCATGTACGGGGCTTCGTCGCTCTCGGGGTTATAACGGTATAGGCTGACCTGTAACATGTGCTATCGCTCCTGAATAACTCAGTAACTTCTCGCCTTCGGCTGGAAGGTTTCAACGGTTTGCGGGGTAAAGTTGACGCTGCGCTTGGACACTTGCTTTCCCTCACTCTGATAAAGGGAGTGACACAGCCAGTTCTCGTCATCTCGTTCAGTGAAATCTTCTCGCGCGTGAGCACCGCGACTCTCATCTCGAGCCTCAGCAACCACCGCCGTGGCTTCAGCGGTTTCAAACAGGTTTTGCAGCTCCAGACACTCGATCCGCGAAGTATTAAACGCACTTGATCGGTCAGCGAGCGCAACGTTTTCTACGCGCTCTCGCAAATCAGCCAGCTTGGCGATCCCCTCGCGCATGAACTCACCGGTGCGGAACACGCCAAAGTGGTTTTGCATGATTTCCTGCAACTCGTGTCGCAATGGTGCCACCTGCTCGCCCTGCTCTCGGGCGTTGAGTGCCTCAAGCCGCGCACCAGCCGCCTCAATGTCAGTTTGTGACGCGTCCCGGAGCTCAATTCCCTCACGCAGCGACTTCTCGATAAACAGACCAGAGGCACGCCCAAAGACCACGAGGTCCAGCAACGAGTTGCCGCCGAGTCGATTCGCACCATGCACTGATACACAGGCGACTTCGCCGCACGCATAAAGGCCCGGAATGACCGCATCGCTGCCCTGTGCATCGACGGTCAAGGCCTGGCCATGAACGTTCGTGGGAATACCGCCCATCATGTAGTGACAAGTCGGCACAACCGGGATGGGCTCCTTGACAGGGTCGACGTGAGCAAAAGTGCGGCTCAATTCGCAGATCCCGGGGAGTCGGGATTCGAGAACCTCCTCACCGAGATGATCCAGCTTGAGCTTCACGTGATCACCGTTAGGGCCGCAGCCCCGGCCTTCGAGAATCTCAAGCACCATCGAGCGCGCCACCACGTCTCTGCCAGCCAAATCCTTAGCGTTGGGCGCGTATCGCTCCATAAAGCGCTCGCCGTCCTTATTGACCAGATAGCCACCTTCTCCGCGACAGCCCTCAGTGACCAACGTGCCGGCACCGTAGATTCCAGTCGGATGGAACTGCCACATCTCCATATCCTGCGCAGGCACGCCCGCGCGGAGTGCCATGCCCATGCCATCACCGGTATTGATGTGCGCATTGGTGGTGGAGGCATAGATCCTGCCAGCACCACCCGTAGCGAAGACCGTCGCCTTGGATTTCACGTATACGGTCTCACCCGTTTCAATGCAAATGGCGATCACACCCACCACCGCATCGTCCTGGTTCTTGACCAGATCAACAGCGAACCACTCGTTAAAAAAGACGGTCTCGTTTTTGATGTTGTTTTGATACAGCGTATGCAAGAGTGCGTGGCCGGTGCGATCAGCCGCCGCACACGTCCGAGCCGCCTGTCCCCCCTCGCCAAAATTCTTCGATTGCCCACCAAAGGGTCTTTGGTAGATGCGGCCTTCCTCGGTACGAGAAAACGGGAGGCCCATATGCTCCAACTCGAAGATCGCCTCAGGACCGACCGAGCACATGTATTCAATCGCGTCTTGATCGCCAATGTAATCAGAGCCTTTCACGGTGTCATACATGTGCCACCGCCAATCGTCCTGAGGGTCAGCACTGGCAATTGCGCAGGTGATACCGCCCTGTGCGGACACAGTATGTGAGCGCGTCGGAAACACCTTGGAAATAACGGCGGTCTTATAACCGGACTGGGCCAACTGCAACGCCGCGCGCATTCCAGCGCCGCCTCCGCCTACAATTACCCCATCAAAAGAAATTGTTCTCATAAATCTCACGTCTATCCCGGGAGCCTCGTGGTACATCGCCCCCCTTGTTCACAGCTGATCCAAGACGCCTCAGCTCCAAATAATGACAATCACCCAAATCACGTAACCCACCAGAGCGAGTGACGCGCCCAGCTGGCAAAACAACCTGATGACGTTGCCCTTCGGCCCTAACATTCTCTCGGTCAGGTAATCCGTGAACACTGACCACAAGCCGATCCAGCTGTGTGCCGCCAGCGAAAGAGCTGCCATCAAGGTGAAGACCTTCATCCACGTCTGGTCAAACAGCAGTCGCCACGAAGTGTAGTCAACTGAACCCAGTAACTGGTAGGCGATAACAATAAAATATGCGAGCAACACCAAAGAGGTGACCCGCTGAATCAGCCAGTCAGATAGCCCCGTTCGGCTGAAACTTGTAACAGAGGTCACCATATCAGCACCCCCCACACCGCTGCGGCCGCAGCCGCCAGCACAAACACGATGCGCGCGCCCAACACACCACCCCGCATCGTCTCACCAATGCCCGCATCCATGATGAGGTGCTTGATCCCCGCAAGCGCGTGGTAAGTCAGCACCGATGCGATACCCCAACTGACCAGCTTGGCTAGCGGTGAGGACAGCACCGCCGCCACCGCGTTGAAGGAGGCTTCAGAGGCAAGACTCTGATCGAGAGCCCACAACATCAGAAAGCTGGAGAAAAACATCAGCACCCCGGTCACGCGGTGTGTGATGGAGGCATAAGCGGTCACTGGCAAGTTAATGGTGCCAAGGTCCAAATTGACAGGACGCGTGTCTCTTGAAGTTGGTCTCACGTTAAATCTCAGAGTAGTTGCGGTTGCGGCGGAGGTTACGGTGGATGACCCGATATCTTCCGCGGTCCGGAGTATAGGTGGGCTCACAATTGATTACAATTTTCCGTCTCGGGTCCCCGATCCGCCTGATGAGTTGATCCATTCAGCGCGTTTCAAATTGACATGTCAGGCGCTCAGCATTAGTTTGGCACCCTCTTATTTCAAGCGGTAGTGATCCTCTATGTCCGACAAACACGCCACCCTGAACCTCACCCATGAGGATGGAACTCAGCAGGCCATCGATCTGAGCGTGCACTCGGGCACATTGGGCCCTGATGTTGTCGATGTGGGCAAGCTGACTGCCAACGGTTACTTCACTTATGACCCCGGTTTCACATCGACGGCGTCCTGCGAATCACAAATTACCTTTATCGATGGCGAGAAAGGGGTGCTGCTTCATCGGGGCTATCCGATAGAGCAGCTGGCCGAGCATTCGGACTATCTAGAAACCTGCTACCTATTGCTCAATGGCGAGCTGCCGACCGCCGAGCAGAAAGACGAGTTCGTGGGCATCATGACCCGGCACACCATGGTGCATGAGCAGATCCGAACCTTCTTCAACGGCTTTCGTCGTGATGCGCACCCCATGGCCATCATGTGCGGAGTGGTCGGAGCGCTTTCCGCGTTCTATCACGACTCCACAGACATCTCCGATCCATGGCATCGCGAAGTAGCAGCATTCAGGCTGATCGCCAAAATGCCCACCATTGCAGCCATGAGTTACAAATTCTCCATTGGCCAGCCATTCATGTATCCCGATAACAGTCTGGATTACGCTGCTAACTTCTTGCACATGATGTTCGGCAATCCCTGTGAACCGACAAAGGTGTCGCCCACTATCGCGCGCGCCATGGATCGGATCTTTCTGCTCCATGCCGACCACGAGCAGAACGCCTCGACGTCTACCGTGCGCCTCGCGGGCTCCTCGCAAGCCAATCCCTTTGCCTGCATTGCAGCGGGTATCGCGGCACTCTGGGGTCCCTCCCACGGCGGCGCCAATGAAGCCGTGGTGAAAATGCTTGAAGAGATCGGCACGGTGGACCATATCGACGAATACATCGCCAAGGCAAAAGACAAGGACGATCCGTTCCGCCTGATGGGGTTCGGACACCGTGTCTATAAGAACTTTGATCCGAGGGCCAAAGTCATGAAACAGGCTGCGGATGAGGTCTTGGCAGAGCTAGGCATCGAGGACGAAAATCTGGAAATTGCCAAACGACTCGAAGAAATTGCGCTCAAAGACGAGTACTTTATCGAGAAGAAGCTCTACCCCAACGTCGATTTTTACTCCGGCATTATTCTGAAGGCGCTCGGCATCCCAACGTCAATGTTTACGGTGATCTTTGCCATAGGCCGAACGGTAGGCTGGATCGCGCACTGGAACGAAATGATCGGCGGGGCTTATCGCATCGGCCGTCCTCGTCAGCTCTATACCGGGGAGACCGAAAGAGATTTCATCCCGCTGGATCAGCGGTAAGTCGATCCATGACAGCCTCTGCGGTGATCACAGGCTCGGGGCTGTTCACCCCGGCCGAGAGCATCAGTAATGAGGAACTGGTCGCCTCGTTCAATGCCTGGGTCGATCTTTACAACGCTGATAACATTGAAGCGATAGCCGCGGGGGAATTGGAGGCCAAAACTCACTCGTCCGCCGAGTTCATAGAAAAAGCCTCAGGCATCAAATCTCGCTACGTCATTAATAAAGCCGGCATTCTCGACCCCGAGCGTATGGTGCCCAAAATTCCAGAGCGGCATAACGACGAGCCGTCGGTCATGTGCGAAATCGCTTGTAGAGCGGCCGAGCAAGCCATGGCCGAGGCAGGCATTGGCGCACATGAACTAGACGCCGTGATTGTTGCCGCCTCCAACATGCAACGCGCCTATCCCGCGATGGCAATCGAGGTCCAGTCAGCCCTTGGCGCCAATGGTTTCGCCTTCGACATGAATGTGGCCTGCTCCTCTGCCACCTTCGGCATACAGCAGGCCAGCGACGCAGTGAAATCCGGCAGCGCCGCACGTGTATTGGTTGTGAACCCGGAGATCTGTACTGGTCATCTCAACTTCCGCGACCGCGACTCACACTTTATTTTCGGCGACGTGGCCACAGCGGTAGTGGTCGAGAGTGATTCCACAGCCGCCAGAGGATCTGGTTGGGATATTCTGGATACGCGCCTGCAGACGCTGTTTTCCAATAACATCCGCAACAATTTTGGCTTCCTGAATCGCGCCGACGAGAGCGGGGTCGGTCAAATCGACAAACTGTTTATTCAGGAAGGTCGCAAAGTGTTCAAAGAAGTCTGTCCTGCGGTGGCAGAGCAAATCACGGGCCAGCTGGCTAACATGAACATTGCGGCCGACGACCTAAAAAGGATTTGGCTGCATCAGGCGAACCAAAATATGAATGATCTTATCGCTCGCAAGGTTTTCGGGAGATCGCCCACCGAGCAGGAGTCGCCAACGATCCTCGATGAGTATGCCAATACCTCATCGGCAGGTTCAGTGATTGCTTTCCACAAGCACAACGCGGATCTGGTAGCCGGCGACCTGGCTATATTATGTTCGTTCGGCGCGGGCTATAGCATCGGGTCTATTGTGCTCCGGCGCCGCTGAGCGAGTTCAACCGGCCTCAGCCGAGACGATCTCTCTCATCACTGCCAAAAGCTGCTCAGCTTGCGCCATTGTGCCCACTGAGATGCGCAACCAATTCTCAATGCGTTCCTTATCCCAGCGCCGCACCAGGATCTCCCGGGCACGCAAGGCGTCGAAGATTTGCTTGCCGGCGAGTGACTGGTGTTCAGTAAAAATAAAGTTGGCCTGTGAGGGTAGCACCTCGAAACCGATCGTCCGCAACCCTGCGCTCATGACCTCACGGACCTCGCGAACTTTCTGTGAAGCATTCTCAAGCCACTGCGTGTCTTGGATCGCCGCCGTCGCCACTGCCTGCGCAACAGTATCCAGGGGATAGGAGTTAAAAGAGTCCTTGACGCGGATCAAGCCTTCAATGAGATCTGGTTGCGCAATAGCGTAACCCACTCGCATGCCCGCCAGCGCGTGGCTCTTGGAGAGGCTGCGGGTCACAATGAGATTGTCATGGTCCGCAACCAAGGGCACTGAGCTCTCTG
>ERZ802827.221-NODE-221-length-31271-cov-14.1958_pt1 | contig 31271 bp, 28 predicted proteins | sample MGYA00345652_ERZ802827 | MGnify/ENA primary metagenome ERZ802827 (study PRJEB30503, sample SAMEA104212372) | marine metagenome | biome: Westerlies Biome; feature: [SRF] surface water layer (ENVO:00010504) within the epipelagic zone...; material: water... | reverse complement strand
ATGAATTTCTGGGCTCAAGTGCAAGGATTTTTTAGAAAAATCAAGTAGGCTAGTTTGCTTTGAACGTTTTAATGAGTATGGAAGGCATGCCCGGATGGGATTGCCATGGCTTGCCTATCGAATGGAAAATTGAAGAGCAATATCGGAAAAAAGGAAAAGACAAAGACGCCGTGCCGACAGCTGAATTCCGGCAGGAATGCCGCGATTTTGCAGCGCATTGGCTGGCCGTGCAGTCGACCGAATTTCAGCGGCTTGGCGTGCTCGGGGACTGGCAGTCGCCCTACACCACAATGGCCTATGAAGCCGAAGCCAAAATCGCCGAGGAGCTTGGCAAAATCCTGATGGATGGCAGCCTTTATCGTGGTGCCAAGCCGGTCATGTGGTCGCCGGTGGAAAAGACCGCGCTTGCCGAGGCTGAAATCGAATATGAAGACCATACATCGGTCACGATTTATGCACGTTTTCCGGTGCAGACAAGCCCGATTGAGGCACTGCACGGGGCCAGCATCATCATCTGGACAACCACCCCCTGGACCATGCCCGGCAACCGCGCCATCGCCTATGGGGATGACATTGCCTATCGCGTTATCGAAGTCACCGCGGCGCAGGATGATGTGCTGGTGAAGGCTGGTGATGTGCTGTGTGTGGCTGATGAGTTGGCCGATTCGGTGGCAGCGGCGCTTGGTATTGAGGATATGACGACCCGCGCCACCTTGTCCGGAAATGAGCTGGCCGGCACCATGGCAGCGCACCCATTGGCGGCGCAAGGATATGATTTTGAGGTGCCGTTGCTGGCCGGTAGCCATGTCACCACCGAGCAGGGTACCGGCTTTGTTCATATCGCGCCGGGTCATGGCGTCGAGGATTATGAATTAGCGCATCTGCAGCATGATATCGCGGTGCCGGAAACGGTTGGCGAGGACGGCTATATTTTGCCGCATCTGCCACTATATGGCGGTATGCATGTGCTGCGCGATAATGCCAAAATTGCCGATATGATGGCCGAACATGGCGGCGTTATCGGGATTGGCAAGCTGGTGCATTCCTATCCGCATTCTTGGCGTTCAAAGGCACCGGTGATTTATCGCAATACCGCGCAATGGTTTGTTTCGATGGAATCGCATGGGCTGCGTGATACCGCACTTCATGAGCTGGCGAAAACCACCTTTTATCCGCCAGCCGGGCAAAAGCGCCTGACCTCGATGATCGCGCAGCGCCCCGACTGGTGCCTGAGCCGCCAGCGCGCCTGGGGTGTGCCGCTGACGATCTTTGTGCATAAGCAAACCGGCGAACCATTGCGTGATCCGGCTGTGCATCAACGCATTGTCGAGGCCATGCGAAGCGAAGGTGCAGATTGCTGGTTCCTGTCAGATAGCAGCCGCTTTCTGGGCAGTGATTATGCGGCTGATGATTATGAACAGGTGACCGATATTTTAGATGTCTGGTTCGATAGCGGTTCAACCCACGCCTTTGTTCTGGAAGATCGTCCCGACCTCGACAGTCCGGCTGATTTATATCTTGAAGGCTCTGATCAACATCGTGGCTGGTTTCATTCCTCTTTGCTGCAATCCTGCGCAACCCGTGGCCGCGCGCCGTATAAAGCCGTTCTGACGCATGGCTTTGTGCTTGATGAACATGGCCGGAAAATGTCGAAATCGCTTGGCAATGTGGTCACGCCGCAAGCGGTGATGGAACAGAATGGCGCTGATATCCTGCGGCTCTGGGTGGTCAGTTCAGATTATTATAATGATTTGCGGATTGGCCCGGAAATCATCAAGCGGATGACCGATACCTATCGCCGCTTTCGCAATACCCTGCGCTATCTGCTTGGTGCGCTTGATGGTTATGATGCGGCTGATAAGCTGGCCTATGACGATATGCCCGACCTTGAAAAATGGGTGTTACACCGGATTGCCACGCTGGATCAGCGAATTCGTGAGATGACTGAAAATTATGATTTTCATGGCATCTTCACTGAATTGCACCAATTTTGTAACAGTGATCTGTCGGCATTCTATTTCGAGATCAGAAAAGACATGCTGTATTGCGATCTGCCCGATTCCACAGGGCGGCGGGCGTGCCGAATGGTCATGCATGAATTATTCAACCGGCTCACCGCCTGGCTGGCGCCGATCATCTGTTTCACCGCAGAAGAGGCCTGGCAGTCATATGTTGGCGACCCGCAAAATTCAGTGCATCTAAGAAGCTATGACGCGACCCCCGAGATCTGGCACAATGCCGATATTGAGGCAAAATGGGCGGCCATCCGTCAGGTGCGTCAGGTGGTCATGAGCGCGCTCGAAAAAGCCCGTAATGATGGGGCGATTGGGGCGTCGTTGCAGGCCGCGCCGCTGGTCTATGTCACGGCTGACATGCAAACGGCTTTTGCCGGGCAGGATGCTGCCAGCCTGTTCATTACATCGGCAGCAACCATTACAACCGATACGCCAGCCGCTGATGCGTTCCGGCTGGACACCGTGGCTGATGTGGCAGTTGGGTTTGCCGCGGCGACAGGCGATAAATGTGCGCGTTGCTGGAAAGTGATGCCTGAAGTGAGCGGGCCGGATGGTATCTGTAAACGTTGTACGGATGTTGTCGCGACGCTGGCATAATATGAGCGTGGCATTAGCGTAACAGGGGCGTGACAGCCGCTGGTCATCACCAAAGATTTGCCGTAACGAAAGAGTCGTCATGACCAAAGATATTGCCAACAGCCGAACCATGCTGCGCGCTTTGCGCCTGCGGTTCTGTGCAATATTTTTAACGGTGCTGATAGCTGATCAGGTCACCAAGCAGATTATGCTGGCGCTTATTTTCGACCCGCCACGCTGGATTGAGATTGCCGCCATATTAAACTTTGTGCCAGTGTGGAATCGGGGCATGAGTTTTGGTATGCTGGCCGATGGCGGCATATTGGTGCCGATCGGTTTGACCAGTCTTGCCATAGCTGTATCAGCCTGGATGTTTTGGATGGCACCTGGTTTTGCCCTAACGCAGCGGTTGGCGGCACCGCTGATCGCTGGTGGGGCGATAGGCAATGCCATTGACCGGTTGCGTTTTGGCAAGGTTGTTGATTTTATTGATGTGCATTATGCTGGCTGGCACTGGCCAGCTTTTAATCTGGCTGATGCGGCGATAACCATAGGCGCATTGTTGTGGGGTTACAGCATTTTGCGTGAACAGGAGACAAGTCGGAAATGAGCAAGCATTTAATGACCGCCGGAATCACAATGGCGCTGTTGATAGGGCTCACAGGCTGTTCGGATTTCCGCCGCGCGGTGGGAACAGAAAAATCATCGCCGGATGAATTTGAAGTGGTGGTGCGCCCGCCCTTGTCATTGCCACCCGGGTTCAGCGATCGGCCGGAAGACATCATTGCCGCAGATAAGAAAGCCAGCGGTGTTGACGCCGAAACAACTGCTGAATCGGTGCTTGCTGTTGGCAGCGTTGCCGCCGGCGATTTTGAACAGCTTTTTGATTTTTCTGATGTGCCGGATGATATCCGCGCCAAAGTTGATGCGGAAACATACGGCATTCAGATAGAAAACCGGCTGCCTTTGCAACAGCTATTTGGTGGTCTGCCGGATGTTGGCCCGGTACTGGATAAAATGTCCGAGGATACCCGGCTGCGCAAAGCCCGGTTGGAAGGCCGTTTGCCAACCGATGACGCAACACTGGCGACAGACCCTTTAAGTGATCAGCCGTTGGCGGTTCAATAGCGAGACCATTTATGCATAAAATACGGCAACTCCCCGACCGGTTGGTTAATCAGATCGCCGCCGGTGAAGTTGTTGAGCGACCGGCAAGCGCATTAAAAGAGCTTGCCGAAAACGCGCTCGATGCGGGCGCCGCAAAACTGACCATCACACTCAAATCAGGCGGTATTGAAGAGATTACCGTGCGTGATGATGGCCGCGGTATGGATGCCGATGAGATGACCCTGGCGGTGCGGCGGCATGCCACCTCAAAACTACCCGAAGACAGTCTTGCCGAGATCAAAAGTTTGGGGTTTCGCGGCGAGGCGCTGCCGTCAATGGGTGCGGTAGCGCGGCTCAGCATCACCTCAGTAACCGCCGGTGCGCCGCATGCATGGCAGTTGGTTGTTGATGCCGGGGTGCCGCGTGGCCCGGAACCGGCGGCATTGGCAAATGGGAGTGTGATATCGGTCACCCAGCTTTTCAAGGCGGTGCCGGCGCGGCTGAAATTTTTAAAAACAGAACGCACCGAACAGGGACAATGTCTCGATGTGATAAAACGTCTGGCGATGGCGTGGCCGCATGTGGCTTTTCACCTGACGGCGGATCAGCGGGTGCTGCTGGATTTGCCCGCAGCCTTGCCTGATGCGGCCGGCCAGCAGCGCCGTATTGGCAGCATCATGGGGCGGGGCTTTGCCGATGAAGCCATCATGCTGGATGCCATGCGCGAGCAGATCCACCTCACCGGATTAGCCGGACTGCCAACGATGAACCGGCCGACGACAGCACATATGTTTCTATTTGTGAATGGACGGCCGATCCATGACCGCAGCCTGCTTGGCGCTATTCGGGCCGGATATGGTGATACTTTGCCGCGTGGCCGGCACCCGATGACGGTATTGTTTATCACCCTGCCAAGCGCAGATGTCGATGTGAATGTCCATCCGGCAAAGGCCGAAGTCCGGTTCAAGGATGCCGCCGCGGTGCGCAGCTTGCTGGTTGGTGCGCTTAGCGCGCAATTGCGTGATGCCAGCATCACCGCAACGGCTGATAATGGCGCTGCCGCATTACGCCGGTTTGCCTTGGATAACCAGCCAGCATCCTATCTGTCGGCTGGTCGTCCGGCGGCTTATTCTGCCGCCCCATTGGCCCCATCCGCAGAACTGCGACAAGCCGCAGCAGAGCTTCAGCGCCCCTTACCAAATGATCATCTGTTGGCCGGTCACGCGCCGGCAGCGCCAGTTGTGGCCCCGCCGACAGATGATGAACGCCATCGTCATGGCCAGTTAGGTGCGGCTCGCGCGCAGCTTCATAAGACCTATATTGTGGCCGAGACCGATGACGGCGTCACCATCATTGATCAGCATGCAGCGCATGAACGTCTGGTTATGGAGCAGATGAAGGCTGATCTCGCCGGAAGCGGTATCCGCGCACAGCAGCTATTATTGCCCGAAGTCGTCTCGATGCCAGACCATTATTGCGCCGCCATTGCTGATGCATCGGACTGGCTGACGAAGATGGGGCTTGTTGTCGATGGGTTTGGCCAGGGCGCGGTTGTCGTGCGTGCGGTGCCGGCATTGCTTGGCACCCCTGATGTGAACCGGCTGGTGACTGATATTGCAGAAGAGCTGGTGGAGTTTGGCGACAGCCACAGCCTTGATGACCGGATCAACCATATTCTGGCGACGGTATCCTGTCATGGGTCGGTGCGCGCCGGCAGATCTTTAAATGCGGCTGAAATGAATGCGCTTTTGCGCGATATGGAAGTAACGCCACGTTCTGGCCAATGCAATCATGGCCGCCCGACATGGGTAAAGCTCTCGCTGGCTGACATTGAAAAATTATTTGGTCGCCGCTAGGCGATGTTCGACCCCTATTAAGACCCGGCATTATGCGTGTAAAAATGCAGGGCGGCCTTGCCATAAATGCGGCTATCATCATGCTTGATAAAGCCAGCGGCAAGTTGGGCAGCGTCAATGGCTTCCGATTTATGCGTTTCGATAACGATCACAGCGTCTTGCGCCAGCCCGCCAAGTGACTGAATAGCCTGCGCCGCCAGCTGTCCGGCACCGCTGTGGTACGGCGCGTCAGCGAACAGCAGAGTTGCTGGCGGATGCGGCCAATGTGACAGGCTGCTGGCGTTGCCAGCAATGATTTGGCTGCGGCTCTGCATATCCAGTTTTTGGATATTCGCCCGTAAAACCCGGAGCGCCGACTGATCCTGCTCGATAAAATAAGCCGATTCCGCCCCACGCGACAGCGCCTCAAGCCCCAATGCCCCGGTGCCGGCAAAAGCATCAATCACCACAGCGCCGTCCAGTATCCGACGAAACCGCCCCGCATCCAGAATATTGAAAAGCGATTCGCGAACCCGGTCGGCTGTCGGCCGTGTATTAGCGGCGTCTAGTTTTGTTAATTTTGTGCCGCGGCGGCTTCCGGCTATGATTCGCATGCTGTCCTCGTTTGCCTGCCGTCAGGGTGGGGCGATCATCATTTGGCCCGGCTGGCAGTGATATGCCAAGCTGATCAGCAATAATACGCGGGCGGATTTCTTCAACCTCGCTATCACCCAGATCACCCAGTTGAAACGGCCCATATGAGACCCGGATCAGTCGGCTGACCTGATGCCCAAGATGTTCCATAATACGACGAATTTCACGGTTTTTGCCCTCACGAATGGACATTGTGAGCCAGGCATTGCTGTTCATCTGCCGATCAAGTCTGGCCGCAATTTGACCATATCTGATGCCGTCAATTGTCACGCCTTTGGCAAGCCCGGCAAGCTGTTCCTCATTGACATGGCCTTGCACCCGGACGCGGTATTTGCGGCTCCAGCCGGTTGATGGCAGTTCAAGATGGCGTGCAAGATCACCATCATTTGTCAGCAATAACAGCCCTTCTGAATCAATGTCGAGCCGGCCAACTGTCATCACCCGGGGCAGGTGGCCGGGCAATTTATCAAAGATGGTTTCGCGGTTTTTTTCATCACGCGCACTGACAATCAATCCGCGCGGTTTGTAATAGCGCCACAGCCGCGCCGGTTCGCGCTCTGGAAGCGGTTTATTGTCAACGCTGACAAGGTCACTTGGCGATACATTAAAAGCCGGGCTTTCGATAATTTCGCCATTGACCGCAACACGCCCGTCACGAATGCGGGCTTCGGCATCACGGCGCGAGCAAATGCCGGCGCGGGCGATGCGTTTCGCAATGCGTTCGCTGGATACGGCGGTATCAATGGTAAAGCCATCTTGCTCGGTCATGCGTCAGGATGTAGCTGGAAATAACCAAATAGGCAAATTGCAAATGCATTTGGAGTTTGCCCCGATTTATGCGACGACAAAGGCATGAAACAGCCAGGCTATATGGATATCGTGATTGCGGCGGCACGTCGGGCGGCAGATGCCGGCGAGGTGCCGGTTGCCGCCGCTGTCGTTGATGCTGATGGCAACATTGTTGCGGTGGCAGAAAACCGTATGCAACGTGATGCCAATGCAACGCATCACGCCGAAATACTGGCGCTTAATGCGGCAATGGCTGTGGTTGGGAAAAGCCGGCTTGACGGGTTTGATTTATGGGTCTCGCTGGAACCTTGTACGATGTGTGCTGGCGCTATCGCGCATGCGCGGATCAGGCGGCTATATTTTGCCGCCACCGATATAAAAGGCGGGGCGGTGGAGGCGGGCGTCAGATTCTTTAACTCATCAACATGCCATCACAAACCGGATATTTATGGTGGCATTCAGGCCGCCGCAGCCGAGCAATTATTAACCGCATTTTTTGCGGGTCGGCGCGCCCCCTGATCTGGCCTAGCTGGCGGCAATATCGCGGCGGTAAAACCCTTCGGGCCAGTCAATTTTGGCGACTGCATCATACGCTCTGGCGCGGGCGTCGGCGGCACTATCCGCAAGGCCGGTAACCGCCAAGACCCGGCCACCCGAGGCAACCAGCTGGCCGCTCGCATCAAGTGCCGTGCCAGCGTGAAACACGAATTGGTCATTTTGGTTGTCAGCGGCCTCGATATTTTTGATCGCGCTGCCTTTGCTATAGGCGCCCGGATAGCCCTGATTGGCGATCACCACCGTGACCGCGCTGCGGCTGTCCCAACGCATATCAAAATGCGTCAGACTATTATTTGTCGTGGCCAGCATGGCGCTGACAATATCGGTGCGCAGGCGTGGTAAAATCACCTGCGCCTCCGGGTCGCCAAAGCGGCAATTGAACTCAATGACCTGTGGCCCGTCGGCGGTTAGCATCAAGCCAACATACAGCACACCGCGATAGGGCATGCCTTCGCCAGCCATGCCGCGCGCCACCGGCCTGACGATGCGTTCCATCACCTCATTTTCCAGCTCTGGACTAAGCCGCGGTGCCGGTGAAATCGCCCCCATGCCACCGGTATTCGGGCCAGCGTCACCATCAAAAGCCCGTTTATGGTCTTGGGCGGTTGCCATCAAAATGGCGTTTTCGCCATCAAGAAGTGCGAAAAGCGATGCTTCCGGGCCACTGATTTTCTGTTCAATCACAATACGCGAACTGGCGCTGCCAAATTGTCCGGCAAGCATCTCTTTGGCAGCCTGTTTGGCCTCGGCTGCGGACTCGGCGACAACAACGCCTTTTCCGGCGGCCAGCCCGTCTGCCTTGATCACACAATCGCCAAGAGCGTCAATATGCTGGCAGGCGGTGGCATAATCATCGACCGGAAAAAATGCCGGCTGTGGTATCTTGTGTCGCTGGCAAAATGCGCGGGCAAATTCTTTTGACCCTTCCAGTTTAGCCGCCGCCGCCGTTGGGCCAAACGCCGGAATATCCCGTTCATGCAGCCGGTCAACCAATCCCATGACAAGCGGCACCTCTGGCCCGACCACAACCAGATCGGCCGGCATCGCCGCTGCATAGTCGCAAATCGCCTCGATATCGTCCGCCGCAATATCAACAAGCGTGCCATAAGCGGCCATGCCCGGGTTGCCCGGGGCGATCACCAGCTGTTGTGTCAGCGGCGAGTCAGCGATTGACCATGCCAGCGCATGCTCACGGCCTCCGCTGCCGATAAGTAAAATCTTCATAATTGCGATCCTTTGGAGTTGCGGCGTCGCCAATATGCCATAGTATGAAGCGATTATGGAAGAGGGTCAGCCACAAAACATCGGTGAGAACACACCGTATTTTACCATCAGTGAATTATCCAAGGCGATCAAAGTCACGGTTGAGGGGGCGTTTGAATTCGTCCGGGTGCGCGCTGAAATTTCGCGGCCGACACGGGCGGCATCCGGGCATCTGTATTTTACCTTGAAAGATGATCGCTCGACGCTGGCGGCGGTATGTTGGAAAACCGTTGCGGGTCAGTTGGCGGTACAGCCGGAAGAAGGGCTGGAGGTGATTGCATCAGGTCGTTTGACGACCTATGCCGGGCAGTCAAAATATCAGATTATTGTCTCACAAATGGAAGTGGCTGGTGAAGGCGCGCTGCTGAAACAGCTTGAAGAGCGCCGCCGCCAGCTTGCCGCTGAGGGCCTGTTTGATGCCGACCGCAAACAGCCCATTCCCGGCATGCCAGCCACAATCGGCGTCGTTACCAGCCCCACTGGCGCGGTGATTCGCGATATTTTGCACCGGCTGAGTGATCGTTTTGGGGTGCGGGTTCTGGTTTGGGGAACGCTGGTGCAGGGGCAGTCTGCGGCGCCGCAGGTGGCGGCGGCTATTCGCGGATTTGACAGCATGCCGGCAGATGGCCCATTGCCGCGGCCGGATGTGCTGATCGTGGCCCGTGGTGGTGGCGCGCTGGAAGATTTATGGGCGTTTAACGAAGAAGAGGTGGTGCGCGCTGTTGCCGCCTGTCAGATCCCGGTGATTTCGGCGATTGGTCACGAAACCGACACCACGTTAATCGATTTTGCGGCTGATCTGCGGGCGCCAACACCGACCGCCGCGGCAGAGATGGCGGTGCCGGTAAAATCAGAATTGTTGGCGTTGATGGCTGAACTTGATGCCCGGCTTGCCCGTGCAGTGGCCAACAAGATCGAAAATGCCGGACAATTTCTGAACATGGCCAAGCGGGCGCTGGTTGACCCGGCTGAATTTATCGCGCGGCGTGCAGAGATGCTTGATTATGCGGTGAGCGGGCTGGCCAATGGGCTGGAACAATGGCTGGCGGCGCGCAGCCTGCGTTTGTCACATACCGCCGGCCGCCTGCACCCGCCGGAACGCCAGCTGGCCGAGGCCAAAGCGGGTCTGTCAGAATTGAGTTTGCGTCTGACAAAATCTATGGCGCTGGATTTAGAACGTCGTCAGCAGGCGACTGATAATGTCGGGCGGTTGCTTGATGCCAATTCATTTAAGCGGGTGTTGGATCGTGGATTCGCGCTGGTGACCGATCTGCACGGGGTGCCGGTAAAACGATCGGCCGAGGCACCCAAACATGCGCATACCGTGATACGCTTTGCCGATGGCCAGCGGCATGCGCAGCTCGACCCGCAAGATAAAATCCCGCAAGATAAAACCCCGCAGGATGCAGCCGAAATCCCGCGCAAAAAGCCCAAATCAGCGTCACCCCCTGATCAAAAACAGGATGATTTATTCTGATCGACAGCAGAGCTGTAGCAAAGCTGAGGCGCTTAAATATCTTTTCCCCAACGGCGATGTGGCCAGAACCATTGGTCAGGCTGCGCCGCAATCCAGCTGGCAAGTTCCCGATTAATTGCCGTGGCGACAGTCAGCACCGCGTCATCACTGCTGTCAGCCGGCAGATTGATTGGTGCCGAGATGGTCACACGGAATTGGCAGCCATGCAGACGTTCGGTGCGCATATACATGATCGGCACGTTTTTTTTGATAGCGATTTTAATATGGCTGATCGAGGTCTGTGCGGGATGGTCAAAAAACGGAACCGCCATGCCCTCGCGCAATTGCTGATCAACTAACAGGCACATCACCTGTTTTTTACGCATTGCCGCCACCATGCCCAGGGCGGCTTCGCGGCCTTTACGATACATATCGCCGCCATAATGTTTTTGCCGGCGTTCCAGCAAACCGGCCAAAAGCGGGTTGTTCAGCGGGCGATAGATGGCCGCTACTTTTTTGCCAACCGACAATGCAGCCAGCGGGCCGACTTCCCAATTGCCAATATGCGCGCCAATCAAAAACCCGCCAGTCTGCAAATTCTGCAAATGTTCAAGCCCGACAAATTCGACCCGGCCGGTTTTGGCAAGCTGTCCGATATGCGGATATTCACCCAAAACCCGGCCCAGATTGCGCCACATCTGTTTCAAAGTCACAGTGCGGTCTTGCGCGGTCAAGGCGGGCAGGGCCAGCGCCAGATTGCGTTTGGCCCGTTCATGCCATGGCGTTAATGGGCCCAAAACACCCAAAAACCAGCCCAACACAATACTGGCCATTTGCACCGGCAACAGGCGGGCGGCAAAAAACAGCAGAAACACAAATCCGGCTTCCAATGGCCAGATAAAAATCCGCCGGAAATAGCGCCCGACTATTTTTGTCAGCGGGTCTGCCATCAACTGTCTTTATGCGCGGCGATAGCGGTTTTCACATGGCGCAGCAGATCACCATCATCATCCAGCGCCAGCGCCACCGGCAGAACAAAAATCCGTTCGCGCCATTCTGCTGGCAGCCGCACCCAATCTTTTTGTGTTGTAACCAACTGCGCGCCAAGGCGCATGGCGTCTTCTTGTAACCGCACCAGATCGGTCTCGCTATAGGGGTGATGATCTGCAAAGGCCAGATAATGCACCAGATTACAGCCGGCTTTGCGTATCGTCGCAAAAAACCGTTTCGGCTGGCCAATGCCGGCAAATGCCAATACGGGGGTGTCAGCAAGCGCATCAATTACGGTCTGGCCGGGCAATAAATTGGCGCTGAATTTTGTCATGGATTCGGGCAGTTTGGCGGTGATATTGGTGTCATCATCACCATTGATCAGGGCGATATCCATCTGTTTTATGCCTGATGCCAGCGATACCCGTAACGGCCCGGCCGGAATCAAAAAACCGTTGCCAATACCAACACTGCCATCGAAAACACCAATCGACAAAGTCTTGGCGATAAAGGGGTTTTGCATGCCGTCATCCATCAATATCACATCATGCTGGCCGCGACGGTCAATAACAGCGGCGCCGGCAACCCGGTCTGGGGCGACCAGCACATCGCGGTATTCAGCAAGCATCAGCGCCTCATCACCACAATCCTCGACCGTATGTTCGCCCGGATTGACCCAAAGCGGCGCATTGACGGCGGCCCCATATCCGCGAATCAGAATGGCCGGGCGATAGCCGGCGTCACACAGACCATCATATAAAAATGCAGTGACCGGTGTTTTGCCGGTACCGCCAGCCGTTAGATTGCCAATGCAGATCACCGGCAATGCGGCTTTGCTTTGTTTGGCAAAATGATTCCGAATCACTGTGGCAAATGCCCAGATAAGCGACAATGGCCAGAGTAAGATCGACAACAAGCCGCGATGATTCCAAAATTCCGGGGTTTTAATCATTGTTGTCGCGATCAATCTGTTTGGCAGATGCTGGTCACCTGACCGTGGTTAGAACCTGCTTGATAGCCTGTGCCGCCAGGGCAACGCGCTGATGCGCTATGGTAACATAATCTTGCGCCGCTTTGGCAAGCTTAGCGCGGCGCGCCGGGTCATTTTCCAATTGACGGATCTGATATGCGATGGTTGCCGCATCAGCCACCTCAAACACCGCCCCTGCCGCAGCAAGCCCGTCGAATTCGGCTTTGTTTTTAAAGATATGCGCTCCGGTCAGAATGGGCAAGCCAAACTCGGCAGGCTCCAGCGGATTATGCCCGCCGGCCGGTACCAGCGACCCACCCAGAAAGACATAATCGGCAAGGCTGAATAATGTGCCCATTTCGCCAAGGCTGTCCATAATATAGATGCTGGTCTGCGAATCCGGGATCGCGCCATGGCTGCGTTGCGGCGGCTGACCGGCGTGGGCTGCAATAGCGTCTCCACGATCTGGATGCCGTGGTGCGATAATCGTCAGCCAGTCAGCGCCAAGATCGCTGGCAGCATCAATCACGATCTGGTCTTCGCCATCATGTGTCGATGCGGCCAGAAACACCCGGCGGCCAGAAGCAGCTTGCTGCAATATGCGCTGCAATTGCGGTTCTGGCTGTTGCCGGTTTGGCAGTTTGAGTGAGCCGATCACCTGTATCCGGGGGATGTTGTGCGCGGTGCCAATCAATGCCCGAAACTGGTCAGCCTGTTGCGCATCGACGGGTAAGATCAGCTCGGCTGTGGCAAAAAGCGGTTGTGCTAATGCCGGGCGTTTCATCCAGCCTGCAACAGCCTTCGCCGATAATTGGGATGATGCGAAAATAACCGGAATGCCGCGTTGTCTGCTGCGTAAGACCAAATTTGGCCAGAAATCGGATTCCATGAAAATCGCTGCGCTTGGTTGCCAGCTTGCTAAAAAGCGATCAACAAAATCCGGGTGATCAAGCGGCTGCATCGCACATTGCATCGCTATATCAGGTTGACCGGCGATGCCCGCCAGCACTGTGTTATGACCGGTGATGGTATTGGTGGTGATCAAAAATGCGTGATGCGGATAATGCGTGGCAAGGGCGCGCGCCAGACGCAAGGCCGCCACGCTTTCACCGACGCTGACAGCATGCAGCCAGATGCGGCCGGCACAATGCGGGCCGGGTGGGGTGATGCGTTGCGCGGTGCGGCCATAGCGCTCGTCTCGCAGACGACGCAGATCCTTGCCCCGGCGGATGCGATACCACAGCAGCAGCGGAATAAACGGGCGGATTATCCGCCACACAAAATTGTAAAGCGACGGTGTCATCACGCGATTGTGCGACCGCCAACGGCAATGTCAATCATATCCGCCTGTTTGTTCATGGCGGTTTCAATGGCCATGCGGGTGTCTTCCAGCGCGGCTTTGTCCAGTTTTTCAACGGTGATTGGCGCGCCCATGATAAATTCGCCACGGGCAAATGGTTTCGGGATAATCAACCGATCCCACCCGGTCGCCCGCCAATAGCGATCGACTGACCAGCACATCGGCACAATGGCTTTGCCAGCCATCTGCGCAATTGATACCGGGCCGGCGGCCATGATGCGGGCCGGGCCACGCGGGCCATCCGGGGTAATCGCCACCGAGTCACCATTGTCGAGAACCCGCTTTAAACCGCGCAAGCCTGACAGGGGGCTGCGGTTTGAACTGCCCCAGACTGTTTTGATGCCAAAACAGCCAATCGCATGTGACATCATGCGGCCGTCCGGATGCGGCGATTGTAAGGCAAATAGCGGCAAGGCTGATGGCCATAACCAGGGCATGGCAATCAGTCTTTCATGCCAGAAAACCAGCACCACACCATCCTGTGCACGCAATATGTCGGTGATATTCTGACCTTTGTGCGCGCGCCATCTGACGGTGCGCATCAAAATCGCAATGATGATGCCGGCTGTCCAACCCACCAAGGCATTGCCAATGCGTGATCGTATGAGTTGTTTTATCATCTGGCGTTAGAACTCTCATCTGCCGGCGTCTGCCTGAAACTGGCGGTGCCTCGTCTTGGTCTTTGTTCTAGGCCAAAATACGCAAATAGAAAAGAGGCAGCTGATCAGCATCTGCGGATCATAATCTATCGGTAGCCGGGCTGATGACGGTGATTGAGCGTTTGAATGATCAGGCGATTACCGCTAGATTGAGGCGCAGAAACACAGCACCACATGCGGCTGGCATCATCGGCCGCAAGCGATGCGCATTGTCGGCCGGTCTGGCCAATGGATGCGGTCATCGGGAACAGGAACAAATGTCTGGCTTGATATCGACAGATGGCGCATCGGGTAAATTGCTGATCATACAGCCGCTTGTTGGTATTGGTGACATGATCTGGCACAAGCCGTGGATTGATTATCTGTGCGGTAAAAACAGCGTGGTGCTGGCAACAAAACCAACGGTGCAGGCACCGGTTTTATTTGCCGCGACCGAGGGGTTGGTCGATATTCTGCCCATCGAACGCTCGCAGCGTGGCAAACGTGGCCGGCATGATGGCTGGCAAGGGTTTTGGCGTCTGGTTGCAGATTTCAGATCGACCGGCGCTGAGCGGGCGTTGATTTTGCATCACAGCCCGCGATATGCACTGGCGGCATGGTTTGCCGGCATCCCGTCGCGCTGGGGCTATGGCATCCGGCGTCAGCGCCTGTGGCTGAACAAAGGGCAATTTCTCGATAAGACAGCACGCAAAATGCACCCCATTGCGAAAATGCAGCGCTATGCGGGGTTGAATGATTTTGCGATTGATCCGATCTGGCAGATTAATGTGACCCAGCCAGCCAGCAAGGCAGCCGATGAATTTATTGCCAAACAGGGGATAAACGCAGCATCGGATATGCTGATTCTCGGCATCGGCGCCATGGATGAAGAGCGCTGCTGGCCGCTGGAAAAATTTGCCGAACTGATTATTTTGCTGGCGGCACGCCGACCGCAGATGATCTGTTGCCTGATGGGAGCGCCATCTGAACAGCCCTTGGTCGATCAGATTCTTGACCGGCTGCCACCGCATATCAAAGCGGTGAATGCGATTACCAAACTTGATCTGGGGATTGCGCTTCTGGCGCGGGCGGCTGGCTTTGTCGGCAATGATTCAGGGCTGCTCAATCTGGCGGCTGCCTGTGGCCGGCCCGCGCTGGGTATTTACGCGCAAAGCCGGCCGCTTGACTATACGCCGAATCTGCATGCTGTGGCTGTCGACAAGTCACGGCTTGGCAAATCGGGGCAAATCAAAACAATTGCCGCGGCCGATGTATGTACGGCGGCACTGAATATGCTAGACTCGGCGCCAGCCCCGTCGGTGTCTGCGTGAACAGCCATGTGATTGCGGTGTAACAGAACCCAAAACCGGGTTAGATTTTGACAGCTAAGGATATTTTTGCCGATGCGCGACAGCCCATCAAACCTCATGTCAAACAAGATCATTATGCAGCGCATTTGGCGTGGCTGGGTGGTGCCGTATTTGCCGCGATTGATTGGCGCCTTGTCATTGATGGCGTTGGTGGCTGCGACGGCGTCGGCCTATCCGCTGCTGACAAAATATATTTTCAATGCGCTTGCTGACGGCCGTGCGGCCGAGATTATCTGGGTGGCACCGCCGGTTATTATTGTTTTTGCTTTGGTCAAAGGGCTGGCATTATTTGCGCAGACGGTGATGGTCAATGCGCTGGCTTTGCGGGTATCGACCGATTTGCAAAAAGACATGGCAAAAAATCTGATCGAGGCGGATTTACAGACCATCACCCGCGAGCCGGCCGGGGTTTTTATGTCGCGCATCATGAATGATTTAAATTTGGTGCGTGAGGCCTTTGTCCGGCTTGCGAATAATCTGGTGCGGGACAGTTTGACCGTTATCGTTCTGGTGATCGCGATGTTCTGGCTGGACTGGCTGATGGCATTCGTTGTGTTGGCGGTTTATCCGCTGGCGATGCAGCCCATTATCCGCATTGGCAACCGGCAAAGACAGGCGTCGGGGAATTTGCAGGCGCATATGGAAGACGTCACCTCGTTGCTGGCGGAAACGCTGCAAGGCACGCGCATGGTCAAGGCGTATCAGCTTGAAGACAAGGAAATCAGCCGGACGCGTCTGGCCTTTGACGGGCTCTATCAGCGGCTTGTCGGGTTGCTCACCGGGCGTGCGAAAATTGACCCCATTTTAGAAGTTGTCGGCGGTGTTGCGGTTGGCGGGGTTGTCGCGCTGGCAAGCTGGCGTGTGGCACGCGGTGATATGCAGGTTGGCGATGTGATTGCTTTTATCACCACGCTGATTCTGCTGGTACAACCGGTGCGTGCTATTGGCACCTTGAATGCCGTAACCAATGAGGGATTGGCCGCCGCCGAGCGCATCCTGACCTTGCTTGACACGCCCCGACAGATCACCGACCGCAAGGGCGCCAAGCCATTGCAGATCACGGCTGGCAAAATCACCTTTGACAAGGTTGGATTTTCATATGGCAATGACATGGTGGCGGCGCTGCAGGAGGTGCATTTCACCGCAGAGCCCGGGCAAACAGTGGCATTGGTTGGGCCAAGTGGGGCAGGTAAAAGCACCATAATCAATCTTTTGCCGCGGTTTTTCGACGTGACATCCGGGCAGGTGCGCATTGATGATCAGGCGATCAGTGAGGTCACCGTCAGCAGTTTGCGCCGGGGCATGGCGCTGGTCAGTCAGGATGCGATTTTATTTGACGACAGCATCGCCGCAAATATCCGCTTTGGTAAGCCGGATGCCAGCCAGCAAGAGGTAGAAGCGGCGGCCAAAGGTGCCGCGGCGCATGACTTTATCATGGCGCTTCCCGGCGGCTATGAGGCGCCTGTCGGGGCGATGGGTAACCGGTTGTCCGGCGGGCAACGCCAACGTGTTTCGATTGCCCGGGCGCTGCTGAAAGATGCGCCGATTCTGCTGCTTGACGAAGCAACCGCGGCGCTTGATTCAGAATCGGAACGACAGGTTCAGGATGCGCTAACGCGGCTTCAGGCGGGGCGCACCACACTTGTCGTTGCGCATCGTCTGGCCACCGTGCGAGAGGCCGATTTGATTGTGGTCATGGATAATGGCCGGATCTGTGAAACCGGCACGCATGATACGCTGTTGGCCAAAAAAGGGCTATATGCGCGCTTGTGTCAGCTGCAATTTTTTGCCGATGATGTCACTCACGCCGCAAAATAGTATCGGTGAGACGTACGGCCCAGCCTTGGGCCTGAAATTCTGCGGCTAATTGTTCCGGATCATAGATTTCATCGACCCAGTGATAAAACGCCATGCCCTCTTTTTCATAGGGCAAATAGGCCGCAAAAAACGCATCAAGAAGCCCGGTCTTGGCGGCTTTGACATGGCCATATTTCCACGCCAGTTGACGTAATGCGACACTGGCTGGCTGGTTTTCAGCAACCAGAAGATACAGCGCCGCCATCAGACCGGCCCGGTCAGCACCCGATTTACAATGCATCAGCACAGGTTTTTCGATTTCAGCAAACAGGGATTTTGCCGCATGCAGCATCGCTTTGCTGGGGGCGGCACGCGACCGGGCGGTGAAATCAAACAATGTGATGCCAGCTTTTTGACAGGCTTCTGCTTCAAGCTGCCAACCGCCATCATCACGCGGCCCGCGCAGATTGACAATTGATTTGATGCCGTTATCCGCAAGGCGCGCGATGCGTCCCGGCCCGGGTTGATTGCTGCGCCAGACGCCATCTGCGATCTGATGCTGATTGTGCCAGGCCAGCCGTAAAAATCCGTGATCCTTGAAGATCAGCTCGATCCAGTCAATCGCCCCTCGGCGTTTGCCAACAGGGGCGCGCCAGCTCATGATCCGGCTACTGTCATGCCATCAACGCGCAAAGAGGGCGAAGCAATGCTGTCACGCATATCGATATCATTCGCACGGGTGACGGCTAAAAGCATGTCTTTCAGATTGCCGGCAATGGTGGCTTCGCTGATAGGTTGTGTGATCTTGCCGTTTGATATCCAGAAACCGCCAGCGCCGCGGCTGTAATCTCCGGTGATCATATCGACCGAGCTGCCGATCAATTCGGTCACGAAAAACCCGTCCTCGATATCGGCAATCAGATCATCAAGATCAATCTCGCCATTTTCGAGATAGAAATTACTGCTGCCCGGGTTGGGCGCACTGCCAAGCGACCGTTTGGCATTTCCCATCGTGGTCAGGCCTAATTTTGCAGCCGACGCCAGATCAAGGAACCAGCCGTTCAACACCCCATCCTCGATCATTTTACGTGTCTGCACCGGACAGCCCTCAGCGTCAAATGGGCGCGATCCCATGCCGCGTGAGCGCAGCGGATCATCGATGAAGTTCAGACCATCAGCGGCAATTTTTTCGCCAAGCCTGTCTTTGAGAAAACTTGTCCCGCGGGCAACCGATGCGCCGTTGATGGCACCGGCCACGCTGCCGACCAGCGATGCTGCCACCCGCCGGTCATAGATAACCGGAAATTTGCCGGTTTTCGCCTTGCTGGCACCAAGCCGTTCGAGCGTGCGCTTGGCAGCGCTTTGCCCCACTTTTTCAGCCCCATCAAGATCAGCCTCAAAAACCGCCGAGCTGTAATCATAATCACGCTCCATTTGGCCATCTTTTTCAGCAATCACCACCGCCGACACACCATGTGACGAGCGCTGGTAGCCAGCCGAAAAGCCATTGCTTGTCGCGATCAGAACATCAACCACACCATAACCAGCATTGCCGCCGTCAGAATTGGTGATGCCATTCACTGCCAACGCCGCTGCTTCGGCATCGCTGGCCCGCTGGCGCAAGCTGTCGGCATCGGGTATGGCCGGGTCAAAAATTTCGAGTTTTGGGATATGCTGTGCCAACTGATCCGCCGTTGCCAACCCGACATGCGGGTCTTCCGGCGCCAGTTTTGCCATCGCCACAGCGCGGGCTGCGAGCTCTTTGATATTGTCCGGGTCAAGCTGGCTAGTAGAAATAGATGCGGTCTGCTGGCCAACAAACACCCGAAGGCCAATGTCAAAATCCTCTGATCGTTCAGATGATTCAACTTTGCCGTGGCGGACGCTGACGCTGGTGCTTTGACCGCTGGCCAGCATCGCATCGGCACCACTGGCCCCGGCTGTTTTGGCGGCGTCGAGCAATTGCGAGATTAAAGTTTGATATGACTGTTCCATAGCTATTCAGATAACCTGCGCACCGCGATATTTCAACTGCTTGTCGTTGGCGGCGAATAGGTTTATTACTGGGCGGCATGAGTTTTCGGATATTTATTGACGGTGAGGCGGGCACGACCGGCCTGAAGGTGGCGACACGGTTGCAGGCGCATCCGCATGTCGAAATGCTGCATATCGATGATGCGCACCGCAAAGACCCTGACGCCCGTCTGCAATTAATGCGGGAAAGCGCCATCACCATTTTATGTTTGCCAGATGAGGCAGCCCGCGATGCCGTGGCATTGGCCGATGGTGATGCGTCGATCCGGTTCATTGATGCCTCGACAGCGCACCGGGTCGATCAAAATTGGGTATATGGATTTCCGGAATTGACCACCACCCAGCGCGGCAAGATCGCCACTGCGCCGCGGATCAGCAACCCCGGATGCTATCCAACCGGCTTTCTGGCATTGGCGAGGCCACTGATTGAAAGCGGTATTTTGCCAGCAGATTGTCGGCTGAATGTGCCGGCTGTCAGCGGCTATAGCGGTGGCGGTAAATCGATGATTGGGGCGCATGATGCTGGCGGCTTGGCACCGCAATTCAGCTATGGGGTCAATCTGGCGCATAAACATCTTGCCGAAATGACGCATTATGCCGGGCTGCAAACGCCGCCAATTTTCATGCCATCAGTTGGTGATTTTTATGCCGGTATGCTGGTGCATCTGCCGCTGCATGCTGACCAGTTCAGCACTGCGGTGAATGCCGACCAGCTATATCAGCTCTATGCCGATTGGTATGCCGGGGCCGCATTGGTGCGGATGGGGGCGGCCTGTGCCAATGATGAAAATACCCCAAACATGCTGGCGGCTGATGCGCTGGCTGATGCAGACTCGATGGAAATTTTTGTGTTTTCGGACGCCCAGGCCCGGCGATTCTGGCTTGTTGCGCGGCTTGACAATCTTGGCAAAGGGGCGTCTGGCGCCGCCGTACAAAATATGAATATCGCGCTTGGTATCGATGAAGCCATCAGTCTTGCCTGACCAGCTGCCAGCTGATTTTGTCGGCATTGCCGATAGCCGCATTTATTTGCGGGCGTTATCTGATATTGATCGTGCCAAATTATATCCCTACAGCGCGCCGGGCGGTGGTTATGTGCTGGCAGGCGGGGCGCTCTATAATCTCGATCAGGCACAGATTGACCGACATGAATGGCTGTTTGAGGGCCGCGTTGCGGTGCTGTCTGTCGGCTCCAATCGGGCCCCTGTTCAATTGCTGCGAAAATTTGGTGATGCGGCGATTGTTCCTGTGACGCCAGCGCGATTGCTGGATTGCGATATTGTGCATGCTGCGATGCTTGGCTATTACGCCGCCGTGCCATGCACCGCCTATCCGTGTGATGGCTGTGTTGTCAGCCTGAATGTGGCATGGCTCGATGCGGCGCAATTGCAACAGATGCACCGCACCGAGGGCATTGGTGTGGCGTATGATTATGTGATGATGCGCAATGTTGTGCATGATCTGACGGTGCCGGATCAGCCTGTCTATGGCTATTCGGCACGATCAGGGGTGCTTGATTTTGGTGACGGCAGCCCGGCGGCGCTGCCCGCCATCACCGCTGTTGGACGGCGTTTTCCGGCGGTGAGTCAGGCAGATGCGGCAAGCCGCGTCAGACAGCTGGTTGGTGCTGACGATGGCCGCTCGCATGCCGCATTTATTGCTGATATTCAACGCCAAAAATCGGCCCGGGATGCGGTGATTGCTGGCTTGCAGAATTATGCATTATTCCATGGGTCGCCCCCGTGGCAGGCGATACCCGTAACCATTGACGGGCTTGAGGATTACCTCTGATCGCTGGCAACGCGCCAATCCCAGCCAAACAGATCTCAGGCAAAAAAATCTCAGGCAAATAGGCGCATCCCCAAAAGTGCCACCACCAAAAGCAAGCCGGCATCACGATTAGAGCGGAACAGACGCAAAGCTGTGGCCGCATTGGCGCTGTCTAATTGCTGTAACTGGCGGGCAAGATGTAGCCCCATAAGGCAGAGCCCGAGCAGCCAGAAATCAATGCCAAATTTGAGATAGAACCCAAGCGATAGCATCAGCAGAGCCAGCCCGTATGCTGCGCCGACGGCGGTTTTGTGATGCCCGGCAAAGGCAAGCGCCGATGATTTGATGCCAATGGCGGCATCGTCAGCCATATCCTGAACCGCATAAATCGTGTCATAGCCAAACACCCAGGCGACGCAACCGGCATAGATACATAGGATCGCCGCATCTGGCAGCGCGCCGGTGGCCGCCGCCCAGCCAAGCGGAACCCCCCAGGAAAATGTCAGGCCAAGAACAAATTGCGGGAACCAAGTGACGCGTTTGGCCAGCGGGTAGAGGATCACCAGCGGAATTGCCGCCAGCCCGACATAAATCGCGGTGACGGGTAGTTGCCATAAAATACCAATACCAATGAGCCCCAAAATGCCCAAACATAGAAACGCGGTGCCAACCGAGATGGCACCTGATGCCAATGGTCGTTGCTGCGTGCGCTCAACCTGTTGGTCGAGCCGCCGATCCCACAAATCATTGATGATACAACCAGCAGAACGGGTGATAACGGCGCCCATCCAAAACAATGCCATCAACCCGAACATCGAGGTAACAGAAGGCGCACCAATGGCAATCACCCACCAGCCCGGCAACAGCAGTAACCACCAGCCAATCGGCCGGTCAAAGCGACCAAGATAGATAAAGCGATGCCATGACTGCGGTAATATCCGCCACCATCCGGTCGCCGGCATGTCGCTGTGGTGCGGTTGATGGGGGTCTGGTTCTGACATAACTGTAACTGATAGCCAAGCTTGTGTGAAAAGCCAACCAGATTTGCCAAGCGCCGGTGCGCGATGTCTTGTCTTGTTTCGGGATCACGCTTACAACCTCATAATGAAAACAGGTCACGCAAAAACCCGATTATTTGTCGATATGCCGCTGGCAGCAGACAGCCAGCTGTCGCTGTCCGATGCGCAACGCCATTATCTAGTCAATGTGATGCGACTGGGTGCGGGGGCGTCGCTGGCATTGTTTAATGGCGCAGATGGTGAATGGGCCGGGCATATTACCGAAATTGGTAAAAAACAATGCACCATCACCGTCGAATCCCAGTTAAAGCCGCAAATAAATTGCCTTGATCTGTGGTTGCTATTTGCCCCGGTGAAAAAGGCCAGACTTGATTTTATCGCGCAGAAAGCGAGCGAATTGGGGGTTAGCTGTATCTGGCCGGTGCGCACCGATTACTGCCAGATCAGCCGGGTCAAGGATGAACGGCTGGCAGCCAATGCGATTGAGGCGGCGGAACAGACAGAACGTATGGATATTGCCGAAATCCGCGAATTTGCCGGGCTGTTTTCGGTGCTTGATCAGATTGAGAACGAGCGCTTGCTGATTTGGTGTGATGAGTCCAGTGCCGGCAGTCCGGCGCATAATATCGCGGTGGCATTACAGGGCGCGCCAGCGCATAGCAAAGCGGCGATTCTGATTGGCCCGGAGGGCGGGTTTTCACCGGCTGAACGAAAACGGTTAAACAGCTTGAAGAATTGTTTGAAAATTTCGCTTGGCACGCGCATATTGCGGGCGGATACAGCAGCCATCGCTGCGCTTTCTTGTTACCAGTCTATCTGTGGCGATTGGAACGGCGAAATATCTGGCTAGATCAGCCCGGTATTTCAGCACAAGGATATAATCAGGAGCGTAAGCCTATGGCGAACCATAGCACAGTGATTACTGATACCGCGCAGCTTGTCGATTGGGTGGCTGCCGGTGCCAAACCCAAAGCCGACTGGCGCATTGGCACTGAACATGAAAAGATTCTGTTTCATCGGGCCGATTTCAGGCCGGTTGCCTATGACGGCGCAGATGGCGTCGGTGCCTTGCTCGGGTCGCTCTGCAGCCAGATTGGCGAGAAAGCTCAGCCGATTATGGAAAAAGGCCAGATCATCGGTCTTAAAGATGGTGATGGTGGGTCTGTTACGCTGGAGCCGGGCGGGCAATTGGAATTATCCGGCGCGCCGCTTGTCAATTTGCATCAGACATGCGCTGAAACCGGACGGCATCTGAAACATATGCGCGCCGTGACCACAGCGCTTGGCCTCGGCATGCTGGGCGTTGGTTATCAGCCAAAATGGGCGCGGCGTGATATTCCATGGATGCCAAAAGGCCGCTATAAAATTATGCGCGACCATATGCCAAAGGTGGGCCGGTTTGGTCTTGATATGATGTTGCGGTCTTGCACGGTGCAGGTCAATCTTGACTATAGCGACGAGCCCGATATGCGGCGCAAATTCCGTACATCACTTGCCCTGCAACCGGTGGCAACAGCATTGTTTGCCAATTCCCCGTTCCGCGATGGTAAACCATCCGGCTTGCTGTCGACCCGCGCTGAGGCCTGGACCGACACCGATAATGCGCGGTGCGGGGTGCCGGCATGTGTCTTTGATGCGGGTTTCGGTTATCAGCAATGGATCGATTATATTCTTGATGTGCCCATGTATTTTCTGCATCGCGGCGAAGATTATATCGATGTGGCCGGACAGTCATTCCGCGATTATTTGGCGTCACGCCTTGCTGGATTCGAGGGTATGCCGCCGAATATGGCAGATTTTGAAGACCATATCACCACCGCATTCCCCGAAGTCCGGCTGAAACAGTTTCTGGAAATGCGCGGCGCCGATAGTGGGCCATGGGCCAATATCTGTGCCTTGCCAGCGTTATGGGTGGGGATTTTATATGATGAAGAGTCGCTGGCCGAGGCCGAATCGCTGGCCAGCCATATCACCCCTGATGATGTGATGAATGCACGGCTTTCGGTCGCCACGAACGGCTTGAATGGCCAGCTTGCCGGCGAAGATGTGCATAAGCTGGCAACGCGGTTGCTGGAGATCGCAACCGCCGGGCTGCGTCGGCGTGGCATTTGTGACGATGGTGGCAATGATGAAACCGGATTTTTGCAGCCATTGAAAAGCATCATTGAATCGCGCAAAACGCCGGCAGAGGTGATGCTTGATTTGTATCATCAGGACTGGAATCAGGATATTGATCAGGTGTTTACCGCAAATCAATATTAGGTAAGCTGCCGTTTTACACACCGGTGCGCGGCCCCGCTGGCCTGAGAGACCGGCATTTGAAAAAGAGTGTTTCATGCCTGTCTTGCTTCTTGTTGTTTTCATAAATTTTGTCGGCATCGGGGCGTTGATCCCGGTTCTGCCCTACACGGTAATTGAAACGTTGGGGCTGTCAGCAACGGTGATGACATTGCTGCTGGCGTCCTTTGCCATGGCGATGTTTCTATCGAATCCGCTGTTGGGCCGGCTGTCTGACAAAATTGGCCGACGCCCGGTGTTGATTGCCAGTCTTTTTATCAATGCGCTGGCGCATCTGTGGTTCGCATTTTCCGATGATATTCTACAGATGTTTGCGGCGCGTATTCTGGCCGGGCTGGCAGCTGGTAACACCGGGGTGATTCAAGCCATCATCGCGGATCGTGTGGGATCGGCTGATCGGGCGCGTTATATGGGATTGTTTGGCGCGGCAATTGGTACCGGCTTTGTGGCTGGCCCGGCGCTTGGTGGGTTGCTGAGCGGCATTGGCAGCGGGCCATTGCATCAGGCGCCGTTTTTACTGGCAGCTGGATTCTCTTTTCTGGCGCTGGTGTTATCGATCCGCATCGAGGAAAGCGCCAGCTTGCAGCCAGCATCCGCATCGCCAAAACAGACTTTGATCTCGCGTATTGCGGGCATGCTGCATAGCCCGCTGGCATTGTATGCGGTGGCGTTCTTTTGCCTGAATCTGTCCTTTGCACAGGTGGAAGCGTCATTTGTTCTGTTGCTGCGCGATTATCTTGGCTTTGGGGCGCGCCAGACCGGCTGGCTGTTCACCTATATTGGCGTATGTATCATCCTTGTGCAGGCCGGATTGATCAATATCGCGGTGCGCCGTTTTGGTGAGGTCGGCACGGTCGGATTTGGCGCCAGCCTGTTGGTCATCGGACAGCTTTTGACCGTTGTCATGGCGTTAGGGTTGCTGATTGGCAATGACTATCCGCTGGTGCAAATGGTGGTTGCGACCACCGCCGTTTGTTTCGGGTTTGGCTTTAGCAATCCGGCATTGTCGGCAGCGGCAAGCAATGCTGCTGGCGCGGCAACTATGGGTGGCGCGCTTGGTACCGTACAGGGGTTTGGCTCATTAGGTCAGGTTGGCGGGTTGGTATTGGCTGGCCCGTTATATCACCTTGGCGGCGCTCAATATTCATTTGGCTTTGGCGCGGTGATCACATGTATTTTGCTGGCAATTGCGCTTTATCTGCGCCGCCAGCCGGTGTCTGCATAAAGCGATCCGCCGATCAGGCGGCTTCGGTGCCACCAACAGTGATGCCGCCCATTTTGACAGTCGGTTGGCCAACGCCGACAGGCACGCTTTGGCCAGCTTTGCCGCAGGTGCCGATGCCGCTATCAAGCTTGGTATCATTGCCAATCATGGTGATTTTCGACATCGCGTCCGGGCCGTTGCCAATCAGCGTTGCGCCTTTTATCGGCGCGCCGATTTTGCCATTTTCAACAAGATAGGCCTCGGCCGCGGCAAACACAAATTTGCCAGAGGTGATATCAACCTGCCCACCGCCAAAGTTAACCGCATAAATACCTTTTTTGATGGAGCTGACAATTTCTTCCGGATCATCCGTGCCATTGTCCATAAATGTGTTGGTCATGCGCGGCATCGGGGAATGCGCATAGGATTCGCGGCGGCCATTGCCTGTTGCATCGACGCCCATCAGCCGGGCATTCTGCCGATCCTGCATATAGCCTTTCAAAATGCCATCTTCGATCAATATATTGCGGCGGCTTGCGGTGCCTTCATCATCAATGGTAATCGAGCCCCGCCGGTCGGCCATGGTGCCGTCGTCAATAACGGTCACACCTTTGGCGGCAACCTGCTCGCCGACTTTGCCGCTGAACACCGACGTGCCCTTGCGGTTGAAATCACCTTCAAGCCCATGGCCAACAGCTTCATGCAGCATGACGCCGGGCCAGCCAGCGCCTAGCACCACTTCCATCTCGCCAGCCGGTGTCGGCACCGAATCGAGATTTAGCACGGCAATGCGCAACGCCTCATCAACCTGACTTTGCCAGGATTCTGGCGTCAGCCACTGGTCGAGCATAACGCGGCCACCGGCACCGGCGCCGCCCGATTCCATCCGCCCATTTTCCTCAACCGCGACCCAGACATTGATCCGCACCAATGGACGAATATCGGCCATGCGGGTGCCATCGGCGCGCATGATCTGCACCGCCTGCCATGACCCGGCAAGGCTGGCATTGACCTGTTTGACGCGGCTGTCTGCGGCGCGTGCATAGCTGTTAATCTCCTGTAATAGATCAATTTTTGTTTCGAATGAGGTATGATTCAGCGGGTTGTCGCCGGAATAAAGCGGCGCGTTACTGCCAGCGGCTGGCGCCAATGCGGCCTGACCGTGATAGCCTTTGGTCACGGCGGACACACTGTCAACCGCGCGTTTCAACGCCGATTCGGATAATTCACCAGCATGCGCATAGCCATGCGCGTCGCCAGCAACAGCCCGCAAGCCAAAACCGCTGGATTGGTCATAGCTGGCGGTTTTCAGCCGGCCATCGTCAAACATCAGCATTTCAGAATGGCGCATTTCAAGGAACAATTCGCCATCGTCTCCCGATGCCAGCGCATCGCTGACAATTTTCTGGGTGCGCGCCAGATCCAGTCCGGTTTTATCGAAGAATATGGCGTCGGTCTGTTGCAGAAGATCCATGAAATAACCTTTAAACACAGTGTGTTGACAAAATTGTTTTGATATATTCGCTTCCAGTAAGATGGGTGGTTTCTGCAGAAAATTCAAGCCATTCTCTTGGTTTTCTTATCGGCTTTTTTCAGTCAGACCGGCAATTTGGCGGAACCAGTCTTTAGAAAAATCAAAAAATGTAAAAATTTATAGCGACAGGCTGCCGCACGGGGGTTTTCTATCACCGCGAAACAGTCTAAATAGGACTAAACTTTATTAGTGGCTGTCAATGTCATCAGTATGGTTTTTTGATCTTTTGTGATGGATCATGTTTTTGGGAGAGGAATCCATGCCATTTACGGCTTATATCCGCACAGCCATTGCGCGGGTCACGATCGCTGGGCCTTCCAGCAAATTTGTTATTTTAGCACTTGCCAGTCTGGCCGGGGTGATGCTGGCATCTGCATCGCACGCCGCAGCGCCGCAGCCATGGCAGCTCAATCTGCAGCCGCCAGCCGGCTCAATTGCTGAAATGGCGACAGATCTGCATAATTTGCTGCTGGTTGTCATCACCGCCATTTCGCTGTTTGTGCTGGCTTTGCTGATTTATGTCGGGGTGCGCTTCCGCGCCGCGCGCAATCCAAAAGCGTCGCAGACATCACATCATACAGTGATTGAGATTTTGTGGACTGTGATACCTGTGCTGATTCTGGTCGGCATTGCAGTGCCGTCATTCCGCCTGCTTTATTTCACGGATCGGACAGCTGATACCGATATGGTGATCAAGGTAAGCGGTAACCAGTGGTATTGGAACTACACCTACCCGGATGAGGGCATCACTTTTGACAGCTACATGGTTGATGAAGCCGATTTGCAGCCGGGCCAGACACGTTTGCTCAGTGTTGATTACCCGATGGTTGTGCCCGAAGGCACCCGTATCAAGCTGCTGATCACCGGCAATGATGTGATGCATTCATTCTTCGTGCCATCGCTTGCTGTGCAGATTTACGCCTTTATTGGACGCACCAATGAAGCGTGGATTGATGTGCCGGTGGGGACACAGACATATTATGGTCAGTGCAACCAAATCTGCGGCACCAACCATGCCTATATGCCAATCGAGATCAAGGCGGTGCCAAAGGATGAATATGCTGCCTGGCTTGAAACTGCCAAACAGGAATTTGCCATGGACATGCCGGACGCGACGAACAGCGCGCTGAAGCTGGCATCTGCTAATTAACCCAGAAAAGAGGATTTAACTATGAGTGCGCAAGCCCACGCAGACCACGGTGCTCCTTCAAGTTTTGTACGCCGTTGGCTTTACTCGACAAATCATAAAGACATCGGGACGATGTATCTGGTGTTTGCCATCCTTGCCGCCTTTATTGGTGGTGGCATGTCAATCTACATGCGGATGGAATTGATGAACCCGGGTGTTCAGTACATGGAAAGCGGCCATGTCTGGAACGTTTTCACCACCGCGCATGGCCTGATCATGGTGTTTTTTGTGGTGATGCCCGGGCTGATTGGTGGTTTCGGCAACTGGTTTGTGCCGATCATGATCGGGGCGCCGGATATGGCGTTTCCGCGGATGAATAACATCAGCTTCTGGCTGTTGCCGCCGGCATTTATTTTGCTGCTGCTCTCAGCTGTGATGGATGGTGGTGCCGGCGTTGGCTGGACAATTTATCCGCCATTGTCATCGACCGCCGGTTCACCCGGCATGTCAATGGATCTGGCGATCTTCTCGCTTCACCTTGCTGGTGTATCCTCGATTCTTGGTGCCGCTAACTTCATTACCACGATCTTTAATATGCGCACGCCGGGGATGACATTGCATAAGATGCCGTTGTTTGCATGGGCAATGCTGATCACCGCATTTTTGCTGCTGTTGGCTGTGCCGGTGTTGGCGGGTGCTATCACCATGCTGCTGACCGACCGTAACTTTGGCACAACCTTCTTCATTCCAGAGGGCGGCGGCGATCCGATCTTGTTCCTGCACCTGTTCTGGTTCTTTGGTCATCCCGAAGTGTATATTATGATTTTGCCAGCCTTTGGTATTGTCAGTCATATCATCTCGACCTTCTCAAAAAAGCCGGTATTTGGTTATCTCGGCATGGCCTATGCGATGGTGGCGATTGGTTTTGTTGGCTTTATTGTGTGGGCACACCACATGTATACAGTCGGGCTTGATGTCGATACGCGGGCCTATTTCACCGCCGCCACGATGGTTATCGCGGTGCCGACAGGGGTGAAAATTTTCTCATGGATTGCGACCATGTGGGGTGGGTCAATTACCTTCCGCGTGCCAATGCTGTGGGCGATTGGGTTTATCTTCCTGTTCACCGTAGGCGGGGTAACCGGGGTGGTGTTGTCAAATGCTGGCCTCGATATCGTCCTGCACAACACTTATTATGTGATTGCTCACTTCCACTATGTGCTGTCGCTTGGTGCGGTGTTCGGCTTGTTTGCCGGTTTCTATTACTGGTTCTCCAAAATGACCGGTTATGAATATTCGGAAACACTCGCCAAGCTGCATTTCTACGTCACATTTATCGGTGTTAACCTGACATTCTTCCCGATGCATTTTTTGGGTCTGGCGGGTATGCCACGTCGCTACATCGACTATCCAGACGCGTTTGCCGGCTGGAATCAGGTGGCGTCAATCGGCTCATATATCGGTGGTCTCGGGGCAATCCTGTTCCTCGTGGTGATTATCGAAGCCTTCCTCAAAAAGCGTCGTGCCGAAGCCAACCCATATGGTGAAGGGGCGACAACTCTGGAATGGCAGGTGGCTTCACCGCCGCCGTATCACACCTTTGACGAACTGCCAAAAGTGAAATAAGGCAGCCTGTTAGTGAAAAGGGCATTTTGATGGCGCTTACGTCGCAACAACAACTGGCTGGAGCCGCCGACGGTTTGTTTGAACCGTCGGTTGGCCATTTCTGGTCATTGTTAAAGCCGCGGGTGATGAGCCTGGTGGTGTTTACCGGATTTGCCGGCATGTATGTCGCACCGGGAAGCCTGCATCCGCTGTTATTCGCCATCGCGCTTTTTGCCATTGCTGCCGGTGCTGGTGCATCGGGGGCGATTAATCAATGGTATGATCGTGATATTGATGCGGTCATGAGCCGTACCAAAAGCCGGCCGATTCCGGCTGGATTCATGGCACCGGCCGAGGCGTTGACGCTTGGCTTGGTGGTGTCGGCGCTGTCGGTTTTGCTGTTGGGGCTGGCGACGAACTGGCTGGCAGCCAGTCTGCTCGCCTTTACCATCTTTTTCTATGCGGTGGTCTATACGGTCTGGCTCAAGCGGCGGACACCGCAAAATATTGTCATTGGTGGCGCCGCCGGCGCATTCCCGCCAATGATCGGTTGGACCGCTGTGACCGGCACATTGTCAATCGAACCATTGCTGCTGTTTGCCATTATCTTTATGTGGACACCGCCGCATTTTTGGGCCTTGGCACTGGTCAAAAACGAAGATTACACCCGGGCCAAAATCCCGATGTTGCCGGTGGTGTCTGGCGCAGTTGAAACCCGCCGGCAAATCGTCATTTATGCGGTTTTAATGGCGCCTTTGGCGGTTGTGCCATCCTTTATCGGCATGACCTCGCTGGCCTATGGTGTTGTCACCGGGTTGGCCGGGGCGGTGTTTGTCGGGTTGAGCCTGAAACTGTGGGCCAATGGCAGTGATAAAACCGCCATGCAGCTTTTTGGCTATTCGATATTATATCTGTTTTTGGTGTTTTTAGGTCTGGTCATCGACCGGTTTGCCGCTGCTTGGGTGGGTGTATGATGGAACAACGTAAACAACCCAAAACTGCCACGGAAATGCAGCATATGCGCAAAGGGCGTAATTGGGTGCTGTTAGGGATTATTGCCGGGCTGGTGGCTTTATTTTACCTATTGACCCTGATCAAGGTCGGGGGCGCATCATGACCACAGCGCATATGCCAACGGTGCGATTTTCCCGCAATCGGCGTACATTGGTTATATTGGCAACTGTGGTCGCATTTATGGTGGGCATGGCTTATGCGTCGGTACCGCTATATAAGCTTTTCTGTCAGGTTACAGGATATGGTGGCACGACCCAGGTAAGCGCCGATTCAGCCACGCATATTG
>ERZ802827.218-NODE-218-length-31369-cov-9.00575_pt1 | contig 31369 bp, 42 predicted proteins | sample MGYA00345652_ERZ802827 | MGnify/ENA primary metagenome ERZ802827 (study PRJEB30503, sample SAMEA104212372) | marine metagenome | biome: Westerlies Biome; feature: [SRF] surface water layer (ENVO:00010504) within the epipelagic zone...; material: water... | reverse complement strand
TAAAATTTTTGAAATTACATCATGAAGTAATTTTAATTAACATTTCAGATATTAAAGAAAAAGAAATTCCAGAAATAGGTTACGCATACATTGAAGATGCAGAGACAGGGGAACAAATACTAGTAAATACATCAAGCAAAAGTTTTCAAAATCAATATAGAGAAATTATGGAACAAAAAATCATTGAAAACCAAAATAATATGAAGAAAATTGGAATAGATATGATTAATTTAACTAAAGAAGAATCATTTGATATTACAATTAACAAATACTTTAGAAATAAGTGGAGAATGAAGAACTAATGGAGTTTGGATTTATTAATGCATTATTTCTTTTTTTATTAATTCCAGTTTTGGTTTTTATTTATTATAAATATAATTCAAATAAAAAAGAATCAATTTTAAAATTTAGTACACTAAAAATTATTAAAAAAACAAATGCAAAAAATAATTTAATTAGAAAACATATTCCATTTCTACTAGTCATAATTGTATTTTCATTGATTATTATCGCATTAGCAAATCCTCAAATTGTAACCCTAGGCAGTGAAAAAGGAGTCAATTTAGGCATAGTTTTAGATGGATCTGAAAGCATGGCTGCATCAGATTATGAGCCAACACGATTGGATGCTGCAAAAAGGGCAATTACATCACTTGTAACAAAGACTAGTGAAACAAATAATGTTGGAGTCGTACTATTTGAAACAGGTGCGGGAACAATATCATACCTTACTCCGGTAAAACAAAAAACACTTGATTCAATTTCATCCATTCAACAGGGTACAGGTGCAACTGCAATTGGAGATGGGTTATCGTTAGGAATTGACATGGTATCATCCATTTTAGATAAAAAAAGAGTCATCATACTTCTCAGTGATGGGATACATAATTCAGGATTGGTATCACCTGAACAAGCTACTCAATATGCAATTTTAAACAATGTACAAGTTCACACCATTGGAATTGGTTCAAATGAACCAGTATATTTACGAGATGACATATACGGTGATCCACAGTATGCAGAATTAGATGAACAAACACTTCAAGACATAGCAAGTAGTACAGGTGGAAATTATTTCAAATCATTAGACGAACAAGGTTTAAACGAAATTTTATTGGAACTAAATACCAATTTGGAGTATGAGACAGAATTATCAACAATTAGAGATTGGTTTATCGGTTCAGCGATCATTATTCTTTTAATAGATATCTACATTATTTATGGAAAGTTTAGAATCGCCGCATAAAAAAAGATTATTTTTTTTAAAAATTATAATATTCGATCAATTTTATGTGAAAAAGTTAAACTTCCACGTAATTTTTTTTAAATTTAATTTTTAACAAAAAGATAATTCTATAGTGTCTAGAGTCAGAGACATCTCGCGGTGTTAGCTGGAAGAGCCCAATGCTCACATAAACTAGTTAATGCATTACAGAGTCTCCTAGATACGGAGACTGACTTTTTTTTCATGGCAATATCAAAAAATAACCATAATTCTGAAAATTAATTAATTAATTTTTAATTAGCATAACATGCCATTAGACAAAATTAAAGAAGTTGAAGAATACGCAGAAACTCACAAATCCTCAGTTCTACATATTCAAAAGAATCCAGTTGCATGTATTATAGACAATAATTCTGAAAATAAATTAAAATTTGAATCATTAGAAAATCAATCACAAATTAAGGCAAGTTTAAGAGGATTTCTAAACAAACACGAAGAGATAGGATTAGTGATGGGATGTAAATTTAAAATTGAAATCAATCAAGAATTACTAGAATATACAGTGTATCCATCTACGGATTTTATTGAATCTATAATTTTTAACGAGACAATATTTCTTATTGATAATAAAATGAATCAGATTTTTTCTTGCAAAATTTTAACTGATCAATTTGTAAAAACAAAATCAGAATTTGAAAAATTTAAAAAATTATCCCAAAATTAGATGGTTGAAAGAAGTTTCTTTTTCTTTTCTTGAAATTCTTTAGCAGTAATTACTCCAGCATCCTTTAGTCTTGCTAAACTTTCTAAGAGTTCAAGATTTTCTTTTTTAGAAACTTTTAAAGATTTTCCAACTTTCACAGTTTTTTGAATTTTTGATTTAGCAGTGGTTTTTAATTTTGAACCTAAAACATGACGCTTGTCAGAAATTTTTTCAGTAATTTTGAACCCCTTTTTTTTAGCCTGACTTACAATTTCTTGAGATTTTTGTTTAGTTACATCATCAATTAGCTTACGTTTTTTAGCCATTTGGCCAATCTCTTGAGTCTTTTTTTTGGCTAAACGTGTTTGATATTTTAGATCTTTTAGAATTTGATTTTTAGTTTTTTGTTCAAATCGTCTAGTGTATTCTTGAATAAGTAAGATAGGAAATGGAGAATATTCAACATCAGAATAGTACCTTATTATCGTCTCATCAGATAATTTTTTTAGATATTCTTTAAAAGATTCTTCAGATTTAAGTACCATATTTTAAATCAAATTCATCATCATAAAAAGATTATACTTGATTGATTAAATATCAAGAATTAAGAATTCAACTGGACCAAATAGGTTGGGTTTTTAGCCAATTGATCAAATCTACGTATAGACTACTTTTTTGCATATTTAATACACCAATTTCTAAATTAGTTGAAGATTTTACAGTCTTAGAATAATTTTCACATTTTGCAAAAATCACTTTATCTAAAAACATTTCATTGTTCATTTCTTTTTTAGCCAATTCCTCAGATTCAGTCATTGCAAAACTTGCAAACAACACACCATCTACCCAGTAGGCATTTGCAGATTCCAATGAAGACATCATACCAATAAGATCATCAAGACTAAGTTGTATCATGTCACGAACATAGATTTTATCATATGGCTTGTGAATAAATTCAGTCATAAAATCATCTATTTTTAGAGATTAATGAATATTTGTAAATTTTATAATAGTATTTTTTTAAATAAAGTGTATGTCAGAATCATCAAATGAACCAACAGATCATGAATTATTTGTAACAGAATTTCCAAAAGGCAATTTTGGAATTGTAGATTATCTACAAGGTCGTGTGCATTTTGCATTAATGGACCAAATGAAATTAATGCACAAATCAGGAATGAGTCAAGAACAGATCAAAGAAGCAATACTAAAAACAGTATCAGAAATTGTAGAAAATTTTGAACCAAAAAAGGAATCAGAAAGTTCTTGATTGTAATTTACTAGATTCCATCATCAAAATTTTATGACATTTGCAGTAACAATTTGTATGAGGCAAATCATTATCATTTCTATACTTGCATTCCTTTGTATGCTCAATATCGATTCGATTTTGCATCATTATACATTATAAAATCAATAAAATAAAGTTATGAAAAAAGGATTCATTTCAGAATAAGTAATCAAAAGTATTACTCATCTGAAATTAACCAAGATGAGCCTATAGCATCTTCCCAGTTAGTTGAGGTGTTGTTATCATTCATGAATAGAGTAAATCAAATTTGCATTTAAAAGAGATGAATGATTGATCAGTAGGAATGTTATGAATGATTTGATAGTGATTCTTTATATGGATTTCAAATGATTATTGCCAATTGTCCATAAGTAATGAATGAGACATTTTAGATTTCATTATTTTTTTTGTTATGGGCAGTTCTTTCAAAATAATATTGTTGTTTTTTCAAATCTATTTCAGATATAATACTACATTTTCTCAGAGGTACTAATTTTGAGATTACTTCATGTGTCTTAATATCAAGAAAATCTTCAGCATATATTATTTGTAAAAGAGTAGATTTGTCTTCAATAATGATTTTTGTATATTCATATCCAGTGCTCTGTCTCATTCCAGTCATAAATAATCCAATTTTTTTGTCACTTTTTGAAATTTGTGGATCTTCATAACAACAAAATGCATATTCGTCATCTTCTTGTTCAATAATTGTTAATCGAGTAAATTTTTCACTCCAACTCTCAATTTCTTGAGCAATATTTGTTGCAATTTTCTTATCTTCAAAAACCACCAATAAAACAAGTTTATCCTGTTCACGTGCCCATGAAATATTAAAAGAATCTCTACACCAATTAATTTCAAAGGACATAATATGAAACAAAAAAATTCACAAATTAATGCTTTGTATTTAAAAATATTTCATAAAATTAAAAGGTGAATAAGCCCAGAGCAAAATCCCGTTTGGTTTCCTTTAGAGCATTGCACTCAGGGGGTTAAGGTGGACTTATTCCTAATACAATCATTAGGAAGTTATCGTAATTAAGTATAATTTTTTTTATGTAATTTTTACAAATTATGATAAAATAATTACAGATCAAAATAAAAAAATTACAACTTTTTATCTGAATTTCATAAATTGAATCACGGTAAAAATAATTACAAAACAGAATATTGTTTTTTTGATTCAACTAGATCTAACAATAAGTTTTTTGGGAAGGGATCAAAAAGGGATTGTTCTAGAATGAGTTGTACATTATATCTTAATGCCCAAGAATATAGTAGTGTAGATATTTCTGAATGCGTAATTAAATTATTCTCAAACTCGTCAACTAATGATTGATAATGAGATTTTTCAGATTCAGACAATTTTGATTTTACAAAATTAAACATGTAATCAAATGTATTAATCATAGGAGATTTTTGAATAGGGAATGATAGAATATCATAAATAATATTTTCAAATTTTTTTGAAATAATTTTAAAATTATCCTCATTAGTAAATAGTACCCCAAGTTCTGCAGTTAATTTTTCATCATGACATAAAAATAAAAGCATATTTTTTGAGTAGAATTCAAATAGTTTTTCAACAGATTGTAATTCTAAAGATTCTCGCAAATTTGCTAAAACAAAAATCCTTGTTAGAAAATGCTCCCTAATGGTAATATTTTCAAGTCTTTTTTCATCTTCCTTAACCATATTAGGAAATTCTGCAGATACACCTTCAGAAAACATTCCAGAAGTTTTTTGGTATCCTGAATCAGTACCCAGTTTATGATATAATCTAACATTAGATATTCCACATGTGGGGGAATCTCGTTTAAAGATAAAACCATCAAGATTATCTACAGAGCTAACAAATTTTTTTGTAAAATTGTGCATTTCTTTAGTTAGATTTTTTTCTGATGAAGGTTGATAGAGATTTTTTACTCCATCAATTTTAACAAGTCTAATAGGTTTTCTAGGAGTACCCAATCCAATTCCAACCTCAGGGCAAACTTGAACAAAATCCACATAATTTTTCATATTTCTAACAAAATTATTATTAATTCTACTTCCATCATATCTACACATATCAAATTCTAAACATTTACTGATTCCAATAATTGGGCGTGCATAATCAACCATATCAAAATTTGATATTCATTAGTTATAACTGGGAATTTGAAATTTTGATAGTGCTAAATTCTGAGTTTATATGAATGAAATTGAAATTACATTAATGTCGATTTTTAGAAACATCAGATTTTTTTCTAGATTGACTATTTCTAGGATGGGTTCTTAACATATATCCACAACAAGGACACCATATTCCTTCCCATTCAATAAAAATTTCACATATTTGACATCTTTTTTGCCCAGCAGCATACCGACTTCCACTAATAGTTTTTTTTGCACTGAACTGCGTACAAATTTTTTTACAAACCATTGAAATCAATATGAATATGAGTTTGAATATCTACAATGTTCTTACAACAATTACAAATGCTAGTTGTGATTAAATGACATTTTAAACATAAATCCAATTCTTTAATTTCACATCCAGGTAATCTACATAATTTATTATTCATTTTAAAAAAAAGAAAAACTCACCTACCTAATTATTAGATAAGACAGATAAGATAGGCATTGCATCCCATTCATACATGGAATAATTTAAAATTCCAGAACAAATTTGATCATATTTTTTGAAAAAATCATCTGCTTCCTTTTTTGTAGCCTCAAAAACAGCCATACCTGTGACATCATCATTAAATGGACCAGACCACATAATTTTGCCTGCGCTTTGCCAATCATCAGTTAAACTTTGGATTTGAGGAGCAATTCTTTCAATATCCGAGGGATTTACTTCATCTTTAAACACTGTAATAATGACCCAAGGTTTTGTTTCAATTTGACTCATAGAAAAAATTCTCAAATATACTTTTAAAACTAAATAACAATCTTGCATTATAAAATAATTGTATAAAACAAATTGATGAAGAAAAATTAATTCAAAAAATTCAATATTTTTTCTTCAATTAATCCAGATTGATAATCATCAGAAGTAAATAAAATAGTCTCAATATCAAATAATTTTGCAACATCCAAATTTTCTTGTTTATCATCAATGAATAGGATATTTTGAGAAGGTATTTGATCACATACATGCTCATAAATCTCAGGGTTGGGTTTTGACATTTTTAACAAATTTGAATAAAATTCATAATCAAACTCCTTTAAGAGATTTTTTTGGACATTAGTAGAGGTTTCAGGAGTTAAATTTGACAATATGCCAATTGAATGACCATATTTCTTAAGAGATTTTGCAAATGTTAAGAATTTACTATTGATGCTTGATTTTTTTAAAAAAGTTTTACTAATTATTTTTTTGTCAATATCATTATTTGAACCAAGAACTATATCCCAAAATTCAGTTTCATTGATTTTAGATTCAAATAAACTGCAAAGATTATCATTAAATTTTGATTTTATTTCATTAAACGGTTTATCTAGTTGAGACGAAATTTCATCATATAGCCAATCATCATTCCAATTTATTAAAACTCCACCAAGATCAAATAAAACAGTTTTGCTCACAAAAAATTTTAAATTTATTGTTAATTAAACAATTTAAAAAAAATAATCGTTTAGCACTATGAATTAAAATTATTTCTCAGTTAATTTTTGCAATAACTTGTCAATCTCATGTAGAGCTAGTTTATCTCTACCAATAACATCGAATTTCTGCAAAATAGATTCAAACAAGTCCTCTTCTTCAATTTGCTCATGAACAAACCATTCAAGGAAAATGCTAGTTCTATGATCATTTTCATTTTGAGCAGTGTCAATAATTTTATCAATAGATTTTGTTACTTTTTGCTCATTTGCCAATGAAGTCTTAAACACTTGTTCCAATGATTTCATGTTTTGTTTAGGTTTCTCAATTGAAGGGATTACAGTATGAATTTTAAGATCATTTAGATATTCAATGATCTTAAGCATATGATCACGTTCTTCTGTTGAGTGATGTTGGAAAAAGGATGAAGCACCATCATATCCATTAACTTTACACCAAGATGATATGTACAAGTAATAATTTGAAGCATTTGCTTCCATTGCTATTTGATCATGAAGTAAATTCAATATTTTTTTAGAAATTTTCATACATCCTCTTAAATTTTATTGAATTTAAGGAATTCGAAATCAAAATAAAAAAATAAAACGAATATTTAGTAAAAGTATGGAACTAATGGAAATAGTAGTACCCGCATTAATCATTTCAGCTGTAGGAATTATGTTCGGTACAAGAATTTGGATTATGTTTAGAAAATGACTAAAAAATAATAATATAAAATTACCACTATGTTGTTTTAGAAAAATAAGTAAAATATAACAAAAATTCCTGTAAAATAATACAAATTGGATAATGCAAAAATTGCTTTGATATCAGGGTTTGTTACAGTTGTTGTATTGTCTATTTCATTACTATTTGTATGAGAATTTCTAAAATACAAATAAAAAATTCCAGTACATTTGTTTACTAGTAATTAATGAAAGTATTATGAGAAAGACACTAGGAGATTACAATATTGAAAAATCATCATCTTCAGATGTAAATAATATCAATTGGTCACAAAAAAAATCTAGTAATGATAAAAAACCTAAAAAGAAAAAAATTGTTAAAAATAGTCAAATTCCACCAGGAACAAATATTATTTATAAAAAAAGTGAAGATGAAAAAGTAGTTTCCAAAAAAATAGTAAAAATTACTAATGAACAAAATTCTGAAAAACCTAAAGAAGCAACAGGTAAAAGATTTGAAAATAAAGCCTCATCATTAGGACAAGTTAAAGAAAGATCATATAAGAGGCCTGGAAGGTAATTATCAAAAACAATAAGATTGAAACAGTTTTAATTAATAAAAAAATTTGAAGGATCAAAGAAAATGTCAAGAATTAAAGAAAAATTTGAAGAATTAGAAAAACGAAATGAAAAAGCATTGATTTCATATATTATGTTAGGATTTCCAAATGAAAAAGCTACAATGTCTACCATAAGAGGACTAGTCAAAGGCGGAGTAGACATAATAGAAATAGGATTCCCATTTTCAGATCCTTTAGCTGATGGTCCAGTAATTCAAAATGCAAGTACCATTTCACTTCAAAAAGGTACAAATGTTTCAAAATTTTTTAACATCGTGAAAAAAATTCGTAAAGAAACAGAAATTCCACTCGTACTAATGACATATACCAATATTTTACATCGTATGGGATATGAAAAATTCATCAAAGATGCAAAGAACGCAGGAATAGATGGATTTATTCTTCCAGATATGTCATTTGAAGAATCAAAGGACTACATAGATGCAGCAAAGAATAATGCAGATACAATATTTTTAATTTCACCAAATACATCTAAAACTAGAATCGATAAAATTTCTAAAATTTCAACAGGATTTCTTTATCTTGTAGCAGTATTTGGAACTACAGGAGTAAAAACAAGTATCAAAAATTATACATTAAAAGCAATCAAAAATGTAAAAAAACAAACTAAAGGTAAAATTCCAGTTGGAATTGGATTTGGTGTTTCGACTCCTGAAGATGTAAAAAAATACATCAAAGCTGGAGCAGATGCAGTAATTGTAGGAAGTGCATATCTGAAATTAATTGAGAAAACAAAGTCAACAGAACTAGAATCAAAAATTATATCATTTACAAAGAGTCTAAAAAAACAAACTATTATTCAATGATCAGTTACTAGCCACACCATACAAAACATACAAAAACTAGATGTTTATTTCAATAATGTGCAGACGAAGTTTATTTTTGTCACTGGAGGAGTTATGTCTGGCCTTGGAAAAGGAGTAACAACTTCATCGATTGCCAAATTATTACAGTTATCAGATCAAAAAGTATCATGTATCAAAATTGATCCGTATCTAAATTATGATGCAGGGACCATGAATCCTATAGCACACGGAGAAGTTTTCGTCACTGACGATGGAGGAGAATGTGATATGGATATTGGAAATTATGAAAGATTTCTTAATCAAGACATATCAAAAGATCACAACATTACCACTGCTCAAGTATATTCTTCAGTAATAGAGGCAGAACGTAAAGGGGAATATCTAGGAGCATGTGTACAAATAATTCCACATGTGACTGACGAAATCAAAAATAGGATTAGAAAAGTTGCTGAAGATGAAAAATTAGACTTCTTAATTGTAGAGTGTGGTGGAACTGTAGGAGATATTGAATCACTTCCATTTTTAGAGGCATTAAGACAAATGAGAGTAGAAGAAGGTCCACAGGGAGTTATTTTTGTTCATGTTACATTAGCACCTTCATTAGACGTAGTAGGGGAGCAAAAAACAAAACCAACACAACACAGTGTTCAGGAATTAAGAAGAATAGGAATTCAAGCAGACTTTTTGGCAGTAAGATGTACGAAACAATTAGAAGAAAAAACTAAGAAAAAAATTGCTATGTTTACTAATGTAACAACTAATGATGTATTATCATGTCATGATGCAAAATCAATTTTTGAAGTTCCTCAGATGCTTTATGATCAAGGAATAATGGATTCAATATTTACAAAATTTGGAATAGTGGGAATGGTTAATGCATCAGCAAATTGGGATAAATGGAACAAAATTGCAGAAAACATGGTAAATCATGAGGAGCAAAAAGTCAGAATTGCAATGGTTGGAAAATATGTCACTCTAGCAGATAGTTATGTTAGTGTAAATCATGCACTAAAACATGCAGGTGCATCAATTGGAAAATCAATCAAGATTGATTGGATAGATTCAGAATCAATTACAGATTACAATCAACTATCAGATTATGATGGAATTTTAGTTCCAGGAGGATTTGGAACAAGAGGATCAGAAGGAATTATTCAAACTGCAAATTATGCAAGGGAAAAAAATATTCCATATCTTGGAATATGTTTTGGATTTCAATTAGCAGCAATAGCATTTGGCAGAAATGTCCTAAGTTTAGAAGATGCAAATTCCACAGAAATTAACGCAGATACAAAAAATCCAATTGTAGATTTACTACCAGAACAAAAAGATGTTTCAGATATGGGTGGGTCATTAAGATTAGGTGCAAATGAAGTAATCATTAAATCAAATACAAATGCACAAAAAATTTACAATTCAGAGTCAATCAGTAAACGTCATAGACATAGATATGAAATCAATAAAGAGTACATTCCAGAATTTGAGAAAAATGGATTGATATTTTCAGCTGATAGTGATAATGGAAAAAGAATGGAGATGTTAGAAATTCCTGAGCATAAATTCTATCTAGGTGTACAATTTCATCCAGAATTTAACAGTAGACCAGGATTTCCTGAAGAAGCATTTTCAGCATTTATCAAGGCATCTGCAAATTAATTATTATTCAATTTTAGAAATTTCATAGATCTTTTGTCTAGCATCTCTAATGGACACTTTCTTTTTGACATAGCCTTTTTTTAGCAGATGACTTAATGCCAATCTTACTGTTCTATCAGGAAGTAGTGTTTTGTTTGCCAAGTCCTTTTGTGTCAATTCACCCTCATACTCTAACGTTTTTAGCAATAATTTGGAGCTAGGAGGCATACTCAATAGATCTTCAGCAAGATGAACTTTTTTTGCTAATGCAGATATTCCAGTAGTGTCTTTTTTTAGACGAATAATTTTTGCAGGAGGGATAAATTTGGAACATTCAACTGTTTTTTTTACTTTGTACCTATCCAGTCCGTCTAAGACAACTTCACAATGTAATCTAGCAGAAATATCATCAATTTCAATAAAGCTAGAATTTGAAACAATTATCGGTCTTCTTGTTACATCAAGGGAGTTTACGGAAATAATTTCAAAAACAGCAGAGTCTTGAAACAGTACAGGTCCACCAACTGACATTGAATATGCTGAAGATCCAATAGGTGTAGAAACAATTATTCCATCGCCATTATCATGCCATACCTCATCACCATTTACACGCAAAGTATGTTCCATCAACATTGCACTTTTAGATGAGAATACTGCAACGTCATTTAAAACAGGATAAACATTTTTTCCATCAATTTTAACGCCAAGTCTAGGAACTTCTTCAATACTGAAATTTTGTTTTTTTAAAATTTCAACATAAGAAGAAAATTCTTTTAATTCTATTTGAGCTAAAAATCCACTTGATTCACCTTCATTAATTCCTAATACAGGAGAAGTTGCATCAAAAGTTCTATGGAAATAATTTCTAACTCCCTTATCCCCACCTAAAACAATAATACAATCAGCCTGTTTATTTTTGGATTTTGTAATGTTAAAAGATTCAATATTAGAATCATTTAAAATTTTTTTAATAATTTTTGATGCAGATTCAGATGTTCCAGAACCATAAATACCAATTTGCATTAGTCTACAAACCTCAAATGAATAATAAAAGAATAATGCATCATAAATCTCGAAAATCTATTAAATTATAAAAATAAGAACCATTATTTTCGATATCACCTTTTTTAGGAATTTTTTGCAATCCCACATTATTTGATTCAAGTGCAGCCTGTGCAGAGCCTGCAGCAAAACAAAATGCCCATAGAAAGTCTTTTTCCTTTATCATAGTGCATGCAAATGTAGAACAAAAAATATCTCCAATTCCAGTAGTATCATGAACGCGTTTATTTGGTAATTTTAAAGAGTAAACTCTATTTTTTACTAAAATTGAAACATCAGTTTTGTTAGTTAGTATCACATGTTCAATTCCTTTTTTTTGTAATGCTAGCATCATTTCATCATTAGTACCTTCTACAATATTTTGACCTTCCTCAGGATTGATTTTAATTGCATCAACATTTGTTAAATCAAGATCAGTTTTTTGAAGAAAAATATTATTTTCAGAATCCTTTTGTCTCAAAAACCCTTGAGGATCTACAAATAGAAAATTAGAATTTTGTTTAATTTTTTTAAAAACATCTTGAGAAATTTCATGAAATATGGGACTAACAATATGGGCATTTGCATTAACATCAGAGTATTCTATTGGTTCACATTCATTTGCAATTTTTAGAGTTCTATCACTACCAGTAATTGAAATTGAAAATTTAGTAGTATTTTTGCTTGAATCAGGATTGGTTAAATTAATTTTATTGTCATTCAAGTATTGTTTTGGGAAGTCTGCACCATATTTTGTAAAAAGATCAACATCAAATTTTAACTCACGTGCCATTAGTCCACAGTAACATGCAGCACCCCCAATTTGCTCATATGAATTTCCTGCAATTGAAATAGTATCTAGTGCACAATGTGAATAAATTGCTATTTTTTTCATTTCTTTAGTTTTTAGACATAGCAGATTTAGTTTTTTGCATTTTCTTTCTTCTGACATTCATCACATAGTATCACTCCTTTAGAAAGATGCAATTTTACACCAGAGCTGAAACAAACATGACATAATCCCTCCAATTTGACCATTAGTTATTAGGCAAACTAGGATTAAAAGATAAAGTAAATTTTCTCAAAATTTAGGCATAAATGTATGATTTTTAGTAAATTCTACAAGATTATAAGTAGGCTAAATGGCTGGAATTCATGCCACTTAAACGTGCAAGTAGAGGTCGTACAAAAGGAGGAAAGGGCTCTTCAGGAACAGTTCAATGTACAAACTGCGGACAAACAGTTCCAAAAGATAAAGCCAAAAAAGTTACTTCCAAATTGAATCTTGTTGAGCACACATTAGCTAAAGAATTACGAGCACAAGGTGCATACATCGCATCACCAACAGTATTGAAACATTATTGTATTTCATGTGCAATTCATTTTAAAATTCTTAAAATTAGATCTGAAGATAACAGAAGAAAACGCGGCAAACTTCGATAGTATTATTCATCAATATTTTTTGCAGTGTAAATCATTCTTTGAATCAAAGTAATTCCAGCAATTATTACTACAATAACTACTGCATAATCCATAAAACCAAAAATACCAATTACTGCAATTACCAATAGTCTTTCAGCTCTTTCACCAATTCCAATTCCTTGAAGTTTAATGTTAATTAAATCAGATTTTGCCCTGGCATAACTAACTAGTAAAGATAGAGTGATTGCAAGTAGTACAAGATATGGTTCTGCATAACCACCAACTAAAATTCCTAAAAATATTGCAACTTCAGAAATTTTATCAAACATTGAATCAAGGTATTCACCTTTTTTGGAAGTCTTGCCAGTTACTCTTGCAACCTGACCATCAACCATATCAAAGAATCCTGAAACAAGTAACAAAATACCTCCAATAATTAATCCAAATTCCATACCCATTCCATAAACTACAGCAGAAGCTAATGCAATGATGAGGCCTACAACAGTCCAAAAGTTTGGAGACAATCCAGTTGCTGCAAATCCTTTTCCAATTTTTTCAAGTCCAGGGCGAAGAGATTCACGTAAATTATTTAACACAAATTACACCCAAAATACCATCTAATAAAGTAGATTGTAGTAAACGAACCCATCTAACGACCAAATTAAGCAGAAAATTTTAGAAATTATTTTTATGATTCGTCTTTAGTACTCGTCAATTCTTGTTTATTCTTTCCTAGTTTATCAAAACCATCTTTATCATATCCTTTTTCGTTGAATTTTGTTCCAGTTGCTTTGTGATTTCCTTCTTTGTTGAATCCGGAAGTGTTAAACAAAGTATGAGTTACTAGGTGAGTACCATCTTTATCAAAATTATTTTTATCATATCCATTTTCATCATATCCATTTTCATCATATCCTTTTTTATCATATCCATCTTTGTTGAAACCATCTTTGTTGAATGCTGTTCCAGTTTCATAATTTCCATCTTTGTTTAATCCAGCAGTATTAAACAAAGTACCAGTTGCTATGTGAATGCCATCCTGATTATATCCACTCTTATCATATCCATTTTTGTTGAATCCATCTTTATCATATCCATTTTTGTTGAATCCATCTTTGTCGAATCCATCTTCGTCGAATTCTGTTCCAGTTGCTTTGTGATTTCCTTCTTTGTTGAATGCTGTTCCAGTTGCTTCATAATTTCCATCTTTGTTTAATCCAGCAGTATTAACCAAAGTACCAGTTGCTATGTGAATGCCATCTTTATCATATCCATTTTCATCATATCCATTTCTACTGAATCCATCTTTATCATATCCTTTTTTATTGAATTTTGTTCCAGTTGCTTTGCAATATCCATCTTTGTTGAATGCATCTTTACTCATAACAGAATTTCATAAATTGGATTTAGTTAATGTACCTAATTACAAAAGAATATCAAATATTTAACATCTAGGCATGGAATAATTACAATTATTGAAAAAGGAATTATTGTTGAGCCACATTTATGGCAATCATCGTAGAAATAATCTTTGCAGCCAATGAAGCAGTTGCACCATTATCATGATAGGGATTTAATTCTACAATATCAACTCCAGTAACTTTTGTATCTTCAAAGGAATGAATCATATCAAATAATTCTCTAGATGTAATACCAACAGCTTCTGGATTTCCAACTCCAGGAGCGTATGCAGGATCTAAAACATCAAGATCAAAACTAGAGTATACAGTGTCAAAAGTAGATATGTGATCTTTAACTAATTGGGGGCCTTTACCATCTCTAATTTCTTTGTCAGAAATTGTTTTGATTTTATTTTCAGTAAGAAATTCAAGTTCTTCTTTTACAAATGCTCTTGCACCAACATGCAAAATATTTTCAGAGCCACGTTCTTCCACAATTCTTCTCAAGTATGATGCATGACTTAATCGAATATCTGCAAATTCATCACGTAAATCATAATGGGCATCAAATACAACATACCCAGTTTCTTTTGGAAAACTAGTATAGGTTCCATAAGTAATGGAATGTTCACCACCTAAAATGAAAAGTTGTTTTTGTTTAGAAACAAGTTCAGTAGTAATTTTTTTCAGCATATCAATCATTTCAGATGCAACAACAGTATGACGAGTGTTACCTAAATCTTCAATATTTACAGTTTCTAAATCAACACCAAGTTCGGGATGAAAAATTTCTATATTATTAAAGGAATCACGTATTGCATCAGCCCCAAATCTACAACCAGGTTTGTAAGAATGTGTAGCATCAAAAGGAACTCCAAAAATTGTGGCTACAGGGTCACCACCTTCATCAGAACCAGTAATTAACGGATTCCTATTCATGTATAAATCAAGAAAACTCATTTTCTTCTACACCATAAGATTTGGACGTTTGGAAATATGTTTTGGAAAGTTCAAACCAGTAAATGGTTTATCTTTTGTTTGTTCATTGATTTCAGTAATAAATTCATCAAAAGCCAATTCTCTTACGGCTCCAGTTTTTCTATCACGAATACTAAGATTTTCAGAATTTGCTTCTTTTTCTCCAATTACAAGAATATATCTAATCCATTCTTTCTCAGCTTCACGAATTCTTTTACCAATACTTTCATTTCTATCATCTATGTCAACTCTTACAGAGTTATCAGAAATTTTATCAGATAATTTTTCACAAAAATCATAAAATTCTTCTTTTAGAGGAATAATTCTAACTTGTGTTGGGGATAGCCATAATGGAAATTGGGGCTTTCGTCCTTCATGTGAATCAGTTGCAGCTTTTTCCAATAATGCATAGATAATTCTCTCAATTGCGCCACTTGGAGAATTGTGTAAAATTATTGGGTGTTTTTTATTATTATTTTCATCAACAAATTCAATTCCGTATCTATCACCATTTTCAACATCAATTTGATCTGTTGAAAGTGCTGATGCTTTTCCAAGATTATCAATAAAGTTAAATTCCCACTTTAAAACAAAATAAAAGAATTTTTCAGTCCACATTTCAACTAAAACAGGTTTACCGTTCTTTTTTACCAATTCTTCAATTGAAGATTTATTTTCATTATAGAAATCTTCAGTAAATCTAATTGCCATATCATAATCAGATTTTTCAATTCCAAGATTTTCAAGAACACTTTGTGATAAATCAAATCTTACTTTAATTTCATCAATTGCTTGATTCATGTTACCACAAAATGCATGACAGTCAGGCATAGTGAAAGCTCTTAGTCTTCTTAATCCTACTAATTCACCAGATTGTTCACGTCTAAAGCTGTATCTAGTTAACTCATAAAGTTTGTAAGGCAAATTTTTGAATGACATTTGAAAATGATTAGCCATCAAGAATTGGCCAAAACAAGCTGCAAATCTTAAAAATAATTTTTTGCCATCTGAATCAATATTGTATTGTCTGGCTGGAAAACGATTAAAGTAACTCACCATACTTGGATGTTCAGAATCATACATAATTGGAGTCTCAACTTCATATCCACCATATTCTTTAACTCTATCAGTTACATATCTCTCGATAAGAGATTTAATCAAACGACCATTTGGAAAGAATCTCATATTTCCAGAATCAGATGCAGTTTCATAATCAGCAATACCCATTTTTTTCATTAGTGCAACATGTGGTGGAGGTTTGTCAACATGACGTTGTTTTGCAACTTCATATTTTGCTAAAATTTCTAATTTTGGATATTTTGAAAAATTAAAATCGCCAATGTTAGTTAGTGTGCCATCAGGAGACATGATTTTCCAAATTGAACGAATTTTTGATTCACCTTCTAATGCATCAGAAGTTAATTCAGAATCAGGTTTTGCAGATGGTGAATCTTTAGTTATAACTTTAGAACTTTCAGCTAACGGATGTCCTTTAACTTGTAATTTGTATGATTTTGTCCAACCAAAGGGTGAATGAGAAACATCTAATTCAGAAGAAGAAGATTCCATTTCTTTTAATAATGAAATTGCTACAGATGGTTTGGCAAGATTAGAACTTAAATGAGCATATGGATATAACAGTAATTTTTTACAACCAATTTTTTGCATAGATCCTTTAATTTGAGATATAGCATTCTGTGCAACAGTAGAATCATCACCATCCTCAATGGCAACAAAAACAACAACTAATTCTTCAAGTATTTGAGTTTGCGGATTTTCAATATCTTCTGCACTTTTAATCTCTTTTTTTGTGGGAGTGTATTCAATACTATCACAATGTAATTGTAAAATTCGCATGACTGAAATTAATTATAGTCAGTTTAAAATCGTTAGTATTGTGCTAAGAATTCAAAATCTTGTGCCTAAATCATACAAATTGAAAATTCTTTACACCCCGCCAAATGTACCACGTACCAATCGTACGATAAGGAATCCACTTATTTGTAATTTTTATAATTTCATCAGTTGTGGGATTTTCTAAACCATAGAGTTTTTTCATACCATTTATGAGACCCAAATCTCCTAAGGGGAATACATCTAGTCTGCCCAATCCAAAGATCAGATACATTTCAGCTGTCCATTTACCTATTCCACGAATTTTTATCAATTCAGAAATTACTTCTTCGTTAGACATTTTTTTAAAAACTTTAAAATTTAATTTTTTATCTACAATCATGTTTGAAATATCAAAAATATATTCTGCCTTCATTCGAGATAATCCAACAGATTTAATCTCATCTTTAGATAATTTTACAATATCATTTGCAGTGGGATATTTTGTACCAAATAAATTTTTAAATCTTAAAGATATTGCTTTACCTGCACTGTCAGATATTTGTTGAGTAATAATCGCTTCAATTAACGCTTCAAAAGGATTAGAAATAGTACGAATTTTACATTCACCAACAGATGAAATAATTTTTTTTAGTTTTTTATCTTTGTTTAAAGTGACTAAAGCATCTTCATACATAATTAATTTAAAAATAAATCATATTTCAAGGATTATCAAAATGATTAATCTGAAATTTTTTGACGAATTGAAATTATTGATCTTAAAACCAATCCAGACAAACCCAAATTTGTTGTAAGAAAAGTAAATGCTCTTGATAGTGCATCCTCGCCTAGAAATCCTTCATCATAAATCATTTCAATTGTTCCTTTGTTGGTTCTAACAAATGAAGTGATCAACGAGTAAGCACCCAGTTTTTGATCTATTTTTTCTAAGTATAGGCGTAATTCAATATCAGATATTTCAAATTCATCTTGAATAAAATTTCCATTTTCAAGTAAAAATTTAATCTCATCTGGATTTTTATTTATTCTATCAGGATTATGTAAGTCAATTATGTCCATATTATCAATTATGAAATAATTGGTAGATAAGTAAATTTATTTTAAAAGTAAGTCTCAAATTGAAATTTTAGTCATAACACAAGTATTATTTACAGTCAAGAAAACCAAGTAAAAATGGATCCACATAAATTTCATGGAAAGGATATCCCTCACATCAAATTAGATCCAAAAATGAATATTGAAGATTTAGTGGATGTGTTTGCAAATTCAGGTTTTAATGGTAGACAATTAGGAGAAGCAGCAAAACTATATGCCAAAATGATTGAAGAGGATGCAACAATTTGTCTTACAATATCTGGTGCAATGACACCAGTTGGTTTTGGTGGAATAATTAAAACATTGATTGAGCGAGGATTCGTAGATTGGATTGTAACAACAGGTGCAAATGTGTATCATGAAGATCATTTTGCATTGGGATTACCAGTAAAACAAGGAAGTTTTGAGGTTGATGACATGAAATTATATGAAAATGAAATTGTACGTATCAGAGATGTTTACATAAAATTTGAAGAAACGTTAGAAGCAGAGGATCAAACAATTCAAAAGATGTTTGCAGATGATTTTCAGGATAAATCATTTACAACTGCAGAATTTTGTAATTTGTTAGGTAAAAGAAGTAAGAAGATTGCAAAACATCCAGAAAAAAGTTTCATTACAACAGCATATGATTATGATGTTCCAGTATACATTTCAACAATAAAAGATTCATCATTAGCATTGAATTTAGCAGTACATAGATTAGAAGATAAAAAATTTGACTTAGATTTTGTTAGAGAAATTATTGAACAAGCAGCAATTGTATATGATTCAAAAAAATCAGGGATTTTAGAATTGGGGGGAGGCGTTCCAAAAAATACTGCTCAACAAACAGGTCCACTATTGGATCAAATTTTAAAGAGAAATGATGGAGGTCAAGAATACATCATACAAATTACTGATGCACGTCCAGATACAGGAGGATTATCAGGTGCAACATTACAAGAAGGTAAAAGTTGGGGGAAAATTCAAGATTCTCATGAAGGCATAATTACAGTTTATGCTGATGCAACAATTGCATTTCCAATTTTAGCACTGTATGTTCTTAGTAATCAAAAAGAGAGAAAACCAAAAAGACTCTATAAAAAAATTGATCAACTGTATGATAAATTAAGTAAAGATTACTTTGACAATCCTAATAGAGATTAAAATTTGCTAAATCTAGCACGTTCAAGTTCACGATCATCTTTGGATTCTTTTTTCCACTCTTTGTAATGCTCTTTACAAAGAATTGTTTTTTTACCCTTAGAATTCACTCGCAAACCTGCATTTTCAACTTTAGTGGTATTTAATGAACGAGCTCCATCTTGATCACATCCTTCAACATTACACTTAGCACCTTTTGCAACAATGCCCATAATTTACTATAATCAAGATGTTATTTATACTTGAAAAATTTTAAACGAGTTTGTTAATTTTAAAAATATTTAGAAAAAGTAGTTTTGGGCAACCTAAAATCGACCGATTAATCGTTTATAATAGGAATATTTTTTTCTTAGAATATGGCTGGAACAAACAAACCAAGTGGTTCTAAAGATTCAAAGAAAGGTAAGAAGGACAAAGGAGAAGGCGGTCCAAAAAAAGCAGAAATCACTGTTATGTTAAATGAACAGCAAGCCATGAAAGTAATTCAAAATTCAAAAGTTGTAACTGTTCAAGATCTTGCAAGACAAACAGGTGTCAAAATTTCAGCTGCAAATGCTTTCTTAAAACAATCAACTGCAAAAGGCACAGTTAAAAAAGTAGGCGGATATGCAGGACACCATTTGTATCAAGTTGTATCTTCATAGAGACGAATTACATCTCCAGGTTTAACATTCTTCAATACATTTTCATCATCAGTAAATTTACCAATTGGAGTCATTTTTTTAGCAGATTTAACATTTCCAACGAAAAAGCAAAAACTACCTGTTGATGATAAAAATGCAACATCACCCTTTACAAATTCTGTTCTTGCTCTTTCAATTCCAGAATCAACATCAGTTTCAAAATAAACAATACTCTGGCCTAACAAATGAGAATTTCCTTCTAAAGGTAGTGATCTCATTATAGTCCCAACAGTTCTTGGAGAAAGATGTCTTTTTAGATCACATGATAACTTGACTTTTCCATCAATTTCCAAAATCAATTGTTTTCTGGAGACTGAAGCATTAGACAATTTTAATTTAAAAATGATTAGATTATATAACGTTTTAAGAGAATTTTTGTACTTGTCCAGTGCTGAAGAACCAAAAGTAATTACACCAGAATCTGAAACAATAGAAACAGAAGCAGATCCCAATTTAGGATTAAACAAAGCATTAGATACTTATCGAAAATTAATTGAAAAAAATACCGACAATCCAACAGAACCATTAACAGATAAACAACAATCAAATCTTGAAAATAGAATTAAAGAAATTGAAGAAAGAGAAGTTGTAGAAAAAATCGAAGATCATGATCCAGTTGAAATTCCTTGTGAAAAAGGTAAAATCACTATTGGACCTCCAACATTAACAAGATTTGAGCAAGCCAGAATTATGGGTGCAAGAGCATTACAATTATCATTAGGAGCACCACCATTCATCACAATTCCAAAAGATGCAAGAATTTCTCTAGACATTTCAATGGAAGAATTAGAAAAGAAAGTGATCCCAATTACAATTAGAAGAGTTTTACCAAATGGTGACTATCAAAACATTCCAATTGATTATTTCATTTAAAGAACCAATCATCGATAAAACTTAAAAGAACAAAAAAATTTTGAATGTTGTATAATGCTCATGGAAGACGTAAATGAACCGAAAGGTCAAGAGCAGACCGAAATAAACATTGGAAACGATCCAGTAATGCTCACTGCTGTAGACGTTGTCTCAAAGCTCATGAATCAAAATAATATTATTTTGAAAGCAAGAGGAAATTCAATTCCAAATGCAGTAGCAGTAGCAAACATAATTACAGAAAAAATGTTAAAAGGAGTTACCAAAATTGAAAAAATTAATTTAGATACATTAGAAAAAGCTGGAATTGGAAAAATGACATCCACAGTTGAAATAATAATTAATAAATTTTAGTAGACACTACCAGGGCCTTTTAGAAGCATATTTTCGCATTCTTTACAAACTTGTTCATCAATGTTAGATTCCAAATTATGATGGATTTCACAAATCAATAAACTTGATTTGATGTAATTACATAATCCAATAAATTTTGAAAGACTAGATGGAGTATAAGCTAAATCAGAAGCAAGGTTTTCACATAATTCATCAATTAATTGTGCAACTTGTTTTTCAGACAATAGCTTTGCAATAAGAGATGGATCACCACGAGTTCCTCTGATGTAATTACTAATAGCAGCTTGAGTCACTCCAAGCATTTTAGATATTTCATCTTCTCTAATATCATGTTCTTCAGCCAATTTTTTTGCCAAAATTGCCCTTAGTGCGGGAATCAATGTTTTAGATTCAATTTCAGCAGGAAGTAACATTATTTTTCAACAATGAAGATATGAATTTAAAGTTTCCAGTGAGAATAAAGATCTTAGAATAGGTTAGGCATATCTATTTTAATTTCAAAACACAATCAAAGTAGTGGAAGATTATTCTAGTAAAATATATCAAATTTTAGAAAAATCTTGCGATTCATCAAAATCACAGTTAATTGCATTATCAGGAGGTTTAGATAGTTCAATTTTGGCAAATTTTATTAAAAAAAGAAAGACACACGGAATTGCAATAATTTCAAAAGATTTTGTTTCAACAGATCTAACATATTGTCAAATTATTTCAAAAGAAACAAACATTCCATTAACAATTTACAATGCAACAACATCAGAAATTCTTGACGCAGTTGAAAAAACAATTAAAATTTTAAAAAATTTCAACGATATTGAAATTAGAAATAATGTCGTCATGTATTTAGCAATAAAGTGGGCAAAAGAAAACGATTACAAATCAATCATAACAGGAGATGGAGCAGATGAATTATTTGCAGGGTATAACTTTCTTGTCAACAAACCTGAAAACGAATTAGATGCTGAAATAAAAAGAGTTTGTTCAATAATGCATTTCCCAAGCCAAAAAATTGGGGAAGAATTAGGAATAAAAATCGAATCACCATTTCTAGATGAGGAATTAATAAAAATTGCAAATAAAATTCCATCAAATTTAAAAATTAAACAAGAAAAAGAAATTAGGTATGGTAAATGGATTTTACGAAAAACATTTGAAAAATACTTACCCCCACAAATAGTATGGAGAAAAAAATCACCTATGCAAGATGGAGCAGGAACTGTTGGATTAACTAATTTATTTGAATCGATAATTAATGAAGAGAATTTTGTAGAAAAAAAGTTAACAGTAAAAAAAGAAGATAATGTTGTGATCAGAAGCAGAGAATCGATGTATTATTATGAAATTTATAAGAAATTATACGGCATTCCAGTAAATGACAAAGCAAATACGCAGTGTCCTTATTGTAAGCATGAAGTTATGAGTTCAAAATTTTGTCGAATGTGTGGAGCATTTCCAATCTAAACATTATTTTTATATTTTCGTGGTTTTTTTATGAATATTTTTCTACATCCATTACAACAAAAGTAGAAATTTTTGCCCTTATGATCATGAATCAAAGCAATATCTTCATCTAATTCAATTCCACAAACAGGGTCAACTGGCACAAATTTTTTAATTTTTAATTTCTATTTATAGATTCAGTAATAGAAATCAACATTATGTGAATTGCATATTCATACATAAAAGAAATTTAGCAAAAATACATAGTGAAAATCATCAAGAAGTTAATTTTTTGACTAACTCTACAAAATCTTCATTTGATAAAGAAGGGATTTTCATTATTTCTAAATTTTCTGAAACATGTTCTGCAGATTTTTGACCAACCAATGGAGCCAATACACCAGGGGAAGAGCGAATAAATTGTAATGCACGTAATGATGGTTTCAAATCACTAAACTCAGGCATTACACCAGGAGATAGTAATCGTCCTTGCATAAATGGAACGCTTGTAAAAACTCCAATTCCCAGAGTTACTGCAGACTCTAAAATTGAGACAGGTTTATTTTGAATTATTTGATTTTTAGCTAAAAGAGCTTGGTCATAATTCATGTTGTATGGTAATTGAATGAATTTGAATCCATGGTTATCTCCACCGATTTTTTTGGCCATTTCAACAATATCTTCTAAGGAAAGATGTTGAGGATCATTATCTTTAACTCTAAAGCACTCCCATGTAGCCATTCCATAAAATTTAATTTTTCCTTCATCACGTTTTTGTTCATATAATTCAAAAACAGATTTTAATTTTTCCAAAAATTCATCTTTAGAAATATCTTTTATTTGTCCCTCGATACCATTGTGTAAATACATTAAGTCAATACATTCAAGATCTAAATTTTTTAAACTTCTATCTAATTGATCAGATAAGTATGCAGTAGTCATACAATGATAGCCAGAAGTTATGTCACCCTCTTTCACAATGCCAGTTTTTCCTAATTCACGCATAACATATTCCATAAAATCTTCTTGAATGTCTGCATCATTTGTTACATATCCATTTTTACTACTTATGAAAACTTGATTTCGAGTGATTTTTCCCTCTTGAATTAGTTCAGATATGCCCTTACCAACAGAGCGTTCAGCTTTTTGAGCACGATAATTAATGGCAGTATCAATAACATTTACACCAGATAAAACAGATTGTTTTACTGCATTTTTTACCAATTCATCAGTTTGATTATCAGGGTTTCCAAGATAGGTCCCAATTCCCACATTTGAGAGATGTAAGTCTTCAAAAATTTTGAAATTATCTAGGTTGACTTGAGAGTTTTTTGAAAAGTCCTTTGTTCCCTCGGATGTGGCATATCCAGAAATCATGAATTGATTATAAATTAACTAAATTTATGTTTGTAGCAGAAATCCCCCAACTAAACAACCATTGGAAATCCATATCAAGAGTAAGTTACAAGGAAAAGTATGAAAATCATAATAAAAAATGGAGAATCAGTTGAAACATATCATAATGCAGGCGATGTAGTTGTTCTTCCAAAAAGCAAACTAGTTAGACGATTTAACGAATATGGTTCTTTGATTGAAGAATACAGCCTTGTGGACAAAAAAATTACATTAGATGATGATCTTGAAAATGATCAAACTGAGATAGTTGTGACTTTACTTGTTGAAAAATAATAGTTGTAAATAACAAACAATCTAGAGAGGTAAATGAGAAAATCATATCAAGAACAAAGTACTTGATAAAGCATGAATCCAAAAAAAATAATCATATTTCCAATAATCATATTTTTAATTCTCTTTACTGTTGGAATGTTACTAAGTAATGTGATACAAGTAGAGAATCCAAAATCTACCCTGCCTAAAATTGGACCTGACAACTGTTCGGTATGGTATGATGGATGTAATACATGTACAATTGTGACAAATCCCGATGGTATAGAAGATTTTGCATGTACAAAGATGGCATGTTCTGAATATAAAATGTCAGAGTGTTTGGAACCAATTCCTTAATGAAATATCCAATCACACAATCTAACCAAATAATTTCAACAATTAATAGTGGATAATATAGTAAGAGAATTCCCACAGTATGTTTACATTGGATTAGAGAGGTATCAAGAAACTAATTACAAATAAAATTCCGGTAAGACGGCTGAATTTTAAAGTTGAAGTCATGTAAGGGACCAAATTATCAACAGAATCATAATTTTTTTGTAAACCAATTCCAGATTTAATTATCAATGGAAGACTCACTAAACTAATCAAAGTTAAAACAGGTAAATAATTTAACATAACTCCAATTACAATTACACCATAAGCAAATAATGGGAAAATCCAAAATAATTTTCGTGCTTTTTCTTTTCCAACAGTAATCACCAATGTTTTTCTACCTTTTGATTTATCAGCATCATGATCAGGAAATGATGCAATAAACAAAACTAATGAGGACAAAGTTCCAATGACAATTCCAGCTAAAATGGATTCAATATTGACTTCACCAGATTGAATGTAGAAAGTTCCAATGACAATCATTGATCCCTTTACAGCAACAAAAAATTCACCTAAACCAGAATCGACAATCTTTGTGGAGTAAAAATAAATTGAAAGTATTGCAAAACCCAAAATTATTGCAATCAAAATTCCATATGTAATAACAAAATAACTACCAATCAATGCACCAAGTACTAAGAAAAATACACCAGCACGATAAACAGAAGAAGGTTTGAGTAATCCCTCAGGCAATACACCTGTTCCACCACTCATTTTAGTTCTAGTAGTTTTAGTGTCAATTCCTCGTTTGAAATCCCAGTAATCATTAAGCAAGTCAACACTTGCATGTAGTGCCATTACACCTGCAAATGTCAAAAGAGCATCAAAATATTCGATAGAACCATTTTGTGACCAATTTAATGCCAATCCAGTCATTACTGCAATTACAGAAGCTAAAAGAAAACGAACTCTAATCACACGTAACCAAACTGAAATCATAAGTGATTATGTCATTTTTTAGTATAAAATTTGTTAGTTTCTATTTTAACCAAATTATATATGAAAATATTTCAAAAGATAGTCATGAGGTTTGGAGAAATTCAAGAAAATGAGAAAATCATTAACTTCAATTTAGAATTAAAATGTAATAATTGTGAAAAAAAAGTTCCAGGAGGAATGAAAACAGGTGAAAAATATTTTGAGACAGAGGAATATTTTACAAAATTAGAAGAATTCAAAAAAACATATCTTTGTGGAACGTGTAGAGATAAAAAAAGATCAAATAAGTAGATTTTTTAAACTAAAGACTCATCATTAACTTCAATAGGTTTTCTACCCATAAATCCAGATTCCTTATCATGCCAAAATTTAATTTCAGTTTCACCATGTTTCCAACATAAGCAAACTTCCTCATCAAATCTTTTTGAAGGAAAATCAAGCAGTCCTTGATCTATACTTTTTATCATAACTCCAGTACTTTCCAAAATTTCTATTGATTGGTAAAATTTAGTAATTGCAGTATTGAGTTTTTGTTTTAATTCCATGTATTTTTCAAAAGAATCTGTAGTAGATACAGTTAGTTGTAGTTCTTTCTCAATTTTGGTTATATCATTTTTTTTGGCTAATGAATATTCAAATTTTTTAATCACATCAGGTAATGCATCATTAGCTTCTTTTGCAGTGAAAAAGGAAAACATGTGTCTTTTCAAAAACTCTTAATTAAAAATCTTAGGCGCAAATTTATTAATCATAGATTTTATTTCATAGTATGAGTGAAGATCCACTAGAAGCAATAATTTTACAGACAATTAATGGTGCAATAGCTACAATTCCTGGCTATCTTGAAGAAATCAAAGCAAGTAATGACACCTTAAAAGTAAAAAATCCTGAAGAATTTGTCTATGGAATAGTGATGGGTATGGCATTAGGAATGAGCGGAGCAATATTGAGTGCACAAGAAAAACCACCCACTCCAGAAGATCAAATGAGAGTCAGAGACATAATATACAAACACATTCCAGAAATCCGTGAAAGAATTTTCAATTGACAAAATTCAAGGAAACAGAAATTAGTTTTCTAAAATCAGTAGAGGAAGCTAGAATTGCAACATCCAATAACGACATACCACATGTCAAACCAGTTTCTTTCATATTTTATAAAAATACAATAATTATTGCCACAGATTATCAAACAAAATCATTTCAAAACATCAAAGTTAATCCTCACACAAGCATTGTAATTGACAAATATATTCCAGGAAATCACAAAGCGGTGTGTATTCAAGGGCAAGTAAAAATTATTGAATCAGGAAAAGAGTTTTCAGAATATTATGAAATGTTTTATGAAAAATTTCAATGGGTAAAAAACGACCCATGGAAGGAAAATGAAGCCCCATTTTTACAAATTATTCCAAAGAATCATACAAGTTGGGGATTAAATTAAAAAAATTATTTTATTTTATATCTCAAAATTGCTAAAACAGAGTCATCAATCTCAAGTTTTTTAATAATTTTTGGAGACATGGCAAACTCAATTTTACATGAAGTATTTTTTGCCTCTTCTAACATTTTAAGAATATTTTTGAATTGAGGTTTAGTATGAAAAAGAGTAGAAACAATCAAGGTTTCTACACTACCAATTTTTAGTGCTCGATTAATTACATTATTTCTTTTAGCAGTTAGTCCTTCTTTAACTAATTTCTCATATTTTTGCATCAATTCTTCCATGTGTTTTTTTCGGTATTCATAAAGATGATGAATGATTATCTTATGGATGTCTTTAACAGGAGTTGTAAAAGACAAGCCATCAACAAATCGGCATTTAGAAGTTAATTCAGAATTCAATTCATCATAGAATTCTGTTTTGCCATTACCGCTACCTCCCAAAAGAATTAATTCCGAATTATCAGACATCAGTCGAACTTTATTTGCAACTTTTTTGAAAAAGACGTGAATTTTTGTTTGTCTTGCTCGCAAAAATCTTCCTTGACTTTGCCCACCTTTTTTATGCCTTCCCTGTAAATCAATTTTTAATTTAGATTCTTGAATAATTTGACTGCCAATGAATTTTTGTATTCTTGCAGTTTTTTGATCAATTGTTACCATCAAAATAGTGTAGTTAGTTTTAAGAATATCAGAAAATGGTTTTACATAGGGTTTTTTGTTTACGATGTAAAGATAAGGTAATTTTTTAGATGTACCAATTACTTTAAGATGAATTTTGCCATCAACAATCCAACCAAAAAGACATAATGTTTTAGTAAATTTACCAACAGAGATAGGATTTTTTTTTAATTCTAAAATTTTATGTTCAATTTTATTTTTAATTTTTTCAACAGATTCAGATCTTTTGGTTTCTTGTAATAATTGAATTGTGTTTTCTCCCTTACCATAAGGATAGTAAACAGACACACATTGACTTTTGACTTCCTTTAATTCAAATGCAAATTGATTAATGGACAACCATTCAGAAGGGTCAATTTCAGAAAATTCAATTACAGACACAAAATTTGATGAAATTGCTTTTTTAATAAGAGTTTGAAATTGAGATTAAAAATGCCAAATTCATTGAGGGATGTTTAGTAAAAAGCACAAATAAGTGATAATTTGTCCTAAAAAGTCGTTTTTTTTGAATAAATTTGAAATAGCTTATATACTAATAGCGTTGTGAGATACTGTATTATTTTGGTTCAAGAAGCAAATATGGATACACTTTGTGGTCGTTGTGGAAAACACGGAATTACTACAGATACTGTAACCGGAGAAAGATTTTGTGGCAAATGTGGGTATGTAATTACTGAAACCTTACAGGATGCAGGACCAGAATGGAGATCATTTTCTAAAGATGGAGGAGCCGACCCAACACGAACTGGTGCACCAACATCATTAACAATGCACGACAGAGGACTTGCAACAATTATCAATCCATTAAACAAAGATGCATCTGGCAAACCATTATCAACTTCAATGAAAAGTACAATTGAACGTCTTAGAACTTGGGATAGCAGAAGTAAAGTAAATGCATCATCAGATAAAAATCTCAGACAAGCATTAAGCGAACTTGCCACATTAAAAGACAAACTTTCACTTTCAGATTCAGTTATAGAAAAAGCAGCTTACATTTACAGAAAGGCTTTAGAAAAAGGATTAGTCAAAGGGCGCTCTATTTCTGCATTAATTGCATCAGCATTGTATGCAGCATGTAGAGATACAGAAACTCCAAGAACTCTAAAAGATGTTGCAGATGCAGGAAACATTAAGAAAAAAGATATTGCAAGATGTTACAGACTATTACATAGAGAATTAGAATTAAAAATGCCAGTAGTTGATCCAACACAATGTGTTGCAAAAATTGCTAGTAAATTACAAATTTCAGAAAAAACAAAACGTTACGGAATCAAAGTTTTAAGAGAAGCACAAGAGCACGAAGAATCTGCAGGCAAAGATCCAATGGGACTTGCAGCAGCAGCATTGTATTTGTCATGTGTTAAAAATGGGGAAGATAGAACTCAAAGAGACATCGCAGAAGCTGCTAACGTAACAGAAGTAACAATTAGAAATAGATACAAAGGACTGAGATTAGATCAGAGTATTGAGAGGTAGAATGAGATAATGCCACAAACAAAACCAGTAATTGCAATTGTAAACGTTGTTGCATCTGCAACAATTGATCAGAAATTAGATCTAGTAGACATTACAAAAAAATTCCCAGATGTAGAATATCATCCAGAACAATTCCCAGGAGCAGTATTTAGATTAAAAAACCCAAAGACTGCAACATTGCTATTTAGTTCAGGTAAAATGGTATGTACTGGTGCAAAATCACAAGAATTAGCTGAAACTGCAGTTTCAAATGTTGTAAAAATTTTAAGAAAAGGTAAAATTAAAATTAAAAAAGACGCCGTAGTTTCAATTCAAAATATCGTATCTTCAATTAACCTTGGAGGCAAAGTCAACTTGGAGCAAGCAGCAAGAACACTTCCAAGAAGTATGTACGAACCTGAACAATTCCCAGGATTGATTCACAGAATGCTTGACCCAAAAACAGTCATCTTGATTTTTGCATCAGGAAAACTTGTTTGTGTTGGAGCTAAACTTGAGAAAGAAATTCATCGTTCAGTTCACCAAATTCATAGTCTATTAGAAGAAAAAGACTTGATGGTTTACGATTAAACTAGAAATTTTTCACTCAATTTTTAATGGAATATCTATACTTCCAAAGTTTTCATTAACTCTAAAATTATAACTCTTTGAAGAATCGTACTCAAATTGATTTCCACCGTATCCAATATTCGGACCAAACATCATGTTAAAAATAACAGAGGTTCCAGGATTTATTGGAATTTGGCCAGATACAAAATCCATTCCAGCATATTTGAATGCCTTAGAACCATCCCAAACATCATAACTGCAAATTGATGGTCCTGTACACTTTAATGAAACAACATCATTACCAGTATTTTCAGCTAAAATCCTTAATCGAAGCATTGCTTGACCAGAAGAACTAATTTCAAATTCATTACCAAAATTACCAATTCCAGGATAATAGTAAGTTATTGGACCAACACCATATCCAACTGAAGATTGTTTGAATTCAATAAATTCAAGTTTTTGTTTTATTTCTTTTTCACAATTGAGTCGTTTGTATGTGGATTTAATTGATTGACATTCAGCTAGTACAGGATCAATATCTGAAGCAGAGTCAACAGAATCATTACCAACTGAAATAATTCCAGTTTTTACAAGATGTGTAATTCCACTAAGAAAATCAGACTCAGTAATTTGACCCTCGGCCCACCAGCCAGCATTATTTTTTACCCAAGCAGGAATTTTATCACTTTTATCTGCAGTAGTTGTTTCGCTAATTTCAAGAATTTTTTCTTTAATTAAAAACTGAATTCCTTGAATGAAAGAATCATCATCAATATCATCATTAGCCCACCAACCTGCATTGTTTTTAATCCAGGATGGAACCTTTTCAGCAGATGCACGGAATTTTGGATCTATTTTATCAAGAAGTGAGTTCATGTTTTGACCAGAGATCTTAACAATTGCAGCAGAAAATATTTCTGATGTAGAACCATCAGGCATTGTAAAATCAACATATTTTCCATAAACGGTATCACCAGGCATTGAAACTAGTCTATTTTTTAGCGTGTCGCCAGAATCAGCAATAAAAACACGTCCTTTGAAAATCCCACTATAAACTCCAGTTTCAACAACTTCTATTTCAAGACCATCAGGAGATGAATCAGACCACACAGATATTGTAAATTTATCAGCAAAGTTAGGATATTCTTTTTTATTCATGTCATCATCATGAACGTAAATATCAACAAACGAATTTGGTGAAATGATTTCTTGTTTCCAATACATATTTCCAACATTAGAGGGTTCAGCAAATGCAACAGGAATTGAAAAAACGAGTAATGGAATAATCACAAATAATAGTTTCATAAAAAAATATTTTATTTTAATTATATAAAAACTAGAACTAGTTAT
>ERZ802827.217-NODE-217-length-31392-cov-15.7099_pt1 | contig 31392 bp, 29 predicted proteins | sample MGYA00345652_ERZ802827 | MGnify/ENA primary metagenome ERZ802827 (study PRJEB30503, sample SAMEA104212372) | marine metagenome | biome: Westerlies Biome; feature: [SRF] surface water layer (ENVO:00010504) within the epipelagic zone...; material: water... | reverse complement strand
GGTCTGATCATTTTTACGAAGAAACCACCTCTACGGAGGTGGTTTTTTTGTGCCCCTACACTTGGGGTTATGCCTTTATTTGAGCCACTGATCGACGTCTCCAAGATTGCTGATTATGGGATGATTTTTTCCGTCCTGTTGAGGATTGCCTTTTCTCAGGCTGTATAAGGTACGCAGACTTGCCCTTTTTGCTGCATCACATTCGTCGCTGTTATCGCTAATGAAGAGAATATTTTGAGGCTTGCAAGCCATTGCTGATGCAATTGTCGTGTAGCTTATTTGTTCTTTCTTGTTGCCAATATGGGTGTCGAACCAGTGGCTAAATAGATTCTCAATGTCTCCTCTCCTGGTGTACTTGTATAGCAAGCGCTGTGCTTCCACGCTTCCTGAAGAATAGATGCCCAGTATAAATCCTTGTTTATGCCATTTTTTTAGACTTTCATAGGCGTCTTCAAACAGCTGCGAAGTGATCTTGCCTGTTGTATATCCTTCTTTCCATACCTTGCCTTGAATATCTTTAAGAGTCGTTGATTTTTTGTCTAATGCTATTAATAGCTGGAGATAAGCTTCGACCCTTAGGTATTTAGCCTGTTGCATTTTTTCGGATTGTTGCCTGAGTGTGGTGCTTTCTTCGTCTTGATCTTGCATCCATTCATCTTCTGCATTGTTGATTAGTCGACTTATGGACGCATCATCTTTGTGCCTTTCTAGAAAGTCTTTTAGTGCTGATTGTGCATAAGGGAAGAGAGTCTCCGTAACAAATGAAACCGGACATGTTGTCCCCTCGATATCGAGTAAGATATGGCTAATCATTGGCTGAACTGCAACAGTTTTTTCTGCAATAAGACTGAGAATAAGAATTCCAGAATTTCCACATGTCTTTGGGCTTCTGCTAATGAATCACCCCAAGCATAAAGGCCATGGCCTGCTACCAGGATTCCTGGAATGGTTTTACTGAGATACGGCCGAACCGTCTGGCTGAGCTCTTCGATGTTTTGGTTGTTAGACACGATTGGTATGTCGATTGATGTTTCATGGGATGTAATTCCTTTTAATCCCTTGAGCATTTCCCATCCTTCTAATTGGATTTTTCCGATCCTTGCGTAATGATCTGAAAGGACGGTGGCTTCAATGGAATGCGTGTGAAGAACTGCTCCAGATTTTAATTGCCTAATGATTTCTAAATGCAGTGTTGTTTCTGCGCTCGCTCGTCCCCGTCCCTCAATCACATTGTTCTGTTCATCCACGACGACGAGTTCAGCTGGTTCCAGCCGCCCTTTGTTTACGCCGCTGGGAGCCATGAGTAGATGGATGGGATCGTCTTGAACCACAACACTGAAATTGCCCCCTGTGCCCTCGCACCATCTCCGTCCATGCAAGTCTCCAATTGTTTTGGCCAGCTGTTCGCGGAGCTCCTGGATCGTGTTCACGCCTTCGGAGTGCTGTTGTCTTCTATACAAGTAGAAGCTAATCCCCTGTTTTGACGCTTCCTCGGAGTTTGCGCTGGACTGGCGATCACCTCGATTTGCTCGATCAGCGTTGCTTGCCCCACACGGTTGTGTATCGGCAGCTCACCCATTGGCGCGAAGTCAGCGACGCGATCCGTTCAATGGCTGTTCGTGGTGCTCCTGCCATTGGGGTTGCGGCCGCGTGGGGTGTTGTGTTGGCAGCCAAGGCTGGAAACGATCTTGATCAAGCCATTGAAGGATTACGAGCGTCCAGGCCGACCGCCGTCAATTTGAGTTGGGCCCTTAATCGGATGCAATCGTCCGCTAAGTCCAATGGTTGGGTTGATGTTCATCAACTTGAGCGCCTCGCCTCCGCAATCGAAGCGGAGGATCGTGCTCTCACGCAGGCTTTGGTCAATCACGGCATTGGCGTTTTGCCGGAGGATTGTCGTGTTCTTCATCACTGTCACACCGGTGCGGTCGCTACGGCTGGAGTCGGTACGGCTCTTGGTGTGATCGTGGCCGGCCATCAGAGAGGAATTGTGAAGCATGCCTGGCTGGATGAAACCCGCCCGCGCCTGCAGGGGGCCGCTCTCTCCGCTTGGGAACTCGGTTGCTGTGGCGTGCCGTCGACCGTGATTGTTGATGGAGCGAGTGGTTTGTTGATGCGTCGTGGTCAGGTGGACGTTGTTTTGGTCGGTTGTGACCGTGTTGCTGGTAACGGAGATGTGGCCAACAAAATCGGGACTTACAACCTCGCCCTTGCTGCGCGAGCTCATGGGGTTCCCTTTTACGTCTGTGCTCCCAGCAGCAGTATCGACATCACCACCGTTGATGGTGATGCCATCACCATTGAGGAGCGTCCGGAGGATGAAATCACTCATTTCCGGGGTGAACCTGTCTGTGCCTCGGGTGTGCGTGCTTGGAATCCTGCTTTTGACATCACTCCAGCCCACTTAATTACTGGTCTGATTACTGAATTTGGTGTGATTCGATCTCCCTCGAGAGAGTCCATTGCTTCACTGCCGTTGGCGAATTAGCGCTGACAGCTCGGGCACCAGTGAGTGCTCCGGCCCGATAACTTTTCACGGCTGATGGGCGTTCCACACTTGCGGCAAGGCTGTCCGCTCCGGCGATACACCCACGACTGCCCCCCATAGTTCCCATTGACGCCTTCTAGATCTCGAAAGTCGCTGAAGGTTGTTCCTCCAACCCCGATGCTGATGTGCAGCACATTGACCAGTTCATCTCGGAGTCGGACTAGTTGTTCGATCGTGAGCTTCCCCGATGGTGAGAGAGGTGGAATTCCAGCCGCGAACAAGCTCTCATCGGCATAGATGTTTCCTACTCCGGCAATCAGCGATTGATCCAGCAGTGCGGTTTTGATGGGTCGTGCTGAACCCTTAAGCCGTTGCTTGAGATAGGCAGCCGTAAATGCATCGCTGAAGGGTTCTGGCCCCAGTCGTTTAAGGCCGGTCATCACGCTGTCGAGGTCGTCGCCTTCTGGTATCCACCACATTTCTCCGAAGCTGCGCAGGTCAACAAACCGCAGTTCCTCGTCGTTTTGATTCCAAAAACGCACGCGCGTGTGACTGCAGGGTGCTGCTGGCATGGCATGCCATTGAAATTGGCCGGTCATTCGCAGATGCACGCCCCAGCTACCTCGATTGGGCTCGAGCTGTGCCATGAGGTATTTGCCTCGGCGAGACCAGGCTCCGACCGTGGCACCCTTCAGGCCCGCCACAAATTGATCGACTCCGCCCGGACTCGCGATTGCCCTCGCACGGCAGACTTCGATTTCAGCAATTTCAAAAGATTCAAGACGGTCCGCTAATCCTCGGCGAACCGTCTCAACTTCAGGAAGCTCAGGCAATGGCCTCAGGCGGACTCGAGTTCTGACTCGGCGAAATTATTGGTGTTGATGCCGCCATCAACGCCTTGCATGCCGCTGTAGTTCACCTTTTCAAAGCGAACAACCACCGGATAACGGATTCCAGACGTGTCGATTGTGGCAACAGTGCCAACTTCGTTGAACCAGTAGGACTCGGGACGCTTGATGCGCACCTTGGCTCCGCGGGAGATCGCCATGGCTGGGCAAAGGAGAGATGCAATTTTGAGCGTATCTCGCTGGATGCGGCATGAGACCGCTACGTCACAGAATGTCGTCGGTTCTTCCTTGGCGTTGCACTTGACCACATCTGTTGTGCCTGATCAACCCTCATTGCAGCTGGACCTTCCGGATCCAGAGAGCGATGACATCAGCACCATGGAGTTTCTGGCCCGCCTGGAGCAGGCCTGGGCCATCTGTGATCGCTTCGATCTGCAAACTGAAATTTGGCGCGGCCGCATTCTTGGAGCCGTTCGTGACCGGGAAAAAAGAGGCGGTGAGGGGCGTGGAGCAGGTTTCCTTCAATGGCTTCGCGAAAATGAAATCAGCAAAACAAGGGCCTATGGCTTGATTCAGTTGGCTGAGGCGGCGGACGCAATGCTCACGGAGGGTGCTCTTGAGGAAAGCAGCGTTAATCAATTCTCAAAACGCGCCTTCATGGAAACGGCCCAGGCCGTTCCGGAAGTGCAGCTGATGATTTCGGAGGCTGCCAATGAAGGGCAGGAGATCACGCGGAAGCAAGTGCGTCGGTTAACGGATGAATTCACTGCGGCGACGAGTCCGCTGCTGCCGGAAGAGATTCGTCAGCGCACCCAAGAGAACCTTCTTCCGCCAAGAGCTGTGGCTCCGCTTGTGCGGGAGCTCGCCAAGTTGCCGGAACCGCAACAGGAGGATTTTCGCAAGGTGCTTCGAGATGAACCTGAGCTCGATCGGATTAAAGACGTCACCAGTACGGCGCGTTGGATTACGAAGGCCAATGAATCCGGAGCCGCTGTTCGGGCTTTTCAGCAGGGGGAACTCGATTTAGACAAAGCGATGCAAGAGGCGCAACGTCTGGATGCCCTTGGCTTGCTTGCGGATGCGGTGGGCCAGGCTCAGGCCCTGGAGTCTGCAGTACTCAAGCTGCACACCTCCTGGAGACGTCTTGGCGGTTTGCACGAACGCCTTTGGGTGGAAAGTGGCAGCAGTACGCCCTACCTGCGTGATGTGCTCAATGCCTTGCAGTCTTTGAGTGGGGCCACGATGCGGGTGTCGTTGGGGGAATTGGCAGGTGGAAAGCGTGTGCGGCTGCAATTGGTGGAGGAATCCCCAGAACAACTGGATCCACCACCCTTGGCTTAACACCAGATCTTGTGCTCGTTATTCTGGGACCACTAGATCTGGTGTGTCCTGGATTCTCTTGAAGGCGCTTTGCAGACTCACTTCGGGTGGGATCGCTTTCGAGCTGGTCAGCGTGCCGTTGTTGAGGCCGTCTTAGAAGGTCGAGATGCGTTGGCGGTGTTGCCAACGGGAGGAGGCAAGTCGCTTTGCTATCAGCTCCCAGCGTTGGTGCGTGATGGCCTAGTGGTTGTGATTTCGCCGCTCGTGGCGCTCATGGAAGACCAAGTATTGGCTCTCCAGAAACGTGGGATCACAGCTGCCTGTTTGCATGCAGGCCTCGATCCAGGCCGACGGCAGCAGGCCATGGCGCGTTTGCGGGATGAATCCCTGAGGTTGCTCTACATCGCGCCGGAGCGCTTGCAGGGAGAAGCGACGCGCCAAATGTTGGAGAACCATGCATCCGAGGGACGTCTCGTGGCATTGGCCGTGGATGAAGCCCATTGCATTAGTGCCTGGGGCCACGATTTCCGGCCTGACTACAGACGTTTGGGAATGATTCGTCGACTCTGCCCAGGTGTCCCGATGCTGGCCTTGAGTGCTACGGCGGCTCCGAGGGTGCGGGCCGACATCCTTCGTTTGCTCGATCTCCGCAGTCCCTTGGTGCAGGTGAGCTCGGCTCGGCGCGCCAATCTGAATTACACGATGCAACGTCGACCCAGGGATCCAATGCCGCAGGTGCTGGAGGCCCTTGAGCAATCCCGAGGGGCTGCTTTGATCTATGCCCGGACACGCCGTTCCGTCGAGCTCTGGGCAGAGCGGCTACGGGAGCAAAAAGTTGATGCCACGCCGTACCACGCTGGGTTGGACCCAGACACCCGCCGGACGGCTCTGACGCGTTTCTTGGAGCAGAAGCGCCCGGTTCTTGTGGCAACTGTGGCCTTTGGCATGGGGGTGGATCGTGGTGATGTAGGCCTCGTGCTCCATCTCGATCTACCGGCGACCCCTGAGGGCTATTTGCAGGAATCCGGGCGTGCAGGACGCGACGGACAACCCGCTAGTTGCCTTGTGTTGTTCTCTCCAGGCGATCGCACAACGTTGAGCTGGGCGATGCAGGCTTCCGGGCGCTCGAGTTCCTCCTTAGAGGAGCGACGACGCCTTGATCTTGCTCAGCAGCAGCTGCGACGGATGGAAGCTGTCGCTGAAGGCGAGATGTGTCGTGAGCAGGCTTTGCTGCTGGCGGTTGGGGAGCTTGTTAGCCCCTGTGGACATTGCGACCGCTGTAAGACCGCTCCAAACCACCGTGATTGGTCCACCCAGGTTCAAACACTGTTAACGCACCTTGCCGACCAGGAGGGGATGGATCTTCGACGCTTGGGTGAGCACCTGGCCTTGCATGAGCCTGGTCGTGGAGACCGTTGGACTTGGTTGGCACGGCGACTCGTGCAGGAGGAATTAATCCGTGAGAGCAACGATGGTGCCCAACGGCTGTACCTCCGGGAGAGCGGTCGAAGTTTCCTTAAGACTCCATGGCCACTGGATTACGCGGCATAGATATGGCTATGCCTTGGCCTGACAGCGATCTTTAACCAAGTCTTTCTCGAAGCGGCTTTGGGGAGCGGCCCAGAGTTTCCAGCTGCCATCAGCTCCCGTTGCATTGATTTTGTTGGCTGAGCAATTCACCGCCAGGTACAACCCTTGGCCTTGGGAATTCAGCGTTGGGACCACTTGACTGCCCCCCATTGGTTGCCAATTGGCCCAGTCCACTTGCAGTGGACCGTAGGTTCTCCAATCCGTCGACTTTGCGAGTTGCGTTTTGGTCGTTGTTGAGGCAGGCACGACCTTCTTGGCAGGTTGTGCTGTGCTCACTTTGGTTTGAACGGGCTTGGTTGCGGCCGGTTTCCTCTGGCTTGGGGATGCTTTGGCAGGAACGCTTTGGGTCGCCAAGACGGTGTTGGGTTGCGTGAGGTAGAGCCGTGTGCCCACCTCCACTTTGTTGGGGTTGGTGAGGTCGTTGATGCTGATCAGCGTGGAGACTGGCAGCTTGTAGGCCTTGGCAATTTGGGTGAGGGTTTGCCCCTTGCCCACAGTGTGTTCAGTGGCTCCAGGGATAGGGGTTACGGCAACGGGTTTGAAGCCAGGTTTTGGCAGAACAGCGTTGCTGGGTAATTTCAGGGTTTGGCCCACTTCCACGTGGTTGGCGTTGCGGAGGCTATTGACGGCCATCAGATCTCGGCTGCTCACCTTGTATTGGGTTGCGATTCTGCTGAGGGTTTCTCCCTTTTTCACCCGATGTCGTCCGTTGCCGGCGCTCACCCTTGGCCCTGGAACTTGAAGCTGGCTGCCCGCCTCCAAGTAGTTGGCATTGCTCATGTTGTTGAGCCGCATCAAAGTGCCCACGCTCACGCCTGAGCGGTAGGCAATGTCTGTGAGCGTTTCTCCAGGTTGCACCGTGATGGTGGCGGCGGTTGCCGAGAGGGGAAGGATCAGAGCCGTCAGGGCAAGGACGGCGAAACCAGAGCGGCGCATTCGACTCCTTTAATTTCCCGAACCATACGGTGCCTGAAGCAAAGCGCCAGCCCCCAGAGCGACTGCTGCAGAAGGGATGTCTCACTCCAGCTCATCCTGCGATTCGTCTCAGCACGTTGAGATCCACGGAGTACGGCGGGTACCGAAGTTTGAAATCAAATCGGAATCCCCGTTTCAGCACGGCCTTGTAGTGGCTGAAGGTCTGAAAACCGTTGTGACCGTGATAACTCCCCATTCCACTGGCCCCGACGCCTCCGAAGGGGAGTTCTGGAATACCGGCTTGCATCACCACGTCGTTCAAGCAGACACCGCCTGAGCTGGTGGTGCTCAACACCTCTTGCTGTTGAGCTTCGCTTCCGCCAAACAGGTAAAGGGCAAGTGGTTTGCCTTGTTGACGGATTGTCTGAAGAGCCTCGCTGAGGTTGCCAAGGCGCAGCACGGGCAACAGCGGTCCGAAGAGTTCCTCGCCCATGAGTGGATCCTGACGATCATCCACTGCAATCACGGTTGGGGCGATGCGACGTTGCTCTCGACTGATTTCGCCGCCAATCAAGATTCGACCGTTTGCCCTTGCTGTTTCCAGCAATCGTTCCAGTCGTTGGAATTGCTGTTCATTGATGATCTTCCCGAGTTGATCGGATGCCAGTGGATTGTCCCCGTACATCGCCAACCGTTCGGTGCGCAGCGCATTCAGGAGGTCTGCGTAGAGATCGGACTCCACCAAAAGGTGGTCTGGGGCAATACAGGTTTGCCCAGCATTGATGCCTTTGCCCCAGATCAACCGGCGGGCACTCACGCCAAGGTTGGCGCCTTGAAGCACGAGTGCAGGGCTTTTCCCTCCCAACTCAAGGGTGACCGGTGTGAGGTTTGCGGCGGCTCCAGCCAGGACTTTGCGGCCGATCTGCCCTCCACCGGTAAAAAAGATGTGGTCAAACGGCATGGCCACCAGTTCTGCGGCTACGGCACCATCGCCTTGTTCGACCCTCACGACCTCTGGCTCGAAATGGTCGGCGACCAGCTTGGCGATTAAGCCTGCAACGGCTGGCGCATGCTCCGAGGGCTTCAACACCGCTGTGTTGCCAGCTGCAAGGGCACTAATGAGTGGACGCAGGGTGAGCTGGAAGGGGTAATTCCAAGGACCGATCACGAGGACGCAGCCCAAGGGTTCCGGAATGACCTGCGCTTGCCCCGGGCTGAGGGCAACGGGAACAGGCACCCGTTTGGCACGCATCCAACGACGCAAATGGCGACGTGTGAATTTCAACTCTTGTCGCAGGGCGACAATCTCAAAGAAAGCTTCAGTTGCGGGTTTGCCGAGATCTGTTTGTAGGGCCTTTAGGACGTCCTGCTCATGCTGTTCGATCAGCGTCATCAGCCGTCCCAACTGCTCTTTTCGCCAGGCCAAGGGTCGGGTGATCCCCGAGCCAACGCTCTCTTGCATCCGGGTCAATTGTTGGATGGAGAGGATCACGGGGCTGACGTTCTGGCCAGATGGGTCTAGCAGTGGTGCATCTGCATCCGGGGGATGACCACAGGGCGGCCATGGTGGTCAGGAACGGTTGTTTATCAACTGATCGTTCGCAGCTACTCCGACGGGAACGGTGATGGCATCGGTGATTTCAAAGGTTTGGCAGCGCGTTTGCCTTACCTGCGATGGCTTGGGGTGAAAACCCTATGGCTGACGCCTATCTATCCATCCCCACTGCGGGATGGCGGATATGACATCACTGATTTCAAAGGGATTCATCCAGATCTCGGCGATCTGGCTTCGTTTCATCGCTTTTTGACAGCAGCCCATAGCCAGGGCATGCGGGTGATTCTCGACTTGGTTTTGAACCACACCAGCGACTTGCACCCCTGGTTCCAGCGGGCCCGATGGGCTCCGAAAGGAAGTCCTGAGCGTGGCGTTTACGTCTGGAGTGATGACCCCAAGCAGTACAGCGATGCGCCTGTGCTGTTTCGACACTTCGAATCATCGAACTGGGAATGGGATTCCGTTGCGGAGCAGTACTACCTGCATCGCTTTCTCCGTCATCAGCCGGATCTCAACTACGAAAATCCCTGGGTCCAGGAGGCGATGTTGGACGTCGTCGATTTCTGGCTGGAGAGGGGGGTGGATGGCTTTCGCCTCGACGCCGTTCCGTTTTTGTTCGAAGCAGAAGGAACCCGTTGCGAAGGGCTGCCAGAAACCCATGCGTTCCTCAAGCGCTTGCGGAAGCGCGTTGATGCCCATGGCCGCGATGTGTTGCTGCTCGGTGAGGCGATTCAACCCGTTGATGAGGCGGCGCCTTATCTCGCGGACGATGAGCTTCAGGGCGCCTTCAATTTTGTGTTGACAGCCCATCTGTTTGCAGCAATCGCCAGTGGCACGGCCCAAAAGTTGGGCGAGTGTTTACTGGAAGCGGAGCAGGCCGTGGAAGGCCCTCGATGGGCGCTGCCGTTACGCAATCACGATGAGCTTTGGCTTGGTGATGGACACCTCATTGACGATGAGGTGATTCAAGCGGTGCGGTTTGGTTTGCCCCAGGGGCAGGGCCATTGGTTGAACTGGGGGATTAACCGTCGACTGGCTCCGTTGCTCAACGGTGATCCCCGCTCCAACCGCCTCTTGCACGGTTTGCTTTACAGCTTGCCCGGCATGCCTTGCCTGTATTACGGCGATGAGCTGGGTATGGGGGATTGGCCTGGCTTGAGGGACCGTGATCCCAACCGAACTCCGATGGCTTGGACCCCAGCCCGTAATGGAGGTTTTTCCATGGCCCCAGATCCATTGCTGGTGCTGCCTCCCATCACGGCGGCTGGCTACGACTACCGCGTGGTGAATGTGGAAGTGCAAAAGCAGTTGCCGGGTTCATTGCTGAATTGGCATCGGCGGATGCTGACCTCCCGTCGGTTGCTGCCAGCACTGCAGCATGGCGATTTCACCTTGCTCCCCAGCAGTCATCCAGGTGTTTTGGTGTATTTGCGATCCACAGACGAGATGTCTGTTTTGGTAGCGGCGAATGTGACCGCTGCGGGAGCGTCATTGAGCTTGGATTTATCGGCGTGGAAAGGACAACGCACGCGTGAAGTGATGTGGGGGTGTGAATTCCCCACCGCCAACGAGGAGTGGTTTGTGAATTTGCCGCCCTACGGATTCAACTGGTGGCTCATTGGTGAGGTGGAAGTGGCCGTGGAGGCTGATACGAGGCCGGATTGAGCGAGGTACGTCTCAGTGAGAGGTTCCAGCCGTTGCGCTTCAGCAAAATCCACCATCGCTAAACGGCACCGACGGGCCAGAACGTCGGTGCTGCTGCGGGCTAGTTCTGCCTGAATGGCATGGGAGATTTCTGCCTCACAGAGGGGAATGACGTCGCTGAGGGGGGCTCGCTTCTCAGGAGCGGCGGCTGCGATCAGTGGCACCGCTTGAAGCCCGTGGCTGCCTTGCAGATGCTCGATCTGGGCAGAGCGTAGGGAGGTGTTGGGCAGAAGAGTTTCCAGTTGTTTTTTTTGCGCTGCGAGTTCGTCTCTGGTGGCTGTTGGCGTGGCTCCACTCCCCAGTAGCGCTAGGGGTTTGGGGGATGGAAGTGGCTGGCCTAGCTGACGCTCGACAGCCGTCAGGGTGTCGAGGGCCATCGGTCGACAGGTGGTCCATTTGCCGCCCATCACACTCACCAATCCACAGGGAAGGGTTTCCACCTCGTGCTCGCGCACCACTCTGCTGCTGTTCAATCCTTCACCAGGTGGCTTGAGGAGAGGTCTCCCTCCGGCCCAACGGCTGGTGACCTGCGGCTCCGCACAGCCTGGGAACCACTCACGCACGTAATTCAGTAGGTAGCTTTCTTCTTCCGCGGTACAGGACGCGGCCAGGCTCGGATCGCAGGCCTCATCTGTGGTTCCCACCAATGTGCGTCCAAAGAAGGGCAGCATGAACAGCACCCGGCCGTCGGCTGTAGAGGGAACGAGCAGTCCCAGACCCTGCGGACAGAGGTTCTGCTTCAACACGATGTGGCTGCCACGGCTTGTGAGCATCCGTGCGGGGGATTCCGGGTCTGCCATTTGACGAAGGGCATCGGCACCGAGTCCTGTTGCGTTGACAACGACGCGGGCGGTCCAGCGTTCTTGCGTTCCGTCTCCGGTTTCGCTGATGGCGGCCACAAGTCGTCCGGCGCCATTGCGTTCGAGTCCAACCACCTTGCAGCGGGTCCGCAGCTGTGCTCCGGCCCGTTGGGCGGTCAAGGCCAGAAGCAAGTTGAGTCGTGCGTCATCAAATTGCCCATCCTTATAGGCCACAGCGCCTTGGCAGCTTTTCAACTGGGGCAGGGCTTCGTCCAATTGGTGGCTTGACAGCAATCGACTGGAGCCAATGCCTTGACGCCCTGCGAGGGCGTCATAGAGGCCGAGTCCGATGCGGTAGTAGGCCTGGCCGCAGAGTGTCTTGGTGGGAAGTGCTAATTCGAGGCGTCGGGCCAAAAACGGGGCCTGTTCCAGCCAATGGCCTCGCTCTAGTAGTGCCTCCCGGACAAGATTGAGCTGCGCAAGATCGAGGGTTTTAAAAGCCAGTTCGAGATATCGCACCCCGCCATGCAGCAACTTCGTGCTGCGGCTACTGGTGCCTCCGCCGATATCCCCTGCCTCTAAGAGGGCAACGGAAAGGCCGCGACGAACTGCCTCGTAGGCCACGCTGGCGCCACTGGCCCCCGCGCCAATTACAACCAAATCAACGTTGTGATCACTCATGCCAGTTCAAGCTGCGGGTCACGGCGTTATCCCAACGGGTTCGCCAAGCCTTGCGCTCAGCCGCATCGCACTGCGGTTGGAAGAGTTGGGCTCCATCCCGTCGGTGGAGGGCAAGGTTGTTCAGATCGTTGACCACTCCAGCTTGCAAACCTGCAAACAACGCCACGCCTCGTGCTGTGCTTTCCAGACTGGCGGGTCGTCGCACCGTGAGCCCTGTGCTGTCTGCTTGGGCCTGCAGGAGCGGATCCGAGGCGGCGGCACCTCCATCCACTGCAAGTTCTCCCAGCCCATGCCCGAGGGCTTGTTCCGCGAGATCCACCAGGGTGGATACAGAGAGGGCGATTCCTTCCAGGGCGGCCCTTGCAATGTGGCAGCGGTTGCTATCGCGGGTTAGCCCCACCAGGATCCCCCGTGCTTCGGGGTTCCAGTGGGGGGTGCCCCAGCCCGTGAAGGCCGGCACCAACATCACGCCGCCGGAATCAGCAACTTGATTGGCGAGGTCGTTCACCTGCTCTGCTCGCTCGATGATTTGGAGGCCATCCCGCAGCCACTGGATCACAGTGCCGGCATTGAAAAGGCTGCCTTCAAGGCAATAGGTGGGCACGCCATCAGCGTCGGTCCACCCCAGGGTGCTGAGTAGCCCGGCTTCGGATCGACGGATCTCGTTGCCGGTGTTGATCACGAGGAACGCTCCTGTTCCGTAGGTGCATTTGCTTTCACCGGGTTGCAAGCAGAGTTGTCCGAGGGTGGCGGCCTGTTGATCTCCGAGCATGGCCTGGATCGGCAGCCCTTCAAAGGGCAAGCCTGCAGCAATTTGGGCGATGTCCCCTCGGCAGGGCAGCAGCTCGGGCAAGGCATTGGCTGGCAATCCGGTATGGATGCGGAAGTCATCCACCCACTGGCGTTGCTCCAGATCCAGCAGCAGTGTGCGGCTGGCGTTGCTCAGATCGCTTCCGTGATGTTGTCCTTCGGTGAGCTGCCATAGGAGCCACGATTCCACGGTGCCAAAGCAGAGGTCATCCGCGGCAGCCGCGGCAGCTGCCTCTCCGTAGTGCTCCAGCATCCAGCGGATCTTGCTGGCACTGAAATAGGGATCGAGCAAGAGCCCTGTGCGTCGCCGCCAGTCCTGTTCCAATCCCTGGCGTTTCCAGTCTGCGCAGATGGATGCGGTTCGCCCGTCTTGCCAGACCAGCGCTGGCCCGCAAGGAACACCGGTGCTGCGTCGCCAAAGCACGGTTGTTTCCCGTTGGTTGGTGATGCCACAGCTCACCACCGCTTGGCGTTGGTCGTCCCTTAGCTTCCGCTGAAGGTCGATGAGGGCTTGCCGTTGGCTCGCCCAGATCTCCAGTGGATCCTGCTCGACCCAACCATCGGCGGGGTACTGGATCGGTAGTGGGGCGCTAGCGCTGGCGACCAGATCACCCGCCGGATTGAAGACCACAGCTCGGGAGCTGCTCGTGCCCTGGTCCAGGGCCAACAGGAGAGGCTGATGCGCCATGGCAGTGCTGTTTCTTTCCTGCTAGCGAGAGGATCGCAACCTGGAAAGGTTATGGGCGTGCCCACATTGTTTTCCGACCCGCCGGCTTGGGTGACTGAGGCGGTCATCTACCAAGTTTTTCCTGATCGTTTTCGTCGGAGCGCCAGGGTGGAGGCGCAGCAGCATTTGCAGTTCAAGCCCTGGGGGGCTGATCCCACAGAGGAAGGGTTTCAAGGGGGTGATCTGTATGGAGTGATCGATGGTTTGGATCACCTTCAAGCCATGGGCATTAACTGCCTGTATCTCACACCGATTTTTTCTTCAGCGGCGAACCATCGTTATCACGCCTACGACTATTTCCAAGTTGATCCTCTGTTAGGGGGAAATGCGGCTCTCGATGCGTTGATCGCTGCGCTGCACCAACGCGGCATGCGACTGGTGCTAGATGGTGTTTTTAACCATTGTGGCCGCGGCTTTTGGGCCTTCCACCATCTCGCCGAGAACGGGGAGTCATCGCCCTATCGCCATTGGTTTCACATCCGTCAATGGCCGATTCGGCCTTACCCAGCCAAGGATGAAGATTGTGGATACGACTGCTGGTGGGCTTTGCCAGCTCTGCCCAAGTTCAACCACGCCGATGCTGGGGTGCGTGAGCACTTGCTGGCGGTGGCCCGTTACTGGCTAGAGCGTGGCATTGATGGCTGGCGACTCGATGTGCCTGCAGAGGTTCCCGAAGATTTTTGGGTGTCTTTTCGACAGGAGGTGCGAAGGGTCAACCCAGAGGCTTGGATTGTTGGTGAGGTGTGGGGAGATGCACGCCGCTGGCTGCAAGGCGAGCATTTTGATGGCGTGATGAATTACCGGATTGGCTGGAGCAGCTTGTGCTGGGTGGCCGGTGATCAGCTTCGTCAGAGCTATCGCAATCCCGAATACCCCTTGAATCCTTTAACGACGCAGGAGTTGATTGATATTTGGACCACGACGGCGAGTTGGTATCGCGCTGAAGTGAATCGCGCCCAGATGAACTTGCTCGATAGCCACGATGTGCCGAGGGCGCTGCACACGCTGAAGGGTGATGTGGCGGCCTTGAAGTTGTCGTTGCTGTTGCTTTTTCTCCAGCCAGGAGCGCCGTGTATTTATTACGGCACCGAGGCTGGGCTGGCTGGTGGCCCGGATGACGACGTTTCGAGTGGTCCAGAACCGGCCTGTCGTGAGGCCTTCCCCTGGGAACAACCCTGGACGGCTGATCTTTGCAGCTACGTCTCGCTTTTAAAAGCATTCCGCGATCGTTGGCTCAACCTTGGCCAGCCGTTGATCAGCTGGAGCGCTTTGGGATCGGATGGGTTGATGGCATCCACACCCAATTGGCAGCTATGGATCAATCGCAGCCGACATGCTGCACTGTTTTGCTCCAACTCAGACGCAGTTGAGGAGGTGATCTGCGGCAGTTTGATCAACGGGAGATTGCATCCCCAAAGTGCCGCGATCTGCTTCACCCCCAGTGCCAAGGAGTGAAATGAAAGCCCTTGTCGAGACTTGAACTCGAGACCTCTCCCTTACCAAGGGAGTGCTCTACCGCTGAGCTACAAGGGCGTGTGGTGGATGGGCCGGGTTGGATTTGAACCAACGTAGGCAGAGCCAGTGGATTTACAGTCCACCCCCATTAACCACTCGGGCACCGACCCGAACCACACCCGGAGAATTTACCAGCCGATGCGTCATTCCTTGCCGTATCGATACGATTAATCCAGCTGAAACGGCCTTTTGGCCATGCACGTTCTGCTCCTTAATGGTCCGAATCTCAATTTGCTTGGGCAGCGGGAGCCTGGGATTTATGGCTGCGACACCTTGGCGACGATTGAAACGGAGCTCACTCGAGAGGCCAAAGCTGATGGTGTTGAGTTGGTGTGCTTTCAAAGCAACTTCGAAGGAGCTTTGATTGAGCGCATCCATCAGGCCATGGGAGAGAGCCAGGGGATTTTGATTAATGCCGGTGCTTACACCCATTCATCGATTGCGATTCGGGATGCCTTAACCGGTGTGGCCATTCCCTATGTGGAGTTACACCTCAGCAACACCCATGCTCGTGAGCCTTTTCGCCATCAGTCGTACCTTGCAGACCGTGCCGTTGGAGTGGTGAGTGGATTCGGCGCCAAGAGTTATTCATTGGCCCTGAGCGGATTGGTCCATCACTTGCGACAGGGCGGATGACCGTTTCATTCCCGCAGAAGATCACCCCGGAGAAGTCCACAGCTTCGATTCGCTGGCTTGCGGCACCCACGAGTTGGACTTGGGTTGAACAGGCCAATGCGCGGCCGATGGCGGTGTTGATTGACCATGCCCATTGCGAGCGGAAAGCTGCAGGTTCTGCTGTGCAGATGATGTTCCGATACCTTTGTGAGCCAGGCCTGGGGGAGGCGCTGAGCCCTTTGGCGCGGGAGGAGCTGGAGCACTTTGAGCAGGTTCTTGCCTTGATCAAGTCGCGCGGCCGATATCTCGAGCCACTTCCTTCGCCTGGATATGCCGCCAACTTGGCGCGTCATATCCGTAAGGGTGAGCCCCAGCGGATGCTGGACTCCTTTCTTGTGGCGGGCTTAATTGAAGCGCGGAGCCATGAACGGATGGCTCTCTTGGCCGAGCACAGCCCAGATCCTGAATTGCGCTCGCTCTATGCCGATCTCTTGGCAAGCGAAGCGCGACATTTTGGTTTGTATTGGGTTTTGGTGGAGGAGCGCTTTACGAGAGCTGTGTTGGTGGAACGCTTGCAAACCTTGGCCCTTGCTGAAGTGGAAGCGTTGCAAGGTGTCCTTGCGTCTCCAGACGATGTCCGGATGCACTCCTGTGGAGTGTCTTCCGTCTGAGCTACGCCGATATGTCTTGGGCTGCTATCTGCAATGCCTCGCGCCGAGAGTTCACCAGTTCTCCGTGAACACCGAATTGGCGCAGCCGCTGTTGCAGTTTTGAGTTGGCTCCAGCGATCAAGATGGTTCGTCCGGATGTTTGGGCCTCTTGCACCATCCGCTCGATGGCGAGCGAGGCAGAGATTCCAATTCTGGGGACCTCTGTGATGTCCAGAATCAATACCTTGTAGTTCTGGATCAGGCCCATCCGGGCACTAATTCCCTTAGCGGCACCAAAGCTGAGTGGTCCGCGTAGTCGGAACAGCATCAGAGCATTACCGCACTGATCAACCAAGCTCTTTTCCTCTGCAGTGAGGTCGTGGAGACGGACTTCAGCGGCATCAGGTGGGTTATCGGCATCCATCCCCTCCAGCTGCGTTTGGGTGATGGAGTCAACGGTGAGCAAGTTGGCGACGAACATCCCAACCAAGACGCCCCAAATCAAGTCCCAAAACACCGTCATCAAGAGGACGGAGTACATCAATACGGCCGTTTTCCCGGAGAGACGGTGGGCACGAAGAAGAAAGCCCCAGTCGATGATGTCGAGCCCCACTTTGATCAAAATTCCAGCTAGCAGTGCTGTGGGAATTTGTGCGGCAAGCGGACCTGCCCCCAGCAAAACAACCAGCAGAACGAGTGAATGGCTCATCCCGGAGAGCGGTGTGGCGCCGCCGGATTTGATGTTGATCACTGTGCGCATCGTGGCTCCAGCCCCTGGCAGGCCAGACAGGAAGCCAGCAGCGGTGTTGGCCATTCCTTGCCCGATCAGCTCACGGTTGGAGTTGTGGCTTGTTTGGGTGATGTTGTCGGCGACGAGTGAGGTGAGGAGTGAGTCGATCGCTCCCAATAGGGCGAGGACCAGACCTGCCTTCACCAGCTCTGGGAGGTGCTCACTGAAGTTGGGCATCACCAACTGAAGTCCACCTTCGGGTATGGCTCCGATCCGAGCCAGTGGTTCCAGTCCGAGGGCGTTTAAACGGTCGTCGTTGAAGAACAGCAACGACAGTGGCGTCACAATCACCAGTGCCAGGAGTGGTGAGGGAATCCACTGGCGCAGCCGCAATGGTGAAAGGAAAACGACAGCCAGTGTCATCACACCCACCGCCAAAGCTGCGGGATTGAGGCCAGGGCTGTTGGCCAGTGTTTGCAGCGAATCCACCACGCCACCTCGGGTGGTAATCCCTACAAAAGGCCCAAGCTGCAAAACGAGAATGATGAAGCCAATTCCCGACATGAACCCCGACACCACGGAGTAGGGAACGAGTGTGATGAAACGGCCCAGGCGCAGCACCCCAAGCAGAACTTCGCAAACGCCGCCGATGACCACAGCAGCCATCACCATCGGCAGGATTTCGCCTGCGCTGAGGTCTTGATTCACGCCAACGGCGGCGAGGCTGGAGACGACCCCCGCCACGGTCACGCTCATGGGTCCTGTCGGACCACTCACCTGGGCGGGGGTTCCGCCCAGCAGAGCGGCTAAGAATCCAGTGATAATCGCCCCGTAGAGCCCATAAATTGCTCCGCCTGGGCCCAGAGCTGCGTTTCCAAACGCCAGTGCGAGAGGCAGGGCCACAACAGCAGCGGTCAGTCCACCAAGGAGGTCGCCTTTCAGATTGCGGCGATGGAGGCCGTGAATAAAGCCCATTAAGGCAGCCCACTCCAGCTGCTCAGTGCGTCGAGCGATTGCAACCCTTCTCGTCGACGTCCATCAGGCATGACCCAGGTGGGGTAAGCGCGAATGGCTGCAGATTCACAATCGGCGGCTTGTTGGGGACGTTTTTTGGGTTGTCGACACTCCACATAGGGAACGCTGCTCCCCGCTTGTTGACCAAACAGGTTCATTTGGCGAAAGCAAGCCGGACAACTCCAGGAGCCATAAAAGCGAGCCCCGATGGCACTTAGATGATTAGCGAGCTCGATGGCTTGATTGCTCGATGCCCGAAGGGGCTCTCCAATCGTGCCCTTCCATTTCTCCTCAGCTGAAGCGGGCAGAGCCCAGATGGCGGCGCCCAAGGCCCAACCCGTGAAAACGATTCCACCGATTCTCTTCATGCAGGCCAAGCGCGACAAATCGAAGTTAGGGCGGATGGCACCGTTCGGGCTTCCCTCCATCTCGAACCCTCACCAAACGAGCCACCGTTGAGAAAGTGGAATTAGGGAATGGGAATCATGGCTGGTAGCGGATACAAGGATTATTTCCAGGTTCTCGGAGTGGATCGATCCGTCGATGCAGATGGAATTAAGCGCGCTTTCAGGAAGTTGGCTCGTCAATACCATCCCGATGTCAATCCTGGGGATGCATCGGCTGAGGCGCGTTTTAAGGAAATTAGTGAGGCCTATGAAGTGCTGTCCGATGCCGACAAGCGCAGGCGATATGAGCAATTTGGCCAGTACTGGAACCAGGCAGGGGGGATGGGAGGTGGCGCTCCCGGCATGGATGTTGATTTCGGCCGCTATGGAAATTTCGACGATTTCATTAACGACTTGCTCGGACGCTTTGGCGGACCTGGCGGTTCCCCTGGATTCCAGGGGGGCGGTTTTCCAGGTGGAGGATTTTCAAGGGGAGCTCAGGCGTCGCGTTCACCCGTCAATCTTGATGCGGAAGCGTCCGTTGGGGTGTCGTTTGCGGAGGCCTATCGGGGTGGAGAGCGAACGTTGTCGGTGAACAACGAGAGGGTTCAGGTGCGTATCCCCGCTGGGGTCAAGAACGGATCGCGTCTTCGTCTCAAGGGGAAGGGGAATTTGCAGCCTGGGACGGGTCGTCGCGGTGATCTTTACCTGAATCTTTCGATCAAGCCCCATGCGATTTGGCGACTTGATGGTGATCAACTGCGTGCCGACCTTCCCGTCAGTTTTGATGAGTTGGCCTTGGGCGGGATGGTCACCGTGATGACCCCTGATGGCGAAGCTCAAGTGTCGATTCCGCCTGGTACTCCGCCAGGACGCAGTCTTCGACTCAAAAATAAGGGGTGGCCTTTGAAAGCTGGCCGCGGCGATCTTCTGCTGACGCTCACCCTTGAGCTGCCTGCGTCCTGGAGTTCAGAGGAGCAGCAGTTGCTCGAACAACTTCGTGTTCAGCGTTCTTCGAATCCCCGCCACGACTGGTTACGAAGTGCCGCGCTTTGAACGGCGGACCGTACGATCGCTGATACCTCCCCCGGTCTGATGGAGCTCACCTACCGCCCCCGTCGTTTGCGTCGTACGCCGGCCCTACGCGCCATGGTGCGAGAGCACAGCCTCTCAGCCGCAGACTTTATTTATCCCCTCTTTGTGCATGAGGGTGATGGGGTGGAACCCATCGCTGCCATGCCTGGAGCGAGTCGGTGGAGCTTGTCTGCACTGATGGGTGAGGTGCAACGCGCTTGGGATCTGGGGGTTCGCTGCATCGTTTTGTTCCCCAAGGTGTCTGAGGAACTCAAAACCGAAGACGGGGCGGAGTGCTTTAACGAAAACGGGTTAATTCCCCGTGCGATTCGCCAAATCAAAGGGGCTATTCCTCAGATGGCAATCATGACGGATGTTGCTTTGGATCCCTATTCCTGTGATGGGCATGACGGGATTGTGAGTGAGGAGGGAGTTGTGCTGAATGACGAGACGATCGAACAGCTTTGTAAGCAGGCGGTGGTTCAAGCCCGTGCTGGTGCAGACCTCATTGGTCCGAGCGACATGATGGATGGCCGCGTTGGGGCGATCCGCGAAGCCCTCGATGATGAGGGATTCGAACATGTCGGCATCATTAGCTATACCGCTAAATATTCTTCGGCTTATTACGGCCCATTTCGAGAGGCTCTTGATTCCGCGCCGCGATCTGACGGTTCAAAGCCGATTCCGAAAAATAAAGACACCTACCAAATGGACCCGGCCAATGCTCGGGAGGCGATTACTGAGGCTCAGCTGGATGAACAAGAAGGCGCCGATATCATGATGGTCAAGCCTGGTTTGGCTTATTTAGATATTATTCACCGCCTCCGTGAAGAATCAGAACTTCCCATCGCGGCCTACAACGTAAGTGGCGAATATTCAATGGTGAAGGCTGCTGCAGAGCGAGGCTGGATCGATGAAAGGGCTGTTGTTTTGGAAACCTTGTTGAGCTTTAAAAGAGCTGGTGCTGATTTAATTCTCACTTATCATGCCTGCGATGCTGCCGGCTGGCTCCAAGACAGCTAAGCCCATCGATTAAATATTTTGAGCCCAAGTACGACCTCTGTTTGTTGCTCATTGGCTCAATAAATATTTTTAAATTTGCCGAATATGATTTGTTGATGTATTAATTTAGACATTCTCGTTGAGATTGAAATGTTGGTCGTTTGATCGCTTTGCGTGAAAGGTCTTTCGAGCTGAATTTGTGTTTTCAATATTTAAGACACGAAGGTGAGAGTTGAACGAATGGGTTAGCGCGAACGCTCGCTGCTTGGAGTTGATCTGCCCCACAATGGTGATCTTCAATCGCTCTCTCGAATGTCAACGGTTGATCGGCTCGGCCACGTCGCTATCCGCGTTGATGATGTGCAACGTGCCGTGACCTTTTACAAGGGGTTGGGCATGCGTCTGGTTTGGCAGGCTGACGATTGGTGTTATCTCGAGGCAGGGGACACTCGAGATGGCTTGGCATTGCTCGGACCGGGCTACAAAGCGGCAGGTCCGCATTTCGCCTTTCATTTCCGCGATCGGGCTGAAGTGGACGCCATTCACAGCCGACTCAAGTCGCAAGGAGTCCACGTGGGTGCCGTGCATGACCATCGCGACGGTACCGCCTCCTTTTATTTGAAGGATCCCGAAGGCAATTGGCTCGAAATGCTTTATGAACCTCCCGGTGGTATCCCTTCCAACTGCGACTGAGACCGTGACCCACCCCAGTCACCATCAGGCCTTGAGTGAAACGCTTGAGCTTTTGGAGTGGCCTGTGGTGTGCGAGCACCTGGCTACGTTTGCCAGCACGCGCATGGGCCTCGAATCGGCTCGGGAAACGCAGTTGCCCCAGTCGCTGGCGGAGACGCTTCAGCGACAGGCCGAAACCGTTGAAATGGCGGTTTTGGACGATCTCACTGAGGGAGGGTTGAGTTTCCGAGGTGTGAATGACCTTCGGCCAGTTCTGCTGCGATGCCTCAAGGGTGGTGTGGCCTCAGGAGAGGAGTTGCTTGCCGTGGCTGGAACCCTGGCTGCGGCAAGAAAATTGCGTCGTCAAATCGATGATCAGGAGCTGCGTCCCGTCTGCACAGCTCTGATCGAAACGATGGTTACCCTGCCTGATCTAGAGCAACGCTTGAAGTTTTCCCTGGAAGAAGGTGGTCGTGTTGCGGATCGGGCGAGCCCACCCTTGGCGGGCCTTCGACAGCAATGGCATGGCGTGCGCCAGGAGCGACGCGACAAACTCCAAGAGCTCACGCGTCGTTACGCGTCCTTTCTCCAAGACTCAGTCATCGCACAACGGCACGGACGCCCTGTCCTCGCCGTCAAAGCAGGTGCTGTGGGTCAGGTGTCCGGTCAAGTCCATGACAGTTCAGCGTCTGGGAACACCGTTTTTATTGAGCCCCGCTCGGTGCTCACGATGGGCAACAAGCTCGTCGATATCGAGGCTCGAATTCGAAAAGAGGAGCAGCGCGTTCTTGCCGAGTTGAGCGACCTGGTTGCCCAGGACGAGCGAGTTCTCAATTCACTCGTTGAGATTTTGTTAGCCCTTGATTTGGCTTTGGCCCGCGGCCGTTACGGCCGTTGGCTCGGTGCTGTTCCCCCCCATTTGTTGGAAGATCCTGAGGCTCCCTTCTTGCTTAGGGACCTGCGACATCCATTGCTCATCTGGCAACACAAACGTTCCAGCGGCTCTCCGGTGGTGCCGATCAGCGTGGATGTGTCTGCACAACTCCGCGTGGTTGCGATCACAGGACCCAACACCGGCGGCAAAACTGTGAGCTTGAAGAGCCTTGGTTTAGTGGCCCTCATGGCTCGCGCCGGAATGCTGATTCCTTGCTCTGGCCGGCCGGCCTTGCCCTGGTGCGCCCAAGTGTTGGCCGATATCGGCGATGAGCAATCTCTTCAACAGAGCTTGTCCACGTTTAGTGGACACATCAAACGCATCGGCAGGATTCTGCAGGCGCTTGAATCCGGTCCAGCTCCCGCCTTAGTTCTGTTGGATGAAGTGGGGGCAGGGACAGATCCAAGTGAAGGCACGGCTCTAGCAACTGCTCTACTGAAGGCGCTTGCGGATCGGGCACGACTCACGATCGCGACAACGCACTTTGGCGAGCTCAAGGCGCTCAAATACACCGACGACCGATTTGAAAACGCTTCGGTGGCTTTTAACGCCGAAACCTTGTCTCCGACTTATGAACTTCTCTGGGGGATCCCTGGGCGCAGCAATGCCCTAGCGATTGCGACGCGTTTAGGCCTTGATGCGGGGGTGTTGGATCAAGCGCAAGCCCTTTTGGCTCCGGCGGCGGAGGGGGAGGTGAACACGGTGATTCAAGGTCTTGAGGAGCAGCGCCAGCGACAGCAAGCGGCGGCGGAAGATGCTGCAGCGCTCTTGGCGCGAACAGAGCTGTTGCATGAAGAGTTGCTGTTGCGCTGGCAAAAGCAAAAGCAGCAGACGGCATTGCATCAAGAACAAGGACGTCAGCGATTGGAACAGTCCATCCGTGAAGGACAGAAGGAGGTGCGTTCCTTGATCCGCCGGTTGCGGGACGACCGCGCCGATGGTGAAACGGCGCGTAAGGCTGGACAACGCCTTCGCAAGTTGGAAGACCATCACCGTCCAACAAAGGAGAAGCGTGCACCGAAACCCGGCTGGCGTCCTGAGGTTGGAGAACGCGTTCGGTTGCTGGCCTTGGGAAAGGCCGCAGAAGTGTTGGCTATCTCAGATGACGGTCTGCAGCTCACGGTGCGTTGCGGTGTGATGCGCACCAGCGTGGATCTCAATGCTGTTGAAAGCTTGGATGGACGGAAGGCTGAACCACCTCCGGTTCCTGTTGTGAAAGTGCAAGCGCGTTCTGGATTGGGAGCAGGCGCTCAAGTACGCACGAGCCGCAACACTTTGGATATTCGAGGGATGCGTGTGCACGAAGCTGAATCAACCGTTGAAGAGCAGCTCCGAAATGCCAATGGACCACTGTGGGTGATCCATGGAATCGGCACAGGCAAGCTGAAGCGTGGCCTGCGGGCTTGGCTGGATACGGTTCCCTATGTGGAGAGGGTCGTCGATGCTGAGCAGGGCGATGGAGGGCCGGGTTGCAGCGTTGTTTGGGTGCGTTGATGCCCCTGATTAGTTCGTGTCTGGCATGGCAACAGCGTTGCCGAGTTCATCAAACAACCTCCAACCGCGCGGATCTGGTGCGAGATGCACCATTTGTTTTGGCTGATAGTGGGGCTCTGTTGGCGTGCGCACTTGGATTAAGTGATCTCCGTCCAGCAATCGACAGGTGAGCACCTGCTCATTGCCCAGCACCTCGCAATGGCTGACTTCTGCGGTCAAATTCCGGTTTGTGGCCGGAGCCATGATCCATCCCTCTGGCCTCAGCCCTGCAGTGAGCTGCTGTCCTTCAAGGCTGGCGAGAGCCTGAACCAAAGCCCCCTCAATCGGAAGCCGTCGATCCCCGAGCAGGAGGGTTGCGTTCGGCCCAACGCAAACAGGCAGAAGCGCCATCGGCGGACTCCCGATGAACTGCGCGACAAACAAATTGGACGGCCAGTTGTAGAGCTCCATCGGGGTTCCCAATTGTTGGAGCTTTCCTGCGTTCAAAACTGCAATTCGGTGGCCCATCGTCATCGCTTCCACTTGATCGTGGGTGACGTACACCGTGGTGGTGCCCAAGGTCCGTTGGAGGTCAACAATGCGGGTGCGCGTGCTGTTCCGGAGCTTGGCGTCGAGGTTGCTGAGCGGCTCATCCATGAGGAACACCGCAGGTTTCCGAGCCATGGCGCGGCCCAAGGCGACGCGTTGTTTTTGGCCGCCTGATAATTCTTTCGGTAGCCGATCCAAGAGCGGTTCCAACTCGAGAGCCTTGGCCACCGTTTGGATTTGCTCAGCGATCTGTTGTTCCCTGTTGGATTGGATTCTGAGTGCTGGCGGCAAGCGTCGCGATGCTCGACTGAATTGGTCGTGCAGTTGCTGCCAGGGCGAGCGTGTTTGGCTTCGGCGCAGCCCAAAACTCAGGTTGTCTCGCACGCTGAGGTGGGGATAAAGCGCATAGCTCTGGAACACCATGGCCACGTCGCGCTGCGCGGGTCGGACGCGGCTGACCGGTCGATCACCAATCAGGATTTCACCGGAGGTGGGGCGATCTAAACCAGCCAGTAAGCGCAGAAGTGTGCTTTTGCCACAACCTGATGGCCCAACAAGAACGAGGAATTCACCATCTTTGATTGTTAGATCGAGTTGTCGCAACACCTCAACTGGTGTTTCGCCGCGTCGTCCGGGGTAGGTCTTACTGAGAGCTTCGAAACGGACGCCTGACAATCGATTGCTGCATCGGTCTGATCCTAAGGTTGTGGATTGGATCCAAACAACGCTGCCGTGCAGTTCATCGATCAGGCGCGGATCTCCACACGCGGTGGACGCGGCGGTGACGGTATCGCTGCATTCCGTAGAGAAAAGTACGTGCCAGCTGGTGGCCCCTCCGGTGGTGATGGTGGCCATGGGGGGCATGTGGTGTTGGAAGCCGACAGCAACCTTCAGACGTTGTTGGATTTCAAATACAAACGATTGTTTGCTGCAGACGACGGAAAACGCGGTGGTCCGAATAAACGCACGGGCGTTTCAGGGCGTGAATTGGTGATCAAAGTCCCCTGTGGAACGGAGGTTCGGCACCTCACCACAGGCATTCTTTTGGGCGATCTCATTGAGCCAGGAACAAGGTTGGTGGCGGCCTTTGGGGGGCGTGGGGGCTTGGGAAATGCCCATTATTTGAGCAATCGCAATCGTGCACCCGAGAAATTCACGGAAGGTCGTGATGGGGAGGAGTGGCCGTTGCAGTTGGAGTTGAAGCTGCTCGCGGAGGTTGGAATTATTGGTTTACCCAATGCTGGTAAAAGCACCTTGATTGCTGTGCTTTCGGCAGCTCGTCCCAAGATTGCCGACTACCCCTTCACCACTCTGATTCCCAACCTTGGAGTAGTGCGGCGCCCCAGTGGTGATGGCACTGTTTTTGCCGATATTCCTGGCCTAATTGCTGGTGCAGCCCAAGGTGCTGGTCTTGGCCATGATTTTTTACGCCATATCGAAAGAACGCGCCTTCTCATTCATCTTGTGGATGCTGGATCTGATGATCCGGTTGAGGATTTACGTGTAGTGGAGCAGGAGCTCAAAGCCTATGGCCATGGATTGGTTGACCGTCCAAGACTCTTGGTGCTGAATAAGAAAGAGCTGGTTCAAGAGTCTGATTTGCCGGGGGTATTGGCTGACTTGGAAAACGCCAGTGGTCGAAATGTTTCCTGCATATCTGCGGCAATGGGTACGAATCTCAACGAGTTACTTGAAAATGTATGGAATGAGCTTGGTGTGTAGATATAAATAGTTTTTCTGCCTTAAGTGTGATTGCTGAATCTATATTTTTATGTTTTACTGTATATTTGTAGAAAGACTTCAAGACAATGTTGCTTGAAATGATATGCCTATTTTTTGAGTTGCTGGATTAATTTTGCTTGCCAGAGATTACTTAGATCAAGCGTAATCCAAAAAAAAGCTGGCCAGGATACTGACCAGCTTTTTGAAATTGGCTCGAAATAGGTTGAGCTTCAGTCAACGATCAATCGTCGTAAACGCGGCACTCGTCTGCATCGGGATTCGCGTCGCAATACAGCTCGAGGGAAGTGGGGTCGTGCTTGTCCTCAGGGTTGTGCTCCTTGTATTCCTCAAGAGACTTCAGCTCTTCCGTGAGGTGGCGAAGCTTGGCTTGGTCTCCAGTGGCTTTCGCTGCTTCGAGTTCAGACTGATCCTTCTGAATGTGATCGTCGATGGATTTCATGGTTTCAGTCCTCGCTTTTGCCAGTTTAAACCGGCTTACCGGTTTTGTTGCTGCGCTTTCTTGAAGCTATGACGTTTTAACAAAAGGCTGGTTTCGATCGCCTGCCTCATCGTTGGAGCCAACCTCTTAAGGGGCAAGCTCGCTCAGCTCGAGCCAGCGTTCTTCCGCTTGTTCGATGGTGCTGATCAGGTCTGCAAGTTCGAGGCTTCGAGTGGTCATGTCGTCACAGTGGCCTGAGATTTGTGCCTCTAAAGCAGAACGCTGCTTTTCAAGTTGAGGCAAAGTTGAATCGAGCTTTTCGAGCTCCTTCGTTTCCTTGAAGCTGCGACGGCGTAGTCCCTCCGCTATGGGCTTGTTGGGTTGACGTTCTTTGGTGGGTGTTGGCGCGATGGTTTGCGTCCGCTCGACTTGTTTCTCCTGCTCAAGGAATTCGCTGTAATTCCCCTCAAAACGTTTGAGTCGGCCGTTGTCGAAGCAAAACAGGCGATCCACCGTTCGATCCAGAAAGTAGCGATCGTGGGAAACGACGATGACGCAACCTCGGAAGTCTTCCAAAAAGTCCTCCAGAACACTGAGCGTTTGCACGTCAAGGTCATTGGTGGGCTCATCAAGCAGCAGCACGTTGGGAGCTTGAACCAACATGCGGCACAAGGTGAGTCGCCGCCGCTCTCCTCCCGAAAGCTTGCTCAGTGGGCTGTGTTGTTGTGCGGGAGGGAAAAGGAAGCGCTCGAGAAGTTGCGAGGCAGTGACCTGTTCTCCGCCTAAATCGATCCGGCTGGCGGCTTCTTCGACAAATTCGATCACTTTTCTATCCAGACCTTTCCCTTGGTCAAAGGCATCGGTGTGTTGATCCAAATAACCGATATGAATGGTGTCGCCAAGCCGCAAGGTTCCTTCTGTGGCCTGACGCCGTCCTGCAATCAAGTCCAGCAGGGTGGACTTGCCGCTGCCGTTGGGTCCCAAAATTCCCACCCGGTCTTCAGGGCTGAAGCTGTAGCTGAAGTCGTCGAGTAGGCGTTGACCATCAGGTTGTCCATTCGCCGTTACGCCGAGGGCCTCAGCTTCGATGACTTGTTTGCCAATGCGGCGGCTCACGCTCGCCATTTCGAGCTTGCCCTTGGCTTGGCTTGGTTTGTCTTCGCGCATCGCCTCAATGCGTTGAAGCCGTGCTCGCTGCTTGGTACTGCGTGCTTTGGGCCCCTGACGAAGCCAAGCCAGTTCGCGTCGAAGAACGCCACGAAACTTGGCAGCTGAGGCTGCTTCCGAAGCATCTTCTTCGGCTTTGTGCTGCAAAAAAGTGCTGTAGTTGCCCTGATACGTTCTCGCTCGCCCCTGATCGACTTCCACCATTCGACGAGTGACGCGATCGAGGACGTACCGGTCATGGGTGACCAAAACGAGGGCCCCTGGGTAGCGATCCAACCAGCTTTGAAGCCACTCAATGGCAGCAGCATCGAGATGGTTTGTGGGTTCATCCAAAAGCAACACATCTGGACAAGCCACCAGGGCAGAGGCCAAGCCAACCCGTTTGCGATAGCCGCCAGACAGGTCCTCAACGGGACGTTGTAAGTCGCCAATTCCAAGTTTCTGCAGGACTTCGCGGCATTGCTGCTCGAGGCTCCAGGCCTCCTCTTCATCCATCGTTTGGCTGAGCTCTCCCAGCTCTGACAACAACGTTGTGTTCTCCGGTGCCGCGGCAACTGCATCGCTGAGAGCGTTGAAGCGCAACAGCAGATCGCGTTTGGCGCCGCACCCTTCCAAAACTTGTTCGAGAACGGTGAGCCCGGGGGTGATTCGACTGTCTTGGCCAACAAGTTCAACCCGTAAACGTGGTGAGCAGCGGCGTTCACCGTTCCCCAGTGGTTCGCTTCCGGCCAGAACCTTGAGCAAGGTGGATTTCCCGGCGCCGTTCGGACCGATCAACCCAAGGCGCTCTTTGTCGCCGATATGGAGATTCAGATCGGCAAACAGAGTTCGGATGCCGAAGTCTTTCGAAGCACCCACCAAGCTGATCAAACTCACGGTGTGCTGGCAGGGCGTTGGCTGTCTAGGTATGCAAACACACTCTTATCGCCCACATCTGCAGCGGCCTCCATCCCGAATTTACGGAGTGCGAGCAACACCATCAGCAGGCCAGCGATCAGAAGAAAAGCAGCGCACAAGCTTGTACTAATAATCCCCACCAAACGCCCGAGGAGGGCGATGGGTAAGAGCAAGGTGAGCCCAATCGCTTCGGGTCTTTGGAAGCAGAAAAATTCCTTGAAGCCAATGCCTGCTAACGCCGCAAACAGTGGACCGATCGCCAGAATCCACAACGGTTGTTCTACAAGCGTGGTGAGGGCTTCATTGGGGCCAGCCTGCATCAGGAGTAGCCCCCAGCCCAAGCAACCCGTTAACCAAAACAACCTCAACGCGTTGTGGAGTGGTCGTAGATAAATGTGGATCCAGTGCAGTGCCAAGCCGAGTCCGGCCATCAATGGCACAAGCCAAACCCAGGCCCAGCGATCCCCAAATTGCCACCAATGCACTAGCCCTGCTGTCATCGCGAGTCCGGCTACAAGCAGGGAGATGCGGTAGCGCTGTACCTCAAGCCGATCGATTGATGTGATCGTGTAGGGGCCATAAACGCCTTCAAACTGGGGATCACCCGTCGTCATTCGTTCGAGATATCACTGCATATAAGTGTGGTCAGATCTGGTCCAGAGGGGACGATTCCACCAGGATTCAGCGGAAATAGCGCTCCGAAGTAGTCATGTCGCCAAGCTTTCGCGTCACAGCTTGTTTGGACACCGGGATGCCCATAGAGCCGTCGTCGCCAATCCCAAAGTTTCGGGAACTGCCAGAGGGGACGCTCACTACAACCAAAAAGTGGGGCATAGACCATCTCCCATCGAATCAAGGTGGGAAATAAACGCACATCCGCCAAGGTGATTTGCTCTCCGCAAAGCCAGGGCCCCGACTGCTTCAGGCTCGACTCCACTTGATCGAGTGCTGCAAACAGTGCTGTTACGGCACGGTTGTAGGCCGCTTGATTACGGGCAAAGCCGCAGCGGTAGACCCCATCATTCACGTTGGGTTGGAGGAGTTCCTGCCAACGATGAATGCTGTTCTGTAGGTCTGGTGGAGCCAGATCTGGAGCGTCGTTGTGGCTTGGCCAGCGGTTTAAAACCTCGACGAGCTGGGCACTTTCGTTGCCAAGAATTTTGGGTTGGCTGGGATCGATCAGGACTGGAACTGTGGCGCGATGGGAGGGAGGCGCGCCACAGCGTTGATAGAGCGCTAGCAAGCTTCTGCATCCCAGCCAGGGAGGATCGAGTTGCCACCGTCCAGCCTTGTGATCTGCATGGGCCGTTATCAGGTTGAGACTCTGATCAAGCCCTCGCAATTGATGAACTAGCCAGGTGCGATGGGCCCATGGACAACTACGACCCACGATTAAGTGGGGGCGTTGGTCCGGTTGTCGGGATTGCAAGTCCAGAGGATTGGGGACTTCTGCCTCAAGGTGGTCGCTCTTTGGTCTGCAGTAGTTCCCGGCAGCATCGGCGGGTCCCAGACCACCCATCAGCCGTTGCCATTGCCAACGCCAGCCTGCTTTGGCTGCCATCACAACGATGGGTGGAATCGACATGGTGGTTGCCGGCGCAATGGCTGAGGTCTTCACGACCTCAGCCATCTTGGCTCCATGCTTCAGTCACACAAGATCTGTTTGGAGTTCATGGCTGCCAGCGATGTCCTGGTTGTGGCAGGAACCCACGGCAATGAGCTCAACGCCCCTTGGTTGTTGGAGCAATGGAATCGCCAGCCTGATCTGATCAATTCCGCGGGGCTTTCCATTCAACGGTTGGTGGGCAATCCCCAGGCCAGAGCTGCGATGCGTCGTTATGTCGACCGTGATCTCAACCGAAGTTTCAGGGTGGATCTACTGGAGCAGTCGGGTGGCGACCTTGAAATGCGTCGGGCGCGTGAACTGCTCGGGAGGTTTGGGCCGAGGGGCGACGAGCCCTGTTCTGTGGTGCTCGATTTGCACAGCACCACGGCTGCGATGGGGTGTTCTTTGGTGCTTTATGGGCGGAGACCTGCCGATTTGGCCCTGGCGGCCCTTGTTCAAAGTGCCTTGGGGCTACCGATTTATTTGCATGAATCAGATTCGGCCCAAACCGGGTTTTTGGTTGAGCGGTGGCCCTGTGGATTGGTCGTTGAAGTGGGCCCTGTTCCCCAGGGAGTGCTTGAAGCGCGAATTGTGCGTCAGACGCGCCTTGCGTTAGAAGCCTGCTTCGAGGCGCTTGCTTCAGTTCGATCAGGAGTCGTGCGTCTTCCCCGACAGGTGGTGGTGCATCGCCATCTTGGTAGCTGTGATGTGCCACGAGGGGAGTCCGATCAGCCCCAAGCACTCGTGCATCAACGCCTTCAGGGAAGGGACTGGGTTCCTTTCAAGCCATTGGATGCGATTTTCGAGGCAGCTGATGGAACCACGGTGGAGACTTCCCAAATGGAGCATCAGTCCATTCCCGTTTTCATCAATGAAGCGGCCTATGCCGAAAAGCACATTGCCTTTTCGCTAACGCGCAGAGAGGTTTGGGCGATGGAGCCCCAATGGTTGGACCATCTTTCAGAACTTCTGAGCTGAGATTGATTCCTGACTTACCCGCAAGCCCAAGTTCCTTTGCCTTCCTGGCTGCAGGCCAGGTCACTGGTTTGTCCATCACCCCAGTACAGCCGTAGTCGATCGTCGTCCGTACCCAGCCGCAGCGTTAGGGAGCGAATCGGTCCGGCTGGGGTCTTGCTGTCAGAGGGGGGTGCGGTGCCTTTGACGTCATTGAGCTGCTGCTCGAGCTGGTTCAGCCGCAACTCCAGGCGCTCAATGGCTGCCCTTGAACCCTGATCGCTTTCTGATTTCAACGCTGATGACGAGCATCCCGCGAGAAGAAAGCACGCAGCGAATAGCCAGTTGAGATGTGAGAGCCGACCCATAGCAATGCTCAGTACTGATTGCAGCCTTTCAAAGAAATCAGCCGTTGATCAGCCGTTCGCTCCAATACACCGTGGCTCCTTCCGCCTCGAGTTGGTTGCGACGATGACGCGCTGAGGACAGAGGAACCGTCTCTTCGAGACGCTGTCCTGCAAGGAGCCAGCGGATTAAAACCAAAACAAAAACCCG
>ERZ802827.215-NODE-215-length-31487-cov-10.7408_pt1 | contig 31487 bp, 25 predicted proteins | sample MGYA00345652_ERZ802827 | MGnify/ENA primary metagenome ERZ802827 (study PRJEB30503, sample SAMEA104212372) | marine metagenome | biome: Westerlies Biome; feature: [SRF] surface water layer (ENVO:00010504) within the epipelagic zone...; material: water... | reverse complement strand
GTGCCCATTGCCCTTTACCAAAAGTTGCCGACAGGCGATACTGTATGAAGATGGTCGGTCTCGTCCGGCCTGCGAAAAATTCAACCCGGTGATAAGGATCATTTATAATGTTGATGCCGGATCCAGATCAGGATGTTATCGACAGGCGTGACGCGATATGCGCGGCGCTCAAAAAGATTGTGCCAGCCGCCTGTGTGATCGACTCGCAGGAAAGCATGCGTGCCTATGATGCCGACGGCCGGTCCGCCTATCGCCAATTGCCGCTTGCCGTCGTGCTGCCGGAAACGGTTGAACAGATCGCGGCGGTGATGAAATGGTGCAAGGCTGAGGGCGTCAAGGTGGTGCCGCGTGGGGCAGGGACATCATTGTCCGGTGGGGCGTTGCCACTTGCCGATGCGGTGCTGCTTGGTCTTGGCAAATTCAGCCGCATTCTTGAGGTGGATTACGACAATCGCTGCGTTGTTGCCCAGCCCGGTGTCACCAATCTTGCCATCACGCATGCCGTACAGGGTGATGGCTTCTATTACGCGCCTGACCCGTCAAGCCAGATTGCCTGTTCAGTTGGCGGTAATGTGGCCGAAAATTCAGGCGGGGTTCATTGCCTCAAATACGGGCTGACGACCAACAACCTTCTCGGTATCGAGATGGTGACGATGGATGGCGAGATCCTGCGCCTTGGAGGCAAGCATCTTGACGCTGGTGATTATGATCTGATGGGCGTGATGACCGGGTCTGAGGGATTGCTTGGCGTGGTATCCGAGGTGACGTTGCGGATTTTGCAGAAACCGGCGACACAGCGGGCGCTGCTTGTTGGTTTTGAGGATACCGGTTCGGCCGGCACCGCTGTTGGTGATGTGATTGCGGCAGGAATCATCCCGGCTGGCATGGAAATGATGGATGGTCTGGCCATCAATGCGGCCGAGGATTTCGCCAATGCAGGCTATCCGCGCGGTGCCGCAGCGCTGATCATTGTCGAGCTGGATGGACCAGAGGCAGAAGTCGATGCGCTGATCGGGCGTGTCGAGACAATCATGCGGTCAGCCGGCGCGTCATCGATCAAGATCAGCCAGTCCGAGGAGGAGCGCAATCTGTTCTGGGCGGGTCGCAAATCGGCCTTTCCGGCTGTTGGGCGGATTTCGCCAGATTATCTGTGTATGGATGGCACCATCCCGCGGCGGCGTTTGCCCGATATGATGGTGCTGATGGCAACACTCAGCCAAAAATACGGGTTGCGTGTGGCCAATGTCTTTCATGCGGGTGACGGTAATCTGCATCCGTTAATTTTGTTTGATGCCAACCAGCCTGGCGAACTGGCGCGAGCCGAGGATTTTGGCGCCGATATTTTGCGGGGCTGTGTCGAAATGGGCGGCGTGCTGACTGGCGAACATGGCGTTGGCGTTGAAAAACGTGATCTGATGTCGATCCAGTTTACCGAAGATGACATGAAACAGCAGCAACGTCTGAAATGCGCTTTTGATGCCAATCATCTGTTGAATCCCGGCAAGGTGTTTCCGCATCTGCACCGCTGTGCCGAGCTTGGCCGCCTGCATGTGCATAAAGGCAAAATGCCATTCCCCGATTTGCCACGGTTCTAGCCACGGCCGAATCGCAGGTGCGAAGGATGATTGTTTATGCCGAAAATTAATAACCTTGATGAGGCGGCGGCAGCGGTGTTGGACGCCCAACAGCAGAAACACCGGCTAGAGCTGCGTGGTCTTGGGACGAAAAGCGGCATCGGCAATCAACCGGTTTATGATGCCTGCCTCGATGTGTCTGCCATGCAGGGCATTGTGGATTATCAACCCGAAGAGCTGGTGTTAACGGTACGGGCCGGCACCACATTGTCGGCGGTCGAGGCGGCGCTGGACAAGGCCAATCAGATGTTGGCGTTTGAACCAGCGGATTTATCAGCGCTGTTGAAAAGCAAATCGACCGGCACGATTGGTGGTGTGCTGGCGACCAACCTGTCCGGGCCGCGGCGCTTAACAGCCGGGGCGGCGCGCGATTTTCTGCTGGGCTTTGATGCGGTGTCGGGTCGTGGGGAGCGGTTTAAATCGGGTGGCCGTGTGATGAAAAATGTCACCGGCTATGATCTGTCAAAATTGATTTGTGGATCCTATGGCACGCTGGCGGTGATTGATGAAGTCACCATCAAAACGCTGCCGCGGCCAGAGACCAGCCTGTCATTGCTGTTTGAAAGTGACGATATGGCCAGTGCGGTGGCGCTGATTGCAGGCATTTTTGCCAGCCCGCATGAACCCGGGGCCGCCGCCATCCTGCCGCAACCGGTGGCGGCTGCAGCTGGTATTGATCTGGCGGCCGATTTTGTTGTGGTGATCCGGTTGGAGGGCATCGCCTTGTCAGTGGATGACCGGGCCGGCCATTTGCGCGGCATGGGTGGTACAGGCGGCACAGTCGAAACAGTGCCGCAGGCATTAAGCGAAACATTGTGGCGCCGCATTCGTGATGTTGATCTGCTGGCTGATCATGCGGGTGATATATGGAAGCTGTCCTGCCCACCAGCATCTGCACCACAGATCATCGCGGCAATAGAGCCGCATTTTGACATGGCATTTTATGCCGATTGGGCAGGTGGGTTGCTATGGCTTGCCGGGCCGTCCGGTGCGGATTTCGGCAATGCGCTGCGGGCGGCTTTGACGCTGCATGGCGGCGGCCATGCACAGCTTATGTGTGACCGTGGTAACAGCAAACAGCTGATCCCGGCATTGCAGCCCCTGCCACCGGCACAGGCCAGCCTGAGCAGGCGGGTAAAGGCGGCATTTGACCCACTTGGCGTGCTGAATTTTGGCCGCATGCATGATGGTATCTAGGAAGCAACAGGATGCAGACCCATTTTACCGAAGCCCAGCTTGCTGACCCTCTTATCCGCGAAGGCGACGCCATTCTGCGCAAATGCGTGCATTGCGGTTTTTGTACGGCGACCTGTCCAACCTTTGTGATTACTGGTGACGAGCGGGATAGTCCGCGCGGACGTATCTGGATGTTGCGGGAGCTGCTTGAAAGCCCGGCAACGGTATCGGCCGATACCAGCTATCATATTGACCGGTGTCTTGGCTGTTTGTCCTGTACGACGACATGCCCGTCGGGTGTTGATTACGCGCATCTGCTGGATATTGGCCGTGAAAAGCTGGAAGAGCTGGTGCCACGCAAGCCGTCTGACCGGCTGATGCGGCGGATGCTGGCGGCCATTATTCCCCATGCATCGAAATTCCGAAAAGCTATGTATCTGGCAAAACTCGGCCGGTTGGTGGCATTCGCCATGCCAAAACCGATGCGGGCAGCGCTGCAAAAATTGCCGCTTCATATCCCGGATCTCGATCCGGTTGGCAGCAGAACACAGCAATTTTCCGCCTCACCCGCCGCTGGCAAAGCGCCGGTGCGGCGGGTGATCCTATTGGCCGGATGCGCGCAACGTGCGCTGGATCCGGATATTAATGCCAGCACCATACGGGTGCTGAACCGGCTTGGCGTAGAGGTGATTGTCCGCAAAGAAGCGCATTGCTGTGGCGCTCTTGCCCATCATGTTGGTGCAACGAAAATGGCAGACGCCACGATACGGGCGGCGATCAAGGCCTGGCATGAAGAAATCACCACCGGGCAAATTGATGCGATTATCGCTAATGCGTCTGGTTGCGGCACCATGGTGAAAGATTATGGTCATGTGATGCGGCATGATGCTGAAATGGCGCCGCTGGCAGCGGCGATTTCGGCAAAGACCAAAGATATTTGCGAAATTCTGGCAGAGCTTGACCTGCAGTCGGTTCTGCGCCCACAGGCGGTCAGCGGATATGGCACATTGGCGTATCATTCGGCATGCTCGCTGCAACATGGCCAGAAAATCCATGATCTGCCACTGTCATTGTTGCGGCAGGCTGGCTTTGATGTGGTGCAGCCGGTAAACGGGCATTTATGCTGTGGATCTGCCGGTGTTTATAATATTTTACAACCGACGATGGCGGATGAATTGCAACAGCGGAAACTGACCAGCCTGCGTGATACCGGCGCCAGCGCTGTGGCGGCGGGCAATATTGGCTGCATGACGCAACTGCACAGCGATGATCTGCCGGTACGTCACACAATCCAGTTTCTTGATTGGGCCAGCGGTGGGCCAAAACCGGTCTAGCCTGTTCGCGGCTAGCTTAGATCAAAAAAATCATTGCCTTTGTCATCAGTGATGATGAAGGCCGGGAAATTTTCAACCTCAATCCGCCAGACCGCTTCCATACCCAATTCGGGATATTCCAGAACCTCTACTTTTTTGATCGATTCAAGCGCGAGTTTCGCCGCGACACCGCCAATCGAGCCAAGATAAAAGCCGCCATGCTGTTTGCAGGATTCGCGCACAACACGCGACCGGTTGCCCTTGGCCAGCATCACCATAGAGCCACCTGCAGCCTGAAATGTCGGCACATAGGAATCCATCCGACCAGCGGTGGTCGGGCCAAATGAGCCGGATGCCATTCCATCCGGGGTTTTTGCCGGGCCGGCATAATAGACCGGGTGATCTCTAAAATAGTCGGGCAATTTACCTTCATCATGCAGCCGTTCGAGAAGTTTCGCATGGGCAATGTCGCGCGCCACAATCAATGGCCCGGTCAGCGCAAGACGGGTTTCGACCGGATGTTGTGACAGGGCCGCCAGAATCTCGGCCATCGGCTTGTTCAGATCAATCGCAACGGGCTGGTCATCGTCGGCGCTCTCGGCACCAATATCGGGCAGAAAGCGTGACGGGTCGCGTTCGAGCTTTTCTATAAACAGACCTTCCGGGGTGATTTTTGCAAACGCCTGACGATCGGCTGAACAGGACACACCGATACCAATCGGGCAGGATGCGCCATGGCGTGGCAAGCGGATCACCCGTACATCATGACAATAATATTTGCCGCCAAATTGGGCGCCAATCCCCAGATCCCGGGTGATTTGCAGAATTTCAGCTTCCCATTCAAGATCGCGCCAGGCATGGCCAAGGGCATTGCCGCTTGTGGGCAGCCCGTCAAGCGCCTTGATTGAGGCGGCTTTCACAGTTTTCATCGTCAGCTCGGCCGAAGTGCCACCAATGACAATCGCCAGATGATAGGGTGGGCATGCGGATGTGCCGAGTTCCAAAATAGCGGTGCGGACAAATTCACGCATTGATTCAGGGTTCAGCACAGCTTTGGTTTTCTGATGCAAAAAGGCTTTATTGGCCGAGCCGCCGCCTTTCTGGATAAAGGCAAATTTATATTCAAGCCCCTTGCCGGCATTGATATCGATCTGTGCCGGCAGGTTGGTCGCTGTGTTGCTCTCTTCAAACATGCTGTGCGCTGTCAGCTGTGAAAACCGCAGGTTACAGTTTTGATAGGTGTTGTAGATGCCGCGCGACAGCGCCTCGCCATCATCACCATCAACCAGTACATGATCACCACGATAACCGGTGACAAGCGCAGTGCCTGTATCCTGACACATTGGTAATTGTCCCTCGGCGGAAATGACCGCATTTTTCAGCATTTCCATTGCCACAAAGCGATCATTTTTGGTGGCCTCAGGATCGTCCAGAATCTGCGCCAGCTGGGCTAGATGGCTGCTGCGCAACAAATGCGAAATATCGGTAAAAGCGCGCTCGGCCAGTTCGGTCAGCCCCTCTGCAGCGACCCGTAAGAATTGCTCATCGCCGATCTCGACAAGTTTGACATGGTCAGACGACACCAGTTCATATTCGGTGGTATCAGCGGCGAGGGGAAACATGGGGCTATAGGCAAAATCGGCCATGATGCGATCCTGTGACTGTCATAAAAGGAAAAGCGGCGTGCAAAGGTAACGGCCACTGTGATGGTTTGGCGGTTTACTGTGTTGGTCTTTTGCGGAATGTGTCAAGTGATACAACCTCGGCAGTTTTATCATCTTTTGGGCTTTTACCGTCGCCAGCATTATCATCCTTGTCATCGCTGGCGTTGCTTTTTAGATGCGCCGGGCTGATTGATGCATCGGATGTGGTGCCATCATCCTCATCGTCATTTTCGTCGAGCATGCCAAATTGCAGGCCAAACCCTACCGAGGGGTCATTCAGGCTGGTGACAGCCTGAAACGGGATGATCATCGGGCTGGGCTTGCCGCCAAAAAACAAGGTGATGCAGAAATGATCCTCGGCAACCCGCAGATCGGCATATTGGTGCTGGATTACAATGGTCATCTGATCAGGATGTTTCGCGCGCAAACTCTCATCGATTTCGACACCTTCATAGCCAGTGATAAAGCTGATATAGAAATGTGTCTCACCGGGCAGTCCGATATTTTCGACGATGCGCAATGATGAGCGAACCACCGACCGCAGGGCATCTTCTACCAATAATTCGTAGTTTAATCCGGTCTGGCTGTCGTCGTCATTGCTCATATCTATGCCGTCTCGTGCTTGCGTTGATTTATCAGCGACTATCCATTATTTGCACACCATTGTTTGCACAGAATAACGCGAAGATAAAGCGGAACGCTTCTGTTGCCAGGTGCGCCCCAAACCCCGCCAGACTGAGCTCAATCAATCTGGACTTAAGATCGGTTACTCCCGCTGCCGTTAGGCTGCGATTGCGACCGGAGCAGTGTTGTCATTTGCAACTACTACATGGCCCGATAACGGCGGGTACCATACCGAGCGAAAATACTGCCTTTACCACATGCGTCGATCCTATTTCGCCCCCAGTCTTTTAGCCTGATGGGGTATGCAGACATCATTTGCCGCGCCGGCAATTGTCGAATCAGGCTAAAATGGTGGAGGCGCCGGGTACCGCCCCCGGGTCCGCTCTGCTTATTCCACAGCACGTTTATCGCCATAGCTGGCAAGCCAGCCTCTTTAATATAGGCGCAATGACGATGCTTTGAAAGAAAAGTTTTATCAGGGAAAGCGAAGTTTTATCTGACGCGAAGATTAAATGGGCGGTCATGTCGTGATGCCGGAATATCCACTTGCCTGTGCGGCGAAAGACGTGGCACCTTACCGGTAATGCCGTGATGCGGTGATGGTGCGCCGTATCACAGCTGGTCACATTGAGGGTGTTCGATGCAACAATATCTTGATCTTTTAACGCGTGTTTTGGAAACAGGCGTTGACCGTGATGACCGCACCGGTACCGGCACGCGCGCGGTTTTCGGGCATCAGATGCGGTTTGATCTGGCTGCCGGCTTTCCACTGCTGACCACCAAAAAACTGCATATCCGGTCGATCATCCATGAATTATTATGGTTTGTCAGTGGCGATACAAATATCCGCTATTTGCAGGAAAATGGCGTGTCGATCTGGGATGAATGGGCCGACGAACAGGGTGATTTGGGGCCGGTCTATGGCAAACAATGGCGCCGCTGGAAAGCGCCGGATGGCCGCGATATCGACCAGCTTACCGATTTGATCACAATGATTAACAACAATCCCGCCTCGCGGCGGCTGATGCCGAATGCGTGGAACCCGGCAGATGTGCCGCATATGGCGCTGCCACCATGTCATTGTCTGTTCCAGTTTCATGTCGCCAACGGGCGTTTGTCATGCCAGCTCTATCAGCGCAGTGCGGATATCTTTTTGGGGGTGCCGTTTAATATCGCGTCCTATGCGCTTTTGACGCATATGATCGCGCGGATTTGCCGGTTACAGCCGGGTGAATTTGTGCATGTTCTGGGCGATGCGCATCTGTACAGCAACCATTTCGATCAGGCGCGCGAACAATTGTCGCGGACGCCGGGTGAATTGCCGCAATTGCTGATCCATCGTACCCCCGACAGCATCGATGGGTTCCGGTATGATGATTTTGAAATCACCGGCTATCAGGCGCAGCCACATATCGCCGCGCCAATTGCTGTTTAGGGACAGATGATGACAGTATCTCCGCACGAACAGACCGCACCACTCATCATGAGCGCTGTTGTGGCGATGGCGGCCAACCGGGTGATTGGCGATGGTGCCGGATTAATCTGGCATTTGCCGGATGATCTGAAACGGGTCAAGGCGCTGACCATGGGGTGCCCGCTGATTATGGGCCGCAAAACATGGGACTCGATTGGGCGGCCATTGCCGGGGCGGGGCAGCATTGTGCTGACGCGTGATCAGCACTGGCACGCCGAGGGCGCCATTACTGTGCATGATTTTAACGCGGCGCTGGTGGCGGCGAAATCCTGGATTGCTGCGCATAACCCGCAATGCCGGAAAATCATTTTATTTGGCGGTGGCGAGATTTACCGCATGGGGCTGGATTACTGCCAGCAGATTGACCTGACCGTCATCGATATCAGCCCGGATGGTGGGCAAAATGCGGCGGTATTCCCCGCACTTGACGCGACTGAATGGAGCCGGCAAGTCGAGGCGGTGGTTGCGCCCGCCGGCGACATCCCCGGCTATCGCTATGAATGCTGGCAGCGCGCCACCCCGCCGTGCGATTTATAAAAACCTGCACCGCAAAATCGTCTGGCATCATTCCATGACAATTTTTGGCGCGGCTCTCGGCTGGGCATTATCAAGCTGTGCCAGCAATCCGGCGGCAATCTTTTGATAATGCGCCGCATGCGGGCTTTCTGGCTGGCTGGCAACAATCGGTGTGCCGTCATCAGATGTCGCCCGAATGGCCATTTCAAGCGGCACTTCGCCCAAAAATGGAACGCCGAGCTTTTCGGCTTCGGCAGCAGCGCCGCCATGGCCAAAAATATCATGGCGGGCACCACAATCTGTGCACAGGAAATGGCTCATATTTTCAACAATGCCGAGCAAAGGCACATTCACCTTGCGGAACATATTGAGGCCTTTGCGCGCATCAATAAGGGCGAGATCCTGCGGGGTCGAAACAATCACCGCACCGGCAAGCTTGGCACGCTGCGATAATGTCAGCTGTGCGTCACCGGTGCCGGGCGGCATATCAATCACCAAAATATCAAGGCCATCCCACGCCACATCGCGCAGCATCTGTTCAATTGCGCTCATCACCATCGGGCCGCGCCAGATTGTCGGGGCATCTTCGGCGACCAGATAGCCGATCGACATGGTTTGCAACCCCCACGCATCAATCGGCAGAATTTTCTGACCGTCGCTTTGTGGTTTGTGGTTCAGGCCAATCAGGCGGGGCAGCGACGGGCCGTAAATATCGGCATCGAGAATGCCGACCTTTTTGCCGGTAGCGGCAAGCGCCAGTGCCAGATTGATTGAGGTGGTCGATTTGCCAACGCCGCCTTTGCCGGATGCAACGGCAATCACATGTGTGGCGGGTTGATGCGGTTCGGTTTGTTTTGGTGCTGAACCGCCAATCGGCGTGCCGGGTGGGGTGCCGCCGCCTGTTGGCATGCTGGGGCCGGACTGGTGCGCTGTCAGCATTGCTGTCGCCGACAATACGCCATCCAGTGCCAAAACGGCCTTTTCCGCAGCGGCGCGCAGTTGATCGGCCTTGTCTTTATCCTTTGGGTCAATCTCGATGGTAAAGCCGATGTGGCCATCTTTAATCACGATGCCGGAAACCGCGCCGGCGGCCACAATGTTGCTGCTGCCGTCAATGCTGGCGACGCTGCTCAGCGCTTCGGTAATTTTTCTCTCGTCCAATTGCTGTGTCATTCTTGAAATCAACCGCTTCTATACAAATATGTGAGTTGTCTGGGAAAGCCTGAGATAGGCGTTTGTCTGGAGATTTGCAAGATTAAGGGTGGTGTTTGCCTGACCAGCGGTGATACATATCAGCCGGTTTGTTGTGAATACACACGAAAATCAGGAAAACAGGTTTGGCGAGGGAGTGACAACATCATGCCATGGAATAATCAAGGCGGCGGAAACAACGGCGGCGGCCCTTGGGGACAAGGCGGCGGCGGTGGCGGCAGTGGCAGTGGCGGCGGTGGCGGCCCCTGGGGACAAGGTGGCGGCGGCGGTGGCCAGCCGCCTCAGGACATAGATGCGATTATTCGGCAAGGGCGTGATGCCTGGCGGCGGATGATGCCCGGCGGTGGTGCATCTTCAGGGCGCACCTTAACCTTGCTGGTTCTGGTTTTTGGCTTGATTTGGGCCGCCACCGGTTTTTACCGGGTTAACCCACAACAGCAGGGCGTGGTTTTGCGTTTCGGCGAATGGGTGCGTACCAGCCCGCCGGGCCTGCATTATCATCTTCCCTTTCCGATTGAAAGCGTGCTGACCCCAGAGGTCACCAGCGACAACCGGATCGAGATTGGTTTTCGTGACGTCAGCGGTAATTCATCATCACGCCGCGATATCGCCGATGAAAGCCAGATGATCACCGGCGATGAAAATATTGTCGATATCGATTTTGTGGTGTTTTGGCGGATTGCCGATGCTGGCCAATATTTGTTTAATCTGGCCGAGCCTGATCAGACAATCAAGGTAACGGCCGAAGCTGTGATGCGGGAAATCATCGGCCGTACAGCCATTCAGACTGCCTTGACCGAAGGCCGTCAGGATATTCAGGTGCAAGCCCGCCAGCAGTTGCAGGACTTGCTTAATGAATATGGCGCTGGCGTGCGGGTGCGTGATGTACAGCTGTTGGCGGTTGACCCGCCAGCCGACGTGATCGACGCCTTTAACGAGGTGCAGCGTGCGCGGCAAGACCGTGACCGTTTGAAGAACGAAGCCGAGGCCTTTAGCAACGATATCGTGCCGCGGGCACGGGGTGAGGCCGCCAAGCTGGTGTCTGAAGCCGAGGCCTATCAGGCTGAAGTGGTCAATCGTGCGAGCGGTGACGCATCACGTTTTGACCAGATTTTTCAGGCCTATCTGAAAGACAAGGCCGTGACCAAAGAGCGGATCTACATCGAAACTGTCGAAGAAATTTTCTCCAATGTGGATAAAATCATCATCGATAGTGAGGCAGGCAGCGGCGTTGTGCCGTATCTGCCGCTTAAAGAACTGAACAAATCGACAGGAGGGAACTGACATGGCCTCATTACGTTTTGCGAGCCTGGCTGTCGTGTTTGTTGGCGCCATTGGGCTGTATAATTCGATGTTCACCGTTGACCAGACCCAGCAAGCGCTGGTGTTGCAGCTCGGTGAGCCAAAGCGCACAATTCAGGAACCGGGTTTGGCATTCAAGCTGCCGTTCATTCAGGATGTGACCTATTACGAAAAGCGGGTGTTGAGCCTGATCCCACAGGATGCGGAAGAGGTTATCCTGTCTGATCAGAAGCGTTTGAAGGTTGACGCCTATGCCCGTTACCGGATCGAGGACCCGTTGCTGTTCTTCCAAACAGTGCGTAATGAATTTGGCGCACGGGGACGGCTGGAGGCGATTATCGATTCGTCTGTCAGACGGGCGCTTGGCCGGGAAACGCTGGCGTCAATTCTGACCGGACAGCGGAATGACATCACCCGATCTATCGGCGATGAGGTGAATGAGTCAGTCTCATCTCTTGGCATTCAGATCATTGATGTGCGGCTACGTCGTGCCGATTATCCAGAGGCAACCAGCCAGAATATTTTCAACAGGATGAAGTCGGAACGCGAACGTGAAGCCAAAGAATTCCGCGCGACAGGTGAGGAAGAGGCGCAAAAGATCCGCGCCACGGCCGAAAAAACCCGTACGGTGATTATCTCTGAAGCCAAGCGTTCGGCACAGGAACTGCGCGGTGCCGGCGATTCCGAGGCGATTAGTATCTATGCTGATAGCTTTGGGCAGGATGCTGAATTCTTTGCCTTTTACCGGTCTATGGAAGCCTACAGAAAATCCATGGGTAAAGACGGCACCTCAATGGTGTTGTCACCCGATAGCAGCTTCTTCCGCTTCTTTAAGGATAAGGAAGGCGGCGAATAAAAAACGCGCGCAGACCAGGCGAGGCGGCGGCAGGGAATTGCTGTGCGGCGATAATTATGGTCTGCGCCAATGCCCACAAACGGATGTTTCGGTTGGTGGGCCGGCTGGCCAGAACATTTATAATCTGGCCAAAGACGAACATATTTTGACATGATGCTGCCATTATTTTGTCATGCTGTTGGTGTTAGACAACAAGTCAGATAAGTGGCGCTGGCGTCCCGTCGGCTTTGTCACAAAAAACTGTTTTTCGTAAGGAGTGATTACCATGCAAGTGAGAATGCTGCGCCCGACCGTTGGATCCGTTGCGCAAATGCAGCGGGTGTTTTTGTGTCAGTTTGTCATGGCATTTGCCATCCTATTTGTTTCGGTTGGTGCATCGGCGGCCGATCGCCCGGACTCCTTTGCCGATCAGGTCGAAAAATTATCGCCTGCGGTGGTCAATATTTCGACAACCACGATCGTCAATGACGGACAGGCGATGGATATGCCGCAATTCCCGCCGGGCTCGCCATTTGAGGAATTTTTCAAAAATTTTGGTGATAATAACCGCCAACGCAAAGCGCAATCGCTCGGTTCAGGCTTTATCATCGATGATGAAGGCATTGTCGTCACCAATTATCATGTTATCGAAAATGCCGAAGAAATTCGCGTCGTTCTGGCCGATGAAACAAGCTTTACCGCTGAAGTTTTGGGACAGGATCAAAAGACAGATATTGCGGTTCTGAAAATTGACCCGGGCGATACCGATCTGACCGCGGTGTCATTTGGCGATTCGGATGAATTGCGGGTTGGTGACTGGGTGCTGGCGATTGGCAACCCGTTTGGTCTGGGCGGCACAGTCACTGCCGGCATCGTTTCAGCGCGTGGGCGCGATATCGGCAATGGGCCTTATGATGACTTTATCCAGACCGATGCGTCGATCAATCGTGGCAATTCTGGCGGGCCGTTGTTTAATACCGATGGTGATGTGATCGGCATCAACACCGCGATCTATTCGCAATCAGGCGGGTCGGTCGGTATTGGGTTTGCGATCTCGTCAAACCTTGCCGAACGTGTTGCTGGTCAATTGATTGAGTTTGGTCAGACACGTCGCGGCTGGCTCGGGGTTTATATTCAAGAAGTAACAACGGATATTGCTGAGTCGCTTGGACTTGACGATGACATTGGGGCATTGATCTCGTCGGTCAATGAAAGTGGGCCGGCAGCCAAGGGCGGTATCCAGCCAGGTGATGTGATTGTCAAATTTGATGGCAAACAGATTGAAAAAATGCGTGATCTGCCGCGCATTGTCGCCGAAACAGAAATCGGCGCAAATGTGCAGGTTGAATTGTTCCGTCAGGGCAAGCGGCAGACCGTTGAGGTTGTTCTTGGTGCGCTGGAAGAGGCTGAACTGGCCGGCGTGATCGAAAATGGCCGCGGCAAAACGGATGATTTCAGCTTTGGCAGCCTTGGCTTTACGGTTGCCAATCTGAATGCTGATCTGGCTGAAGAGCTGGGGCTTGATAGTGATGCAGTCGGTGTTGTGGTGCGCGAAGTGGTGCCGGGCAGCCCGGCAGCGGATAAAGGCCTGACACCGGGTGATATTTTGCGGCGTTATGGTCAGCGGCCGATTGATGATGCCGGCAGTCTTGCCAAAGATATCAAAGAGGCGGAAGAGGCCGGTCGTTCAGGCGTGTTGCTGTTGATCGAACGCGATGGCCGCGAACGCTTCATCCAAATTGGCTTTGCCAAAAAATAACCGCTAAAACTTACCGGGCCGGACGATCAACCGGCCAGGCACAAAAGAGCAAGGCATGATGTCTTGCTCTTTTTTTGCGTCAGTGATCAGTGACGAATTGATCCTGCCGGTACCCCTGCAAAAACAGCAGCCCGGTAAGGTCAGTATGATTCAGTTGCAGCGCGACCTTTTCGCGCAAAATTGGTTTGCCGGCAAAAGCCACGCCAAAACCGGCATTCCCGAGCATGTCCAGATCATTTGCACCATCGCCAATGCAGGCGGTGGCAGCCCTATCAACATCATGCACCGCGCAGTAATGCTGTAAATATGTGACCTTGGCGTGACGATCCAGAACTGGCTTTTGCACCGTGCCGGTAATGGTTTTGTCGTCATGCTCCAGATGGTTGGCATGGTGATTGTGAAAGCCGCAGGTGGCGGCGATCGGCCCGGTCAGTGCGTCAAACCCGCCTGAAACCAGATAGCAAAAGGCACCATGTGCCCGCATGGTTTTTACCAGCGTACGCGCCCCAGCGGTCAGGCGGCTATCAGCCACCATCTTGTCGATCAGTGATTTTGGCTTTCCGGCGAGCATCGCCACGCGTTCATCAAGTGCCGCCTCAAAGTCAATTTCACCGGCCATCGCGCGTCGGGTAATGCCGATGATCTGTTCACCGATTCCAGCCGCTATGGCCAGCTCATCAAGTGACTCAGAGGTGATGATGGTGCTGTCCATATCGGCCATTAAAATGGTTTTTTGGCGGTTTTTGACAGGCACCATATTCACATCAATGGCGGCCTCGTCTGCTTGGCTGCGTAACGCTAAAAAGGCCGGGCTATGCATCATATCGGGATAATTTTGTGTGTCGGTGGGGGCGCAGATGATTTCGGCAGCGGCGCCGGGGGCCAGCCAGCTGGCGTCACTTTCTGGATTTAGAAAGGCGCATGCGGCGGTAAAATCTGTCAGCCATGCCGATGCCGTCTGGTCACTGGTTTTGGCCTTTGAAGTTGAAAAAACAAGTGCATAATGCATAGTGGCGTCACCTGTTGCCGCATTGCGCAGCGTTGATTTGAAATTGAGATAGCCAAAGCTGCCCCACGAGATTGACGATGATCATGATAAATTGGCTGACCAAATGACAGTTGCGCATCCTTATATCATGATTGCTGGCCCGACAGCATCTGGTAAATCACAGCTTGCAATCGATCTGGCAAAACAGTGCGGCGGCGCGGTTATCAATGCGGACTCAATGCAGCTGTATGCTGATCTGTCTATTTTGACAGCGCGTCCGCAACCGCATGAGATGCAGGATATTCCGCATCATCTTTTTGGCGTTTTTGACGCGGCGCATCGGGCTTCGGTGGCTGAATGGCTGGATCATGCGGCAACAGCCATCGCGTCGGTGCGGGCGTCAGGACAATTGCCGATTATCATTGGCGGCACCGGCATGTATTTACAGGCTGGTCTGCGTGGCATTGCACCGGTGCCGGACGTGCCGCCGGCGACGCATCAGCAATGTGTGGATATGTATAAACGGCTTGGCGGGGCAAAATTTCGCGATGCGCTTGCTGCCGATGATCCGGCGATTGCGGCGCGGCTTGCTGATGGCGACAGCCAGCGCCTTATTCGGGCGATGGGGGTGGTGCTGGCAACGGGCCGCCCGCTCAGCTGGTGGCAGCAACAGCCGCATAAAGGCGCGATATCAGGGACGGCCGTGACCATTGCGATGATGCCACCCCGCAGCATGCTCTATGATCGCATCAATCAGCGGTTTGACGATATGTTTGCGGGTGGTGCGATTGATGAAGTGCGATCCTTAATGGCGCGTCAGCTTGATCCCGGTCTGCCATTGATGAAAGCGCTTGGCATGGCGCCGCTGATGGCGTTTTTGCGCGACGAAATCACCGAAGATGATGCCAAATTCATCGCCAAGCGCGACAGCCGGCGCTATGCCAAACGCCAGTTGACATGGATTCGTAATAATTTTAATGCGCAAATAATACTTGAAAAGAAATATTCTGAAAGTTTTTACGAAAAAATCTTTTCACTTATTCGCTAAAAATGGTTGACCTTCGGTTTGAAAACTGGCAATCATCACAATCTTTTAGGAAACAGCATCTCGGTGTTTACGGCGCACAGCAATGGCCGGTTTAAACAGGCGGCATCGGTGCTTATATGTTGTCGGGGTGTTTATGGTTGGGCTGGTGAAAACAACATCAGCCCGCAATGTAACGATAGGGATAGAGACGAATGGCAAAATCTGCCGCGGCGGCTGAAAAACGCAAAAGCTCTGGCGACAAGGCGCCGAACGGGTCTGTTGATATGACCATGGCTGGTGCCGAGATCCTGCTGAAGACATTAGAGAATGAGGGCGTTGAGGTTATCTTTGGGTATCCCGGTGGCGCGGTTTTGCCGATTTATGACGCGCTGTTCAAAAATAACAAGATCAGACATATTCTGGTGCGGCATGAACAAGCTGCGGTGCATGCGGCAGAAGGCTATGCCCGCTCAACCGGCAAGGTCGGTGTTGTTCTGGTGACATCCGGGCCGGGCGCAACGAATGCGGTGACTGGTTTGACTGATGCCTTGATGGATTCGGTTCCGGTTGTTTGTCTGACGGGTCAGGTGCCGACGCATTTGATTGGTAATGATGCGTTTCAGGAAGCCGATACAACCGGCATCACCCGCGCCTGCACCAAACATAATTATCTGGTGAAAGATGGCGATGTTTTGCAACACACGGTTGCCGAGGCGTTTCATGTGGCCAGAAGTGGCCGCCCGGGCCCGGTATTGATCGATTTGCCAAAGGACATACTGATGGGTCAGTATGAATATCGCACTGCGGATGTGACCGAAGCGGCGCAAGCCCGCTATCGCCCGACGACCGTGCCGGATGCCGAGGCGATCAAAGCCGCGGTGGCGATTATGAAGCGCGCCGAAAAGCCGATCATCTATGGTGGTGGCGGCATCATTAATTCCGGGCCGCGCGCATCAGCTTTGCTGCAACAGCTTGTTGAGATGACAGGCTGGCCAACAACGTTGACCCTGATGGGGTTGGGGGCTTTGCCCGCATCGCATGATAATTTCTTGGGTATGCTGGGTATGCATGGCACCTATGAGGCCAATATGGCGATGCATGGCTGTGATGTGATGCTGAATATCGGCGCGCGATTTGACGATCGTGTGACTGGCCGGATCAGCGGGTTTTCACCAAAATCAACGAAAATTCATTGCGACATTGACATCTCGTCAGTGAACAAAAATGTGGCGGTTGATCTGGCGATTATCGGTGATGCAACGATCATTCTGGAAATGATGATCGAAGAAATGAAGCGCCAGTCTTTTGCCCCGCATGCACCATCACTTGAAAAATGGTGGGGGATGATCAAATCCTGGCAGAAACGTGATTGTCTGGCGTTTGACCAGTCCGGCGACATCATCAAACCGCAATATGCCATCAAACGGCTGTGCGAAATGACCGGCAAACATGATGTTTATGTCACCACCGAAGTGGGCCAGCATCAAATGTGGGCGGCGCAATATTTTGCATTTGAGCAGCCGAACCGCTGGATGACATCGGGTGGCCTTGGCACCATGGGATATGGTCTGCCATCGGCAATGGGTGTGCAGGTCGCGCACCCTGATGCGCTGGTGATTGACATCGCTGGTGAGGCGTCGTTCATGATGAATATGCAAGAGCTGTCAACGCTGGCGCAATATAACCTGCCGGTAAAAATGTTCATCATCAATAATGAATGGATGGGGATGGTGCGGCAATGGCAGGAATTGATCCATGGTGGCCGTTATTCGGAATCCTACAGCGCATCTTTGCCAGATTTCACCAAGCTTGCAGACACTTTTGGCATGACCGGGTTGATGGCAGAGACAGTTGGCGACCTTGATGGTGTGATCACCGAAATGCTGGCGACACCGGGGCCGGTGATTGCCGATATCCGGGTGGCCAAGGAAGAAAATTGTTTTCCGATGATCCCATCAGGGGCGGCGCATAATGAAATGTTGATGGGGCCTGCCGATCAGGCGGAAAAGCCAATTTCTGAAGAAGGTATGGTGCTGGTCTAGGCCGGCGCTGAAATGGAGCCTTTATATGATGAATAGCGACGTAATCGAACGCCATATTATTTCGGTGCTTGTTGACAATGAACCGGGCGTATTGGCGCGGGTTATCGGCTTGTTTTCAGGCCGTGGTTATAATATCGAAAGCCTGACTGTGGCCGAGGTTGATACACAGGCGCATCTGTCTCGCATATCGATTGTAACCTCGGGCACACCAATGGTGATCGAGCAGATCAAAGCGCAATTGGCGCGGTTGGTGCCGATTCATTCGGTATGCGATCTGACCGAAATGGGTGCCTCGATTGAACGCGAGCTCGCATTGGTCAAAATCATCAATAGTGGTGACGACCGTATCGAAGCCTTGCGCATTGCCGATACCTTTCGGGCACGCACGCTGGATAGCACGCTGGAAAGCTTTGTTTTTGAAATTACCGGCACCTCGTCAAAGGTGGCGGCCTTCACCGATTTGATGAAGTCACTTGGTGAAGTTGAAATATCAAGAACCGGTGTTTCGGCGATATCTCGGGGCAACCGTATCGATTTATCAGCGAAATAACGCGCTTTTCGCCAATAGATGTTTGCGTCGCGGGTGGGTTTTGCCGTATGAACGGCGCACAGGTTTTATATCACATAAACAGGCGAGCGAATTGCCGCGATGCCAGCGGCGCAGGCTTGCTGTTTGAACAAGAGGAGAAAACTGTCAATGCGTGTCTATTATGATCGGGATGCCGATGTTGGGCTGATCAAAAAGAAGAAGGTTGTTATTGTTGGATATGGCAGCCAGGGTCATGCCCATGCGGCAAATTTGAAAGATAGTGGCGTTGCTGAAGTGGCTGTTGCATTGCGCGCAGACTCGAGCAGCCGGGCAAAAGCACAAGAAGCTGGTTTTCAGGTCATGGATGTGGCCGAAGCCGCTGCATGGGCCGATGTCGTGATGATGTTGACGCCTGACGAATTGCAGGCTGATATTTATAATGCAGATATTGCCGGCAATATTCGTGCAGGCGCGGCGATTGCCTTTGCGCATGGTCTGAATGTGCATTTTAACCTGATTGAGCCACGTACCGATATCGACGTCTTTATGATCGCGCCGAAAGGCCCGGGTCATACCGTGCGGTCTGAATATGTCAAAGGTGGCGGCGTGCCATGTTTGATTGCGGTGCATCAGGATCATTCCGGTAACGCGCATGAAATTGGCCTGTCATATGCCTCTGCCGTGGGTGGTGGTCGTTCCGGCATTATCGAGACAACATTCAAAGAAGAATGTGAAACCGATTTGTTTGGTGAACAGGCGGTGCTGTGTGGCGGCCTGTGTGAACTGATCAAGGCTGGCTTTGAAACGCTTGTCGAGGCTGGCTATGCACCTGAAATGGCATATTTTGAGTGTCTCCACGAGGTCAAGCTGATTGTTGATCTGATTTATGAAGGCGGCATTGCCAACATGAATTACTCAATCTCTAACACAGCTGAATATGGCGAATATGTGACTGGCCCGCGGATCATCACAGCCGAAACCAAAGCTGAGATGAAACGTGTTCTCGAAGATATTCAGTCAGGTCGCTTTACACGTGACTGGATGCTTGAAAACCGTGTTCATCAGACCAGCTTTAAGGCAACCCGGCGGCGCAATGCTGAACACTCAATCGAACAGGTTGGTGAACAATTGCGCGGGATGATGCCATGGATTGGTGCAAACCGTCTTGTGGATAAGGCAAAGAACTAGATTTTGCCAAAATCTTCCTATACATATTAAACAAGGTTGCGAAGCGCCGGATGGTGCTTCGCAGCAAGTTGTATTCACATGCCTGATATTCAGGTATATGGTGGATTGGTGACGTTGATTTGGTCAGCGTAACAACCCGGAGACACATATGTTTGGCGCAGTTTTTGGTCTTTTTTCGGCTGATATTGGCATCGATTTAGGCACGGCAAATACGCTTGTTTATGTCAAGGGCCGCGGCATCGTTCTCGATGAACCATCAGTGGTGGCGATGGCCGAAGTGCGGGGTAAAACGCAGGTGCTGGCCGTCGGTGAAGAGGCCAAGGTCATGCTTGGCAAAACCCCGGGGAATATTCGCGCGATCCGGCCAATGGCCGATGGTGTGATCGCCGATTTTGAAGTCGCTGAAGAGATGATCAAGCATTTTATCCGCAAGGTAAATGGCCGGATGTCTTTTGCCAGCCCGCAGGTTATTATTTGTGTGCCATCAGGATCAACCGCCGTCGAACGCCGCGCCATTCAGGAATCGGCCGAAGCCGGCGGTGCGCGCCGGGTGTTTTTGATTGAAGAACCAATGGCCGCTGCCATTGGCGCGAATCTGCCAGTCACCGAGCCATCAGGGTCGATGGTGGTGGATATTGGCGGGGGCACAACCGAGGTGGCCATTCTGTCGCTTGGCAATATTGTGTTTGCGCATTCGGTGCGGGTTGGTGGCGATAAAATTGACGAATCCATCATTGCCTATATGCGGCGCACGCACAATCTGTTGATTGGTGAGGCCACGGCCGAGCGTATCAAGAAAACCATTGGTGTGGCACGCAAGCCGGAAAAAAGCAGCGGTAACAAAATTGATGTGCGTGGCCGTGACCTGGTAAATGGTGTGCCGAAAGAAATTTCGGTATCCGAGTCGCAAGTTGCCGAAGCGATCTCCGATCCGGTGCGACAGATTGTTGAGGGTGTGAAAATGGCACTCGAACAGGCGCCGCCCGAGCTTGCCGCCGATATCGTTGAAAAAGGCATTGTGATGACCGGTGGTGGGGCATTGCTGCGTGATATTGACGGGGTGCTGCGCAGTGCAACGGGTCTGCCAATCTCTATTGCCGAAGAGCCGTTGAGCTGTGTGGCGCTTGGCACCGGGCGTTGCCTTGAAGAATTGAAAACGCTTCGCAACGTTCTGATCGGTGCCTGAGGCCAGAAATAGGGGTAGGAATGCATCATGCGACCGTCTGATAAAGCGAAAGTCAGACATCGCCGCCTTGTTCATGTAGTCCTGATCGCGCTTAGTTTTTCTTTAATGTTTATCGGCAAGGCCGATCTGGTTGCGATGCGTGACTTACGGATGAGCAGTAATGATTTTCTGGCACCTGTTATAGATTTTGTATCAGCGCCTATTCGCGGTGTCGAAACAATGGCCGAGGGTATTCGCACAGTGGCGTCGTTACGCGCCGAAAATGTCCGGCTGCAGGCCGAGAATGATCTGCTGCAGCGCTGGCGTCGGCGGGCCGAAATTCTGGAAAGTGAAAATCAACAATTGCGCAGCGTGACTGGCACTGTGTCGGATGAAAACCGCAGCCTGATCACAGCGCGCGCGGTGACTGCGCCGGGCGGCAGCTTTGCCCACACTATTCTTATTGCCATCGGCAATGAAAGCGGCATTGCGGCGGGTGATCCGGTGGTCACGTCGAATGGCCTTGTGGGTATTGTCTATGAGGTTGGCCGCGCCTATGCCCGGGTATTGATGATCAGTGATATCAATGCGCGGATTCCGGTGATGCTGGCGTCGTCTTCCTGGCCGGGGCTGACGATTGGCCGCAATGGTGAATATCTGGAGCTGGCATTTTTGCCAGCTGAAGCGCGGCCAGAGGTTGGTGAATTGGTGTTAACATCGGGGCATGGCGGCATTCTGCCAGCTGGTCTGGCGGTTGGCCGTGTCGACCGGGTGGATGGTGACGATATCCGGGTACGTCCGGCTGTTGAGTTTCGCAATCTTGGTTATGTCTCAGTGTTAATCGGCGGCACCGAGGGTGTTGATCGCTCTGACCTGTCACAAGGCAGCTTTTTTACACCGCTTCCGATTGATGACGATAAACGACTTTTAGAAGGGGTGAATGCGTCAGGAACACGGCAATGAAAGATCAACAATCCTATTTCGAAAAAGCCGATTTTCAGTCGAATTTGCCAAAACAGTTTTTGGTGATGTTTGTCGCGGTGCTGTTGGTTTTGCTTGAAGTTGGATTGGCGCAATGGCCATTTTTCTACGGCGCTTCACCATTGTTATCGCTGATTTTTATGTATTTTATTATGATTTATCATGATGAACTGATGCCGATTATGACGGTGTTTATCATGGGGTTGATTGCTGATTTTTTGATGTCAGACATTCTGGGTGGCCGGGCAACGGCGTTGATGTTGCTGTCCTATGCGATGCGCGTCGGGGTTTTGCGCTTGCAGCAAAGTGATTTTATGGATTTATGGGTCGGGTTTGCGGTGTCCTGCACAGCGGTCATGCTGTTCCAGCTTATTGTGTTTACGGTGGTGCATTTTGCCGTGCCGTCGCTCAGCCCCTTGTTATTTCAGCTTGGCTTTACCCTGATTTTGTTTCCCATTGGCTTTGTGATGATGTTTTCGATCCAGCGTTTGCTGCAAACCTTGCAGGTGATGCGATGAGGCGCGGCAAGGAAAAAGATCTGCGCCGGGTGATGTCGCGGCGCGGCTTTATACTGGCTGGTGCGACGGTCAGTATGACCGGGTTTTTGGCAGCGCGGCTATATTACCTGCAAGTGGCACAAACCAGCCGTTACCGGCGGCTGTCCGATCGAAACCAGTTTGACGTCCGGGTTGTGCCACCGGTACGCGGCAGGTTGTTCGATCGCAAAATGCGGTTGGTGGCTGGCAACGCCGAGTCGTTTGAATTACGCATCACACCGCTCTATGCGGATAATTTGCAAGAGACATTAAAACTGCTGGCAACAATTGTTGATTTGCCCGAATTGCGCCAGGCCTATGTTCTGGACATGGCAAAAACCTTGCCATCATTTCGTGAAATCATGGTGCGTGATGACCTGTCACAGCGCGAGCTTGCGCGCCTTGCCGTGCGCAGTGCCCTATTACCCGGGGTTAGTTTTGGCAAATCCCTGCGTCGAATTTATCCGCAAGGTGCGCTCACCTGCCATATCACGGGCTATGTGTCGCCGGTGACCCAGCGTGAAATTGAAAAAGACGAAACACTTGAAATAATGCCAACATTAGGCACGGGAAAAACCGGGGTTGAACTTGTATTCGAGCGCAATTTACGGGGTTTTCCGGGGCGCGAAAAGATTGAGGTCAACGCAACCGGCAGGCCGATAAAAGTGCTAAGCGACGTGCCGTCGGCGGCGGGTAATGATCTGCGGCTGTCGATTGATATTGGTGTGCAGCTTCACGCCGCCGAAAGATTGCGCCGTGGGCGCTGGGATACGGTTGAGCTTGGCAGCCATGAGGTACAGGCAGCCCTCGCGCAGGATGCGGAATTACAGGCGCATCTGGCAGTCGGTGACAATATGATTTTGCGTGACGGCAATGACCGGCTGGTGCCTGCCGAGTCCGGCGCCGCGGTGGTTATGGATATTCATAGCGGCGAAGTTATCTCACTGGTATCAGCGCCGATGTTTGATCCCAATTTATTTACCGGCAGATTGTTAAACCGTGACTGGCGCCGGCTGAACGAACATCCGCGCCGACCGTTGCTCAACCGGGTGACCTCGGGGCTGTATGCGCCGGGCTCGACGTTTAAAATGGTGGTCGGGCTGGCGGCATTGGAAGCTGGCGTGATATCTGAAAACACTGAATTTTTCTGCAAGGGCGAGCGCGAGCTTGGTACGTCGGTGTTTCACTGCTGGCGCAAAGGCGGGCATGGCGTGATGAATATTGTCTCGGCGCTTGAACAGTCATGCGATGTTTATTTTTACGAGATTGCGCTCAAAACCGGCATCCAGAAAATACGCGATATGGCATTGCGTCTGGGATTAGGGGCGGCCACAGGTGTCAATTTGCCCGATGAAAAAAGTGGCATTATCCCCAATCATGAATGGAAATTAGCCACCAAAGGTTCGGTGTGGACGCCGGGTGAAACAGTGGTGGCAAGTATTGGCCAGGGCTATGTGCTGACAACGCCGATGCAGCTTGCCGTAATGACAGCGCGTATTGCCAATGGCAGCAAAGCTGTGGCGCCGTCATTACTATCCAAATCCGCTGATGCCAGCAGTGATTTTGCCCCGCTGAACATTTCAGAATCGGCACTCGCCATCATTCGCCGCGGCATGTTCAAAGTGCTGCATGGGGCGGCTGGGACAGCGAATAAATATAAATTGAGTAAAGATTATGGCGGCATGGCTGGCAAAACCGGCACCGTTCAGGTCAGACGGATTTCGCTGGCCCAACGCGAAAAAGGCATCGTCAAAAATATCGACCGCCCCTGGGCGGAACGTGACCATGCGCTGTTTGTTGCTTATGCGCCGATTAAGAACCCGCGCTATGCCATCTCGGTGGTTGTCGAGCATGGTGGCAGCGGATCCTCAACGGCGGCACCGGTGGCCCGTGATATTCTGGCAAAAACGATTGCTGAAAGAGGTGTGACATGAGCTTGTGGCGCACCCTGTTTCGCATTCCCTGGCACATTATCGTCTTATCACTCTTGCTTGTGGCGATTGGCGCCATGGCGTTGTATTCGGCGTCTGAAGGGTCTTGGCAACCCTGGGCTGGCCGTCATGCCATGCGCGGCGCTTTTGGTGTTGGTGTGGTGTTGGTCATGGCCTTTGTTGATTTCAAAATTCTGCATCGCTTGTCGTATTTTATGCTGATTGCTGCGATTGCGGTGCTGGTGGCTTTGCTGGTGATTGGGTCTGGCCCGAATGTAGCGCGTTGGATTTCAATTGGCGGGGTGTCGTTCCAGCCGTCTGAACCAGCAAAAATCGCCATTATTCTGGCGCTTGCCAGATATTTTGACAGTCAGCCACAGGACCGAATGCAATCACTGATTGTGTATCTGCCGGCTATAGGAATGATCGCGATACCGTTTCTGTTGGTGATGAAACAGCCTGATTTAGGCACAGCGCTGATGCTATTGCTCGGTGGTCTAAGCGTGCTTTTTGCGGCGGGTCTGCCATGGCGTTATGTCGGCGGGGCGGTCATTGCGGCGCTGGTCGCCATGCCCGTATTATGGTCGCAACTTCATGCCTATCAAAAATCGCGGGTGATGACATTTTTGAACCCGGAATCAGATGTTTTGGGGGCAGGCTATCAAATCATCCAATCCAAGATTGCGCTGGGATCCGGTGGATTGTTCGGCAAAGGGTTTCTGATGGGAAGCCAAAGCCAGCTTGATTACCTGCCGGAAAAACAAACCGATTTTGTCTTCACCATGATTGGTGAAGAATTTGGTCTGGTCGGCAATCTGTTCATTCTTGCATTGTATCTGGCGTTATCTTTGTCGATCCTGCGCGTGTCCTTTCTGGTGCGCAGCCGGTTTTCACAACTGACCTGCATGGGATTAAGCATGATGCTGTTTTTCTATGTGTTTGTGAATGTCGCCATGGTCAGTGGTATGTTGCCAGTGGTTGGCGCCCCATTGCCATTGATCTCTTACGGTGGCACCTCAATGCTAACCGTATTCATCGGTTTGGGGATTGTCACAAGTATCTTGATCCATGATCGACAGGAAGATTAGAAATTTGTCTTCCGACACACTATATAAGCATCTACTGAATCAATAGAGATAAACCGTTTGGCGCGTCCTATCAGCGTCACAACTCATAACAAAAAGGCACGAAGCAATGTTTGCGTCATTTTTTAGATCGCGGGAATGGGCGTTGTGGGCATGGCCCGGTGCGCTGATCATTATCTTGGGCACCTGGTATCAGGTGCAGGTCGATGTTGCCATTAATGAATGGTTTGGCAGTTTTTATGACATGGTGCAAAAGGCGTTGGGCTCGCCGGGAGAGGTGACGCAGGCTGAATTTTTCGGCGAGCTGTTATCCTTTTTCAAGATTGCCGGTATTTATGTCATCGTTGCGGTTTTTCTGGGATTTTTCATCAAACATTGGGTGTTTCGCTGGCGCACAGCGATGAATGATTTTTACACCAGAAACTGGGATAAGCTGCATAAGATAGAAGGCGCATCGCAGCGTGTCCAGGAAGACACCAAACGGTTCGCTGCGATCATGGAGGGGCTCGGCACCGCATTGCTTGACTCGGTGATGACTTTGATCGCGTTTCTGCCGATTTTATGGGGCTTATCGAAAAACATCACCGAGCTGCCATTTTTTGGGCAGGTTGATCATGCGCTTGTCTATGTGGCGATTATTTTTGCTTTGTTCGGAACGGTTGTTCTGGCGGCGGTCGGCGTCAAGCTGCCAGGTCTTGAATTTAATAATCAGGTTGTCGAAGCCGCCTATCGCAAAGAGTTGGTATATGCCGAGGATAAGCCAGAACGGCTGACCCCGCCAACTGTGGGTGAGTTTTTTGGCAATGTGCGGAAAAATTATTTTCGGCTGTTTTTCCACTATATGTATTTCGATGTTGCGAAATTTTCCTATCTGCAAGCCGGGGTTCTGGTGCCCTATGTGGCGCTGGCACCAACGATCGTCGCGGCGGGCATTACACTTGGTGTGATGCAGCAAATTGTGCGGGCGTTTAGCCGGGTGGAATCATCGTTGCAGTTTCTGGTCAGGAGCTGGCCAACGATCGTTGAATTGATCTCAATCTACAAACGTTTGCAATCATTCGAACTGGCGATCCGCGATCAATCCATGCCAAACTGGGAGGCACCGCAAAAATAACTAGCGGCTGGTAACCAGCTTTGACGTTGAATAGGCGGCATAGGTTGGCACGATAACAACCTTGCCGCCGCGTTTTTTCACGATATCCCCGCCAATCACATCAGCTGGCTGGTAATCACCGCCTTTGACGATAAAGTCGGGTTGCAGCAGGCTGATCAGATTTTGTGGTGTATCTTCCTCAAAAATGCAGACCGCATCGACCAAATCAAAGGCAGCAAGCGCCGCGGCACGCTGCTCTGCCCGTTGCAGTGGGCGTGTATCGCCTTTTAAGCGCCGTACAGAGGCGTCGCTGTTCAATCCGACAACCAGCCTGTCTGCGGTTGCTGCCGCTTGCCGCAGCAAGTGGAGATGGCCGGGATGCAGCAAATCGAAACAGCCATTGGTAAAGGCAATCTTATCACCGGCATCGCGCCAGTCCTGACAGATTCCGGCCAGCGCACTTGCCTCAATCACTGGCTTTGACAGCGGCATATGCGCCAGAATTTCGCCAGCTGTGACAATCGCCGTGCCAGACTTGCCAACAGCGACCCCGGCCGCGTGATTGGCAAGCGCTACCGCCAATTCAAGCTGCGCGCCAGAGGCGATGGCGGCGCTGATCACCGCGACCACAGTGTCGCCGGCACCGGACACATCGAAAACATCGCGGGTTCGTGCCGGGTCATGAAATTGTGTGCCGTCACCCTGCGACGCCAATATACCGCGGGCACTCAGGGTGGTCATAATGGTGCCGATATTATGTGTCTCTGCCAGTCTGGCCGCGGTCGCCCCGATGGCATCAAGTTCGGTCAGGCTGGTGCCGGCAGCGTTTGCAAGTTCCTGAAGATTGGGTGTCAGCACATCGACATCACGATACACCGACAGATCGGCCAGTTTTGGGTCGGCGACAATCAGCTTTTTCGCAGCCCGGGCAGCGTCAATCAAAGACCTGATCAGCGTCAGCGGCAGACAGCCCTTGGCATAATCAGATAAAATCAGCATGTCGGCTGTATCGAGAACGGCATTGACCCGGTCGGATAATTCACCTTGCGCGCTGTCGCTGATCGGTATGCTCACTTCATCATCGACGCGTAAAATCTGCTGGCCTGATGCGCGGTAGCGGGTTTTGAGGCTGGTCGGACGTCCGGCAACAGTCACCGGGATAAATGTGATTCTGGGAAAATGCTGCAATTCGGCAGCCAGATCTGTCGCTGTCGCATCATCGCCGCAGGCACCAATCAGCGTAACCCGTGCGCCAAGCTGTGCAAGGTTGCACGCCACATTGGCCGCTCCACCCGGCATCTGCTGGGATGTGGACTGGCTGAGAACCGGCACCGGGGCTTCCGGGGAAATGCGGGTGACAGCGCCATCAACAAAACGATCCAGCATCAGATCACCAACCACAAGTATGTGGCAGTCCTGAATGTCATTGATCAGGCGGGCAGCTACCGAACTATCAAGATGCATCAGCTTGGCTCGTTGCGTTGGTTGCGATACCTAATGGCGGCGTTTTGGCGGACGTCAAGCGCGCTTCGGGTTGTTGCGATCGCATCATTCGGCACATCAGCGGTAATGGTGCTGCCAGCGCCGATAATCGCGCCAGCACCGATCTTCACCGGCGCCACCAGCGCGGTATTTGATCCGATTGAGGCGCCATCTTCAATAATCGTCTTGAATTTACCAAATCCATCATAGTTACAGGTGATTGTGCCGGCACCAACATTCACATCTGCGCCGATAACGCTATCGCCAATATAGGTCAGATGGTTGGCCTTGCTGCCGGCGCCTATTGTTGATTTTTTGGTTTCGACAAAATTGCCGATTTTGACGCCATCGCCAGCATCGGTTCCGGCACGCAGCCGCGCATACGGCCCGATTATACAGCAGGCGCCCAATTTGGTGCCTTCAATATGGCTGAAAGATTTAATGATGCTGCCTTCACCAATCTCCGTACCCGGCCCGATCACGACATGCGGCTCAATAATAACATCCTGCCCAATGATTGTGTCGGCGCTCAAAAACACCGTTTCCGGGGCAATCAATGTGGCTCCCTGCTGCATCGCGCTATTGCGTAAACGGGTCTGTAAAACAGCCTCGAGATACGCCAGATCAGCGCGATCATTGACCCCGGCAATTTCGGCTTCATCAGCAATCTGACATGCTACTTTGCTGCCGGCTTGCGTGGCCAGTTCAACGATGTCTGTCAGGTAAATTTCGCCATTCTTGTTGTTGGCCTGTACCTGTTCTAACCATGAAAATAACAGCGGGCAGCGCACCGCCATAATACCGCCATTGACCAGGGTGATACGCTGCTCGTCGGCTGTCGCATCGCGATGCTCGACAATGCGGGTCACATCGCCCTTGCTGTCGGTTACGAGCCGGCCATAGCCAGTTGGGTCAGCCGTTTCAACGCCCAAAACCGCAAGGCTTGTATGATCATCAACAGATGCGGCGAGGCGGCTTAATGTGCTGGCTGTCACCAGCGGCGTATCGGCAAACATGATCACCGCGACACCATCAAAATCTTTTAACGCAGGCGCTGCGGCCAGCGCCGCATGCCCGGTGCCCCGCGGTTCATCCTGAATGCAGAATTCAACGCCATCAAGCCAGTTTTGGATTTGTTCAGAGGCACGCGGCAAGATGGTCACAATGCGCGCGGCATTGGCGGCGGTGGCCGCATCGAGTGACCATGCCAGCATCGGCCGTCCACCAATCCGGTGCAGCGGCTTTGGTAATGCTGACTTCAGGCGGGTGCCTTGCCCGGCAGCAAGAATGATTGCAGCAATGTCCATGTTCTTTTTATACGCATTTTCATCGGATAATGCCAAACATTTGCGCATCACCGGACGGCAGATGCAAGATGAACCGTTACAGCCGATGAGCAAGCTGACAAGCGGCTTTCATTTCGTCGCAAAAACATTTATCACGGTGATAGAAACAAGGGCGGTCAGCTTGTGATAGCGACCGTCCGGCAAGGAGAAGAGTATGTGCGGAATTGTTGGGGCTGTTGGGCATGATCGGTGCGGGCCTGTATTGCTTGATGCGTTAAAGCGCTTGGAATATCGCGGCTATGATAGTTCCGGCATCGTCACCCTGCATGACGAGCAGTTCGATTTGCGGCGGGCGGTTGGCAAACTGGTCAATCTGGAGACGGCGCTGGCGGATCAGGCGTTGCCCGGCTCGATTGGCATCGGCCATACAAGATGGGCAACACATGGCGGGGTGTCGGAAGATAACGCCCATCCGCATGTTGCCCGTGACCGTGTGTCGATTGTGCATAACGGGATTATTGAAAATCACCGGACGATTCGGGCGCGGTTAGAATCGGCGGGTCATAAATTTGCCAGTGATACGGATTCCGAGGTGCTGGCGCATCTGTTTGTCGAGGCCTTTGACGCGGGGCTGGATGCGGTTGCCGCCACCCAGAAAATCCTCGCTGAAATTGAGGGTGCCTATGCGTTTGCTGCGATGGCAACAGATTATCCAGAGCAGTTGATTGTGGCGCGTAATGCGTCACCACTTGCCGTCGGTATCGGTGAGGGGGCGTGCTATATCGGATCAGATGCCATTGCTCTGGCGCATTTGACCCGCAAGGTGATTTATCTGAAAGATCATGATTTTGCGCTGATCTCGGCCGATCATGTCGCGGTCTATCAGGCCGATGGCACCCCGGCTAATCGTGAGGCGGTGATTGTGGCTGCCAGCCCGGGCATGGTTGATAAGGGCGGCTACCGGCATTTTATGGAAAAGGAAATCCATGAACAGCCGGATGCCATTGCGCATTCACTTGCGGCGATGACCGATGCTGACGGGCAGCTGACAGCGACCATGTCAACCGAGGATTTGCGGGCGATTACCGGCATCGTCATGCTGGCCGCCGGCACCAGCCATTATGCAACGCAAATTGCACGCTACTGGATTGAAACATTGGCCAAAGTGCCTGTTGTCTGCGAAGTGGCATCCGAATATCGCTATCGTCATCCGGTGACCAGTGCCTATTCGACAGCGCTGGCGATTTCGCAATCGGGCGAAAGTCTGGATACCTTGATGGCGATGCGCCATGCGGCCAGCAGCGGGCTGCATACAATTGGTCTTGTCAATGTGCCGGGCAGCACCATTGCCCGCGAAACTGACTTTGTTTTGCCAACCCGCGCCGGGCCGGAAATTGGTGTGGCCAGCACCAAGGCTTTTACCGCGCAATTGACCGTTTTACTGAGCTTTGCCGTCGCCCTTGCAAAAGCCAAAGGCAGCATCGACGCGGAACGCGCCGCACAAATTCATCAGCAGATTCAAGGCCTGCCCGGGCTTGTTGGTCGTGCGCTGACCCTGTTTGACCCGATCCGCCCGATTGCGCATGCGCTCAGTCAGGCCCGTTCGGCGCTTTATCTGGGGCGTGGCACCTTATACCCGCTGGCACTTGAGGGGGCGTTAAAACTGAAAGAGCTCAGCTATATTCATGCTGAAGGCTTTGCCTCTGGCGAGATGAAACATGGGCCGATTGCGCTGATTGAGGAAGGGTTGCCGGTGGTGGCCTTGCTTGCTGCGGACGAGGTGATGGCCAAAGCCAGCAGTAATTTGCGCGAGGCGGCGGCGCGTGGCGGGCAGATTATTCTGATCACTGAAGAACGGGCGGTGCATGAGGTTGATTTTGCCGATGCCGTCATCACTGTGCCAAATGTCGATTCCCTGCTGGCGCCTATTTTGCTGGCAGTGCCGGCACAGATTCTGGCTTATCTGACCGCCGTGGAAAAAGGCACCGATGTCGACCAGCCCCGCAATCTAGCCAAATCTGTTACTGTCGAATAGTCTCCAACGGACGACATTTTCTACAGGGTTTCCTTTGTTTTACAGTGACTTTAAGGGCGTCTCACCTTTGGTATTCACACTATTCTGAATATCAAGAATTGCTCTATCAAATCATTAAACAAAAACATGAATCAAGCATGGGTTATCGGAAGATTGCACAATGGTTGAATGAAAATGGATACACCACACCCAGAGGGCATGAGTTCAAAAATACTCATGTCTTTTCTATTTTGAAAAAGAAGAAATTGCGTGATAAAAGGTTGAATATTAGACATAAATTTGAAATTAAAAATACAAGTCTAATTGTTCTTGAAATACCCATAATGTTGGAAGGTGAAAATGAACACATATGAAACCATGCCAAGTGATCTTCCCAGACCAATTGACGACGGCGCTTGCGACCATTTGATAGGCATGAAACTGCCTGATATTGGTCTAATTGCAACAGATGGTTCAATTGTGAACTTGTCAGGGCAAACTAGGAAAACAGTTGTTTATTGTTATCCAATGACAGGAAAACCAGGCGTTCCATTGCCAGAAGGTTGGGATGAAATTCCAGGAGCAAGAGGTTGCACGCCTCAGAGTTGCTCCTGTAGAGATCATTATTCTG
>ERZ802827.212-NODE-212-length-31594-cov-24.5275_pt1 | contig 31594 bp, 26 predicted proteins | sample MGYA00345652_ERZ802827 | MGnify/ENA primary metagenome ERZ802827 (study PRJEB30503, sample SAMEA104212372) | marine metagenome | biome: Westerlies Biome; feature: [SRF] surface water layer (ENVO:00010504) within the epipelagic zone...; material: water... | reverse complement strand
ACACCACAGCCTCCTGATCTTTCATGGCGCGGACCTGGGCGATCGGACGCCCCATGCGCTTGAGAACGGCGATTTCCTCTTCCGTCTGACAACGGGCGATGACAGATCCCTTGTCATCCAGGCAGGTGTAGAAGGTCATCACGAGGTGGTGGATCACTGTTCCGTTATGGCGGCGCTGAGACGTGTTCACAACCACCGATGTGGTGGCCGACACGATTGCCACCCGATTCGTCTTTAGGCGATCCCCAGTTCCTTCCAGACCCGTTCCAGCAGCTGATCAAGATTGCGTCCCATCGCCGCTGAGATGCACAGGGGAGCGCGTCCACTGGCCTGTTCGAGCTCTTGGCTGAGTTCAGGGAGCTGCTCGTCCAGAAGCAATTCCTGCTTGTTCAGCACCAGCAGGCGAGGTCGGTCCACCAGGCCATGGCCGTAGGCCTCCAGCTCCTTCTCCACCACCCGTAGATCGCCGACGGGATCATCGGCCCCGGCATCGACAACGTGAATCAGCAGACGGGTGCGCTCGATATGACGCAGAAAATCGTGTCCCAATCCGGCGCCCTGGGCAGCACCAGCGATCAATCCAGGAATGTCGGCAAAGACCGTGCCGTCGCCACTGGGGCGTCGCACCACGCCGAGATTGGGCACCAGGGTGGTGAAGGGGTAGTCGGCGATTTTGGGGCGAGCGGCTGACAGGACAGCGATCAGAGTGCTCTTGCCCGCGTTGGGCAAGCCGATGATGCCCACCTCCGCCAGAAGCTTCAGTTCCAGCTGGAGGGGCCATTCCTCCCCATCGCGACCTTCGGTGAATTTCTCCGGCGCGCGGTTGCGATTGCTGAGGTAGTGGGCATTACCAAGACCGCCGCGGCCCCCGAAGGCCACGGTCAAACGCTCGCCGGGATCGGTCAGGTCCCCCAGCAGGATGCCGGTGGTGAGATGTCGCACCTCGGTCCCGCAGGGCACCTTGATCACCAGATCCCGTCCCGAGGCTCCCGTGCACTTGTTCGGGCCACCTCGTCGGCCGTCATCCGCGGCGAACAATCTTTTGTACTTGAAGTCGAGCAGGGTTTGAAGGTTGCTGTCCGCCTCCAGCACCACGGGCCCCCCGTGGCCTCCATCACCTCCGGAGGGTCCACCAGCCGGCACATATTTTTCCCGCCGAAACGCGGCGATGCCATCGCCACCGTGGCCACCGCGCACCGTGATCCGTGCCTGATCGATGAACTGCACGGCGCCACGCGATGGATCCAGCTCTCAACCCTAAGATTCAGCCGCTGCTGAACAGCCGTTGGCCGGCGTCCGTTTCGAAGCCCTCAGCAAGACCTATCCCGGACGCCGTGGCTCGGAGCCAGTTCCGGTGATCCGCGAGCTGGACCTCAGCATCGAGGACGGTGAATTCCTGGTGCTGGTTGGACCGTCGGGGTGCGGCAAGAGCACCTTGCTGCGACTGCTGGCCGGCTTGGAGATCCCCACTGCGGGTGAAATTGTCATCGGCGAGCGCCCCGTGAGCCAGGTGCGGCCCGGGCGTCGCGACGTGGCCATGGTGTTCCAGAGCTATGCGCTCTATCCGCACCTGAGCGTGCGCGACAACCTCAGCTTCGGACTGCGACGCAGCCGCCATCGCAGCCTGCCTCAGCAACTGCAGGATCAACTCAGCCAGCTCAGCCGCGGACTTCCCGCGTTCCTGAGGGTGCGCTCCCCGCGGGAAGAGCTGATTGAACAGCGCGTCCACACCGTGGCCCAGGCCCTGGAGCTGGAACCACTCCTCGAGCGCCTGCCGAAGGAGCTCTCCGGCGGGCAGAAACAACGGGTTGCCCTGGGGCGAGCCATGGCGAGGAAACCAGCGGTGTTTCTGATGGATGAACCGCTCAGCAACCTGGACGCCAAGCTGCGCAACAGCACCCGCACCCGCATCGTTGACCTGCAGCGGGAGCTGGGCACCACAACGGTCTATGTGACCCATGACCAGGTGGAAGCCATGACGATGGGTCACCGCATCGCCGTGCTCAATCAGGGGCGCCTGCAGCAGCTCGGAACCCCGATGGAGCTCTACCGGTGGCCGTCCAATCTGTTCGTGGCGCAGTTCATCGGCAGCCCACCGATGTCGATGCTTCCCGTGGTGATCGGCCCAGGCGCCACCCTGCTTCTCGGCCCCAAGCGGCTGTCGGTGGAGGGGCCTCTGGCAGCGGCCCTACCGGCATTGGAAGGCCAGACGCTGACAGCGGGCCTGCGGCCGGAGGGCTGGCGTGTGGCACCGGCCACGAACCGCAACCTGCCGGCCTCGGTGCTTCATTGCGAAGTGCTGGGAAACGAGCAATTGATCAGCTGCCGCCTGCACGACGGAGACCACCTGGTGCAGGTGCGCACGAACCCCGACTTGATAGTTAAGACCGACGATGTGCTGCATCTGGATCCTGAACCCAGTGGCTGGCGGTTGTTCGATGCCAGTGGAGAAGCGATTGCTCGACAGGATCCCGTCGCTGACTCTCCAACGTTGCCCGAGCTGGGCTGATCAGCGCTCCATCAGGTTGTAGGCCCCGTTGGTGTCGTCCTCCTCCTCACAGACCTCCTGACCGGAGACGGTCTGATTGGTCTGGCACTCAGCCTGGCTGGCCGATGGGACAACAAGGGCACCGATCAGCACGATCAGGACCACAGAGATCGCATTGATCACCACAACTGCGCGACTGACGTCGCCATCAACGTACCCACACCACACTGCAACCGCCTCCGCCATCCCCCTGCTCGGCGTCGGTGACACGCTCGACGTAGGGCACCGTCTCCAGCCAGGCCCGCAGCCCCCGCTTGAGCTTGCCGGTTCCGATCCCATGGATCACCCACACCGGTCCATTGGCCCCACGCAGTTGTTCCTCCACAGCGGCCTCCGCCTCATGCACACGCATGCCGCGCACATCCAGCGTGTTGCGGCTGGTGCGCACCTGGGCACCGGAGCCCGGGTTGATCCGAGCATTCACCTTCACCACCGGCTTGGCGGGCGGCTCCGGCTTGCGGCCATCGAGGCTTTCCACGCCAGACAGCTCCACCGTGCTGCGCATCACGCCGCAGCGCACAGTCAGCTGCATGCCATCGTCCGAAATCGCCAGCACCTCTGCCGCCTTGCCAAGGGCCAGGACCCGGATTCGCTCGCCGGGTTCGGGTCTCCATCCAGGCAGGGGCTGACGCCGTTCCGGTTCGGGGCGGTGACGGTCCTCCAGCCGACGCAGGCGCTGTCCGGCCCGCCGTGCTGTTTCCCCATCGGCGCGATCATCTCGAAGGCGCCGGATCAGGGATCGCACCTCCTTCTGACCGTCGCGGATCGAGCGTTCCAGCCGTTGGCGCCCCTGCTCCTGGCGTTCGGCCGATTGCTGTTTCTGCTTCTGCCATCGCTGCAGCAGTTCGTCGTGGAGCAGCTCGGTGCGGGCCAGCAGAGCGGCAGCATCCTCCGCCGCCGCCTGCTGCCGCTGCCGCTGTTCCTCCAGACCACGGATCACACTGTTGACCTCTCCATCAGCAGCGGGCGCCAGCAACTGACGCGCCTCCTCCAGCACCTGGTCATCCAGGCCGAGACGGCTGGCAATCGCCAGGGCGTTACTGCGGCCAGGGATGCCCCAGAGCAACTCATAGGTGGGGGAAAGGGTCTCGGCGTTGAAGGCCACCGAGGCGTTCTCAAAGCGGGCATCGTTGTATTTGAGGGCCTTGAGTTCGCCGAAATGGGTGGTGGCGATGGTGAGCCGAGCGCGGTCAGCGAGGGCCTTGAGCAGAGACGTCGCCAGGGCCGTGCCTTCACTGGGGTCGGTACCGGCCCCCACCTCATCGAGCAGCACCAAGGCGGGCGAAGGGCCGGACTGCAACGCCTCCAGAATCCGGCCGATCCGCTTGATGTGACCGCTGAAGGTGGACAGGCTCTGTTGCAACGACTGTTCATCGCCGATGTCCGCCAGAACCTGGGCACACCAGGGCAAGGTCGGCATCCCTGCACAGGGCAGCAGTAATCCCGCCCGGGCCATCAATGACGCCAGACCGATGCTTTTGAGCGTGACCGTCTTGCCGCCGGTATTCGGACCGGTGATCGCCACCACCCGCAGGTCAGCGGCCACCTCCATCGAGATCGGCACCACCGCCGGCCCGCCAGCACGCTTGTGCTGCCAGACCAACAGCGGATGGCGCAGGGTCTCGAAACGGAACGGTGCCGCGGCAGAGGCCTCCATGCGGGGAGCGGTGCCGCCGAGAAAGCGGCCATAGCGGCCTCTGGCCAGGGCCAGATCCAGCTGCAGCAGGATCGACACCAACTGCATGAGCACAGGGTGATCGTCCGCGACGGCCGCGCTGAGCTCGATCAGCACCTTGCGTTCCTCGTCCCGGATCCGACCCTCCAGATCGGTCAGTCGATTCCCGATGGTGAGCACGGAGCGGGGTTCGACGAACACCGTGCTGCCTGAGGCCGAACTGTCGTGAACCTGACCCGGCACCTGCGCTACTGCGCCAGCTTTCACCGCCAGCACCGGGCGGCCATGGCGTTGGGCGATCACGCTGTCCTGAAGAAAGGGCGCTAAGCGCCGCAACAGATCCTGCAGCTTGTCGCGGCGTTCCTGACGCAGGCCTTGCCATTGCTGACGCAACCCCGCCAAAGGGGCACTGGCCCGATCGGCGATGCGACCGCCCTCCTCGATGGAGAACTTGAGCCGTTGCTCCAGCTCCGGCAACGTCACCATCGTGTCGATCAGCGCCGAACAGGCAGGCCTGAGCTCAGGCTCATCGATCTGACGGCGCAGGCGACGGGCAGCGGCCAGGGTCTCAGCCACCGCCAGCAGCTCCTCGCCGGAGGCCACGCCCCCCTTGCTGCAGCGCAGCAGCACCGGTGTGAGGTCTTGCACCCCGCGGAAACTGAGGCCTCCTTCGGTCAGGTCATCGAGCACCGCCATCTCGACGGTCTCCGCCAGCCGCTGCCGGCTCACCTCCAGAGTCTCGGGCAACTCAAGGTTTCGAGCCGCATCGCGCCCCATGCCGGTGGAGGCGAAGCTCGCCAGGTGGTCGCAGACCCTGGGCCACTCGAGCAGCTCCAGAGTTTCCTGGACGGCCCGATCGATCCCCTTCGTCGGGTCAGCGGCAGTTGGAAGGAATGCCACCGGGGGGTTCATAGAGCATTTCCAGCCAGTTGCCTTCAGGATCCTTCAGATAAAAGGAAGCGGTTCCGTCACGGTGATCGTGGACGGCACCGACGTGCACGCCTTCTGCCTTCAGACGATCGTGCACACGATCCACCTCCTGGCGATCGCGAAAATGAAAGGCGAAGTGGGGACCGGCGGCCTTGTAGCCAGGCCCGAGCAGGGCCAGCCCGTCCCTGCCTTCACCCGCTTCCAGATAGCACCAATCGTCGGCCTTCCAGACAAGACGCATGCCGAGCCCCTCATAAAACGCCACGGCCCGGGACACATCCTGAACGCGGATAGCCACATGACCTAGACGATCAACCGTTGTCATCTGCAGCCGACGGCGGTGTGCATTCTGAAGTGTTGGGCTGCCAGACCGCTCAGCCCTGACGCAGCCATTCCGCGGCATCACAGGCGTGATACGTGAGGATCAGATCCGCACCGGCCCGCTTGAAGCTGAGCAGGGTTTCGAGAACCACAGCACGCTCGTCGATCCAACCGCGTTCGGCGGCGGCCTTCACCATCGAATACTCACCACTGACGTTGTAAGCAGCAATGGGCAGCTCCGACTCATCGCGCAGTCGGTGAATGATGTCCAGGTAGGCCAAACCCGGCTTCACCATCATGATGTCGGCGCCTTCCTGCTCATCCAGCTGCGCTTCAGTGATGGCTTCCCGGGCATTGGCAGGGTCCATCTGATACGTGTCCTTGTTGGTTGGAATCGGCTTGCTGCCGGCAGCACGGGGGGCTGAATCCAGGGCCTCACGGAATGGCCCGTAATAGGCCGAGGAGTACTTCGCGGTGTAACTGATGATTCCGACGTGCTCGAAGCCTTCGTCGTCCAAGGCCTCACGAATGGCCCCGACACGCCCATCCATCATGTCGCTGGGACCGATCAGATCGGCACCGGCTTCGGCCTGAACCACAGCCTGTTTGCAGAGCAATTCGATCGTCTCGTCGTTGAGGACGACCCCCTCTGCGCTGACGATGCCATCGTGACCATCGCAGGAATAGGGATCGAGTGCCACGTCGGTCATGACCGCCATCCCCGGCACCTCCTGCTTGATCTGACGGATGGCTCTGGGAATCAGGCCATTGGCGTTGAAGCACTCAGCGCCGTCTTCAGTTTTCAGCCCCTCGGCAACCTTGGGGAACAGAACGATGCAACGGACCCCCAGGTCCCAGGCGCGCTGAACTTCTCCGGTCAGGGCCGCCAGACTCCACCGACTCGCCCCTGGCATGGCGCCGATGGGTTCGACGTCGGCGCCCTCATGCACAAACAGTGGATAGATGAAATCCGCTGCAGACAGCTGATGTTCCCGCACCATGGCGCGCAGGGCCGGTGTGCGGCGTAAACGACGGGGGCGGTAGGTGAGCTCCATCGGGATCTGTATCCAGGCGGCGATCGTACGGCTGAAGCCTCAGAGGGCGGCGGAGCGCAACCAGTCGTGACGTGGATTCTCGGAGCGTTGATCGCGCAACTTGTTGAGCAAGGCCTGTTCGTCTGCAGTCCAGGACGACGGCATCTTCAGAGCCAGGGTCAACAGCAGATCGCCGCGACGTCCTTTCAGAGGCCAACCCTTTCCTTTCAAGCGCAAACTTCGACCGGGAGCCGTACCAGCTGGAATCGACACCTGCGCTTCGCCATCAGGGGTCATCACCGTCACGGTGGCTCCAAGAGCCAACTCATCGAGGCTGACCGGGAGATCCGCCTGGAGCTGCTCTCCATCCAGCCTCCAGACCGAATGCTCCTTCACATTGAGGTTGAGGTAGAGATCCCCCCGGCGCCCGGTACCCGGCTGCAGATTGCCCTTCCCCTTGAGGCGCAGGCGCGAACCGTTCTTCACCCCGGCAGGGATGCGCACCTGAACCCGTTCGTTGTTCACCGACAGAGCACGCTCAGTGCCGCGAAAGGCTTCTGCGAATGAAATGCTCACGGTTGCTTCTGCATCCAGATTCACTGGAGTGCGAGCTCCTGCATTCCCCCTAGGGAACCCTCCACCAGGAAAACCACCGCCTGGAAAACCACCACCAGGGAAGCCGCTGCCCTGAAAGCCACCAGCTCCGGCTGGACCGCCGAACCGACCGAGAAGATCGTTGATGAAATCGTCGAAGTTGCCGTACCGACCGAAATCCACATCCATGCCCGGCCCCGCTCCACCCGGAGCACCGGCCTGATTCCAGTACTGGCCAAATTGTTCATAACGACGACGCTTGTCGGGGTCCGACAACACCTCGTAAGCCTCGCTGATTTCCTTGAAGCGGGCTTCGGCACTGGCATCCCCCGGGTTCACATCCGGGTGGTACTGACGGGCAAGTTTGCGGAAAGCGCGTTTGATCGCATCGGCATCGGCGCTGCGATCAACCCCCAGAACCTGGAAATAATCCTTGTAACCGCTGCCTGCCATGGTTCCTTACCCCTTAATGCAGTGTCTCAAGCTCTGGAAGATGCGTGTGGGTTCCCCATGGAGGGAAGCCCGAACGCGATGCCACCACTAGCGTTTTCAAAGAATGCTCGAAGAGTGATGCGGTGGAGCCAAGCAGGATCAATCGCAATGATCGCTCTGGGTCTTGGTGCTGTGAGCCCACCAGTCCTCGCCCAGGCATGGACCGGCAACATCAAGCAGCCACAACAGGCATCAACCGCCAAGGCGCTCAACCTTTCTGAGCACTTGAGCAGGATTGGTGCACGATTTTTCGGGGCATGGACCTGTCCAGCCTGCGTGCGCCAGATGGAGCTGTTCGGAAAGCAAGCAGCTGTTCTGGTTCCCTATGTGGAGTGCCGGATGCCTGAGCAACGCCCAAACGAAGCAGCTGCCTGCCGCGAGGCGGAGGTGCGGGCCTATCCCACCTGGCTGTTGCCAGACGGACAAAGAAAGGAGGGAGTTCAGTCGATCGACGAACTCAGCCGTTGGAGCGGTCTTGACTGAGCGATGTCATTGATTCATGGCTTGCACACCCGCAATCTGCGGGGTGACCTGCTGGGGGGGCTGACCGCAGCCGTCGTGGCTTTGCCTCTGGCTCTGGCGTTCGGTAATGCAGCCCTTGGTCCCGGTGGAGCGATTTACGGCCTTTACGGCGCCATCGTCACGGGATTTGTTGCAGCACTGCTCGGAGGGACCCCGTCCCAGGTGAGCGGGCCGACGGGGCCCATGAGCGTCACGGTGGCAGGAGTGGTCTCCAGCCTGGCTGCTGTCGGTGTGTCCACAGACCTCTCGGCTGGCGAGATGTTGCCGTTGGTGATGGCTGCCGTTGCCATCGGTGGCGTCTTCGAAGCACTGCTCGGCGTGCTTCGCCTGGGACGTTTCATCACCCTGGTGCCCTATTCGGTGGTCTCTGGGTTCATGTCAGGAATTGGCTTCATCATCTTGATCCTGCAACTGGGACCTTTCGTTGGTGTGACCACAACGGGGGGAGTCGTCGGATCTCTGAGCACACTGGCCGAATTGCCGTTGCCGAATCCGGCAGCGATCAGCATCGGCGTGATGACCCTTGCAGTGGTCTTCCTCACACCAGCACGGATTCGCCAATGGGTGCCATCACCACTGTTGGCCCTGCTCATCGTGACGCCGTTGTCGATGTTGATGTTCAACGACGACCGATTGCAGTCGTTGGGGGTTGAACCGCTCAACCGCATCGGCGCCATTCCAGAGGGGGGGCTCCGTTTTGTCCTTCCAGACTTCAGTCAACATCTGCCGGAACTGCTCAAAGCAGGGATGGTCCTGGCTTTGCTTGGAGCGATCGACTCATTGTTGACGTCGCTTGTGGCCGACAACATCACCCAGACGAGCCATGACTCCAACCGAGAGCTGATCGGTCAGGGCATCGCGAACACCGCCTCAGGACTGCTTTCAGGACTGCCTGGTGCTGGAGCAACGATGCGGACGGTGATCAACATCAAGTCGGGAGGAACGACGCCGCTGTCCGGCATGACCCACTCCGTGGTGCTGCTGCTTGTTCTTCTCGGGGCAGGATCCATGGCTGCGGAAATCCCGACAGCCTTACTGGCTGGAATCCTGATCAAGGTGGGGCTCGACATCATTGACTGGGGCTTCCTGCTCAGGGCCCATCGGCTTTCGGTCAAAACCGCTGCGTTGATGTACGCGGTGATGTTGATGACCGTGTTCTGGGATCTGATCTGGGGGGTGTTGGTTGGCATGTTCGTCGCCAATCTGCTGACGGTGGATGCCATCACCCAGACCCAGCTGCAGGGGATGGATGAGGACAATCCAATCGATGGAGGTGTAGCCCTTGGGAGCGACCTCAGCATGGAAGAACAACGACTGATCCAGTCGTGTGGCAATCAATTGATGCTGTTCCGCCTGAAGGGGCCCATGAGTTTCGGTGCCGCCAAAGGGATCAGCTCACGCATAGGGCTAGTCAGCAACTGCAGAGTTCTAATCCTCGACATCAGCGACGTCCCCCGAATGGGGGTGACCGCAGCACTCGCACTTGAACGCATGGTGGAGGAAGCTCAGGCCCTTGGCAGGTTGACCTTTGTCGCTGGCGCAAATCAGCGGTTACAGGAACGGCTGAAAAAATTTGGAATTACTGCACTGATGACAACAAGGCAGGAAGCACTTGAGCGATCCTCAGAATACATCTCAAGGTGAAAGCCAGGACGGAAACGCCTTTTGTCAAGCAACATCAGCAACAGCACACATCAAGTCCACCCAGCGCCGGAGCTGGCCAAATGTTGCTATCTAGAGAGGGCTTAGTTCGGACGATCCGATCGAGCTTGGAAGGGATAGGCAGTCATCTCCGGAACAAACCCTGCATCGACTTATCAAATGACGATCAGCTCACCTCCTGTCCTCTCATCACTACGGGGAAATCCACTCGAGCCTCAGGGGACTGACTTTCGTCGATACATAGGCTCCCCTCATCCCTTTGGAAGCACAGTTGAGGCCGATGGGGTTAATTTTTCTCTTTACAGCAGCAGCGCAACAAGCGTTCAACTACTTATTTTCTCCAAATCAGACGATCTGGAGCCAGCAAAAGTCATCGATCTGGATGGCAGAGACAATAGAAGCTTTAACGTATGGCATACCTTCATTGAAGGTGTTAAGCCTGGCATGGGCTATGCCTATCGTGTTGACGGCCCTCGGGAACCTTGGAACGGACATCGCTTCGATCCAGAGAAGGTGTTGGTCGATCCATACTCCAAAGGCAATTGCTTAGCGCTATGGGATCGGGGAGCTGCCTGCATGTCAGGCGACAACCTGCACAAATCCATGCGCAGTGTCGTCATCGACACCAACAATTACGACTGGGAGGGTGACGCACCGCTGAAAAAACCAATGGCTGAGACCATTGTTTACGAAATGCACGTCGGCGGCTTTACAAAAAGTCCAACAAGCGGTGTCAAGCACCCAGGCACGTATCTTGGACTAATCGAAAAAATACCCTATCTCAAGGAGTTAGGGATAACGGCAGTCGAGCTACTACCCGTTTGCAGTTTCGACCATACCGATGTCACCAAAGTCCATGAAGGGCGCAAGCTGGTGAACTATTGGGGATACAGCACAATGGGTTACTTCGCCCCTCACCAAGGATATTGCGTCAGCTCAGATACAAGCCAACATCTCAACGAGTTCCGCGACATGGTAAAAGCCCTGCATCAAGCAGGCATCGAAGTCATCCTTGACGTTGTCTACAACCACACTGATGAAGGCAATCATCAAGGGCCAACATTCAGCTTCAAAGGAATCGACAACTCAACATATTATTACCTCACTGGTGCAGACGGATCTCGGGAGTTTTATTACGACTACACAGGTTGCGGCAACACCTTTAACTGTAACCACCCTGTTGGAGAAAAGCTGATCATCGACTCGCTTCGATTCTGGGTCGAAGAAATGCATGTTGATGGATTCCGTTTTGACGAGGGGTCGGTGTTGAGCCGGGGAGAGGATGGAGCTCCACTCGAGCATCCCCCAGTCGTCTGGTCGATTGAACTCGACGACTTACTTGGTCAGTCCAAGGTCATCGCAGAGGCTTGGGACGCCGCTGGCCTTTACCAAATCGGCTCATTCCCTGGCGCACGCTGGGCCGAATGGAATGGGAAATATCGAGACTGCATCAGGAATTTCATCAAGGGAGAGCCTGGAATCATTGGGGAGGTTGCTGGAAGAATCACTGGCAGCGCTGATTTGTATCAAGGTCGCCATCACGAACCAACAAACAGCGTCAACTTCGTGACGGCTCACGACGGCTTCACCCTGTATGACCTGACTGCTTACAACGAAAAGCACAACTGGGCCAACGGTGAAGGCAACAATGACGGAATCGATGACAACTGCAGCTGGAATTGTGGAGCTGAAGGGGAAACAAGTGATCAGTGGATCAATGATTTACGAAAGCGCCAGGTCAAGAATTTTGCGACAATCCATATGTTGTCGATCGGTGTACCGATGATTGTCGCAGGCGATGAATTCATGCGCAGTCAAGGTGGAAACAACAACACCTACTGCCACGACAATGAAATCAACTGGTTTGACTGGAATAAGATTCAACAATCAGAGAGCCAGGAAATGATTCGATTCTGGTCAATGATCATGGACAAGAGGAAGAGTTACATTGACCATTTCAGGGGAAGATATTTCGAAGGGGGTAGCAACCGTTTTGGTCTTTACGACGTGTCCTGGCATGGCACAAAATTAAACAGTCCGGGATGGGACGATCCAAATGCATTGTGTCTGGGAATGACTCTTGGCGACACCGCCGAAGACACTGATCAAACAAACAATATCCACGTCATGTTCAATATGTATTGGGACGGTGTTGAATTCGAGATACCTCAGGCTCCTGGCCTGAGGTGGTATCGAGCCATCGATACCGCTCTTCCAACACCAAATGACATCCAAACTACAGATCAACAAGTAGCCGTTGATGGCAGCACTTATCTCGTAACTGGAAGAAGCATTGTTGTTCTCGCTTCGCGAGAAACAAACTGAATTCTCTATCAATTCCGCTTCAACAACAATTCCACCATTTCAACATTCCTAGCCATGACATCCAAAAATCAACTGAATTTCCCCTTCTCAGATCTCGTCGCTGGTTACATTCGCAGCGTCTCCTATCCGGAGATCTTTGACTGCAAGGGCATGGTCGAAGTGGAAACATCCGACGGTCGGATATACACAGTGAAAATCACAGATGCTTGTTATGCAGAGCTTGTTCGTAACCTTGGCGAGCCTTTCCAGGTTGCTCCTGATATGACAAAGATTCTCGTTGAGGATCGTTTTGTACATGTCTATGGACTCTTCTATCCAGAAGCAGACAGCCTCAAGTTTGAGGCAAAGCACATGCTGCTCTTCGGACGTGGAAAAGATGATCTACGATTTGAAGATCAAAACTGGTGGATTCATCAAATCCAACAACTGCTGAACTTCTACTTGGAAGCACAGTTCAAAGTGGTTGAAGGTGAAGCCATTGACTTCAAAAAATTCCGCACCGACCTGAGTGCAGAAGGCAAGAAACAAGATGGTGTTCAGAATTTAGATACGATCTCTCGACTTATATATGGCTTTGCAACGGCCTATATGATCACGGGCGATGAGCGTGCTCTGGAAGCTGCCACCAATGGTACTGAGTACATGCAGCGCCACTTCCGCCATCAGAACAAGAGCGAGGGAATCTGTTACTGGTACAGCCAGATTGATATTCAGGACGACGGAAGTGTTCGCAAATACATGGGCTCAACAGCTGGTGGAGATGAAGGTGGTAACGCTATTCCTTGCTACGAGCAAATTTATGCACTGGCAGGCCCCACTCAGACCTGGCGTCTGACCGGTGGTGACAACATTCGCCACGACATTGACGACACCATTGCTTTCCTGAATCGCTACTACAAGGATCATGGCCCTTATGGCGGTTATTACTCTCACGTCGATCCAGTCACGTTTGATGCCAAAGCAGAGTCTCTCGGCGTTAACAAAGCAAAGAAGAACTGGAACTCAGTGGGTGACCACGCACCGGCTTATCTGATCAACCTCTATCTCGCTACCGGCGAAGAGAGCTACGCCAAGTTTCTGGAGGATACCTTCGATACCATTTGTGAGCACTTTCCGGATTACGGCTACAGCCCCTTCATGAACGAAAAGTTCTTTGAAGACTGGACCCATGATCTGAAGTGGGGCATTCACCAAGCGCGCTGCGTGGTTGGCCACAACCTGAAGGTGGCGTGGAACCTCACCCGCATGCATAGCCTCAATCCCAAGGAGAGCTACAAAACCTTTGCGCATCAGATTGCTGATGCCATTCCACCGGCCGGTTGCGATAACCAACGGGGCGGTTGGTACGACATGATGGAGCGCACACTAAAGGACGGAGAGGAGCACTACCGCCGTGTGTGGCACGACCGAAAAGCCTGGTGGCAGCAAGAGCAAGGCATCCTGGCCTACTACATCATGGCCGGCGTCTACAACGACAAACCCGAATATCTGCGCTTCGCTCGCGAAGGTTCGGCCTTTTATAACGGCTGGTTCCTTGATTACGAATCCGGCGGCATCTACTTCAACGTTCTGGCCAATGGCCAACCTTATTCGTTGGGTTCTGAGCGTGGGAAAGGAAGCCATTCCATGGCCGGCTATCACTCCTTTGAACTTTGCTTCCTAGCAGCCATCTACTCGAACCTGCTTGTCACCAAGCAGCCCATGGACTTCTACTTCCGTCCTGATCCCCAAGGCTGGCCAGACAACAAGCTGAGGGTTGCACCTGATCTGCTGCCAGCCGGCAGTGTTGAACTGTCCGAAGTTTGGATTGACGACAAGTCGTACTACGATTTCGACAAGACTGCCATGATCGTGAATCTTCCTGATTCAGATAAACCACTGCGTGTGCGTGTTCGGATTGAACCTGCAGGCCTTGGGTTCAGTGCAGACCTGATTAGCTACGAAAACGGCATCGGCCGCTTCGCACTCGACGGCGATCTCACCAAATGCAAACTCCCCTTGTTCAAAAAAGAACTGGAGAAGCTCAGTGGGTTAAGCGGTGTTGAGCTCGACATGACCAACCTCAAGACCATTGATGACACAGGCTGGAACTACTTGTTGTTCACCAAGCAACAACGAGGTGCTGACTTCAGCCTGGCTCTCAAAGGAATGAATGCGGTAATCACACAGTCCCTTAAGGATGCAGAACTGGACGAGGAGTTTACGACTCTCTAACAGTCCAACAAACACCGACTCACAACAGTAAAGTAAAGGGGGCATATCCATGCCCCCTTTTTTTGCGTCAAAGTCATGACAAAAAGCAATACATCCAACAACAAGAAAGGCGTAGATGCCGCTATGGCAGGCAACCATATCGAAGCAGAAAACTTCTTTCGGCGGGCAATAAAAGAAAATAGAACCGTAATAGAAGGAAGCATGAATCTAATCCGTCTACTTCACAAGCAGGGAAGACACGACGAGGCAATCAATACATTCAAAGAATTAAAAGCACAAACTGGGATCAGACAGATGCATCCACAGATTCTCTACATGGCAAGCAAAAGCGCCTTGGAGATCGGCGACCTAAAAATTGCAATAGAGAGCCTAAAGATACTGGCAAGGTTAAATCCGGAAAACACTGAGATCCAATGTATGCTATCGAGGGCATTGATCGAAAGCGGACAACTCTTAGAGTCCAAAAAAATCCTCGAAAGAGCAATACAACTCAGCCCAGAAGACCCCAGCATTGCCACACAATTAGCCATTACGGAAAGCGAGCTTGGGAACCATGAAAAGGCAGAGAGAATACACAAAGCACTAACAATAAAATACAACGATGTGTTTTTAAGTCACTTCAATTATGGGCTTTTTCTAGCCAACATAGGCGAGAAGGAAAGAGCATTAAGCTGCTTCAAAAGATGCATACAAATCGTTCCGAATGCACCAGAAGCACAGGAGCAAATTAACAAGCTGGCAAAAGATGATACGGATATAATGACAGATATCTACCGACATATCGAGAAAGAACAGTGGGTGGAAGCCGAAAAGAAGCTCGTAGAGAATCAAGGGTCTATAGAGGCAATCCAATTTTGGGCAACAGTCAATGAGCTTCCAAAAGAACAGCGGGAGAAACTAGGAGATGGGGAAGCCTTTGACGAAGAAAAACAGGTTCAAACAGTTGAAATCTATTCAGAAATCGAAAAACAAAGCGCTTTAAACGATCTCGTTGATAATGTGAAAAAAACTGATAGCTTGATTTGGAATCGAGCAGGCAAGCCAACGCGATATGGACTACAGAGCCATGAAATATTGAAAGGGAGTCAATCAATCGTTATTCAGGATTTATGTAAACGTCTTAAGCAAGCAGCAAGAGAATACATTGAAAACAAACCGCTTCTTCAAAAGATTAGAGATCAGAACAAGGGCGATCTAAAACTGAGCGGATGGAGTGTTGTGCTTAAGAAAGGGGGGTACCAAAAGCGCCATATTCATCCAGAATCCGTCGTAAGCGGAGTCATCTACATCAAACTACCAACAGAGACAGCTGATGAAGACAAAAAAGAAGGGAACTTGGTGTTCCCTTCAAACAATATGAGAATGGTGACCCCTCAAGAAGGTATGGCTGTTCTATTCCCTAGCTACCTGCCCCATGAAACAGTACCGATTAACAGCGACGATGAACGTATTTGCATTGCCTTCAACCTAACAAAGTAAACTATACGAAGGGTTTAACAGAATACCCACCAAATACAATATCAACATAAAAGCGATATTGACCGGTATGTGTAGCTGTAAATTCAAGTGGAGGTGGATTCCCATGAGAAGTCAACTGACCGAATCGTTTCAATGAACGCTTACTTGGATCAGCAGCATCGGGAATACTTCCAGAAAAATCAAATCCGTGACAGTCAAGTTCATAATCTGCATAAACCAAAGCCCAGGGAGAGCGATTGGCAACATATTTATAATTATAGGTTTTGCCAGCTACCAGATGTACCACTTTCTCAAAACAGCCTGGCAGAAGTGGGTTCATCAAGTTAAGCGAAGAAGTAGGATTCCAAGCCTCCATTTGTTCCGTATCTTCAAAGGAACCAACAAGGGACATTTCTGAAATGGAAGAAACAGGGGCAAGCAAGGCCGGGCCATCCACAACTTTAATCGACAAACGATCAGTGTCCGGATTAAAAATGAAATTGAGCTCGCAATCAGCATCAACTTCAAAACAAATATTTAACTCGTGGGGCTTACCGTGCCATGTCACACACTCTAAGGATTGGCAAGGCTGACTGTCTTGAAGATCAAGCCAGCATCCCAGTCCCATAGTGTCTAAAAATAACTCTGAACTGATGGCAATATTAACTACATGAAAGCCAGCTGGAACTGACGCAGATAGACTGTAGTTCACACCATCTGGCATCAACTTCATCTGGCGATCAGGATGGGTCGGATCGAACTGATTGTCAGCAAAAATACTACCTAGAAGTTGATACGACTCACGTTGATTAAGGACCTTTGGAGCAGGGAGAGACGGATTGGATGGCGATGGTTCAACAGAAAATTTCGGATCAATGGAATCGGGAGAGTAAAGATTGAAACGGTATACTCCATCACTAAAGACCTGGATAGTACAGCCTGAATGCTTAGAACTTCCATGACTGCTACCAAATCCAGTACCTTGAACTAGAGACTTAGAACCATCGTTGAAGCCTGAGAAACCAAAGTCTTCATCTCGGTTAGAGGAGATTAAGAACTGATAAACGCCGTCGGCACGAAAATCAATCCCACCATTCTTGCGTAAGGGGACATCGATAGACCAGACCTCCGAGGAGTCCTTGACAAATTCTCGACCTTTAACACGACAATCAAATTTTTCATACATATCCAGGTCATCCCAAGGAAAACCGTTCAATTCAAAGCTGTCAAAAGTATCAACATGATGTAAGGTCTCTTCACCAGCGCTGGGAGCAATCGCGAGTGTCATAGTTGAGGAATCAAACCGAAAAGTCAGTGATTGACTAACATCAACTTTAAAGTTGATATTACGTGTTGCACGCCCGTCGCAGGTTTCTATCAAGTCCCAGACACCATTTGTCTTGCTTGAGAGTGTGGTTTTAAGTTGTCTTTGAGGAGAATGATTGACAACCAAACGTACTGTATAAAGACCGCTTACCTCTGGTGGTTGAGGGCCCACAACAGGATGGGAGATTTGCCAGATCGTCTCCGAGAGACGAACCATATCTAGACCAGCATCGAATGGATTCCACTTCCAACGTCGACGGTGGATGGTTCCGAGCAGGCTAACGGACTCGATCTTGTCAGAATCAATATGACGAGTGCTGAAAGATGGCAACAAAAGCATTGTGAGTGGTATGCAAGCTCAAACTACTGATAGCCATAAGCAGGCGATAAAGCAATCGTAGAGGTATAACGTAATCGGTAGCGAACAACACGTATAGAAAGGCTTAGCAAAAGTGGTCAGAGATTCAACACAATATGACCCCGAAGTTGAAATGCACGCGTGGCAGGAATGATGCCAAATGGAAAGACTGTGACTATGGTTAGTTTGAGTGAACGCAACACTCAGACCTTATCCACTAAAGGCTATGTCAAAAAGAATTCTGGTAGTCCTGTCTGAGTGGGGCTACTGGGGGGAAGAGCTAATTGGCCCCCTTGATGTCCTGACCAAATCTGGATACCAACTTGACTTCATGACTCCATTTGGACGGAAGCCACCTGCGCTTCCTCCAAGCATGGAGGAAGGTTATCTCGATCCACCATTGAATAAGGTGGTAACCGACGCGCATTTTGCGAAGAGAACAACAGAAGTTGATAGTTCAGACCTGCTGGAAAAGCCCATTAATTTATCAGAGAAAATTTCTTTGATGCCATATTTTAATGGAGAAAATTTTGGGCTTGAACTAGCCGACTTCCATGAAAGGCGTGAAGAATTCTGGAAAGAGTTTGTCGATCCTTACGACGCGCTTCTACTGCCGGGTGGAAGCGGACCAATGGTCGACATGGTCAACAATGAGCGCCTCCACAATCTGATTCTCGGTTATGTTGATCGCGATAAACTCATTGCCGCAGAATGTTACTGCGTAACCTGCCTTGCATTTGCGCGGGACTGGACAGATCGTAAAAGTATCATCTGGGGCAAAAATGTCACAGGACATGCTCGAGAGTATGACTACAAAGAAGGAACCGGCTTCGCACAAATGTATGGCTATGACGGTGAGCCAATGAACACTAGTGCCAACTTTGGCCCTCCCTTCTACCCATTGGAGTACATCCTGCGGGACGCCACCGGACCACATGGCAAGTACCACGGCGGAGTAGGTAAAAAAATGTCCACGATCCTGGACTATCCATTTCTGACGGGACGATCCACGCAGGATTCCACGCTGGTCGGCGAGCTCGTTCGCAAGGTCCTGGAAGAGGGGCTGAAGCGCTACGGCTGGTAAGAGCACAGGCAACACTTGACACTCTCTAAGGAGCATCGTTTAACGATGCTCCAATTCATTCACTACTACGCGGACAATCATGCGAGGCCATGAAGCAATCCTGAGGCAGTTTCTTGCTAATGGAGTGGACCACATGTTCGGCAATCCAGGAACCGTTGAACAAGGTTTCTTAGATGCATTAGCCGATGTACCGGAAATGAAGTACATCCTCACACTGCAAGAATCGATTGCTGTTCTATGTGCAGATGGTTACGCAAGAGCACGCTTAAAGCCCGCACTCGTTCAAATCCATAGTTCTCCCGGGCTTGGCAACGCCATTGGGAACCTTTACCAAGCCAAGCGAGGGCAAGCACCTCTGGTTGTGATCGGCGGAGATGCCGGCATTAAGTACCAGGCAATGGATGCACAGATGGCAGCAGATTTAGTCGCAATGGCTGAGCCTGTCACCAAATGGTCGGCAATGGTTCAGCATCCCTCCAGCCTTTTGAGGATGGTACGCCGTGCAATTAAGGTGGCAGCAACACCACCTTGTGGACCAGTTTATCTGTGCCTTCCTGAAGATATTCTCGACGCAGAAATTACAGAAGAAATTACCCCCGCACACATTCCGAGTCTGGCGACATGCCCAGGGACGTTAGATCTGAATCGAATGGTCGAGGCCATTCAGGGAGCTCAAAATCCGATTATCTTGGTTGGTGATGGGGTGGCTTGGACTGGAGGAGTTGAAAAGATAGTTGATCTTGCTGAAACACTTGGCGCGAAAGTCTATTCAGCGGATGGTGGGGAAATCAATTTCCCAGACGACCATTTACTGAACTACGGCAGCACCGGTCACATGTTTGGTGACCATAGTCTGCCGATCATTCGGGGATGCGATCTTTGTCTCACATTGGGGTGCTATTTACTTCCGGAAGTATTCCCACACTTGGGAGACATCTTCAACCCTGAGGCCACGGTCATTCACGTTGATACAAATGTCGACAACATCGCTAAAAACCACAGGGTTGATATTTCATATGTAGCCGAGCCCCATACAGTTATCAGCGGTCTCCTGCCAGTCCTCAAATCATTGCCATCAAATTGGCACGAAGCTGCGGAGCAAAGACGCCAAAAGCTTGAAGCAGAGTCGCCAGTTACTCACAATAATATCGACGAGAACTATCAGGTCGTCCCTGCATTGCCACCAGACACCTACGATGGGGTCAAAACATCAATGAGGTCGGGATACTTTATTAAAACATTATCGGAAAAACTGCCTGAGAACAGCATTATCTTCGACGAAGCCCTAACGAACTCCCCACCCGTCACTCGATATTTACCAGGACGAAAGCCTGGAGATAAAATGCTGACGCGGGGAGGATCACTAGGAACGGGTTTTCCTGGAGCAATCGGTGCCAAAGTCGCCCATCCTGATCGCTGCGTCGTTGGTTTTTCAGGTGATGGCGGGAGTATGTACACCATTCAATGCTTGTGGACAGCTGCTCGTCATGATATTGCCGCAAAATTCATTGTCTGCCAAAACCGTTCCTATAAACTCCTTCAAGCCAACATTACAAAATTTTGGGAAGAGCGCGGTATTGAAGGGCGAGAATTTCCAATGCCTTTTGATCTATCAAAACCTGAAATATGTTTCAACTTAATTGCCAATAGTTTTGGAGTGCAAGGCGAACGCGTGGTTCGCCCTGATCAAGTTGATGGAGCTATCGAAAGAATGCTTGAGCATAATGGTCCTTATCTCATCAACCTCGTACTTGAAGGAGATGTACGTCCCGATTTAGTGGGTGTGCACTGCGGTCAATAATTGACAACTATAGTAGCGGAGTCACTCAAAGTAAAATAACTCCGCTACTTCATTCATAGAATATCACTTAAAACAAATGGGACGTTGCGAAGCATTTTTACATCACTTTGTGGTTTTCGCAACAAAATAGTTTTGCACGGCTACCGGTTCACCCTTCCATTCGGTATGACGCAACCAAGCTTCAAAATCCATGACTTTAGGATTAATTGATTTGATAAAATCATAATCTCGATCAATCCCATAGTCGCGGATAAATTCAAACATATTACCTACAAACTCTCCATCCGGACTGTCCTGAATATCATTGACTGTACCCTTATGCGTCTCACGGAATTCCTCCAAGGTCATTGGCTCATAAACTGCACTTAACCCAGTAACCCTTGAAAAAGTATCCGCAACTTCCATCATTGTTGGTGAATCTGAAGCGACATATAGTTTCTTGCCTCTAACACTATCAAATTCGGCAAAAGCATAAGCTGCAAATTGCCCAATATCATCGAGTGCAACCATGGTATAAGGCTTGTCTGCCATTGGATCCTTGAAGACAAATTCAAAATCACCATCACTACGTTGTCGCTTTTCAGGCAATGCATATCCCAAGAAGTTCTCAAAATAAGGAGCTGAGATGAGAATGGTGGCCTTGGGAAGCATTGCAAGAATGTACTCAGATGCTTCGGCCTTAGAATCAAAATATGGAAGCGATAGCGCACTTTTAGTAATCGCAGAAACATATTCAAGCGAACTATAAACAAGATGCTCAACAGACACATTCAAACAAGCTGTTGCTACATTGATTGACTGAACGATCTCCTGAACACGACTACCAGCGTTCCAATAATCAGTATTGCAAAAAACTCCATGTACGCCTCGAAAAGCTTCTTCTAAACTTTTCTGATCATTAGTATCCGCCTGTACTGCAGTAATTTTATCGCTGTAAGCTTCTAACTCCTTTGCCCGCTTACCAGAAGGATTACGAGTTAGAGCCCTAACCTGAAATTCCTGACTGGGATGATCAACTAAAGCGCGAACAATCGAACGCCCCATCGCCCCTGTAGCGCCAACGACAGCAATCGTTTTCATTGCAAAAAAAGTAACTTGTGAAGTTTAGCGACAAAGCAGAGGTCAGAAGCCTTAGCGATCAATACGTAACAATCATTCGCAAGAGAGCAGAGACACAAAGCATCAATTGATACATTTTGCGCAGCCATGCTATAATTCAAATATTCATTAGTAAAAGATGACCGCATTAGCCAATCAAATTTCTACGCTGCTGATTGAAAGCTTTTACGGCAGAGTATGCGATCATTCAGATAGAGACATGGCGGAAAAGATAATCAGCCCATCCGTCGAGTTTTATGCTACTGGCAGCGAAGTACCCGTGGGATTTGACGACTTCTTTAATTACGTATCGATGTTTCAAAAAAGTCTTGAGTTTAAACATGTTATTCGCGAACACCTTGTCGTAGACCAGACTGCGCTGATTTACTGGCTCGTCGAAGGGTGCCACAAAAAAGAGCTGCTGGGATTCGCCCCCACCAATAAGGATATTGCTTACTCGGGGATGACCCTATTTTATTTCGATGACCAGAACCTAATCACAAAAGCGATCACCGTCTTTGACGAGAAAAATTTTCTTGCCCAGTTACGTAATAGTCCTGAACAAGCATGATCTGATTTTGTCAAGGGATTGGCACTTGTTGCAGGGGTTGCTGCCAAAATAATTTAATGTTGCTAAGACTAGTTTGGGAAGAGAAATTTCCCGCAACTCAGCCTTGTCATCATGATCCACCAGCACATTCTGGCCGCACCCCGTCCCGGTCTTAGTGAGGCAGAATTTCAGGATTACTGGCGATTCGTACACGCACTTAAATTTGCCCGTAAAATCCCTCAAATCAGAAAATATAAAGTTAATTCCAAGATTGATATACCGGGTCAAATCAGAAAAATCGAATATTCTGGTATTGCTGAAATCTGGCTTGATAATGAGGAAGCACAGGCAGCATCGATCAAAACGCCAGAATTTCTTGATGGGGCGCTACATGACGAACCAAACTGGGCAGCATCATGGCAGACCATTGGTCTCGATACTGATGCCCATGAGACAATGGGGGATGATCCGAGCGACGGTGAATTTCCCGAATACAAAATCATGCTTTTCCACAAGAAAAAGCGCGATATGAGTGTAGAAAATTTCCGAAAGTTATATTTAAATGACTACGTAAAGATGATACAAGCAGCCAACATACCCAATTTAGTTCGCATCCTCAACTGCCTTTCTAAAGAGCGTCTCTACGAAGGAGGAGGAGCTCCACCCTTCGATGCAGTCACGCATCTCAGCGCTAATTCCATGCTTGAGCTGAAATCGATGGTTGCCTCGCCCGAACTTCAAGCATTTCTTGACCCTGAGCATGGTGGCTTGAGCGAGTGGTGGGGTGTTGTCACGATGACTGTGCGCTCCGAGTGGGTCTTGGGCCCCGAGGCGAGGCCATATCCACTCAACTGATCTATCAATTCGTTTACTGAACCTACTTTTTCAACGCAAACAAACTCATGGATCTACAACAACGCATTGACGAACTCTGGACTGATCTTAAATCTGGTGATATTGATGCCATTCTCAAGCATTTTGCGACGACAGGCTCTATTTGCCTACCCAAAACTAGTGCCAATAGCATAGTTCCATTCACAGGCAAGTTCGAAGGCCATCAGAAAATTCGAGAATTTTTCGAACTCAGAGATGCAACTATTCAAACCAAATCAACCAACGTTGAGTCAGTCTATCATCAAACATCAACTGCGTTCCTGAATGTCAAGACTGAAGGTAACTGCAAAAAAACAGGCGTCGGCTATAAAATAAATGATCTTCATGTGCTTAAATTCAATACCATTCACCACGTATTGGAATGGACTATTTATGCCGATCTAAGTGAACTGATTGAAGCGCTAAAAGTCGACCTGCCCGAGCAACTACTTGGGGCTGTTACTGCTAACGACGTCAACGCTGTTAAGCAGTGTCTCACCATGGGAGCTGATCCCAATGCGCGTAATAGCACCACTGGATTAACTGCATTGATGATGGCAGCTTGCCAGAATCAGCCTGAAATTGTTCGTTTGCTTCTGAACGCAGGAGCTGATGTCTTCACCACAGACAGCAACACTGGTGCAACTGCACTTCACAAAGCCTGCCAAGGCCAGAGCGCCGAAATCGCAAAACTGCTTACTGATGCAGGCTCGTTCATTGATGCCGTAACGCCCACAATGGGGCACACTCCGATCATGGATGCGCTCTGGTATTTAGCCCCAGATGTTGTGAAACACATCGTAAGTTGCAAGCCAAATTTGAATACAAAAACACATTATGGTTTCTCTCTATGGGATCACCTTGAGTATGAAACCAAAGTGCAAGCAACTGCAGAAGGCAAAGCGACAATGGCAGCCATCAAATCAGATATAGAAGGTTATCGAGATGAATGCCTGGCGAAGATCGAGGAACAAAAAGTGATGGCCGCTACCGAGAAAGGAGATGCCGAACTAGTGAAGAAGCTGATCGCAGAAGGAACAACGGTTGAAACAGTTTATCCCCATGTTAATACCTTCAGCGATGGACATACACCACTCATCGTGGCAGCAAGAGACAATCATCTTGATATTGTCAAGCTGCTACTAGAGGCTGGAGCTGAAGTGGATGTTTTCGACTGGGTCTTCAAGGGATATCCAATTCATAAAGCAACTTACAACGGACGACCCGATGTTTTAAAAACACTACTTAGTTCACCAAAGATGAACAGCAAGGTGATCAACGTACAAGGGCAGATCAACGGCTACACTCCACTCACTGATGCTCTTTGGCACGGATTTGAGGAGTGCGCAAACATTCTCCTAGACCACCCAGATTGCAAACTTGGCAATGTTGCTCACGATGGTAAAGATGAACTTGCGGTATCAGAGCAAGTGTTTGGCAAGGACCATGCACTAACTCAACGTATCCGCTCGATGAGCACTTCACAGAGCTGAATCATGAACACTCCATCAAGCAACCAAAATTCAAACCTTAGCGAACAAGATCGATTAGATATCTTGAACTTAAATGCAAAACATTTTCATTCATTAGACGCCTTAACTTATATTTTGGAAGGAGATCCAGCAGAAACTTGGGCAAATACATTTCACCCCGACGGGCTGTTTCAAACGCTTGCAGCAGACGGCAAAGTGATTTTTCAAGCTCAAGGACGTGATGAGTTGATCAATGCACACCGCAACTTTCCTGACATCAGCACAACACGTCACTGGATCTGCAATGTTCTCATCGAGCCTCATCCAAGAGGGGCTCGATCGGGGTCCTACATCATTGCAATGGATATTGGTGTCAATCCAGCAGCCATCATCCGCACAGGGACCTACGACGATCTCTTGAGCGCAAGAGATGGTGTTTGGTTGTACGAAAAAAAGGTTCTCATTCTTGATGCATTCAGCCCGAAAGCAGAGTAAACGACTTAACACCTCTCATCTCCAACAACATCATGGAACACACTCCTGCAATCATCATCGGTAGTGGATTCGGCGGCTCCGTTGCCGCTCTAAGACTTGCTGAAGCAGGCATCAAAACATTGGTGATCGAACGTGGTAGACGTTGGACCATCAAGGATCCAACTGTTAATGAGACTTACAGCACATTTGATAGTCTTGATGGCCGTGCTGAATGGCTCAATGACACAGGCAAATCTCAGACGCCTGCCTATGAAGGTATGCCTATTACAAAATATACAGGCATAATGGAGTGCGTTAAACACGGAAAATATACATTCTTAGTGGGCGCAGCTGTTGGTGGAGGATCTCACTGTTATGGAGGAATTTTAATCGAGCCGCCAGAAGAGTTATGGAAAGATCAAATACCAATGGTCGAATTTAAAGAAATGAGGGAACGGTATTTCCCATTGGTCCATAAGACAATTGGATCATCACCAATACCAGACGATATTTTACAGTCCGATTATTATCTAGGGCTGAGATCATTGGTGAGCCAAGCTGAAAAAGCAGGCTTCTCCGAATGTGACAGTACATCCAACGGGATGAAGGATGGCTATGTTCGTTTCAACATGGGAATCGATTGGGATGTCACCAGGGAAGAAATGGCCAACAAGCGTGTGGCTTCACAAATCAAAGCGGAATTCTGGTTTGGCCAAAACAGCGGTGCCAAGCAAACACTCGATACGAACTACTTAAAAAGAGCAGAAGAAACTGGACATGTGGAGATAAGACCGCTTCATGTCGTTCATTCCATTGGCGAGAGTCAAGACGGTAAATATATTTTGAACCTATCCGTTATTGACACAAAAGGGAACGAAATAGAACGGAAACAACTGAGCTGCGATCATTTATTTATGGCTGCAGGTGTCCTAGGTACATGCGAACTTCTGTTACGGGCGCAAGCCAACGAAACGATTTCAGATTTGTCTACCGAACTGGGATCAAATCTTGGTAATGATGGGGACACTTTTGCGATCAGGACTGAGCTTGACGAAAAAACCAACCCGCATCTCGGCGGGCCAGGTGCCATCGCAATCCTTAATTATGAAAATCCCGTTAGACCAGCCATCATGATGCGAGCACCGCTCACAAAGTTTGAGCGTCTATTCCCCGATTTAAATGCACTTGGAACCTTTATTTTTTCAAACTCGCATCACAGAGGTCGTCTTACCTTTAACAAAGAAACAGATGGTCTAGATATTGAATATGAACTAGACAATCAGGCCATTGAAGCATCTCAAGCTTTGCTCGATCGCTTTCAAGCGGCCAATGGAGGGCAAATCATTCCTCCCGATGTTCAAATCACTGGCCATCAACTTGGAGGAGCTGCTATGGGAAGCGTTTGCGATTCTTACGGTCGCGTTCAGGGTAAAAAAGGTTTGTATGTTATCGATGGAGCCCTCATTCCAGGATCCAGCACCTGCATGAACCCAGCTCTCACCATTGCAGCAGTAGCAGAACGTGCTATGGAAACAATTCTGAAAGAGAACATCGAGGTGTAAATCTTCTCTCGTTCTCTACTCAACACAAAACACTTTCAATTCTGAACTCATGGCCGCCTCAACAAAAGCTGTCGCTGAAGCATGGTTTGATGGTCTGGATAGAGCAGACTATGCCAGTGCATTGGGTCTTTTACACCCAGAGATTGTTTGGATCAATGTTCCACCAATCCAAGACGGAAGTGACATCATCCCATGGATAGGGACCGCAAAAGGATTAGACGAAGTGACCCAACAATTCACAAGACGAGATGGTGTTTGTGAGGTCAAGGAATTTAAAAGTGTCGGCATGGTTTGCGAAGGAAACACTGCTGTTGGTCTTGTACGAGACAAAGCAACTATTATTAAAACGAATATCACTTTCGAGATTGTTTTTGCTTCATGGATGACGATTGAAGACGGCAAAATTGTTCGTTGGAAGTCCTACTGTGATACAGCTCCAATCATTGCTGCATTTAAAGGAATTCAAGCACCCGCACCAGAACTTTAAATCGACACGACACTGGTTGTTATTTCAGTCAAATCAGCAAAAAACTGAAAGATTGCTACACTTAGAAAAAGAACGACGTTAGTAATACTGCCCCGAGTGTTGAGGCGTCGGGATCATTCTTACCCCCGACGCCCTGCATCCAATAAACCCAGGGCGATATCTGTATATTATTACTGACTGACCAATTAGCAAAGCCCAATAAAGCATTAGGCTGAGTATCGATTCCAAGATTTGACGGGTTATCAGTTATATAGCCTGGAACCCCATAACTCATGCCAAGTGTTAATTCATCCGTGAAAGCACGTTCCCATTGCAATGTTACGACTCCTGTTATTGATGAGGCTGTTTCACCGGCAGATAAATCAATCTCTGCATTGCCACTGTCTGCTTTGTAATACATCCTCTTCAACCCACCACTGATGGAGAGGTCATCCGTGATGTACCAATAACCGCCACCAGAAAATGTATTGACGACCTTGGCAACACTCCCATTGAACGGCAACGCAGAAAGTGGTGTACCTTCCTGGAAAACAAAACTATTATCAAGAGGATAGTTTGTGCTTGTCCAGGCCAACTGAAAACCAGCTTCTGGTTTGGTCACAGCAAGCTGTACAACTGACTCCTTCAGTGAGTGATCACCAAAGATCCCTTTTCCTGATGAACTGCTAGCGCCGTCGAATGACACAAAACCAGCAGCAGCACTCCAACCATCCTTGTTGTAACTGAGTCCAACACCTGGGCCGTCAATCAAGGGATAAACACCAGGAACTCCGGCATTTTGAAGCATATCTAGGGGGAGTGCTCTGAGGCCAATCATTGAGCCAGCTTTAGGCCCAAACACTGCATTCGAAACTGGCAGAAAGTCAAAAGCGTATAAACGTGGTCCTACCGTAATTTTTAATTCATCTGTAAAGACTGGCGTCGTATAAAACATACGCCACAGAACAGGTGAATTATCAGATGAAAATTGAGCCGCGCATTGCGGCGCATATGTCGAAAGAAAAGGAGCACCCGAGGCAACGTTATCGTAGCCACAGCTACCTACAATTCCATAGATAGAGAGATAATCCTTGCCAGTAAAAGACACATTTAGGGAAGGTATTAAGCCAAACGTATTTGTAAAGGCACCGTACTCTTTATTGTATTTATCTGCATTGCTACTACCTGAAAATTGATTGGCCTGGTACCAATTGAAGAGAGCAAAATTTAATTTCGCGGTTGGTGAAAAATTGACAGATTCAAGTTCACCAACCCTTGCCTCAAGACCATCAACACGACCACGAATAAGAGCTAATTCAACCTCAAGTTCTCGAACTAATGCACGAATTTCATCGGTAATCTCTGTAATCCGGTCTAAGCATACATTTAATAGGGCCGCGGCTTCGTAGCGTGTTATGGACTGATCACCTCGGAACGTAGAATCCGGATAGCCAGCAACACATCCATATTGTTCAATTAAGCTAAATAATGCCTGAAAAGCCCAATCGGTTGGCTCTAAATCACTGAATTGAGATATTGAAGTAACTTGGTGAACATTGTTCGAATTATCTTCAACCGAATCTAATTGAGCATAATTTTCTACCAAGTTGATATCAATTTCATTTTCTTGCAGCGTGCCCTCCTCACTGGCTTGAAGCGGAGATAAATACACTCCAAACAGAAAAGCAGCTGAGAAAAACCTCAAAACAAGCTTTGTCATCTTTATCAAAAACTAAGGAGTTATGTGATTATATGAGATTTTCTCGATCAAATATGATTATGATGAAACCAAGAAAAATTTCCCTCTATATCGTTTGGTTTCCATCGTTCAAATGCTGTCTCCCCACCTTCACTTCATCAGTGAGGAGTTTGCTGAGATGTACCAGGTGCAAAGTCAAGTCTATCAATTTCGTACGCGAGAACCTTGAGACCGCCGACGCCCCCCTCAGGCACTTTCTTCACTGTCCAAGTTGTGTACGTCAAAATATTGACTGATTGACTCTTAGGCGAGGGTGGGTTCCAGACACTTGCCGACCAGATCAAAACAATTTTGGCGACCGCTGTTTCTTCCGAGCTTGACTCAAGATCTACAGAATAAATCATATGAGAACCATTGAAATACCCACCGATCATTCGGTTATACCATGAGTCGGTTGAAGCTCTGTCGTTCAATTCAACGCCAGGCAGGATAATTTTATAGCCTGGATTTCCAACGTCTAGAACATCTATGAAGTTATCAATGGTCTCGTGATTATCAATAATTTCATAGAATCGTGTTCCGAGTTCACGAATTTGGTCTGCAGTGATTGGCGCCATTGGTTTAAGTGGGAAAGGAATGGGTTAATTAAAAAAAGAAAAATCTCTAAACGCTTTGATAGGAAAAATGAAATCCAGATTTTTGAACTAATTCCTTCATTTGTTCCACAACATCAGTCCGCAGTTGCACAAATTGCAAGAGACGGCCATCGCAATCTTTGAAAAATTGAAAATCAACACCGAATGCTGGATTCTCCCTTTTTTCCCATGCTTTTTCAACACCCTTTGCCTCAAGATCAGCAATTAATTGATCAAGATCTTCAACCATAAAGCAAATCTGGGTCAGACCCTGGACATTGGTGTGACCCGGTGGAGTTCCCTGGGGAATTGGACATGAAACTGAATCCTTTTGCTGGATTAGTTCGATACGAAAATCGTGTTTACCAAGATGGATAATACTCGTACCGAACTCGGGAAAATCAAATCGGAAAAGTTGCTCGAATTCAAGTTTCTCTTTGTACCATGCAGCAGCTCTATCAATATCAGGGGTTGATGAAGTTGCATAAAACAACTTGAAGGGGATCATAAGCCTTAAAAGTGTTCAAGCTCAATTTAATCAAGTCATGCCGAAATGAGTATCAATTAAAAATTAAGATCCCAGGGAAATCGTTGAATCATGACAAAGATAATGCCGGCTGGTATTGAGGATCACCATTTTCTCTTTGATATGAAGTTATGCCTTCTGGATGCCAAACTCCAGGAGAAACTATTTCGTTGTCCTTCGGGACAATATTGAGGATTTCACGTACTGTTTCTATAGGATAATCTTTATAATTGAAGTAATCAATCCCGTACATCACATCTTTATTGCAAACCCGGCCACGTCGAATTGCATCTGCTACACGTTCAGGCATTCCGGGAAGCTCAAGATGTCCCTTATCTGCATTCAGTACTCCGCCGCCCCAGGACTCAAGTCGTCCCGTTTCAAACAAACTAACAATAGCAACAAGGAACGAAAATCCCTTGACGTCTGGTATGGAGGAGCCGATGAAAGAGAAAACCTCAAGCTCACCTTCAATCGTTGTGTTGTAATCGCACAGCAAATGAATCCAATCATGCTGTGCGATCGAAGGATTCACACTCCCCTTCTGCCCAGTGAACACAAATCCACGTCCCATATAGTACTCCCAGATGTTGCGACCCAATGAACCTGCAGAGCAATTCTCCAGAGCAAGCCATTCTTGAAGAAGCTCTGGATCATCCTCATCAACTTGAAAAGGGTCAACCAGAGTTTGGTTGATATGCATCATATGGCCTCCTTGTTTAACAATTTCTGGCTTACCGAGATATCCCTTGCGCTGAAGATCGGCCGCAGCAATTCCATAAGCACCTTGAGAGTATTCACGCGCTATTTCAATAAAATCGTCTTCAACTCCAAGAATTTCCGCTACTTCACTGAGGGTTTCCGTTGCTGTCTCAGGGAGTGGGTCAAGAATAAGTTCTATGAGAGTGAACAACTGAAACAGCCGGTGGCGCACAGGTTCAGGGACACCTACGAGCTCCTTATTCATTAAATCGAGAGATGTGCTGTTGATTTCAGCATCAGATGCATCAATGTTCACGCCTAGCAATGCTGTTCCGATTGCATGCACGAGTTTCAGCTGGGTGATGCCAGAAACACGGTGAGAATCAGCGTGACGGGTGACTACATACAGACATCTCAGTGTGACTTCACGCTGAGAAAGAGTGAGAGATTTGAAATCCGGATCAAGATGAATCACTTTGGAAATTTGGAAAAGCGAAGGACTTTCATTGAAAGAGTCATCAAGCTAATGACGTAAATTTAACTTGGCATAGATACACCCACGGAATGCATTCTGACATCTTCAGGCTCGCGCAAGCGGCCATCCAAAGCGCTTGATTCTGCTTTTGCAAGCACCTCTAAGCGTTGCATCAACTGTGCTCGAGGCCAGCGGGATTCTGCCAATGTCCAATACACGCCAAAGTGACGGGCTTCACTACTGAGTAGATCCGCATACAACTGTCGAAGTTCGCCATCCGGACTGTGCTCCGCAAGCAGAGCCATCCGTTCATGCGAGCGAGCTTCGATCAACCCCGCCACAAGAAACGAATCCAACATGCGCAGTGGCTCCAGCTTCCGGATGTGCTTGGCGAGTTCTGCGCCGTAACCGGGGGAGGGCAGCGGCTCCAAATAGCGACCTCGGGCCTTGATCAGCGCCAGCACCTGTTCAAAGTGCTCGAGCTCTTCGCGGGCCAGTGGACTCAGCACTTCACCGAGACCGGGCTCGCACAGATACCGAAACATCATCTGCACAGCGGATCCAGCCGCTTTGCGCTCGCAATGGGCGTGATCGATCAGCACCTCCATCGGTCGGGCATTGGCCTGTTCGACCCAGCTCCAGCTGGTGGGAGCCTTCAACCAACGGATGGACGCAATGCTTTTCTGCGGCGTGCTGATCACCATCAGCCCTGACGCAA
>ERZ802827.208-NODE-208-length-32002-cov-18.7947_pt1 | contig 32002 bp, 33 predicted proteins | sample MGYA00345652_ERZ802827 | MGnify/ENA primary metagenome ERZ802827 (study PRJEB30503, sample SAMEA104212372) | marine metagenome | biome: Westerlies Biome; feature: [SRF] surface water layer (ENVO:00010504) within the epipelagic zone...; material: water... | reverse complement strand
ACTGAGAGTTTCAAAAGGAAATATATAAAAAAGATAAGTCAATAAAAACAAGATTATATAAAATAAATATCTATATAACCTTTGATACATTTTAAGATGATTTCAATTTAGCAAACGCAGAAAGCGCCTTTTGCCTAGATGTCTTTATATCTACAATTGGTTTTGGATAATTTTCTCCTAATTTTACATTGGCTTTTTTTAGGATGTCATCTGGAGCTTCCCATGGATTGAATAAAAATTTATTAGGAAGCAGAGAGATTTCTGGAACAAACTTTCTAACATAATCACCGTCTGCATCAAATTTTAAACCTTGGGTGATAGGGTTGAAAATTCTAAAATATGGAGCAGCATCTGCTCCGCATCCTGCAATCCATTGCCAACCTGAACTATTGCTTGCCAAGTTAGCATCTACAAGACAGTCCCAAAACCACTTCTCACCTTCATGCCAATGTAATAGTAAGTTCTTTACTAAAAATGATCCAACTATCATTCTTAATCTATTATGCATGTAGCCTGTTGACCATAGTTCTCTCATACCAGCATCTATGATTGGATAACCAGTTTGACCTTTTTGCCATGCTTTTAGAAATAAAGGATTATTATCCCAAGAAAAATTATCAAATTTCTTTTGCAAGTTTTTTCGGGGCAACTCTGGAAAATAGTATAATAAGTAATTAGAAAATTCTCTCCATCCCATTTCAGACAAAAAAGTATCTGTGTCTTGCTGGTGTTGAATTCCTAGTTGATTTAAATCCCAAACTTTAAACCATACTGTATTTGGTGAGATTTCACCCCAATGTAGATGAGGCGATAGTCTGGACACATTTTTTTTAGAAGGAAAATTGCGACCTTCTTTGTAATCGTTTAATTCACTTTCAACAAATTCGTCTAATCGTTTATTTGCTGCTTTTTCACCAATATTCCATGTCTCGATTATTTTTTCTTTCCAAGCATGCTTGGGTAATAAATTTAATTGATCAATAGTTAAACATTTAAAGTTTTTGACTTCAAAATAGTCTATTTTCCTAGGTTTTTCTAATGGTCTTCTTGGCTTATTTGCATTTAGACAACCCCTCCTATAATAGGGAGTAAAAACTCGATAAGGCGTTCCGTCATTTTTTAATACTTGCCAAGGTTCCCACAAAAGTGATCCATTGAAAGTGTTTATCTCAACACCTTCTTTTTTCATATTTTCCTTTATTTTTTTATCTCTTGAAATACTCCAGGGTTCATAAACTCTATTCCAAAATATATTACTTATTGACTCAGATTGGCAAAGCTCAGTCAAAATTACTTCAGGATTTCCTTTAGAAAATATTAATTTATTATCAAATTGTTTTTTGAGTTTTTGTAATGAATAATGAAGCCAAATTTTACTGGAACTTCCTATTTTATGTTCTTTAGGATTTTCATCATCGAGGATATAGATTGGAATTATTGACCCAATTTTAACTGATGCTGTTAGAGCAGGATTATCATTTAACCTAAGATCTTGTCTGATCCAGTATATGCTTACGTTTTGTTTCAAATTATTCTCGTTTTAACTAATTTATTTAAAAATAATAAATCTATAAGTTGAAATTGATTTAAATTCAACTAATTGAAATTAAATAAAAAATTATACTTGAGAAAAATAAAACTTAGTCAATAATATTTATAATTATTTTGAAAGTTTTTTTATGTCATATGAAAAACCTTATGAAGGTCTAAAAGTAATAGACTTTTCTCAAGGAGTTGCTGGCCCATACTGTGGAATGCTTTTGGCTCAATATGGAGCTGAAGTAATTAAGGTTGAGCCAAAAGATGGAGATTGGGCAAGAAACCTTGGTCAAGAATATGGACAACATTCTGCTTTTTCTGTAACTGCAAATATGGGAAAAAAAAGTATAGTATTTGATTTAAAAAATCAAAAAAGTCAGCCTGTATTGGATAAAATTATTAAAGAATGTGATGTATTCATCGAAGGCTTTAGGCCAGGAGTAATAGATAGATTGGGTTATGATTATGAGAGATTAAAAAATATTAATCCTAAACTTATCTATTTATCTATTTCAGGGTTTGGTCAAAAAGGTCCTATGTGTAACAAACCTGCTATGGATCCTGTTTTACAAGCTTTTACTGGTTTTATGTCAGAAAACAAGGGTCCTGATGCCATTCCTCATAGAACTCCTGTTATTATTTTTGATATGACTACTGCCTTATATGCAACTCAACTAATTGCTTCAGCTTTATTTGCTAGAATAAATGAAGATGTTGGAAAAAAAATTGAAGTTAGTTTAATGGAAGCTGCTGCAGCCATGCAGTCAATAAGACTTATGAGTGGATATATGGAAGGGCCTTATACTCATGCTTCTTCACCTTCAGGAACTTTTCAAACTAAAGATGGATGGATACAAATTATTGTTGTGAAAAATCATGAGTTTACCAAATTTTGTAATGCTGTTGGATGGGATAGTTATCTTACTGACAAACGTTTTTCAACTAACTCCGTAAGAAGACAACATGAATCTATTCTTTCAAAGGATGTACAAAAACTTTTTATTACAGAGACAACTGAGTATTGGAAAAATTTATTAAACAAATTTGAAGTTCAGAACGAAAAAGTACAAAACTATAAAGAATTCGTAGAAAGTGAACAAACTAAAGCATTAGAGTTAATTTCTTGGTTAGATCAACCTACAACTAACCAAGTATGGCCTGTTCCAAATTTACCTGGCATGCCAAGATTGGTTAATGGAGATAAATTATCAATAGCTCCGTCTTTAGGACAACATACTAAAGAAATAATTAAAGGATTAGGCTATAGTGAAGACTTTATAACAAAACTTTTAGATGAAGAGGTAATATTTGGTCTTTAAAATAAACCAGTGATGGTGAAAGTAAGGGGAATAAACATTATTGCTGCAATAATTAATTCAGATTTTAAAGTTTCAGTAAATGTATATTTATCGTTGTTCATTTTTTCCTCCTATTGAATTATTACTTTATTTTTTTTTTTTTTATAATTCAAGTTTTTAAATTTTAATATAAAATATTTTTTGCAAAGGAATTTAAATGACTTTTATATTTGGAATAATTTTATCAGCTTTAATATTTTTTTTCTTTGATGATATCCAAGCAATATTAGTTTCTACAGGTCTAAGAGATCAATTAGTAATTTGGTTGCAATCTTGGTAATAATATGAAGATTGATGTTAAATTAAGAATTTTATCTTTTCTATTTGTATAAATAAAATGATAAATTAGTATATTAAATTAAAATTCGTTAATCAAAATTAAACTGGATATATTAATGGTAAATAGTTTTGACTATATTATTATTGGCGCAGGCTCAGCAGGCTGTGTTCTTGCAAATAGATTGAGTGCAGATGGAAAAAACTCTGTTTGTCTTCTAGAAGCAGGCCCCCCAGATTGGAACCCTTTTATCCACATACCAGCAGGTTTTATGAAAACTCTTACTAATCCAAGTGTGAATTGGTTATTTCAATCTGAACCAAGTTGGGGAACAGCAGGTAGAGTTATTGATATTCCCAGGGGTAAGACATTAGGTGGATCAAGTTCAATTAATGGAATGGTTTTCAATAGGGGTCAAAATATGGATTTTGATGTCTGGGCTCAAAAGGGAAATAAAGGTTGGAGCTACTCTGATTTACTTCCTTATTTCAAAAGATATGAAAAAAGAATAGGAGAACATGATGATATTTTCAGAGGATCAGAAGGTGAATTGCCAATAACTGATTTGGAATACCGAGATCCACTTTGTGAAGCATTTATAAAAGGAGCTGTTGAAGAAGGTATTCCTCTAAACAAAGATTATAATGGAGAATCTCAAGAGGGTGTTTCCTATGTTCAAAGAACTACTAAAGGTAGATTTAGAGTAAGTTCAGCTAAAGCTTTTTTGAACCCTGCCAAATCTCGAAGAAACCTTCAAATAATTACTAATGCTTTTGTAACTAAGATTGTTATTGAAAATAAAACTGCAACAGGGGTTGAGTATCTCAAAGGCGGTATAAAAGATAAAAAAGTGATTTTAAAAGTTAATAAAGAAGTAATCCTCTCATCAGGAGTTATTAAATCACCACATTTATTGCATTTATCAGGTGTAGGTTCAGGAGAATATTTAAAAGATATTGGGATAGATGTAATTCATGACCTGAAGGGTGTAGGTATGAATTTAAGAGATCACTTTGCACCTAGAATGACAGCAAGAGCTAAGAATGTTGAAACTATTAATGAAAAATCTAGAGGATACAAATTATTCAAAGAAATTGGGAAATATATTCTAGGTAAACAATCAATTGTCAATTTGAGTCCAACATTAGTTTACTGTTTTTGGCATTCTAATGAAGCTATAAGAAACCATGACTTACAAATGACATTTACTCCTGCTTCCTATAAAGAAGGAGTTCAATCAACTCTTGATACTGAACCGGGCTTTACTGTTGCTGCTTGGCAACAAAGACCTGAGTCACTAGGATGGGTTAAAGCTAAAAGTAATAATCCTTTTGAAGCACCTGAGATTCAACCTAACTATCTTGATGCAGAAGAAGATAAGAGGGTAGTTGTAGCAGGATTAAAATTATCAAGAAGATTAATGCATTCGAAAGCTTTATCTAATTACTTTGATTACGAGGTTTATCCTGGATTGGATGCGCAATCTGATGAAGAATTATTACAAATTGCTAGAGAAAGAGGAACAACCACGTATCATCAAATGGGTACATGTAGAATGGGTCCAAAAACAGATCCAACTGCTGTTGTTGATAACTCACTGAAAGTATATGGTCTTCAGAATATTAGAGTGGTAGATGCATCTATAATGCCTACGATGTTGTCTGCTAATTTACATTCTGGTGCAACATTAATAGGTGAAAAAGGATCAGATCTAGTTTTAGGAAAAGAACCCTTAGAAACAATTAACTTAAATTATTAATACCTGCATTTTATAAATTAGAAGGGAACTAAATTGTCTAACTCTCAAAATTATACTCCTCCTCAAAAATGGCAATGGGATAAAGAAAATGGTGGAAAGTTTGCTAATATAAACAGACCAATATCAGGACACACTCATGAAAAAGATCTTCCAATTGGGATACACCCTTTTCAATTATATTCGCAAGGAACTCCTAATGGTGTAAAAGTAACTATTATGCTAGAGGAGTTACTATCATTAGGTATTAAAGAAGCTGAATATGACGCGTGGCTAATTAGAATAGGAAAAGGGGATCAGTTTAGTTCAGGGTTCGTAGATATTAATCCTAACTCAAAAATACCTAGTCTATTAGATAATTCAAATGATCAACCATTAAAAATTTTTGAATCAGGCTCTATACTTTTGTACTTAGCTGATAAATTTGAAAAATTTGTACCTAAATCTTTTGCATCCAGAACTGAATGCATGAATTGGTTGTTTTGGCAGATGGCTAGCGCACCATATCTTGGAGGTGGTTTTGGCCATTTTTATGCGTATGCTCCTGAAAAAATTGAATACCCCATTAATCGTTTTTCTATGGAGGTTAAAAGACAACTTGATGTTTTAGACAAGTTACTATCAGAAAAAACTTTTGTTTGTAATGAAGAATATACTATTGCTGACATTGCAATTTGGTCATGGTATGGCGCATTAGTTTTAGGACGATTATATGGAGCTGAAGAATTTTTAGATGTAAAATCCTATAAAAATGTTATGAGGTGGGCAAATCTTATTAATGAAAGACCTGCTGTTAAAAGGGGAAGAATGGTTAATAAAATAACAGGTTATTTAGGTGCCCAACTTCATGAAAGACATGATGAAAGTGACTTTATTCATAAAACACAAGATAAGATAGAAGTTTAATAATTTAGGACTGTATTATAATTTCTCAATTCCAAGGTCAGCAATATACCTTCTATGCCAAGTCGGGCTTATAGTTAATTCATTTATGCATACATGTTTTGGCATTTGACATAAGAAAGATATTGTTTCTCCTAAATCATCAGGTTGAAGCATTTTATTTTTTTGTTCAATAGTGAGTTTTTTTGGACGTTTATCTAATATTGCGGTTGCCACTTCACCAGGACATAAAGCGCAAGCCCTAATCCCATAATTACAATATTTCATATTAATTGTTTCAGTCATTGCATTTAATGCATGTTTTGAGGAAGTGTATGAAACACCAGATAATAAACTAACGTGATTACCTGACCAAGATGAAACATTAATAATTAACCCATCCATTTTCTGTTTCATAATTGGTATTACAGATTTACAACAATAAAACAGTCCATTTAAATTGGTTTGAATTACATTGTCCCATTCATCTTCATTGACATTATCCCAATCTCTACTTTCAATATTTATTCCAGCACAATTGACTAAAACATCAATAAATTTAACTTCTTTTTTAATTTCATTCACAATTTCTTTTACAGATTGTTTATCAGAAACATCCAGAGTTTTGATTATAGTATTATGCCTGCATTTTAAGGAAGTATCTTTCAGATTTTTTGTGTTTCTACCGGATAAAATTACCTTCATACCCAGTTCTGATAATTTGATTGCAGCATTTTGGCCTATTCCTGAACCTGCTCCAGTTATCCAGGCAATTTTATTTTCAAGATTTCTTTTCATTTTTCAACAATCCTTCAATTTTAATTTATGTAATTTTAAAATTATTGTGCAGTTAAACCACCATCAACCACTAAACTTGAACCTGTCATAAAACTTGATTCATCCGAAGATAAAAATAATATTGTGTTAGCTACTTCTTGTACTGTTCCTAAACGTCCTAGTGGAGTTTGCATAATTCCTGATGAATAAGATTCTTCCTTTGTCATTTTAGGGTTTTGATTAATTCTAGCTTCAGCAACTTGTTTCCCCATGTCAGTCTCAATTATGCCAGGATGTACTTGATTTATTCTAATAGGATATTTTTTTTTACCAAAATATATAGCCATTGATTTAGTGAAAGTTGTTATACCACCCTTTGTCATAGAATATAATGGATCAAGTTGAGAACCTACTAACCCTGCAACTGAACTAAGATTAATTACAGAACTTCCAAATTTTGTTTTTTCTCCAGCCTCTATAAGGGATGGTGTAAGATGTTTAATACCTAAAAATACGCCAGTTAGATTTATAGATATTAATTTTTGATATTCCTCAAAAGTAACATTGTTAATTTCTTTGCCTAACCATATACCGGCATTATTAACCAAAATATCTATAGATTTATTTTTGACCTTTAAAGAAGTAACAAAGTCTATCCATTCATTTTCTTCAGAAACATTTATAGAAAAAAAATATGCTTCAACATTTAATTTTAAAAGCTCTTCAACCGTTTTTAAACCCTCTTCTTTATTTATATCCAAAATGAAAATATTCGCTCCTGCATTAGCTAAGGCAAGGCAAACACTTTTACCAATACCTTTTGATCCTCCAGTTACAACAGCATTTTTATCTTTTAAAGTTTGCAATTTATGTCCTTTCAAAAAATTCAATTTTTATTATTATCTTTTGTAAGCAACGATCTTCATTAGAATGATAATAATTAGTACCTTGTTGAATTAATATTCAATCTTACCGGTTTATAAAATATGGATTTTATATTGATACCTCATATATTTAACTTTAATCCATATAATGTTAATCCTTATCAAAAGGTTATAACTTAATTTTCAAACACTCAATTAAATTTACAATTACATATTTTTTATTTATTAATAAAAAACAGTCTTATTGTAATTTTTGGAAAATAGATGAGTAATCAAAAGCTAGAAGTATTTACCGATTACGTTTGCCCATGGTGTTATTTAGGTGACTCTAGAATTAAAAAAATTAAAAAGCGATTCAAAATTGATATTCAATTAATTCATTTTCCTCTCCATCCTGAAACACCAACAGAAGGAAAAACTTTACTTGAACTTTTTGGATCAACCCAAGATGACATAGATCAAAAAAATGAAAGAATGAAAGTACTAATGATTAACGAAGGTCTTTCATACAATGATAGGACGCATACTTACAATAGTAGATTAGCTCAAGAAATTGGAGCTTGGGCTCAGTCTATAGACAATAAAACATCTATTCATGATAATTTTTTTGAGGCCTATTTTGTTCAAGGTTTGAATGTAGGTTTGGAAAGTGTAATTTTAGACGTCGTTTCTAAATCTGGGTTAGATCCTAAAGAAGCAAAAAAAGTCATTAAAAATCGACTTTTTATGAAAAAAATTGATGAAGATTGGAAAAAATCTAGAAATTATGGTGTTACTGGAGTCCCTACCTATGTGTATCAAAAACAAAGTATGGTAGGAGCTCAACCCTTTGAAAATTTAGTTGAGTTTTTAAACCATTTTGGTGTTCCTAAAAGATAATTTTAAATCTTCATGCTATGATTATTATAAAAAATGAAACCTAAAAATATTTTATATATTCATCATTCTCCTTCAGCTAACACAATAAAATTATCTAATCATGTTGAAAATAATCTTTGTAACTTTAGTCAAAATATTAATTTTAAGATGTTAAGCTCATTAGAAGCAAACACTTCATCTTTTCATTTAATTGACGGTCTTATTATTGGAACTACAGAAAATTTTGGTTATATGTCGGGTTTAACTAAAGATTTTTTTGATCGGTGTTATGATGAGTTAAGAGAAAAAACACAAGGTCTTCCTTTAGTTTATTATGTTCGTGCTGGATTAGATGGAGAAGGTAGTAAACTTGCTATAAATAAAATTTTAAAGGGTTTAAGTTGGAAACAAGTTTTACCCCCGCTTATTTTAAAAGGTGTTTGGAGTGATGATTATATTAACCAGATAGAGGAGTATGTTTTAACATTTGCCAATGGAATTGAGCTTGGGATTTATTAGTCTTCATTTGGATAATCAGGAATATTTTGTAATCCTTGTATAAGAGCATTTTGAAAATTAACCATTGCGCTGCTTGTATTCGCTTTTGAATTTGCCAGTCCATCTAAGTAACTCTTTACATCTTTTTCTAAAATAGCAATTGTATTATCCTTTGTATAAATTTCTTTTGCCCAATCTATATTATTTAAATTTTCACTAAACCAAGTTTGTCCAGATGAACAATTAAGAATTGTTAGCAGTTGTTTAGAAGTAATATTAAGATTTTTAGCTTCGGCTAAAACATGTCTGACTGCTACAACAGAACAAGATGCTACAAAATTATTTAAGACTTTTACAGACATACCCGATCCAAATTCACCTAGATAATGAATTTTTTCTCCTAATAAACTCAAAATTGGTTTAACCACTTCAAATTCTTGTTTTTTAGATCCAACCATAAATGTTAAGGATGCGTCTTTGGCTCTCATAGGAGCACCTGACATTGGAGCTTCGATAATTGTTATATTTTCAGGTGCTTTTTTAAAAAAATCTTTTAGAAAAGTAGGAGATAATGTTGAACAAATTATAAGTGTTTTAGGAGTATTTATTTTAAAAAGGCCATTTTCACCCTCGCAAAGTTCTAGGGTTTGATCTATGTCTCTTACAGCACTTAAAATAATATCTGACTTATAAAAAAAATTAACTTTTGAAGATATGTAATTATTTTTTACGCAGGAAAAGTTCTCCTTAGGTTTTACGTCATAACCAAATGCATTCACACCATTCTTTATAAGGACTTCTAACATTGGTAATCCCATTGTACCACATCCAGCAATTCCAATATTTAATTTAAGAACATCATTCATAAGCAACCCCAAACATTTATCTTAGTTAACTTGTTTTAGATCATAATTTTCAATATATTAAATAAAATCTTATTTTAAATATTATAAAGTGGGTGTTATGAATATTAACGTTAATGAATTAAAATCTTGGATTGGTAATGATGAAATAGCTTTTGATGAAGTTTCACAAAGCTTAGAGGCAAGGTTTAGGGCAACTCTTGATGAAGATCCAGGAAATCCTCAAAAAGGTGAAATTGCATCATCAGGTCTTCATTGGGCTTTGGCCCCAGCAGTTGTCAAGTCATCATTGTTAGGAAAAGATTCCCATCCTAAAAAAGGGGAATTTCTTCCTCCGGTTCCACTTCCTCGAAGAATGTGGGCAGGATGTAGAACTCATTTTTTTAAGCCTTTAAAAATTGGCGATTTAGTTAAAAAAAGATCTTCAGTAGTTGATATAAATTTAAAAGATGGAAAGTCTGGATTATTATGTTTTGTAACTGCAAATTATGAATTCTTTGTAGATGATCAGTTAATGATTAAAGAAGATCATGACCTTGTTTATAGAGATTATAACAAAGAGGATAAGACTATATTTGTTAAAAATGATTTACCTTTCGTTAAATCAGATTATGAAGAAAAAATATTTGCACACCCAACGATGTTATTTAGATATTCAGCTATAACGTTTAATGGTCATAGGATACATTATGATTATCCTTATTCTACTGAAGAAGAAGGATACAAAGATTTGGTCTTTCATGGACCATTGCAAGCAACATTAATGTTGAGAGCAGCAGAAAAATATAAGAAAGCAAAGGTTAAATCGTTTTCTCATAGGGGTGTTGCGCCAGTATATGCAAATGATGACTTAATTATAAATATTAAAAATAAACCTAATGATAGTCTTAATTGCTTTACGAGTACTAAAGATGCAGGTATGACAATGAAAGCAGAGGCAATTTTTTGATTGCTTACAAAATAACCAATATTTTTATTTCGTATTTTTGGAGATTTTATGTCAAATTTTGATTATGATCTTATTGTTGTTGGAGCTGGATCAGGTGGCACAAGAACAGCTAGAATTTCAGCATCTTATGGTGCCAAAGTACTTGTTGTAGAAGGTGATAGGGCTGGTGGAACGTGTGTCTTAAGAGGTTGTGTCCCAAAAAAATTATTGGTTTATGCATCTCAATTTTCTGAACAAGTATCAGATGCTGAAGGCTTTTGCTGGCAAGTAAATAATTTTAAAAGTAATTGGCATGAGCTAATTATAAAAAAGAATAAAGAATTGGATAGGCTTCATGAGATCTATGTTAATTTAATAAAAAACTCAGGTTGTGATTTAATATCAGGCTGGGGGAAAATTACTGGCCCAAATACTGTCTCAATAACTAAAGAAAATAATGAAACAATTCAATTATCCTCAGAAAAAATCATGATTGCTGTTGGTGGTGAATCATCCTTTCCAAATTTTGACGGTAATAATCACATGATTAATTCAGACAACGCTTTGGATCTTATCAAATTACCCAATTCTATTGCAATATATGGATCTGGCTATATTGCTGTTGAATTTGCGGGAATATTTAATGGATTTGGAGTTGACACCCATCTTATTTTTAGAGCTGATATGGCTTTACGAGGATTTGATAATGATATCAGACAACATTTAATGACCTCAATGAAACAAAAAGGAATAACTATACATAATGAAGTTACTATTTCAAAGATTGAAGAAGAAGAGAAAATAAATAAAATCAAACTTTCAAATGGTAAAAATATAGTCGTTGAAACCGTTATGGGAGCTACAGGAAGAACACCTAAAGTATTTAATTTAGGTTTGGATGAAATTGGAGTAAATTTAGGCAAACGTGGAGAAATATTGGTAAATAATCTTAATCAAACAAATATAAATTCTATATTTGCAATTGGGGATGTTACGGATAAAATTACACTAACTCCTGTGGCTATTGCAGAAGGACATGCTTTTGCAGACCGCGAATTTGGAAAAATTAACAGGTATATTTCTTACAGTAATGTCCCAAGTGCAGTTTTTAGCCAACCGTCAATTGCAGTTGTAGGTTTCACTTTTGAAGATGCTATAAATAATGGTATTAAAGCAAGAGAATATAAAAGTGAATTTAGAGCATTAAAAAACACTATTTCTGGAAATCTTGAGAGAACTCTAATGAAATTAATAGTTGATGAGAATTCACAAAAGGTAATAGGAGCTCATATGATAGGTCCGGATTCAGCTGAAATCATTCAAGGCATAGCAATAGCAATCAAAGCAGGTGCTTTAAAGTCAGATTTTGATAGTACTATTGGAATTCATCCCTCAGCTGCAGAAGAATTTGTAACAATGAGATCTTAATAGTAAATTTTAACTGAGTAATTGAAGATTTAGCTAAATTCTGTTAATTGGATATTTTAATTATTAATTAATTTGACTAGTATGGGATTATTTAGAGGAAAAAAAGATGATTGACTGGAAAATAGATTCTTGGAGAAAACTTCCTATAAAGCAAGTTCCTGAATATAGCGACATGGATAGAGTAAATTCTGTTGAACAAGAACTTTCAGTTCGACCACCTTTAGTATTTGCTGAAGAAGCCAGAAGACTCAGGAAAAGAATGGCTGAAGTTGCTGAAGGTAAAGCTTTTTTGTTACAAGGTGGGGACTGTGCTGAATCTTTTGCAGAACATAATGCTAATAATATCAGGGATAGTTTTCGGGTATTGTTACAAATGGCAGTTGTACTTACTTTCGGTTCTGCTTTACCTGTAATAAAAATAGGTAGATTAGCGGGTCAATATTCTAAACCTAGGTCTTCTTCTGTTGAAGTTATAAACGGTGTGTCTTTACCTAGTTATCGTGGTGATATGGTAAATGATATGGCTTTTGATGATAAAGCGCGTGAACCTAATCCTGAAAGACTACTTCAAGTTTATGACAAATCAGCTTCTACGTTAAATTTGCTTAGAGCTTTTGCGAGTGGAGGAATGGCAGATTTAACAAAATTACATGAATGGAATTTGGAGTTTGTTAGAGGAACTAATGAAGCCAATAAATATAAAGAACTTGCTGCTAAAATAACCTCATCTTTAGAGTTTATGAATGCCTGCGGCATGACACCAGAAAATACTGCCCAACTAAGAGAAACTGAATTTTATACTTCTCACGAAGGTCTTTTACTTAATTATGAACAGGCGCTGACTAGAAAAGATACTATTACTGAAGAAAAAGGATGGTTTGCAACCTCAGCACATATGTTGTGGGTTGGAGATAGAACGAGAAGTATTGATGAAGCTCACATAGAATATATGAGAGGTATAGCTAATCCAATTGGATTAAAATGTGGTCCATCCACTGACCCTGACGACTTACTAAGGCTTATTGAGAAACTAAACCCATTAAATCAAGCTGGACGACTTACTCTTATTGCTAGAATGGGTTCGGATGATGTTAATAAAAAATTAAAACCTTTAATATCAGCAGTTAAAAAATCAGGTTTAATTGTAGGTTGGTGTTGCGATCCTATGCACGGAAATACTGTTAAAGCATCCACAGGATTTAAGACAAGAAAAATGGATGATATCATGGCTGAGGTAAGAGGTTTTTTTGAAGTTCATAATGAAATGGATACTATACCAGGTGGAGTTCATTTTGAAATGACGGGACAAAATGTTACTGAATGTGTTGGTGGCGTATATGAAGTAAGTGAATCAAACTTAGCTGACAGATATCATACGCATTGTGACCCAAGACTTAATGCAACTCAATCTTTAGAATTAGCATTTTTAGTAGCTGACTTACTTGCAGAAAATCGAGTGGGTCTAGGGAAAAAAATTGCAGCGGTATCTTAAAGGTTTGAAATTGTCTGATCATAAAAAAAAAACTAATATTAATCTAATACAAAAAAATACTTGGCCACATGAGTTAAGACCAAATCCAGATCAGTTACCTTCTGTTACAGACACATACTTTTTAAGAACTAGAGACATAGTGTCTAAATATGGGGATACTGAAGTTACTTATGCAATTTTTATGAGAAGACCTGTAATATCGGCTTTAAATCCAGCGATTGATTGGCTTCAACATATTGTAAAAGAAAGAAAGGGCAACGTTAATATTAACCGCTGTTTTGAAGAAGGAAGTGACGTAGGAGCAGGGGAACCAATGGTTTATATATCTGGCTCTATGCTATTATTAGTAGATTTAGAGACAGCTTTACTTCAAAAAATTGGAGCGACTTGTGTGGCTGCTTATAATGCTAGATCTATGGTAGAGAGTTTACGCCAAACATCTTTTTTAGCTATGGATGCTCGACACTGCGCTGGAACAGATATGTCAGATTTAATGGCTTATGGCGCATTTGTTGGATCTAAAAGAGTTAAATCTGAGATGAATGCAATTGGTTTTATAGGATGCGCTACAGATAAAACTGCCCACTTATTTGAAAATACTAAGGGTTTAGGGACCATGCCTCATGCTTTGGTTGGTTATTCAGGTTCGACATTAAAGGCAGCAGAAATGTTTCATTCTACTTGGCCTGATCAACCATTAACTGTTTTAGTTGATTATTTTGGTAAAGAAATAACTGATGGTCTTATGGTTTGCAGATCGTTTAAAGATTTATCAGATAATGGAACATTGTCACTAAGATTAGATACTCATGGTGGAAGATATATTGAAGGATTAGATGTTGCTGGTTCTTATGCCGTTTTAGAAAGAAACGCTCCTGAATCTATAAGAGGTTATAGGACAGAACAAGAACTTCGCTATCTAATTGGAACTGGCGTTTCTGCAGCAGCAGTTTGGCATCTTAGAGAAATTCTTAATAATGCAGGTTTTAAAAAAGTTAAAATTGTTGCCTCTAGTGGATTTGGTCCGGAAAAATGTAAAGTTTTTTCTCTTGCAAATGTCCCTGTAGATGTTATCGGTACAGGATCTTATCTTCCAAGCCGATGGTCTGAAACTTATGCAACAGCCGACATTATTTCTTATGGTGGTAAGTCTCAAGTTAAACTTGGAAGAGAGTTTTTACTTAGGCGTTAATAGTATTCTGTTTGATGAGTTGATTAATGAAAAATAAACTTAAAATAGTCCTTGCTCAGTTGAATCCAATAGTTGGTGACGTTAAGGGCAATATTATTAAATTGGTTAACATAAGGGATAAATTAAGTGATGAGATTGATATAATTGTTGTTCCTGAATTATACGTTACTGGTTATCCAATTGACGATTTAGTTCTTAGAAATGATTTTTTAGAACTTGTTGAAAATGAAATTATTTCATTAGCTAAACTGACTAATGATGGGAAAGCTGCCATTATCTTAGGTGCTCCAAGAAAAGATAATAAATCAATAAAAAATTCAGTTTTTGTCTTAGATAAAGGAGAAATTTTATCTTATAGAGATAAATATAATCTTCCGAATACTGGTGTGTTTGATGAACAAAGAATTTTTTCTCCTGGTTCTTTATCTGGCCCAGTTAAAGTTAGAGATGTATTAATTGGGTTACCAATTTGTGAAGATATTTGGACTGAAACAGTTATAGAATGCTTATGTGAAACAGGTGCAGAAATAATATTATCTATTAATGCGTCTCCATATTCTATTAAAAAGAATGACCAAAGAATGTCTGTAGCTGTGTCTAGAGTTTTAGAATCAAAATTACCCTTAATATACTTAAACAGGGTTGGTGGCCAAGATGAATTAATATTTGATGGAGCCTCCTTTTGTTTAAGTGATGAAGGTAAGTTAAATGTTCAACTGAACGATTTTCAAGAACACATACTAAATATTGATTTACAAAAAATTAACAATAAATGGATGTTCAAAGAAAATATTAATAGTGTTTCTTCAAATATAGAAGCTTTATATAAATCTCTTGTAGTAAGTGTTAGGGATTATGTACAAAACAATGGTTTCCCTGGCGTTGTTCTCGGCATGTCTGGAGGAGTAGACTCAGCATTAGTAGCCGCGATTGCAACGGATGCTTTAGGTCCAAATTTAGTAAAAGCAGTTATGATGCCAAGTCCTTATACCAGTCAAGAAAGTTTAGAAGACGCAAAGTTAGCCTCTTACAATCTAGGAATAGATTATTCTTATTTAGATATAAAAGGTGGTATGGAAATTGTAGACAAAATTCTTTTAGGTTTTAATGGTCCTAAAGTTGCTCCAGGAATAACAGAAGAAAATATTCAATCTCGAATAAGAGGCCTACTTTTGATGGCAATTTCCAACAAATATGGATCAATGGTATTAGCTACTGGAAATAAATCTGAATATGCTGTTGGTTATGCCACTTTGTATGGTGACATGTGTGGAGGCTTTGCAGTTATAAAAGATGTTTGGAAAAGTGATGTATTTAAATTATGTAAGTGGAGAAATTTAAATAAATCTGTTGAGTTTTTAGGACCAAATGGCGAAGTTATACCTGAAAGAATTATAACAAAACCTCCTAGCGCGGAGCTAAGAGAAGATCAAAAAGACACTGATAGTCTTCCGGAATATGACGTTCTTGATGCTATTCTAAAAAAATTAGTTGAAGACAATTTATCAATAGATCAAATAGTTTCTGAAGGTTATATGATAGATGATGTCAAAAAGATCTCTATGCTTTTATCGAGATCTGAATATAAAAGATTTCAATCTGCACCTGGTCCAAAAGTTACTGAAAAAGCTTTTGGTAGAGATAGAAGATACCCTTTAACTAGTGGGTTTAGAAATTGGAATTAATCAAACCGTCCATAGAATTAAATTTAATATCTTTTTAAGACTAGGAATTAGTTATGATAAAAGTTCGTTTTGCTCCAAGTCCAACTGGTTACTTACATATTGGAAACTTTAGAACTGCACTAGTGAATTTTTTATTTGCCAGAAAAAATAATGGGCATTTTATGTTAAGAATAGACGATACGGATCAAGAAAGGTCCTTATTAGAATATGAAAATGCAATTAAAGAAGATTTAAGCTGGATGAATATTGGTTGGGATAGTATTGAAAAACAATCCTCAAGATTAGCTTGCTATGACGATGCATTACAAATATTACTGAATAAAAAAAGAGCATATCCGTGTTTTGAAACTGCTGATGAATTATCTTTGAAAAGAAAGAGTCAATTATCTTCTGGAAAACCTCCTATTTATGACAGATCTGCTCTTAAATTATCAGATTCAGATATAGCTGATCTTAAATCTAAAGGAAAAAAACCTCATTATAGATTTTTATTAAATCACATTGATGTTAATTGGAATGACCTAATTAAAGGTAATAGTAAATATAACATGTCAAATTTATCTGACCCAGTTATTTTACGAGAAGATGGAAGAGTTATATACACGCTTGCCTCAGTTGTTGATGACATTGATTTTAAAGTTACAGATATTTTGAGAGGTGAGGATCATATGACAAACTCAGCAGCTCAAATACAACTGTTTGAGGCTTTAGAATCCATTCCACCTAGGTTAGGGCATTTATCTTTGTTAACAGATATCTCAGGAGAAGGTCTCTCTAAAAGACTTGGTAGTTTATCATTACGAGACCTTAGAAAAGAGGGTTTTCAACCAATGGCTCTATCATCATTGTTGTCAAAGGTAGGTACCTCTGATGCAATAGAAGTTTTTAAAAATATTAATAATATAATTAAAGACTTTGATATAAATAAATTTGGAAAGTCAAAGCCTAAATTTGATAAAATGGAACTTTCAAACTTAAATTCTAAATTTTTTCAGTTGATGAATTACGAAGATATTAGTGATCAACTAAATAATTTAGATTTAAAAATAACTAGTGAATTTTGGAATTTAATTAAAGGAAATATTAACACATTGAACGATGTAAAGTTTTGGTGGAATATTATATATGGAAAAATTAAATCTATAAATAATGATCAAGAATTTACACATTTAGCATTGAAAACTTTACCTAAAGATAGTTTTGATCAAAGCACTTGGTCAACGTGGACTAGTTTGTTAATGAAGGAAAGTGGCAGAAAGGGTAAAGACTTATTCAAACCTCTTAGATTATCCCTGACAGGAGAAAGTAATGGTCCAGAAATGGCAAATCTAGTTTTAACAATGGGAAGAGACAAAATTGTTGAAAGATTAAATAATAAGGATTAATGAGTAATTTTGACTATGAATAACTTAAATTTATACAACACTCTTGAAAAAAAAATTTCTGTTTTTAATCCAATTGATAAAAATGACGTTAGAATGTACGCATGTGGACCTACAGTTTATGATTTTATCCACATTGGTAACGCAAGACCTTTGGTGGTATTTGATGTTTTAGTTCGATTGCTTAGAAAAATGTATCCTAAAGTTACCTATGTTAGAAATATTACTGACATTGATGATAAAATTAACAAAAGAGCAACTGAAAAAAAAATAAAAATTTCTGAATTGACAAAAGAGACAATAAAAAATTTTCATAACGATTGTAAATCATTAGGTAATTTATATCCAGATTTTGAACCAAGGGCCACAGATCACATTAATGAAATAATAGAGATGATTGAAATATTAATTTCAAAAGGTTTTGCTTATGTTTCTTCAGGAAATGTTCTTTTTTCGGTTGAAAAATATAAAAAATATGGGCTGTTATCAGGAAGATCTCTTAAAGATATGATATCTGGTTCAAGAGTTGATGTTGCAGAATATAAAGATAAACCAGGAGATTTTATTCTATGGAAACCATCTACAGAGGACTTGCCAGGTTGGAATAGTCCATGGGGAAGAGGACGACCAGGTTGGCATATAGAATGTTCTGCTATGAGCAAAAAGTATTTAGGTGAGCAATTTGATATACACGCAGGTGGTCTAGATTTAATTTTCCCTCACCATGAGAATGAAATTGCTCAATCTTGTTGTGCGAATGATTCAGAAGTTATGGCTAATTTTTGGCTTCATAACGGTTATGTTACTTCCGAAGGTGAAAAAATGTCTAAATCACTTGGAAATTTTACAACTATTAATGAACTTCTTTTTCAATTCAACGGTGAAGCTATCAGATATGCCCTTTTACAAGCTCATTATAGAGCTCCACTAAGTTTTAGTAAAAAATCTTTGGAAGAGGCTAAAAAGTCTTTATCAAGACTTTATAGAGCTGTAGATGGATTTGAAGTTAATGGTAACCCAGATAAAGAACTTATAATTAATCTGTGTGACGACATAAATACTCCTAAAGCTCTTGCTAGAGCTCATTATCTAACTGATCAAGCAAATAAAGGAAGTAAAGAATGTGCTCAAAAATTAAAAAATTCGAGCAAAATTTTGGGAGTTTTATCTCAATCCACTGAAAGATGGTTTAAGTTTGAAAAAAAAGATAATCAAAATCAAAGTTTAGATATTGCTTTAACTGAAAAAGAAATAGATGAGCTCATATTAAAACGTCAAATTGCAAAAGAAAATAAAGATTATACCAATGCAGATCAAATCAGAGAACAATTACTTAAACTTGATATAATATTGGAAGATAAACCTGACAAAACAATTTGGAGAAAAAGTTAAATTTATGTACTTATATGATTGATTTAACACCAAATATAATTTTATCAAAACCACAGCTTGGAGAAAACATAGGCTCTTGTGCTCGAGCTATGAAGAATTTTGGAATTGAAAAGCTTAGGTTGATCGAACCCAGAGATGGGTGGCCAAATAGTTCTGCCTATGCCATTTCAGCTGGAGCGGATAATATATTAGATAAAACAAAGCTTTTTAAATCGTTAATTGAATCTACTAAAGATATTTCTTTATTATTTGCTACTACGGCTAGAAAACGTGTAATTGGCACAAAATCTTTAAATATTTTTGAGGCAATAAATAAATCTTTCGATCATGTTGTAAATGGTGGAAAAGTAGGTTTTTTATTTGGACCGGAACAATCAGGTTTGTCAAATGATGATGTTGTACAAGCAGATTTTACAATTTCAATTCCATTAAATGAAAATTTTTCTTCTTTAAATTTATCTCAAGCAGTTTTGTTGATCTGTTGGGAATGGAATAAAGTTAGGATGTCTTACTTAAAAGAAGATAATGAAACTATTAAAGTAAATAAAAAATTAAAAAAAAGTACTGAACTTTCTAATGTTGGTGATAGAGAGTACTTTTATACACAGTTAGATGATTTACTTAGTAAGTCTGGTTTTTTTTACTCACCAGAAATGGCACCTATTGTTAAAAGAAACATAAGAAGTTTATTTAATAGAGCATCTTTAACTCACCAAGATTTGAGAACACTTCATGGAATTATTAGATCTCTATCAGGAACTTCAAATCGTACTTGACTTTTAGCATTTAGATAGTATTTTTCAGATTAATTTCCGATAATGTGGATAATGGCATGGTGTTACTTATCCCGGGGTTATAACTCCTGATTGGAATAATCTTCTACTTTTTAAGTAGTACATAAAAAGGTTTAAATATGCCTAAGTCAGATCATAAAAGAACAAGTTCAAAACATAAGATTGACAGAAGATTAGGAGTGAATTTATGGGGAAGACCAAAATCCCCGTTGAATGACAGAGAATACGCTCCTGGCCAACATGGTCAAAGAAGAAAAAAGCCAACAGATTTTGGGGTCCAATTAATGGCTAAACAAAAGTTAAAAGGTTATTATGGCAATATTGGCGAAAAACAATTTAAAAAATACTACACAGCTGCAGTTAGAAAAAAAGGTGATACGGGTGCTAATTTAATTGGTATCTTAGAGTGTAGACTTGATGCTATCTTATACAGAATGAAATTGGCCCCAACTGTTTTTGCTTGTAGACAGTTAATAAACCATGGTCATGTTATGGTAAACGGAAGTAGGTGTAATATTCCTTCAAGAATGATTAATGTTGGTGAAGTAATTTCTTTAAAAGAAAAAGCTAAGGGGATCCCAGCCGTTATTGAAGCTACTACTTTACCAGAGAGAGATGTCCCTGAATATGTAGAAGTTGATCATTCAAAGTTCACAGGGTCACTCGTAAGAATTCCTATGCCAGATGATGTTCCTTATCCAGTTCAAATGGAAACTAATCTAGTTATCGAGTTTTATTCACGTTAATATACTTAATTAATTAAACGTTGCATTATGTAGCGTTTAATAATTATAACTATATATTAATTCCTGCTTGGCTAAAATATTCAGTAAGTTCGCCGTTTTCATGCATTTCTCTTATAATATCGCACCCACCAACAAATTCATTTTTAACATAAAGTTGTGGTATAGTTGGCCAATCAGAATATTCTTTAATTCCTTCTCTTATTTCGGCATCTTCAAGAACATTAACACTATTAAATTTCACGCCCATATGACTTAAAACGCCTACGACTGCAGCTGAAAAACCACATTGGGGCATAACTGGGGTGCCCTTCATAAATAATAATATTTCATTATCTTTAATGATACTTTCAATTTTTTCTTTAGTATTTTGTTCCATTTTGATCTCCTTTAATCCTTTGGTGCGGATGTATTTAAAGCTAAGGCATGCAGCTCTTTACCCATTTTACCATCCATTGCATTATAAACCATTTGATGTTGTTGAACTCTGGTTTTTCCCCTAAATTTTTCAGAAATTATTTGAGCAGCGTAATGATCACCATCACCCCTTAAATCATCAATTATAATTTTGGCGTCTGGAAATGTTTTAAGAATAAGTTCTTCAATTTCAATTGCAGTCATAGACATATTTGAACCCAATTTTAACTTTATTCACCCATAAGAGAAGGTAATGTTTGATCATTTAATTCTTTAATATCATTTATTGATATAATAGTTTTATCATTTAAATTCAAGTTATTGCTTGAATTAGTCTTTCCAAGAATAAAATAATCTATGTTGCCATCTTCTAGAAAAGATTCAACATCATCGATTTTATCGGTAGCTACTATTATTCTTCCTTGATCTTCACCAAAACACCATGAGTGAAGTGTGGGGTCTTTGCTATCACATTTGAACAATGATTTAGGAAGGTTAATACTTAAACCTAAATTATTTTTAAATAACATTTCACATGTTGTTGTTAGTAAACCACCATCTGAAATATCATGTGCTGCCGTCAAAAGTTTTTTATTATTTAGTTTTAATAATATATCAATAATTTTTTTTTCGTTTTCTAAATAAACTGGTGGAGGGGCTGTATCAATTTTATTGTTTGTTATCTCCTGATAGACACTACACCCAATCCAGCCTTCAATTAAATTTTTTGATTGTCCTAAAACTATTAGGGTATTGTCATCTTGTGCATTTATTTCTAAGCAATTTTCGACCTCATCTATGACGCCTACCATACCTATCACTGGTGTTGGAAGAATTCCTTTTCCATTAGTTTCATTATAAAGGGAAACGTTCCCAGAAACGATTGGAGTATTTAAAAAGGAGGCAGCTTTTGAAATTCCTTTAATAGATCCAACAATTTCTCCCATTATATTTAATTTCTCAGGGTTACCAAAATTTAAATTATTTGTGATTGCCATAGGCTTGGCTCCAGAAGCTGCAATGTTTCTAGCTGCTTCACATACTGCTTGCATTCCACCATTGATTGGGTCTGATTTTACATACCTTGGTGTACAATCAGTTGTCATGGCAATTCCTTTCCCAAGACTTTTAGTACTTTCTGTTCCATGTATTTTTACTATAGCAGCGTCACTTTTACTGTTTGAAGAAATAGTATCACCCATAACAGAGCTGTCATATTGCTCCCAAATCCACCTTTTACTTGCTATGTTAGGATTTTTGAACATTTTAGTTAAAATTTCACTTATTGTTTCATTTATATTAAGTTCATTGGGTTTAATGATTTTTTTATTTTGGATAATTTTGTAAGGTCTGTCATATTCAGGAGCGTCTTCTACGAGTGGATTAATTGGAATATTACATGCCTCAAAGCCATCTTTATCTAATATTAATCTGCCTGTTTTAGTTACTTCTCCTATTACAGCAAAGTCTAGATCCCATTTATCAAAAATCATTTTTGCTTTTTCTTCTGATCCTGGTTTTAAAATCATTAACATTCTTTCTTGACTTTCAGAAAGCATAATTTCGTAACTAGTCATTTTTTCTTCTCTTGTAGGAACTAGATCTAGATTTAAATGCATGCCTAATGATCCTTTTGAAGCCATTTCAACACTTGAACTTGTTAATCCAGCAGCTCCCATGTCTTGAATAGATAAAACAGCATCCGTGCTCATTAATTCAAGACAGGCTTCTAAAAGTAATTTTCCAGTAAAAGGATCACCAACTTGAACTGTTGGTCTTTTCTCAGAACTGTTCTCTGTGAACTCAGTTGAAGCCATAGTAGCGCCATGTATTCCATCTCTTCCAGTTTTTGCTCCTACATATATAACTGGGTTCCCGCTACCAGTTGCAGCGGAGTAAAATATTCTATGTTTATTTGCTAGTCCGACTGCCATTGCATTTACTAAAATATTTCCATCATATGATTGATTAAAGTTTGTTTCTCCTCCAACTGTTGGAATACCAATACAATTCCCATATCCTCCAATTCCTTTTACTACTCCTGAAACAAGATGTTTTGTTAAAGGTTGAGTTGGGGAACCAAATCTTAAAGCATTTAATAGAGCTATCGGTCTTGCACCCATGGTAAAAACATCCCTCAAAATACCGCCAACACCAGTTGCAGCTCCTTGATAAGGTTCTATAAAAGATGGATGATTATGAGATTCTATTTTAAAAACAGCTGCTAAATCGTTCCCAATGTCAATAACACCAGCATTTTCACCTGGTCCTTGAATTACATGATTAGCTTTAGTAGGCAAAGTTTTAAGCCATTTTTTTGAACTTTTATAAGAACAGTGTTCTGAAAACATGGCTGAAAAAATTCCTAATTCAGTTTTATTTGGCTTTTTTTTAATTTTAGTACAAATTAAATTAAATTCATCTTCTGTTAATCCCATTTCTAAAGCATCTTCAAGCGTACTTTCTTGCTGAGCTAGATATTCATTTTCATTAATATTGTAAAGATCTTCATTTAAAGTTTTCATCATTTAACCAATTAATTTTTCAAAAGTTTTAGAAAGAAATTTCAAGCCATCTGTTCCACCATGTAGATTATATATAGCTCTTTCAGGGTGAGGCATCATACCTAGAACTTTTCCATTCTTAGACAATATTCCTGCAATATCATTGCACGACCCGTTAGGATTATAATCATCATCTGTATTTGCTTCTTTTACATATTTAAAAGCAATTCTTCCTTCATTTTTTAATTCATTTAAAAGTGTTTCTGAAGCAAAAAAATTACCTTCGTTATGAGCTACAGGTATATTTAAATATTGCCCTTTTTTAAGACCAGACAGAAAAGGACTTATCATTGAATCTTGTATTTCTAAAATTGTCTTTCTACATGTGAAAAGCAATTTCTCATTTCTTATTAATGACCCTGGAAGTATTCCTGCTTCAATCAATATTTGAAATCCATTACATATGCCAAGAACTGCACCTCCACGACTTATATGATTTTTAATATTTTTAATTATTGGAGATCTTGCGGCCAAAGCTCCACATCTAAGATAATCGCCAAAACTGAACCCTCCAGGAATTACAATTAAATCTAAATTAGGAAATTCTGTATCTTTATGCCACATTTTAATAGGTGTTTTACCACTGATTTCTTTAAGTGCAACAATGATGTCCCTATCACAATTAGACCCTGGAAATATTGTAACTCCTGAGCGCATTAATTCTTTTAATCCTTTAAAACATTTATTTTATACGTTTCAATAACAGTATTAACTAACAAATCTTCACACATTTTTTTAGTCGCTAAAATAGCCTCATTTTCATCTATTTTTTCAAAATTCAAAATAATTTGTTTTCCAGTTCGAACATCACTAAAGTTTTTAAAACCAAGGTTTGATAGAGAGGTTTCAATGGCTTGTCCTTCTGGGTCTAACACACCTTCTTTAAGGGATATATTTACTACAACTTTCATTTAAACCCTCTTTATTTAACAATTTCTGTCTTAGCATTTGAGTATTTTTTCTTTTCAGGAAGAATTCCTAATCTGTCTGCAACTTCTTGATATGCCTCTTTTAAGCCGCCTATATCTTGACGAAATAAATCTTTATCCATTTTGTGGTTAGTTTTTACATCCCATAATCTACAATTATCAGGACTTATCTCGTCGGCTAATAATAATACAGAATTACCATCTTCAGAATAATATCTACCAAATTCGATTTTAAAGTCTATAAGTTTAAGGCCAATTCCCAAAAATAATCCCCTAAGAAAATCATTTATGCGAAGTCCATACTCATTCATTTCGTCTAATTCATCACGAGTTCCCCACTCAAAATTAATAATATGATCTTCATTAATTAAAGGGTCACCTAATTCGTCTTTTTTTAAATAATGCTCTATCAAAGGTCTAGAAAAAATTTTACCTTCTTTTAAGCCTAGCCTTTTTACAATAGATCCAGCTGCAATATTTCTTACAACAAATTCAACAGGAATAATTTCTACTTTTCTTACAAGTTGTTCTCTCATATTTAATTTTTTTATATAATGAGTTGGTATTCCAATCTCATTGATCCTTTTCATTAAAAAATCAGAAATTGAATTATTTAACACACCTTTTCCATTAATAATTGAGTGTTTTTCAGCATTATTCGCTGTAGCATCATCTTTAAAATATTGTATGACGGTATCTGGAGTAGGGCCTTCAAGTATTGTCTTAGCCTTACCTTCATACAAAATTTTCTTTTTTGACATAAAATTATTCCTCTTTATCAAAAACTCTATCAAAAATTGTGTCAACATGAACAAAATGTTGATCTAGATTAAATAAGTCATCTATTTCCTTTTCATTAAGAAATTCCGACACTTCAGAATCTTTTTTAAGTAAATCTTTATAAACATTTTTTCGTTTATGTTCAGGAGTTTCCCAGACCTTCATGGCATTGCTCTGGACCATTTCATAGGCGTTTTCTCTACTTGCACCTTTTTGTGTAAGTGCTAATAACAATTGTTGGGAATGAACTAGTCCACCTAATTTTTCTAAATTAGATAGCATAGTATCAGGGTATATAAGTAAGTTTTGAATTACATTATTTAATCTATGAAGTGCAAAATCTAGAGTTATTGTTGCATCAGGAGCCATCATTCTTTCAACAGAAGAATGAGAAATATCACGCTCATGCCATAGTGCTACATTTTCTAATGCTGGTACTACAGAAGATCTAACTAATCTAGCAAGTCCAGTTAAATTTTCTGTAAGTACAGGGTTTCTTTTATGAGGCATTGCGCTTGAACCTTTTTGACCTTGTGAAAAATACTCCTCTGCCTCTCTGACCTCTGTTCTTTGCAGATGTCTAATTTCAGTTGCTAGTCGTTCAACACTAGACGCAATAACACCAAGCGTAGAAAAAAACATTGCATGCCTATCTCTTGGAATTATTTGGGTAGAAACTTCCTCAGGTATTAATCCTAATTTATTTGAGACATAATACTCTACATAAGGATCAATGTGAGCAAATGTGCCTACTGCTCCTGAAATTGCGCATGTGCTTATTTCTTTTTTAGCTTCAAGCAATCTTTTTCTATTACGTTTAAATTCAGCATAATACCCAGCTAACTTTAACCCAAAAGTTACTGGTTCAGCATGAATACCATGTGATCTTCCAATTGTTACGGTTTTTTTGTGTTCTAGAGAACGCTTTTTAAGTGTTGCAAGTAACTCATCAATATCTTTTAACAAAATATCAGATGCTTTTTTTAACTGTATTGATAGAGTAGTGTCCAGAACATCTGATGACGTCATTCCTTGGTGAATAAATCTTGCATCTTCTCCAATATATTCAGCCAAGTTTGTTAAGAAAGCAATAACATCATGTTTAGTGGTCTTTTCAATTTCATCTATTTTATCTATGTCAAATTTACCTTTTTCCCATATCACTTTAGCAGCAACTTTTGGTATAACACCTAATTCTGCTTGAGCATCACACGCATGTGCTTCAATTTGGAACCAAATATTAAATTTTTCTTCTTGAGACCAAATCTGAACCATCTCTTTTCTTGAATATCGTTCAATCATATTTAAACCTAATGAAATGCAATTTTTTTTAAAAAAAATAATAAAAAATTATTTTATACGATTTCCTTATACTTAAAAAATGTATTAATATATACATATTTTCTTTTTAATTTTAATACGAGAGTTTAATGATAATTGGTTCAATTTTAAAAAATGCGATCAAAATTTTAGCAACTAATCCTACAGCAAGAAAAAAGGCAGGAGAAGTTGCTTTAAAAGCATATAAAAAAGCCAAGCCTATTATAAAAGAAACGTCTAATTCTATTAAGAAAACATTAGATAACAATTTAAAAAAATAACAGGTGAATATTTTTAATTTCTAAATTGGATATTCTGGCTGGGTATACCCTTTAGGTGAATTAGTAAACACCTCATAACCATTTGAGGTCACACCAATACTATGCTCAAATTGCGCAGACAAACTTTTATCTCGTGTAACAGCTGTCCATCCATCAGACAAAATTTTAACATCATATTTACCCGAGTTTATCATTGGCTCAATTGTGAAAATCATACCTTCTTCAAGAGTGTCACCAGTATTAGGTTGTCCATAATGTAAAATTGTTGGAGGTGAGTGAAAAACTTTACCTAAACCATGACCAGTAAAATCTCTAACTACAGATAAACTGTTTTTTTCTGCATGCTTTTGAATGGCATGACCTATGTCACCTGTTGTACTTCCAGGCTTTACTGTTTCTATGCCTAACCAGAGACATTCATATGTGATTTTTGTAAGAAATTTTGCTTTTTTAGAAGGTTCTCCTACAAAATACATTCTGCTAGTATCTCCATACCATCCGTCAAGTATGACAGTAATATCAATATTTAAGATATCGCCTTCATCAAGAATTTTATCTCCAGGTATACCATGACAAACAACATGATTTACTGAAATACATGTAGATTTTGGAAATCCTCTATAATTAAGAGGTGCAGGTACAGCATGATTTTTAATTATATAATCATGGCATAAATCATCTAAGTGCCCTGTTGAAACACCTTTCTTAACATATTGAGTTATATAATCTAACACTTTTGCAGCTAATGTGCCTGCATTGTGCATTTTGTTAAAAGCTTCTTTATTATGTATTTCAATTTGATTATTCATTATGACCAAACATTAGTTTATATGTTATGTATATATTTATAAGTATTTACGTACAATATTAATTTTTTTTAAGGATAACTATTTATGGTTTCAACGGCAGGTATAATAATAATTGGTGATGAAATTTTGTCAGGTAGAACTAAAGATACTAATATTAACTGGATTGCAACTGAATTAAATAATATTGGTGTCAGGCTAATCGAGGCAAGAATAATTTCAGATGATTCTGAAACAATTATTGAAACTGTAAAAACTTTTACAAAAAAATTTACGTATGTTTTTTCTTGTGGAGGTATAGGCCCAACACATGATGATATTACTACAGAGTCTGTTGCTAGTGCCTTTAATCAAAAACTAGTTAAGGATCCTGAGGCTATGCGGAGATTAAAAATACATTATGAAGGTACGAATATTGAGTTTAACGAAGCTCGTCAAAAAATGGCAATAATTCCCACTAATTCAATTTTAATTGATAATCCTGTATCATCAGCACCAGGTTATAAAATAGAAAATTTATTCGTTTTTGCTGGAGTTCCTAAAATAATGCAAGGTATGTTTAGTACCATCTTATATGATCTTGTAGGTGGAATAAAACTTAAGTCAAAAACTGTTTCTAGTAATGTGGGAGAAGGTCTAATTGCTAAAGATTTAGAACAAATTGAAAAAAAATTTAAAACTGTGAAAATAGGGTCCTATCCGTATTTTAAACCTGGCAATTTTGGTACTTCAATAGTTTTGAGATCAGAATATGAAAGTTTACTTAATCAGGCATCTGAAGCTGTTTTATCAGCAATAATTAAACTAGGAGGCAAAGGTAAAATTGTTGAAGAAAATGAATTAGATGAGAGGTCTTTCTAAAAACTTATTTAGAATCAGGTACTGAGGTTCTTGATATTTTTCCTTTTATTCTTGTTTTATTTTTCATAAGGTTAATTAAAACAACCCCAGAAATGAAGCCTCCAATATGTGCAGCATAGGCCACGCCGCCTGAGTTTAAGTCATTTTGATTAAAGCTTAAAAACTGTATAAAAATCCAACCTCCAAGAACTATAAAAGCTCTAATTTTAAATATTTTAAAAAAAATAATAAACCAGAAAAAAACTTTGATTTTTGCTTTTGGAAATAGAACTAAATATGCACCTAATACTCCTGCAATAGCCCCTGAAGCACCAATCATAGGGATTGTAGAATTTATATCTAATATAGCTTGAGATAAAGCCGCAAATCCACCAGTTAAAAAGTAAAAAATAATAAATTTTGTTTTTCCTAATGTTTCTTCAATATTATCACCAAAAATATATAGATAAGTCATGTTACCTATTAAGTGCATCCATCCACCATGTAAAAACATAGAAGTGATTATTGAAAGAAAAGGAGGAATAATTTTTAAATTTGTAGACAACTCAGAATACCCAAATAAAATAGCAGGTATCATTCCAAAACTTAAAACAATTTGATCTTTAATATACTCTTGTTCAAAAACATAATTAACAAACAACAGAGAACAAATAAAAATGATGCTCCAACTAACTATGGGTTTTTTTTTGGTTGGATTTTCATCAGCAAAAGGAAAAAAAAACATTTAAAATTCAATGTTATCGATTAATCGTGTTTTATTTAATGTAACAGAACTTAAAAAAACTTTTTTTCCATTAAAATTATTATCGTTAATATTGTTTAGTTTGTTATCCCTTAGTTCAAGATAGTCAGGATTTAATTTTTTTGAAATTAAAAATTTTTGTGCATTTTCAATAATTTCATTTAGAAGAACATTGTCCTTATATAACTTCACACTATTTTCAAGGCATTTGAATAAATTTGAGGCCAAATTCATTTCTTTCTGGGATAAATAATTATTTCTAGAAGATAAAGCAACACCATTTTTAGATCTTATAATTGGAGCTTTTAATATAGTTAAATAAGGGTGTAATATTTTAGACATTTCGCTTATCAATATTTGTTGTTGGTAGTCTTTAGCACCAAAAATTGCAATATCAGGTTTTATCATATCAAAAATTTTATTTACTACTGTCAACACACCATCAAAATGCCCTGGTCTAATTTTACCACAAAGTTCATTTCCAAGCTTTCCAGACTCAATTTTTTTAACCTCTTCAAATTTAGGAAACACTTCATTTCTGTTAACGGGTATAAATAAAATATCACATTTTTCTTTACTTAATTTTTTAATATCCATTTCTTCAGTTCTTGGATATTTTTCAAAATCTTCATTTCTTCCAAATTGAAGTGGATTAACAAAAATTGTTGTAATTGTCTTTTTAGCATTTAATTTTGCTAATCTTACTAATGATAGATGCCCACCATGCAAATTACCCATAGTAGGTATTAATGCTAACTTACCAGGTTTTTGAGTGAATTTTTGGAGAGTTTGATTTAAATCATCTCTGGTACGGGCAATAATCATTTATAATGGCCTATGTACTGTATCTAGGTAAATAAAATCAATTATATGGTACGAGCGGGGGGACTTGAACCCCCACGTCCTTATCGGACTCTGGATTTTAAGTCCAGTGCGTCTACCATTCCGCCACGCTCGCAAAACCATATGTTTGTTGTGTAACTTAGCTTTTTGGCTAAGGCAAGTTTTTTATGGCATTTAAGATTAATTTTTATATAGTTCAATTTAAAGACTTGGAGAACAAAATGACTGAAAAAAAAATGGGAAGCAAAATTGAGGGAGAAGAATATTTAGTACTTCACGAATTTGCTAAAAAGGCTAAAGAAAAACTTCCAAAAGAAACTTGGGATTATTTAATTGGAGCGTCTGAAACTGAAACAACTTTTAAAAGAAATAGGTTTGCTTTAGATAATCTTGCTTTCAGACCAAGAGTTTTAAGAGATGTTGAAAATGTAGATTTATCTGTAAATTTGTTTGGCCATAAGCTTAAAATGCCTGTTATTTTAGCACCTATAGGTTCAATGCAAGATTTTGTGGATGGTGCAGGGACCGCTCCGACTCTAGCTGCATCAGAATTTGGTATTATGCATATGATAAGTTCAACTTGTATGCCCGGTTTAGAAGAAGTTGCTAAAAGCGTTAATTATCCAAAATTGTTTCAATTATATGTTAGAGGCGATAAAGATTGGGTGGATAATAATATTAAAAGTGCAATAGACCATAATTATGCCGGAATATGTTTAACTGTTGATTTAGACGCATATGGGAGAAGAGAGAGAGATTTAGCTAAAAGATATAGAACTACATCTAGACAGTCAGCAAGTGGTTTTGAACATCAAATGAGATTCTCTTGGAAAGATATTGACAGAATTAAATCTTATTGTGACTTACCAATTATAATCAAAGGAATTGCAACCAAAGAAGATGCTTTGTTGGCAGTCGAACATGGTGTTGAGGTGGTATATGTTTCTAATCATGGTGGTAGACAATTAGATTATGGTCTAGGTGGTTTAAATGTATTACCAGAAATAGCTGATGCAATAGGGGATAATGCAAAAGTTATTTTTGACGGTGGCATTATGAGAGGTACAGATGTTGTAAAAGCTATTGCATTGGGAGCTGATTGTGTAGGAATAGGAAGACTTCAAGGATTAGCTGCAGCTGCAGGTGGAACAAAAGCTATAGTGAGAATGTTAGAATTACTAGAATTAGAAATTTTAACGGCTTTAAGACTAATAGGTGTTAATTCAATTTTTGATTTAGACAAAACATATTTAAGCAAAGATTACTCATTTGGAAATTTAAATGCTTTAAGTGCATTTCCATTAATTGGTGAAGGATACTAAAATATTTCTTAGTAAAGTTCTTGAAATCTATTTAGAAATTTTTTTGCAACATTATTAGGTGCTAAGGAGATAATACTTTTACTTTTAGTTTTTATCCTAGGTTTCTTTAAAATCTGTAATACTTCAATTTCACTGTATCCAGCAACATCAATAGCTTCAAACCAAGCAACAGCTTTATCTATTCTTTTAATTTTAATTTCAATATTTTTGGGAATTATAGCAGGTAATCCAAATCTAATATAGATAGATTTCATTAAATTATCTTCAACAGATCTATAGCTGTTATTTAGTGCATATTTAAAGGGTGTTATTAAATCCCCAATAACATATTCAGGTGCATCATGTAAAAGAGCTGCTAAATTCCATTTTTTATTTAAATTTGGATATTCTAAATTAAATATTTCTTCAA
>ERZ802827.203-NODE-203-length-32595-cov-18.6692_pt1 | contig 32595 bp, 36 predicted proteins | sample MGYA00345652_ERZ802827 | MGnify/ENA primary metagenome ERZ802827 (study PRJEB30503, sample SAMEA104212372) | marine metagenome | biome: Westerlies Biome; feature: [SRF] surface water layer (ENVO:00010504) within the epipelagic zone...; material: water... | reverse complement strand
ATCAAAGCCACCAGTGGTTTGCATGGCCGGTGGGCCAAGCCACATCGATGGCGGTACACGAAAGCCAATCGTTGTTTTGGGAGAACCGCGTGGCGCGAAGCTTTGCCTTCTCAGAGCAGTGGTGGGAGCGTTTTGTTGAGGCGGGCGCTCCGCTAGGAGCACCCCGGGATCTCTGGCGTGCCATGAATCCACTGTCGCCCGGGCTGAATCGTGTGGAAGCCGATGAGCTCAGCTATGGATTGCACATCCTCATTCGGACAGAGCTAGAGATTGCTCTGCTGGAAGGCGGTTTGACGGTGAGTGATCTGCCGAATGAATGGAACCGGCGTTACGGCGAACTCCTTGGTGTGACTCCTGAGAATGATGCAGAAGGCTGTTTGCAGGATGTGCACTGGAGTGAAGGGCTTTTCGGTTATTTCCCCTCTTATCTATTGGGCCATTTGATCAGCGCTCAGATCAGTGAAGCGATGATTGAAGCGATTGGTTCTCCAGAGGATCATGTCGCTCGCGGGGATATGGCCCCTTTGCTGGCCTGGCTCCGCGAGCATGTTCATCCCTTGGGCCGTTCTGTCAATGCTGAGCAGTTGGTGGAGCAGGTGACGGGTCGCCCGCTCGACGCTGGATCGTTTCTGACCTATCTCGAGGACAAGCTGGCTGCATTAAGCACCGCATAATTATCAACCACGATTGCGTGCATATATCGTTTGCATATATGCACGCAATCGTTCACTTTGGCGGAAGTTTGGGTTGATTCGATGTTGCCCCGTAGGATCCCGGGCGCTGTTCTTCGCCTTGTATGGCCAACCTCGATCAGGCTCCGAGCCGCAGCATGCCCAACCTGTTGCATGTGCTGCCCGCATTCGCTGATGAAGCCGAGCTTCGTCTCAACACGATCGTGGAGCTGAACTCCAACACGATCAATAAGTACGAGCTGATCACTGAAACTGGCCACCTCAAGCTTGATCGTGTCGGCTACTCCTCCCTGTCGTATCCGTTTGCCTACGGATGTATCCCTCGCACATGGGATGAAGATGGTGATCCCCTTGATATTGAGATTGTCAATGTGACAGAGCCGCTCGTCCCGGGATCAATCGTGGAAGCTCGCATCATTGGTGTGATGACGTTCGACGATGGAGGAGAGGTAGACGACAAGGTGATCGCTGTTTTAGCGGATGACAAGCGCATGGATCACATCAAGAGCTTTGAGGATCTTGGCGCTCACTGGAAAAAGGAAACGACTTACTACTGGGAGCACTACAAGGATCTCAAAAAGCCAGGAACTTGCACCGTGAATGGTTTCTTCGGTACTGATAAAGCCGTGGAAATTATCAAGAGTTGTGAGGCTCGTTATATGGCTGAGATTGATCCAAAACTGGTCGATTAACGTTTCTCGATCGTTGTAGTAAAAAGGCGAGGCAATCCTCGCCTTTTTTATGGTTTAGCGCTGATACATATTCACTAAAACAGCCCGTTTTGCTTCCGGATGCTGAGGATGACCGCAGTGGGCTCCTTTTTGGGATGAGAGCACCATATCTCCAGCTTTCGCGAAAAGGGAAATCGCTTCGGCACCCTGAAGCTGGCTGAATTCAAAGGGTCCGAGTTGATTCTTTTTGTTGAAAGTTGCACTGCGCCACCACAAACGACGGCGTCGATGTGAGCCTTTAACATAGCAATAGGGACCGTCATCAAGTTCATTCACATCACTGATGTAAACGAATGATTTAAATTTCAAAGACCGGCCATCGCAGTGATAACTCCGCGTGTCTTGGACACCCTGGTTTAAGTATAAATTGCGGCATTTCACCCTCATTCGATTCATGCTGCTCACCAGTAACAATCTCTGGATGAGTGTTTCATGCAGGCAGTTCTGGATTCTCTTTCCCAAGTTGATTGAAAGTCGTTCTGGGTGAAAAATATCGATCATTCCAGCATCACTTCCGCTACGGCCATCAGGTCGCTTGACCCGGTAATTAATGACAGGACGATCCGCATCTCGGAAGTTGTTGTATCCCTTCAGGACTCGAAGGTTCGGAAGGTTGAGGTAAGCAATGTCCTGGAGATTGGTGAGATTGTTTGATTCGATGTCCACCAGCAAGTTGTGAATGTCGCCTCGGATTGAGGCCAAGTCTTGATTTGAAGCAGCGCCGGTCAGACAGATGATCCCGTGGCGACGCAGTGCCCAAGCGGCGGCCAAAAAGCTGCGCCGGCTTTGCACAATCTCGGAAAACTGGAAGCTGATGCTGGCAACGGCTTGGGCCAGGGCTTCACCACGCAGCAAGGTTGGCTTTTTTGTGGCGATCGTCGTACTGGACAACAGGGCTCAACGGCGTGTGGGCAGGGTACCGCCAGCCCCAAGAACCCCGACGCGTGCCACCTCAATCTCACTGGATGAGACGAAGAGATTCGGAAGAGTTTGACGTTTGAGCTTGGATTTGAAGTTTTTTTGACGCGTGATGAATACGTTTGAGACCAGCAAGACTTTTGTGTCTTATGCGGCTTTCGTGGTGTGTGCTGCCAATCGTGGTCGCTGCCCTGGCGACGGCAGTTCCCGCCAGGGCGGAGGAGTTAGCTCTCAGGGTCCCAGTGCCGTCGCGCATTCTTTTGGATTTGCAGCGGCGTGAAATCAGCGTGGTGCTCGATGGGCGAATGCGTGGTTCCTGGCCGGTGGCGATCGGTGACCCAAAGACCCCCACGCCTCAGGGGGGATTTGCGATTCTCAGGAAAGAAGTAAACCCTATTTACGTTTCAAATAAGTCAGGACAACGTAAGGAGCTCAGCGGCCCCACGAGCCCTATCGGAGATCGCTATTTGGCCTTCCATCGCAATGGTCGCGGTGAATTCGGTATCCATGGCACTCCCTGGCCCCATTGGGTGAAGACCCGCGCCGCCGTCAGCTTGGGTTGCGTACGCATGCTGAACGATCACGTTCGTCAGTTGTTTGACCTTGTTGATGTGGGCACCAGCCTTGAAATCCGGGGATGAGCTCGCCCCGTCATTGGCCTGCGGTTGGCTTAGGCCTCTGGCCGCACGGCGTCGAAGATCTCCTTGAGAATCTCGCCAGCTCCAAGCCCTTTCAGCGTTGTCGCTAGCTCAAGTCCAATGGATTCGGGGTCGGCGGCGGGGCCTGATGTCTGCTCTCGGATCAAGCGCTTCCCGTCGAGACTGGCCACCATGCCTGTAAGGATTAATTGGTCACCCTCGAAGTGGGTGTTCACACCAATGGGCACCTGACAACCCCCTTCCAGTTCGCGGAGGAAGGCGCGTTCCGCGAGGCAGCGCTGGGATGTGGGCCCATGCTCGAGCACTTTGATGATCTCCATCACTTCGGGTTTGTTCTCGACGCATTCGATTCCCAGGGCGCCTTGGCCCACGGCATGTAGGGAGATATCGCCAGGGATGGATTGGTCAATGCGATCCTCGAAGCCGAGTCGACCCAGACCCGCAGCGGCAAGGATCAGGCAGTCGTAGGCACCGCTATCGAGTTTCTCCAGACGGGTAATCACGTTGCCGCGGACGTCCTTGAACTCCAAATGGGGGTAGTGATATCGCAACTGGGCAAGGCGTCGCAGCGAACTGGTCCCCACCACAGCGCCTTCGGGGAGTGTCGCGAGATTGAGGTGCTTGTTTTTGGCGTTTAGTACCAGAGCATCGGCGGGATCTTCCCGTTCGGTGATGCAACCGAGCATCAGCCCCTCAGGGAGATTGGTCGGCAGGTCTTTTAAGGAATGAACAGCGATATCCGCACGCCCAACAAGCATTTGGGCTTCGAGTTCTTTCGTGAACAGCCCCTTGTCGCCAATTTTGGCCAGGGCAACGTCGAGAATTTTGTCGCCTTTGGTGGCCATCGCCTCAACCTTGATGGTTAGGCCTGGATGAGCTTTTTCCAGCTCTGCTTTGACCCAATTGGTTTGCACCATGGCCAGCTGGCTGCGTCGTGAAGCGATGCGCAGTTCGGTGAGGGCCATGGATTCGGCGAGTCAGCCGCTCAGACTACGCAGTCGAGCGCTTCGGATTAGGCCTTTGTGAAGCAAATGGGTGATTTGCATTGTGAACAACGCTTAACATTTGCAAAGTCTTCGGTCATGCGATGCCAGGTCCAGTGGTGAACGGAGTACGCCAAATCGGGGCTCTTGGTCAGGGACCGAGTGACAGCTCCGCTGAGGAGACGGTATTGCCACTGATGTCTGAAGGCCGCATTCGCCTGCTGTTGCTCTCCAGTGGAGAGGTGTTGATGGCGCGCCTTCGGAACACCACCGACCGGGATGGCGACCACGCCTACCAGCTCATTCGACCTCGCTTAGTCCGGCGAAGCTCCTCCCAAGAATCCGACTGGAGTTTGCATGCCTACCTATCGGGACTCACCACTCAAAGCAACGTGGTGCTGTTCAAATCGGCTGTGGCATCGGTTTTGGACCCTGATCCATTGTTGATTCAGGCCTATGCCGAAGCCACCAATCAGGAGTGCCCACTCGAGGAAACTCCGGTGGAGCGATTGAAGCGGGCCTTCCAGGAATTCACCGAAAGCGTTGATGCCAATCAATCCTTGGACTGAATGGCGGTGATGTTGGCGTCATCAAATTTTGATCAAAAAAAACCCCAGTTCAAAACCGGGGTTCATTCTCTTCCGTGTGAGGAGGGCGTCTCATTTCCCTCTTGACTCTTTATAGGCGATCTAAGGCGCACTGAAGATCCGGCTTCGTACTTAGTTGTCCAACACTTCAATCAGTGTTGGACAACGCCTGGCAGGGATGGCTGCTGAAGGCTTCTAATGAAAGCAAGGATCGAATATTGATGAAACTTCACCTCCGGTTTGATATTGAACAAGTTGCTAACTTGGAGATTAGTTTCACTTTAAAGCATTCGTTTTATGGCTGCTCTGGCTATTGCTTTGCTCAATAATATTGGGCCAAAAGTTTAATCAATAGTCTGTTCTTCAGCGCTTTATGTTCTTGATGCTGATGCGCGGCAGCACAAGGATTGATTGAGCTGTAAGTGAAACAGTCTCGCCATGACGAGAAGCTGCTTCTCGTTCACGCCTTGTATTTTGTGATTTGGATTCATTGAATTGATGTATTTAATGGATCGGCTTTTTGGGCTAGTCTGACAGGAATAATCAATCGAATACTGATGCTTTTTTCGGTGCTTTTATTGTTTCCATCTATTGCGGGCTTTACTGATAGTGCTCAGGTGAAAGGTCCTTTTGTCTATCCCAGTCAAGGAGTTGTTCGGCAGCTAAAGACTATTTAGGTTGTATTCAATCCAATAGTGGGCAGTCGCCTGGTGTTTCGGGACCAACGAAAGACTCCGCAAGCAACTTGGGTCGGGAGAAATGTTTTGATACTGGTGTTTGCATCGCTCAGCCTGGTCAAGATCAACTTGGTCTGGCTAAGGTCGTTGGTTGGTTATATAGGTACAATGGCGCAAATAATACAGTTAATTACTGGAACCCTGAGGCCAAACGAGTTCCTCACAAAGGGCAGCCCGCTCGATATGTTGCTGCTACCCCTGGTTATTGCAGAGAAATTAGCCCGGCCAAAACAACATGTACCCCCACTTACAGCGGTGGGCACTGGGTTGCAGGGACTCCAGGAACTGCAGGTGGTCCTCGCAAGTATTCCTACGTAGAGGTTATCGATTGCCAAGATTTGACCCATGCCACCTACCGTCAAGGCAAATTAAGGGGGAACTGGTCAAAGTACGTGGGTGACGAAGCCCAGTACGCACGAAATAGATGCTCTGATCGAGCAAATTTTAAGGTTAAAACCATGAAACTGTGAAGGATCTATTGATATTGCCGCATTATTTGTGAGGTAATCCTCTATTCAAAAATCCCATATGTTTGACAGGATTTGTGAATAGAGGAAAACCTTACTTTTCCGTCAATTGGTCTATTTGATGTATTCCTTTAGAACGCCATTGCGGTTTGGATGGCGCAATTTGCGCAGAGCCTTGGCTTCGATTTGACGAATCCGCTCACGGGTTACATCAAAAATCTGACCAATTTCTTCAAGGGTTTTCATCCGACCATCATCGAGGCCGTAGCGCAACCGCAGCACATCTCGCTCGCGAGGGCTTAATGTTGCCAAAACGCCTTCTAAATCTTCCCGAAGAAGATTTTTAGCAACATCTTGTTCAGGATTCTCGATGTCGGCTTCGATGAAGTCTCCCAAGCGGGAATCCTCTTCTTTTCCGATAGGAGTTTCCAGGGAGATGGGCAATTGAGCACTCTTGGCGATAAACCGGAGTTTCTCAATGGTCATCTCCATCGATTCTGCAATCTCCTCTTCAGTCGGTTTGCGTCCAAACTCCTGACTGAGCACTTTTGTTGTTTTCTTGATTCGTGAAATCGTTTCGTAGAGGTGAACAGGCAGGCGAATCGTCCTGCTTTGATCAGCGATCGCCCGTGTGATCGCCTGACGGATCCACCAGGTGGCGTAAGTGGAGAACTTATAACCCTTTTCGTGATCGAATTTTTCAGCGGCGCGGATGAGGCCAAGGCTGCCTTCTTGAATCAAGTCCTGGAAACTCAGGCCTCGATTCATGTACTTCTTCGCAATCGACACCACAAGGCGCAGGTTGGACTGCACCATTTTTTCTTTGGCTCGCCTGCCCAGCATCAGCCGGCGGCGGAAGCGAATGAGCGGCATTTCAACGAGTGCTGCCCACTCTTTTTTGTCGGGCTCACGCCCGTTGTCGCTCTCAAATTGTGCGGCGAGTTCTTCGAGATGCAGCAGATCGGCAATTTTGCGGGCCAGTTCGATTTCTTCGTCGGGACGTAAGAGACGAATCCGTCCGATCTCCTGCAGGTAAACACGAATCGAATCTTCGGTGTAGACCCCTTTTGGGCCGATTTTGATGCTGGCCAAAGCTTTGGCCTTGGCTTCTTTTTCTGCACTGGCAGCTTTTGCTTTTTCTTCGGCTGTGAGTTCTGGTGCCGCTGGTTTGGCCGCTGCTGGTTTGGCTTTTGTTGTGGCTGCTTTCTTCGCTGTTGTTTTTTTGGCCGTGCTTTTCACAGATGTCGCTTTCGGGGCTGCTTTTTTCGTTTTCCCCTCTGATGCTTTGGTGGTGTCCTCTGCTTTGGCGAGGAGCTCGTCTGCTGCTGCACTCAAATCCTTAGTGCTTGAGCTTGCATTCCGTTTCCGTGCCGGAGCTTTTTTTGCAGCGCTCTTGGCAGGGGACACCACATCCTTCACCTGTCCTTCGGCATTGGCTAACAGGACGATGTCCGGCTTCGCGGATTTGGTGGCAGCAGGAGTCATAGGTGTAGTGAGTTCGGGTAAGGAAGCGACAGGGACGTGTCTGGATACCGCTTTGGTAGCGGTCTTCTACGAAAGTGGGGGGGTAGCCAATCAGGAGACCGTCAACACTTCGTTCTTCCAGAAGGTTTTCAGTAGTAAATGAGATGGTGGGTGGTGTGATCGCCAAACGAGTGGTGCACACATTTGAGCTGAGCTGTCCGGGGTGGTCTCAGACCGGTCTGGATGTTCAGAGCAGAACTCTGATTCCAAGACTGCATGTCTTCCCGCTGGAGCGAGCGCAGCGTTGGCTTCCTTGGCCAACTTCGATATTTTAATGAAGTCTTTCGAAGTTTGCAAGTCGCCAGTACGACCCCAGCGGCTGGTTGACGTTTGGCTGGATGCTGGTCGAGAAGGCCGCGAATTTAGTTATTTGGCGAGTGCGGAGCTAGGCCTTCAATCCGGAGATCTTGTGCGCGTCCGCTTGCGTGGTCGATCCATGAATGGGTTGGTCGTTGGCGAGCGTGAGTTGGGCTCCGCCGAATTGGATGGTTTGCAGCCCGTGGAGGCCTTGCTTCAAAAAGCCGCCGTTGACCCGTCATGGAGTCGATGGCTGGAACAGGTGGCGTTGCGGTGTCATCTCAGTTCCTTTCGCATGCTGAAAGCGGCTCTCCCGTCCGGGTGGTTGGGGCAAGCGCGCAGTGTCGGGCTCGCCGGTGGTCGACAGTTGTGGTGGGTGCAGTGCCGCGATGCGGCTGATGTTGAACATCAGCCCACGCCCCGGCAACAGCAGCTTTTGGATTGCTTGTCTGAGGGTGGTGGAGGCGCTTGGCAGAAAGACCTTCACGCTGCGGGGTTCCGTGCTGGGTTGCTCCGCCCTCTCGAGCAGAGCGGTCGGATTGAACGGACGCAGCGGCGTTGGGACGGTGAAACAGCGCGAACTGGGGAGCCACTGGAGTTGCCGCAATCCCTCAAGCCCGAGCAGGCAGCAGCCATTGAGGCCTACCAGGCTCTGCCTGAGGGGGCTGGATTGCTGCTCTGGGGTGTGACGGGCTCTGGCAAAACAGAGGTGTATTTGCAGCTGGCTGCGGATGAACTAGCCAAGGGCAGGCATGTGTTGCTTCTTACCCCAGAGATCGGCCTCATTCCCCAATTGGTCGACCGCTGCCGCCGTCGGTTCGGTTCCAGGGTCGTGGAATATCACAGCGGATGTCGCGACGCTGAAAAGGTGCGTGGCTGGCGCCGTTGTCTGGATCCGGATCAACCCCTCGTCGTGGTGGGGACCCGTTCGGCAATCTTCATGCCACTGGCGCCCCTCGGGCTTGTGGTCCTCGATGAAGAGCACGACAGTTCCTACAAGCAGGAATCGCCAATGCCCTGCTATCACGCTCGTGACTTGGCGATGGATCGGGTTGCTCGGCATGGCGCACGGTTGGTTTTGGGTAGTGCCACGCCGTCTGTGGAAAGTTGGTTGCACTCCCAGCCCGGCGGGCCTTTGCGTCTCGCACGGCTGAAGGAGCGGATTTCAAAGCAGCACTTACCACCGGTGTATGTGGTCGATATGCGCCATGAACTGGCAGATGGGCACAAGCGACTGGTGAGTCGACCCTTGATGGAGCGTCTGGCTGCGCTTCCTGAACAGGGTGAGCAGGCGGTGGTGCTGGTTCCTCGACGCGGCTACAGCCCGTTCCTTGGTTGTCGCAGCTGTGGGGAAGTGGTTCAGTGTCCGCACTGCGACGTGGCACTAACGGTCCACCGCGGTCAGGGGGGAAAGCAGTGGCTGCGCTGCCATTGGTGTGATCACCGCGCATCGATGGGGACCCGTTGCAGCCACTGCGGATCAACAGCATTCAAGCCGTTTGGCGCTGGTACACAGCGGGTGTTGGAGCTCCTCGATGAGGAACTGGACGGTTTGCGCTTGCTGAGGTTCGATCGCGATTCCACCGGTGGGCGCGACGGACATCGCCGCTTGTTGGATCGTTTTGCTGCCGGTGAGGCGGATGTGCTGATCGGAACGCAGATGCTGGCCAAAGGAATGGACTTGCCTCGGGTCACCTTGGCGGCCGTTTTGGCTGCCGATGGACTGCTGCATCGCCCCGACCTTCGTGCTGGAGAACAGGCCTTACAACTACTGCTGCAGTTGGCAGGTCGTGCTGGCCGAGGGGAGCGACCAGGGCAGGTGTTGGTTCAGACCTATTCCCCGGAGCATCCAGTGATTCAACACCTGGTGGATGGCCGCTATGAACTGTTTTTGGCTCAAGAGATTGAGCTGCGCCGTGAGGCGGGTCTGGTCCCGTTTAGTCGCGCTTGTCTGTTGCGGTTGTCTGGAGAATCAGCCAGCGCGACAGCGACCGCTGCATCGGTTCTTGCAGAGCGTCTGAAGCCCCTATGCCAAAAGCAGAATTGGTGGCTGTTGGGGCCAGCCCCAGCCCCAGTCGCGCGAGTGGCTGGTCGAAGCCGCTGGCAACTCCTTCTGCATGGTCCGGTGGGTTCTGCCCTGCCTCTCCCGCCGGGTCCGGCCCTTTGGGAGGCATTGCCTCGAGGTGTTGCTCTTTCTGTAGACCCTGATCCACAGCAGCTTTGATTAGGCGGGAAGTTCTGGAAATCCGAAACCCAACTTGCGGCGAACACCTTGCAAAAGCAGGCTGCAACCCATCAAAACCAGAATCATTAAGCTCCCCAGGCCCAGAGGACTCCACCGCCAGCGGGTTTGTTCGAGCTCCACTCGCTCGCCGCTGTGCAGGGTGTGCTGAAGGCGTCCATGGTCTACACGCAGATTGATTTCCAGCCCAGGGATGTCGGGGACATGGCGGAGATCAATCAGGAGATGGAGGTGTTGTTGGACTCCGATCAACCAATTGCGTTCCACGAGGCTGAACTCCGGCGGGGGCAGCAGTTCGACCCCAGCGCTCGTTCCTGCCAGTCTCACCATTGTTTGCAGCAGCTGGTTCAAGTCGCGGGACGATTGAACCCCAGGGCTAATGCGTTGACGGCCTGGGCTGGGATGCTCGATGGGCAGGTGAGGTAACTCGCGTTTTAAACGTTGTTCGAAGGTTGTTTGCCATGGCATGGGCTGATCGTTAAGGCTCTGCACCTGCCAAATGAGTTCCGTGCGGTCTGGGCCGGGAAGTTCCAGGTCGGCATCAATCCGTACGCAGCCGCTCAGCAACAGGGTTAGGCCGACCAACACGGCGACAACAACGACGGCAAATCCAACGCCTGGGCCCTTTGTGGGTCCGGTGGGGGGTGGCGGTGGTGGTTTTGGTTTTCTGGAGCGGCGTTGGCTGCTCGCGGCGGGGGGAGAGCCGCCTGTCGCTGTGACCTCGAGTGCAGGTAGTTGCATGGTCCAGCTTTCTGGGCGCTCGAGGCTGGGGGCATCGAGAATGACGACAAGTTGCTTGGCCTGCTGGCGCATCTCCATGTCACCGCCTCGGCTCAACGCGCGGGCCATGGACAGGGCTTGATCGTCTTGCCCTTGCCCCATCCAGGAGGTGATCATCAGCAAGCGCACCTGAGACCCTTCCGGGGTGGCGATGGGGTGCGTTTCTGCCAGAGGAGTGAGCAGCTCGAGGGCCTGGCCGTAGTCCCCACGTTCCAAATGGGCATCCACGGCGCGGAGGTCGGGGGATGGCCGTTCATTCTTCACGCTGTGACCCCTCTACACACCCCATGACTTGAAGGGAATCGCAAGGACGCTTCGCCAAAGTTTGTTGGTTCCTTCTGACGGCGAGCATCGCCTTCCAGCCAGCTTGCAAAGCAGTTTATGGACTGCTGGGGTTGGCATGGGTTGCCAACAAAGCCGATCGAGGAGTAGTACAGATGTACTTGCGTTGATTGGTATGGAGGAGTGGGGCTTTGTGGAGGATCACGACTTGCAGGGTTGGAAGGGTGCATGTCTTTGCATGACCTGCCAGCACTTCGCTTACGGAATCGATCAGCACTGCCGCACGTTGGTGGGCTGCAATGTTCGTCAAAAACAACTGCGTCAAGGTGATCACCTCACCAAGCGCTGCACGCTTTGGGCCCCCACATGGCAGAAGGAGCATGGCTGGGCCCCAGAGGCGAGTTGATGCCTTCACGGTTCACGGTGTGATCTCGATAGCGTCTGGCAACTCGATGGGTCAACACGATGAAGCGTCATCCGAACATCGCCTTTTTTGGTGGCACTGTTGTGATCGCGTTGATGGTTTTGGCTGCGTTTTCAAACATGGCCGTGGCCGGTGGATGTGCTCGAAGCGGTGAAAGCACATCGCTTAGTTCGGAGCAGGTCGAACAAAAGCAAAACAGCGATGCCGACGCTTAATTGCTGTTATCCGCCTGAAGCTGGCTAGTCAATCGCTTTGCTGGAGTGGTCTTCGCGCCCCACCACCATCGTTCCGATACCGGCATCGGTGAAGACCTCCAGCAAAAGGGCATGGGGCACACGTCCATCAACGATGTGGGCGGCCGACACGCCCTGCGCTAACGCTCGAATGCAGCACTCAGTTTTTGGCGTCATTCCCCCTGCAACCACTCCGTCATCAATGAGCTGACGCGCTTCTGATAAGCGGAGCTTGCGAATTAACGATTCCGGCTGATCGCGATCGCGGAGAATCCCAGGGGTGTCGGTGAGCAGGATTAGTTTTTCTGCCTGCAGTGATGCGGCCAGCTCCCCCGCCACCGTGTCGGCATTGATGTTGTGGGCTTGGCCGTCACTCGGGGTCGCTGCCACGCTTGAAATGACAGGTACGTAACCCTTGTTGAGCAATGGTTCCAGAACATCAGGGTTGATGCGGGCCACATCACCCACCAGACCATGGCTGCCATCACCCCATGGACGGGCTTCCACCAAGCCGCCATCGCTGCCACTCAGCCCTACGGCTCGTGCACCCAGTTGGTTTAAACCGTTCACGATCTGTTTATTCACACGACCAACCAACACCATCTCCACCACGTCCATCGTGTCGGCATCTGTAACGCGTAAGCCGTCTCGAAATTCCGCCGGGATGTCGAGTCGTTTAAGCCACTGATTGATTTCTGGTCCACCACCATGAACAACGACCGGTTGAACGCCGACACAAGCAAGAAGCGCGATGTCGCGAAAAACAGCAGCTCGCAGCTCGGCGTGGGCCATGGCAGCTCCGCCGTACTTGATCACGATGCGTCGTCCTGCGAAGCGCTGGATGTAGGGCAGGGCCTCACTCAGCACAGAGACGCGTAGGGCGTCATTGGCGGAATGGCTTAGATCACTCATCAACTAGCTGGCCTGCACAGGCAATAGCAGGAGATCCAATTGGTCTCCACCGAGGTCTTTAATTTCAGCCCGCAGCCCTTTCGCGAAGAAGCGACCCAGTCGCGCTTCCCGTTCAGTCCAGCGCTCTAGGGAGACCGCTCCCAATTGGAAGCGCATCCGCAGGCCATAGCCGGCTTCGGTGTCGAGTTCTTCAATCTCCTCAAGTTGAGGTGGATTGTCGTCGTCCCAAAGCTTCAGGGCTTCCAGTGATGTTTCGAGGTGAGCTTTTTGTCCATAGCGCCACCGCGTGACGTCGTTCACCAATTTTCCGAGTTCTGGATCGGCGGCCTCCCGTTGACTGCGAAGGGCTTCCATTGGGGTGATCCTGACTGCTGGGGGAAGCTCTGAGGATTTCAATGCCAACCCGCCCAGAAAAATTGGAATGCCGTAGAAGATCGTCGGCAAACTGAGATTGGCGCTGCCCGTGGTGTAGGCAATGGCACCAACCACAGTGAGTGCACCGCCGGCCACCGTAATCAAGCTGCCTGGGGAGAAGTAATCCTTCATGGATGCCACTGCGTGGTCGCCATTGTGACTGGCTGACGACCAGGATGGGTGCTCTTCTGTGACCACGCATCTGTGTCCCAGCCCCCGTCATCTGAGATTCAGGAACTCCTCCAACAATTGGATGGAGATCGCAGCTGGTTGCTGCAACAGATCGATGGTGGTCGTTGGCCTGACCTCCGCCTTGATCTGGCTGCCCTGGAACGGGAGTTGGGACAAATGATTACTCGAGCAACGGAACTTCAAGAAGATGCCAGTCGCTGACGGGCCTTAGAACGGAATGTCATCCGTGTCGGGCACAAGGGGGGCTGTATTCCAGCTGGCCGGTTCAGGCTCACTTGTCTTTGGAGTGGCGGCGGGCGCAGCGATGGGGGTCGGACGCTCAGGTCTGGCCGAACCACTTGGGGGCTGCGATCTTTGCGGCGCTGAACTGGCTGCTGATGAATTGGCTGTTGAGGCGCCGATCGGATGGAGGCGGGCCAGGGTGAACTCGGCCCGTTTCTCCTTCATGCCGTCGCCGCGTGGAACGGTGTTCATGCGCAGACGCCCTTCAATGAGAAGCCGTTGGCCCACCTGAACGCGATTTTGCAACTCCTGAGCCAGGTTGCCCCAGCCCACCACCTTCAATTCGCTTGGAGGATCTCCATCGCGCAAGGCATCGAACCGCACCGACATCTCGGCAATGGGGGTTTGATTGTCTTGGGTGTACCGAACCGTCGGCGCGTCGATCACCTCGACCTCGAGCACGCATTGGTTCATGGCTGCTTCTTTCTTCGGCGCACATCCTGATGCACGACCCTCCTATTGACCAGCCTCGCGTCTGGTTGCTGGCTGGAACAGGTGATGGTCCACGGCTGACCCGTGCACTGCTTCAGCGCCATTGGCGGGTTCGAGTGAGTGTTGTGAGCCCGGCTGCGGCTGCGGCTTACCGGGGACTGGCGGTGGAGAGCATCGCCATTGGCGCCCTCGGGGGAATGCAGGGAATCGCTGCAGAACTCAAGCGTCAAACATCGCTGCGTTGGGTGGTGGATGCCACGCACCCATTTGCAACCAAGATCAGCGAGGACTTGGCTGACGTGTGCCTCGCCGCTCAGCAACCGCTGTTGCGGTTTGAGCGTCCTTGCGAGCAGGGCAGTGCTGCAACCCATCTGCTGGAAGATGGTGCCGCTCTATCAACGATGGCGCTCGCTGGACAGCGACTGTTGTTAGCCATTGGTGGACGTCATCTTGCTGAAATCGCAGCTGCGGCTGGCTCGGCAGGAGCAGAGCTGTTCGCCCGTGCCATGCCCACCCAGTTGGGCGTGCGTTCGGCCTTGGCTGCTGGGTTGCCGCCCGATCACTTGGCGGTGCTGCGACCGTTGCAGGGGGAACCCCCTGGTCAGGTTGAGCGGGCGTTATGCCGGCGTTGGGGGATTACGGCAGTGGTGTGCCGGCAGTCCGGCGGCACGACAGAACGCCTATGGCGTCGGATTGCGGAGGAGCAGCAGTTGTCCCTGATGCTCCTCAGGCGTCCAGCGCCACCCTCAGGTGTGGACACTGTTGTTGGAGAAGCTGCCTTTCTGGAACGGATCGACCATGGCTGAGGCGAGTTCTTTGATGTTGGTGCTCACCACGGAGGGCGATGCGATGCGAGCCAAAGCCCTAGCCCGTGCGCTGCTCGAACGCCGGCTTGTGGCCTGTGTCAGCTTGCAATCCACGGATGCGCTCTATCACTGGGAGGGGGAGATCCACTCGGATTGTGAGGTGCAACTTCTGATGAAAACCACGGCTGATCGCCTCGACAGGCTGCAGCAGGTGGTGGGGGAGTTGCACAGCTACGACACTCCCGAATGGTTGTATTGGCCGGCGACGGCTTCGCCGGCCTATGGACGTTGGGCGATGCAGGTCTTCAGCTCAGATGGGCGCTGACCAAGTCTTGAAGCGAGACCTGAGGACGAGCTCCCAGTTGGGTCACGATCTGTCCAGCACAAATGGCACCGAGGTTGCCGCAGCGTTCCAGGGACTCCCCTTGGGTGTAGCCGTGCAGGAATCCACCCGCATAGAGGTCGCCGGCACCCGTGGTGTCGATGAGGTCTCCAAGACCCACAATTCCAATGTCCCAGCGTTGGTCACCGCTCAACACGACAGAACCTTGGCTGCCGCGGGTGATCGCGATGACGCTGCAACTGCCCCGCACGCTCTCTAAGGCTGCATCGAAGTCGTCGGTTTGATAGAGCGACTTAATTTCAACTTCGTTCGCGAACAGCACATCGACATGACCATTGACGAGGTCGAGAAAGCTGTCGCGGTGACGATCCACGCAAAAGCCATCGGAGAGAGACAGTGCGACCTGTCCATTGGCAGCACGGCAGGCCTCAGCCGCTGCGATGAAGGCGCGCTTCGCTGCGGGACTATCCCAGAGATAACCCTCGAGGTAGAGAACTTTGGTGTCGCTCACCATCGAGAGATCGAGATCGTCCGGTTCGAGCTGCGTTGAGGCCCCAAGGAAGGTGCACATCGTCCTCTCTGCGTCGGGGGTGACGTAAATGAGGCAACGGGCCGTTGTGGCGCCACTGGTGGCGGCCGGAGTGTCAAAGCGAGCGCCGACGGCCCGAATGTCGTGGCTAAAGATGCCCCCCAGTTGATCGTCTTTCACGCGTCCGATGAAGCCGGCACGACCCCCCAATTGGGCGATGCCCACCATCGTGTTGGCAACCGAGCCGCCGGAGGTTTCCAGGCCAGGTCCACTGGCTGTATACAGGGCTTCTGCCTGTTGTTCATCAATGAGCGCCATGCCGCCTTTTTGCAGGCTGTGCTGCGTCAGAAACGCGTCGTCGGTTTGAACAAGCACATCAACGATGGCATTGCCGATGCCGACGACATCAAGACTGCAAGTTTTGGAGAATCGAACCTCGGAGGCCATGAGCAGAGCGCTTTTAGCTCCGAAGTATGGCGCTCGGCCCTTAAGCGCTTAGGAGGGCTCGCTTCGGTCCGTGGATCGGATCTTCCACCACGATCGTTTGATCACGGCTCGCACCAAGAGAGACGATGGCGATCGGGACTTCCATCAGATCAGCAAGAAAGCGCAGGTAGTCCATCGCAGCCTTTGGTAGATCCTCAAGCTTTCGGCATTCTTCCGTGGAGCACTGCCAACCCTTCAGCGTTTCAAAAATGGGTTTGCAACGGGCGAAATCGTCGGAGCTGCTTGGGAAGTGTTCGATCCGTTCACCGTCGAGTTCATAGGCCACGCACACCTGGATCTCATCCATTTCGTCGAGCACATCGAGCTTGGTGACGGCCAAGCAGTCGAGACCGTTCACTTGAACGGCATAGCGACCAATCACACCATCGAACCAACCGCAGCGGCGGCGGCGGCCAGTGGTGGTGCCGAATTCCCCTCCCCGTTCGGTGAGCTGGTCATTGAGGCTGCCGCTGAGCTCTGTGGGGAATGGTCCTTCACCCACGCGTGTCGTGTAGGCCTTGGCGACGCCAATGACGCGATCGATCAGGGTGGGTCCGACCCCTGCACCGATGCAAGCTCCTCCCGAAACGGGATTGGAGGATGTGACGTAGGGATACGTGCCGTGGTCGAGGTCCAGCAATGTGCCCTGGGCGCCCTCAAACAAAATGTTCTTGCGAGCTTTTGCTGCGCTGTGAATGGCACGGGTGGAATCCACAACGTGTTCTGACAGCCGTTGGCCGTATTTCAAATACTCCTGAATGACGGCTTCTCCATCGAGAGGCTCGATGCCGTAAATCTTCTCCAGGAGCTCATTTTTCTCCTTGAGTGGACCTTCAAGTCGGTTGCGCAGACGCTGCTCATCCAGAAGGTCGATCACCCGGATTCCGCTGCGCTGTGATTTATCGGCGTAAGTCGGGCCGATGCCCCGCCCTGTGGTGCCGATACGGCGGTCGCCACGTTGTTTCTCCATCGCTAGATCGAGCAACCGGTGGTAGGGCATGGTCACGTGGGCCGACGACGCCAAGCGAAGCCCTGAGATATCGATGTCGTTAGCGAGAAGCATGTCCAACTCGCCAAGCATCACCTTGGGATCCACCACCGTTCCAGGTCCGATCAGACAAATGGTGTCTGGGTACAGGATTCCGGAGGGGATGAGATGAAGCTTGAGCACACGACCGTCGACGACGATCGTGTGCCCAGCATTCACACCGCCCTGATAGCGCACCACCACATCGGCGGAGCGGCTCAGGAGATCGGTGATTTTTCCTTTTCCTTCGTCACCCCATTGAGCGCCGATGACGACAACATTGGCCAAGGACACGGCGGCCCGAAGCCGCAGATCTGCACAATCCGCGAGTATTTCAGATCCAGTGGCCTTCCGTCAAAGGGTGTTGTCTTTTGTGGGATCAGGTTCCACGAACAACAGCTTTTTCAGCTTTGTTTAATTCCTTGGCCAAACGATCGTGCAAAGCCTCTGGGAGGGGGCGATTGGCATAGTTCGCGTAATGGCCCGCTAGGGAATTCAGAGCTGTTTGCATCGTTGTGAACGAGCTCAGCCCGTTGATGCGGGGTTGGGCCCGGTATCGCGACACGTAGTCGGTGATCAACGACCGTGCTTCGCTCTCCGCTTGGGCGTGGCTTGGGTCGTCCTGGGGGATATCGATCATCACGAGGATCGTCTGGGCGACCGAAAGGGTGTCGTCGGCGTAGTTACCGGTGAGGCGAGCATCCGGATCGCCGCTGCAAGCTGTCAGCAGCAAACACAGACCCAGTCCAAGGGCGACAGCGGCCCTCGTGAAGGGTTTGAACAGGCGAGCCAGTGCTGAAACCATGACACCGTTGTAAGTAGTCGAACTTTAAGGGCGGAGTGTGCTGATCAGTCCTTTCAGGGCATCCGCGTGGGGCAACTTCTGCACGTCACGGTTGGCGCGCTCAACGAGTTCAACGACGCCGTCACTGGCATCACGACCCACAACAACGCGCCAGGGAATACCGATGAGATCGGCATCTTTGAACTTCACGCCAGCCCGTTCCTTGCGGTCATCGAACAGAGCGTCCACGCCAGCAGCGATCAATTGGTTGTAAAGGGACTCACCCAGCTCGGCCTGGGTTTGGTCTTGCATGTTGGCCACCACAACGATCGCTTCGTAGGGCGCGATCGTTGTGGGCCAGCAGATGCCAGCGTCGTCGTGGTGTTGTTCAACGGCAGCTTGGGCTAGCCGTGAAATTCCAATGCCGTAGCAGCCCATCCAGAAGGGTTCGGTCTTGCCGGCTTCGTTGGTGAAGCGGCTGTCCATGGCCTCGGAGTACTTCCGTCCCAGTTGGAAGATGTGTCCCACCTCGATCCCCCGCTTCTCGATCAGCTGAGTCTCTGGGTTGTGAACACACGCTTCACCAGCGCGGGCCTTGCGCAGGTCGAGGCCTTTGGGCGTGCCGCCGAGATCGTCCCAGGTGGCATTGAGGCGGTGCTGATCGGGTTGATTCGCCCCACAGACCATGCGCTCCATCGTGGCGGCAGTCCTATCGGTGCAACGCAGAAATTGTTTCGTCCAACTGCGCGCTGAACTCAGTACGGCGTCGTCCAAGTCCGGGCCGATAAAACCGAGGGGAATGCTGTTGACGCCCTGGCGATCCAGGTCTGCAGCCTGGATCGGGCGGCAGTCCAGGACCTCTTGGCCCTTCAAGCGACCCACTGCATTGATCAACTTCACCTCATTCAGTTCTTGATCAGCTCTCAAGCTGATGAGGAGGGGTTGTTCACTGCCGTCGTCTAAGCGGGCGATGAACAGTAAAACCTTGATGAGTTGGCTGGGATCCCAGCTATGGGAACGACAAAGCGCATCGATGCTGGTCTCATCTGGCGTGCTGATCAGCTCCATGGCGGCACCATCGAGTTGGACAGCCTGGGAGGGAACCGATACAGCTTTTTCTTGGTTGGCGGCATAGGTGCCGTCGTCGCTCAGCAAGATCAGGTCTTCGCCTGCATCGGCGGTGACCATGAACTCTTGAGATGCAGCGCCTCCGATGGCTCCGCTGTCGGCATCGACGGGCACCGCGGCCAGACCACAGCGCTCAAAAATTCGGCGATAGGCCTGATCCATGTCCAGATAGGTGTTCCGGAGATCGGCCTCGCTGGCATGAAAGGAATAGGCGTCTTTCATGATGAATTCCCGCCCACGCATGAGCCCGAAACGGGGGCGAATTTCATCCCGAAATTTGGTTTGGACCTGGTAAAGATTGACCGGCAGCTGTTTGTAGGACTGCAAAAGGTCCCCAGCGAGGCTGGTCACGACTTCTTCATGGGTTGGCCCTAATCCCAGTTCCCTGCCTTGTCGGTCTTCCAGGTGGAACATGATTCCCTCTCCGGCTGTATAGCCCTGCCATCGACCACTGCGTTGCCAAAGTTCAGCGGGATGCAACTGAGGAAGCAGAGTTTCTTGTGCTCCGGCTGCGTTGAGTTCCTCTCGAACAATGGCAGTGATCCGTTGGATCACTTTCCACATCAGCGGAAGGTAGGCATAGATCCCTGATCCCACCCTGCGGATATAGCCGCCACGCAGTAGCAACTGGTGCGAAGCGATCTCTGCTTCTGCGGGAACATCCCTGAGCGTCACCAGCAACAGGCGGGAGACGCGCATGGGAAAGAATTCATGAGGTTTTGGAAGCTATCACCAGCTCGATCTGGAGCCGCTGTCGGAAGTGTCCGTTTCCCTTGAATACCCCTGTACGACCTGAGTCTCAACTGCTACGGTCACGACCATAAAGCCCGTAATGCGCGAATCTCAATGTTTCCTAGATCTGTTGAAAGTGTGGCTTCACAGGTTCAGCAATCAGTCGATATCGCCATGGAAACCCCCATCGTTCCAGCGCAACCGGATGCTCTTGTCGGAATTGATGATGTACAAAAGTCTTTAAACCGTTCACGGGCTTCGGTGTATCGCTACACCAACACTGATCCCCGCAATCTCAACCCCCCTTTTAACCCTCGCAAACTCAATCCCGAGTATCGAGGCGATCAAAAAGATCCTCTTTATTTCCACCCCAACGAAGTTGCTCGCTTTGCGAAGGATGTTCTTCGGATTAAGGAAGTCACCGTTGAGGTGTTGAACTCTCCCTCAACAGCAACGCAACAAATGCTCGGAGCCATTCTCGAGGAGCTCAGAGGAATTCGGGCTCATCTCGAAGGCTCGGCTGAGCAAGCACCTTCGGATCTGGCGGCGCGACGCGATCGTCAAGATCGCCCCGCTGCGTAATGCCGAAATCGATGACAGAATAAGTGTCATCTTTCAATAATGAGTTTTGAAAGCTGCTTCGTGGCTTTCTAATTTCATGGCTTCAGACCCATCATTCCCATCCGATGACGACGGCCCTGCCGCTGAATCTGATGAACCATTCAGTCCGAGCGCACAAATCACTGCAATAACGGGTTTGTTGATCGCTTGTTTCAGCCTCGGAGCACCTCTGGCTGCTGTCATCACCGATCGTTCGATTGCGCCATCACGACTGATCCCCACGTCCTTGGATCGTCATGGATCTCCGCCATCTCCCCCCATCTCCATCACCAGGTTTGGTCAACCTGCTCGTTGAAATTCCTGCGGGAAGTCGGAATAAATATGAATATTGTGCCCAATCCGGGCTAATGGTTCTGGATCGTGTCTTGCACGCATCCGTCCGTTACCCGTTTGATTACGGGTTTATTCCAAATACGTTGGCTGAGGATGGAGCCCCCCTCGACGCCATGGTGATCATGGCGGAACCAACATTCGCGGGATGTTTGATTCGGGCCCGACCCATTGGGCTGCTTGATATGAATGATCACGGTGCCTATGACGGCAAAATTCTGTGCGTACCAGAAGCTGACCCACGACAAGCCTCGATCAACAGCATTCGCCAGATCGGCGCAACACGGCTTGAAGACGTCGCTGAATTTTTCCGGACCTACCGCAATTTCGATGGAGGAGTCGTGACGATTAAAGGCTGGCGGGACGCCCATGCAGTACAGCCGTTACTGGACTCCTGCATCGCGGCCGCGAATTGATCTGAGATTGGTTCGCTGTGGACGGCAAGATGCTTGTAAGTTGGTGCGCACTAGAGATCCAGCAGAACCCGTGCCCACCATCCGATTTGAGCAGGAAGGAGAACAGGTTGGGTGCATTGAGGGTGCAAATCTCCGCAGGGCGTCCTTGGATGCCGGCGTCAATCCCTACAAAAGCCTGAACAACCTGAACAATTGCAGCGGTGTTGGCCAGTGCGGCACCTGCGTGATGGAAGTGCTGGAGGGGCAAGAAAATTTGTCTCCGCGCAGCGACGTTGAAGAGGTTTACCTCGCCGATCGTCCCGCTAACTTCCGCCTCAGCTGCCGCACAACCGTGTTTGGTGACATCACAGTGCGGACAAAGCCTGATGAGGGCGTGGGTCGCGGTTCCAACAGTCTTGTCGGCGCCATTAAATCGTTGTTTGGCCGCTGATCTTGGCTGAACCGCTTTTGGTTTACAGCTACAACCGCTGTAGTACGTGCCGAAAGGCCTTGGCCTGGCTCACAGATCAAGGACTGGCCCACGAAGTGCACGACATCGTGGATCATCCCCCGTCTCGAGACGAGCTCGTTGCTGCTCATGCCTTTCTGGGGGATCGAAAGCTGTTGTTCAACACCAGTGGGCAGAGCTATCGCGCTCTCGGATCGTCTGTTGTGAAAGCCATGTCAGATGCAGAAGCCCTCGATGCCCTGTCGAAGGACGGAAAGCTGATTAAGCGTCCGTTTTTAAAACGACCTGACGGCAGCTTTCTGGTCGGTTTCAAGCCGGAGGTTTGGGCGTCCGCTCTGCAGAACTGAAATTCAGTCCGTCCAATTCACTGATCAGAGCATCAACATCGTCTTGATCCCTGAATTGGCGGAATCCAGATCGTTTCAGATCCTCCAAAAATGAGGTGAGAAGCTCTTGGCTTCGTTCCAAAACTGGACCTTGCTCCAAGGTCACGGCAAGCTCTTCCCAAAGCCGGTCAAGGGCGTCGGTGCCGAGGGTTTCCAATGTTTGGTCCCGTTGACCAATACGGGTTCCGGCTCCCCGAGATAGGTCCAGAACGGAATCCACCATCCCAGTTGCCAGCTGCCGGCTGAATTCAGCTTCCGCGGATTGAAGTGCCGCCACACGACGAAGCGGTTCGGGCATCACGCTCCGACTCAAGCTTTGTTGGAGCAAGTGTCCGATCAAGGCCACCAGCTGAGGCCGTAAGGCTGGCCCAACTTTGGTTAACAACAGCGGAAGCCAAAGTCTGAGTAACTCGAGTAGTTCCCGATCATCATTGGCGTTGCTGGTTTGATGGCTGCAGAGGCTGCGCACGCGCTCTGGCAATTGGGGGGATCGGATCAGCTGTTGAAAGGTATCCACCACGCGAATGGTGATCACTTCGAACAGCTCAACGGCCAACAGAGCCACAACGGCGCGGCTAATCACTGCACGAAGCGGTTCCAGTTGGATGAGGCCAGCCCTGGAGAGACGCTCCGTTACAGGAACAAGGCGCATCCAACGGGCGAAGGGAAGCAAGAGGGGAAGGTCGATCCAGCGCCGCAGGACCGCCTCCCGCCAGCGAATGGCTGGGTATCGCGATTTCAGCCGAAGACAGCGCAGAACGATATCCAGCAGAAATAGCAGTTGGAACGGGGCGTCAACCCGCCAACTCAAGTCCGTTGGTCGACCGTTCTCGTCAATGCTTCTCCAGTAGTTGATTTCAACCAAGGGAAGGATTTGTTGGTTCCAGAATTGGCGTTCGCGATTCCATTCCCTCTGATTGAGGTGGGCCTCACTGAGGAGAACGTCCGCCGATTGTTGGGCTGAGTTCAAGCCGGTTCGAGCTCGGAGGCGGTTTTTCAGTTGGTCGAGGGCTCCAACATTGCTGGAACTCAAAAAACGTGGCGAGCTGATCAGCTCCTGCGTGAGCGTTTGTTGTTGCTTGAGCAGGCTGATGGTGGCTGAACTCAGGCTGCTGTCTGTTTGGAGTGCCTGGTCGAGGCGCTTGAAGCCATCGAGATAAGCCTGGGTTTCGCGGAGTGGCTCAATCCCTTTGAGTGGATCCAGGACGGGGGTGATGTCGGGTAGCCAGGGAAGGGGGACCACCAGTGGAAGGGATGCAACCGGATACAAGTTGCGCTGCAACCAAAAATTGCGGAGGGGGATGTAGCTCAGATCGACGAGCACCCAAGCCAAATTCAAGGTGGCGATGATCGCCACCATCCGGTCCCATCGACGCCACGCCCCAGCGTTTTGCTGCGGCTTCAGTCCTTGCCAGCGGGGACGGATCATGAGTGATGCACGTTGCTCCTATCGTGGGCGATAAGAACGAGCTTGCCCACATTGAACGCGGAGAAAGGACCTTCGGGTGTGTCAAGCAAAGTCAGTGCCATTTGGGAGTTCTGGGCCCCATTTCTGTTCACTGTTTCCATCTATCTCCTGATTCGGCAGTTTGCTTTTGAGGCGCGATACATCCCATCGGGATCGATGCTTCCAGGCCTTCAAATCGGCGACAAATTGATCGTTGAAAAGCTGTCCTACAAATCACAGTCGCCGCGCCGTGGCGACATTGTTGTGTTCAATTCACCCAGTGCATTTGATCCGGTGTGGAAGCTGGATGCCGGTAGCCCTGATCCGTTGAAGTGTGGATTGGTCACCTTCCCTGGGGTGAGCTGGTTCGTGGATCGGGTGCTGGTGCAGCGTTATCCGGAATGCGAAGCATGGATCAAGCGCGTTGTTGGCGTGCCTGGCGATGTCATCGAGGTGAATTCCCAGGGGCAGGTGTCGATTAACGGCAAACGGTTTGAAGAGCCCTACGTCTCGAATTTCTGCCTGACCGACCGCGGCATGCCCGGTTGCAAGGGCCTGTATGCAGCAGTCCCGAAGGGCAACGTGGTGGTGCTTGGCGATAACAGGCGCAACAGTCAGGACGCCCGCCGTTGGCCAGGGGGACCGTTCCTTCCGGATGATCAAATCATTGGCCGCGCTGTGTTCCGGTTCTGGCCTCCGGCTCGAATGGGTCCCCTTAGCGATTGAGTCCGCACGCGATCACGCGTCCTTTGAGCGTTTGGCCCAGATAGGGCATGTTGGCCCCACGGGGTGCTTGGGGATCGTCCCGGCGGACGGTCCACTGATGGTCGGGATCAAACAGCAGCCAGCGTCGACTGCCGAGGCGCAGGCCCTCCTGTGGTTGATCGATCAGGGCCGATGGGCCAAAACTCAAGGCCTGCCAAAGGCTTTCGATTGGCGTGTTCCGCTGCCTCACCAGGGCATCCCAGAGGGTGGGGAGCACAAGGTGATGGCCGCATAGCCCTGGAGGTCGTTGATCCGGAGGTAGCAGCATGTCCTCGTCATCGAGGGACACAGCGTGAACTGAAATGGCTGTGATGGTTTGACAGAGCACGGCATCGATCAGCCGTTCTCGGTCTTCGGCACCGCCGAGGGAGGGGCGAATCCTCCAGCCGGGATCGCCTGCTGCCAAGCCATGGCGATCCGCAAGGAGATGCCACCAGTTGACGCTGCTCAAGGGTGGATTGTTTCCAAAGGCCACGAGCTGCTCCACCGCTGCCACCGTGGACAGGTTCATCAGGCGTAGTTGTCGATCGGGGTGGCGTTGATGCAACGCCAGCAGTTGGCTGATGGGAAGGGTCTCGCTGCTGATCGGGTCTGGGGGCCATCCAGCCCGCAGCGTCTCGACCCCCTCGCGCACCATGCCAGCCCCCTGCAGGGCAGGGTCCCTCGGGGCGACAAGGACGGGGCAACTGCCCATTTCTCCGAGCACCAAGCCCTGTTCCAGCAACTGGGGGGAAATCAGGGCGTCGTCGTCGGCTAATCCGATGGCGCCGTGTTCGAGCAAGTCGCCATGGGGCGCCAACCGTTCGGATGTTCCACCCTGGCTGAACCCTCCCCAAAGGTGAAGTTGAACCCCGTTTTTCTGGTCGCTGGAAAAGCCCTGAAGGCACTCGGGTTGGTCGCGCCAGGTTCGGCCGCGGGGCAAAAGAGCCACTTGTCCGTAGCCCGCCGCAGCGGCGCAATGCCGCAGGCTTTCAATCGTCTCCTGATCACCACTAAACGGAGTGTCCAGAACGGAGTGGGGATCCACTAAGCATGGAGCCACCAGCTGATCAGGCGCTTCTGTGGGAGTTAGTCCCAAGGCCTTGGCCTTGCGGCGGGCGTCGCCGTCAAACGCCGTGAGGACGCCCTGCTCAATCAGCACAGCCCCCTGCTCAACCGACTGTCCGATGCCGCGCAAGATGCGAACCGGATCGAGCAGCAGGGTGTTGTCCATCACGGTTAGAGGGCGCCTGCAGCAGTGCGGTCAATCACGCTGCCGAAGTGGGACGTGAGATTGAGGCAGGTCACCACCGCAGGCTGGCTTGAATCCTGGGCGATGTCGACAACGGTGACACCGCCATTGCCCTGTTTGACGGCCCAAATGTCCGCTGGTGTGAGTCCCAGGAGATCGCAAAGGATCGTCTTGTTCACAGCATCGTGGGCCACCACAAGGGCCGTTTCTTCGGGTTTCAGGCTGGCAGCGATGTCGCCCCAGCTTTTGACCGACCGAGCCCAAACGTCTTGAATCGTTTCGCCCTCAGGCATTTGAACGGTCTCTGGACGCTGCTTCCAGGTGTCCAGGAGTTCTGACCATCCATCACGGATTTCCGATTCGAGCTTCCCTTCCCAGAGGCCATGGCCGATTTCCACCAATCCTTCCGTTTGGCTCAGAGGAACGTTGGCATGGGCTTGGAGAATGATTTCTGCGGTTTCGGTTGGCCGCGACATGGTGCTGCTCCAGGCCCGATTGATCGTCACACTGCTGAGAAAGTCCCGTGCAGCAGCGGCTTGGCCGCGACCGTTGTCGTTGAGAGGGATGTCGATTTGGCCTTGGAACCGCCCAGCTTTGTTCCAATCCGTTTCTCCGTGGCGGACCAAGATCAAGCGAGCACCATCACCTTTGGGAGGAAGCGGTTGAAGGTGGGTGGTGTTGTTCAGGCATTCGATTTGCACTTGAGGGCCCTCGCCACCAACGCCGGGTCGCAGATTAAAAATCGAGAGGGAGGTGTTATCGACCCGCAACCGTCGGAAGCCCCGCTCTGGTTCACCGAGGAGGGCGAGCATCAAACAGCGCAGGATGGCGTTGTGGGCCACCACAAGAACCGTGGCATTGCTCTCCACCGGATGACGTTGAATCAGATCGTCAATGAATTGGCCCGCCTGCGCTTGAAGTTCAACAAGCGGTTTGTAGGTCGAGCCATCGCGACGCTGCAATTCGAGGTCCAGAGGTTGGCGTTTCCACACGCTGTAGGCCTCTGGATGGCGTTCGGTTAACTCCTCGATGCTCAGACCTGACCACGGTTCGAGATCAACCTCCAGCAGTCCGTTCTCAAATGTGGTGGCCGGCGCCTCTCCCCCACGCCCCTCGAGGAGGGAGGCGGTGGTGGAGGCAGCGCGTCGAAGCGGTGAGCTGTAGACCGCATCGATGCTCACCTCCTTGAGAGAGCGTCCCAGCGCTCTGGCCTGGTCGTGGCCTTCGTCCGTGAGGTTGGAGAGGTCGTCGCGTCCTTGGATCCGGCGCTCTTTGTTGAAGCTGCTTAGACCGTGACGGACCAGGAGAAGGCGAAGGGACACCGTTTGGCTTCAATGCGCGGCCATCGTATGGGGCAAGGGTTGCAGAGGGACAATCAGAAGACATCGCCCTCACCAGGTGTCCAGTTCGTCACGCCAGGTTTCTCCGCGTTGGAAGCTGCTTCTGGCAGCTCTGTCGTTGCTTCTGGCAGGGGCCATTTGGCTGTCCGGGCTGGTCGACAGTCTTTCGAGGCCGTCGGTTTCTCCGTCGCTCACCCTGCAACAGCAGGAGCTGTCGTTGTTGGCTCAGCCTGCCCTGCCTCCGTCATTGCAACCGGTGCTGTTGGGCGAAGATCCTCGCGATGCCTTGCTTCAAGCCTTGCAGGCCAGCACTCCAGCCGACCGGAGTGATCGGCAGCAGTTGTTGTTGGGATTGCTGCAAGCGGATCAGGGGGCGCTTGAACTCGAGAACCGCTGGCCAAATGATCCGCTCATCCAGCGTTTGATCTGCGAGCGACAACGATTAAGCGTTGAGGGGTGCATTGATGCTGATGTGGCATCAGCAGCGGCTTGGCGTCTTGGCGTGAGTGGCTTGCTGCCCCTGCTCACGGTGCTGGTGGGCAGTTTGCTGTTGTTGGTTCAAATCATCCGCGCTCTGCGGGGGCGCCTTCAGCCCTGGCCGGCCATGGAGGGGCCAGCGCTCAGCCTGATCGATCTGGTGTTGTTGGTGGCCGGTGGCTTTGTGGTGATCAGTGCCGTCGGCGTTCCGTTGGTCGCTCTGCCGTTGGTGGCGAGCGTCACCGCAGGATTGGAAAGTCCACGGCGCGAGGCGGTCACGGTGGTGATCAATTACAGCGTCATGGCCCTGCCGAGCTTGCTCATCCTTTGGCGCCAGCTCAAGGCACTGCCTGGCGCTCAGGCACCCCAGGGGGGATGGCTGCAGTGGCGATTGCGCCCATGGCCCGGAGCGATCTCATCAGCCGTCGCCGGTTGGTTGATGGTGACGCCTGTAGTGGTGGCAACGGGTTGGCTTTTGGTGCGCTTGGTCGGCGACCCCGGTGGCAGCAATCCCCTGTTGGAGCTGGTTTTGGGAAGCAAAGATCCGCTGGCACTGTTTTTGCTCGGATGGACCGCTGTGGTTTTGGCGCCGCTGTTTGAAGAGACGATTTTTAGGGGGGCGCTTCTTCCGGTTCTGGCCAAACGCTGGGGCACAGCGGGGGGTGTTCTGCTGAGTGCCCTGTTGTTTGCCATGGCCCACATCAGCATTGGTGAGTTGGCACCCCTAACCGTTCTTGGCGTTGGCTTGGCATTGCTGCGCGTCAGCACGGGCCGACTGCTCCCATCGGTGTTGATGCATGCCCTTTGGAATGCCATCACCTTTCTCAATTTGCTTGTGCTTTGAGCCTTGCCGCTGCTTGGAGCAGGTGGTTCACTTACTTATTCGCTAATCCCAGAGTGGTAGCCGCTCCGGAAAAGCGTTCATCGGCCCGGACCTTAAAGCTCATTCAAGGTTCTTTGTCGTCTGGACGCGTTGCCAGGCGGTCGCCTTGGTTAGGGGGTGTGCACCGTTTGATGGACGGCACCCTTCTGGGGGTTGTTGGTGCTGCTGCTGTGTTGGCTGGTTTGACGTTGCACTGGCAGCACCGTTGGACGGTGGCGTTCAATCGTCTTGAGTCCACGCGGATTCAGGCCCATCGCTTGACCGAATCAACGGCTGTGATGGAACAGCATTTGTTGCGGAGCACCACGCAGCCGGCCAGCCTCGTGCCGACGCAAGTCACCAACCTGGTGCATGTTGAGCGTCCCATCTCCACAACCCAGCCATCCGCCAGTTCGTCGTTGAGCTCTTCGATTGGTGAGGTGATGTTCCAGCGGCCACGCACGGGGTATTGATGACGAGACGCTCCCGCCCTGAGCAGCGGTCGCGTCGTCCGTCGCGCACGACCACGAAGCGCACACGTTCAAGGGTTGTGTCGTTGGCGCCAGTTCCGCCAAACCGGTTGTGGATTGTTTTTTTGATCCTTTGCACCGGCTTGGTGGGTTTGGTCGGCCGGATGGCCTGGCTGCAGTTGGTGCAAGCCCCGGCCTTGGAGAAGCAGGCACGCCAGCTTCAAACCCAACGCACAGGTCCCCTGGGGCAACGGCGACCGATTGTTGATCGCACCGGTCGGTTGGTCGCGATTGATGAGAAGCGCTTTCGTCTTTGGGCGCACCCCCGTTATTTCAACCTTCCTGGCGATAACCCGAACCTGGTTCGCCCTCCCGAGGATGTGGTGGAGGTGTTGGCTCCTCACCTAGCGATTCCGGCCTCTGAGTTGTTGAAGTCGTTAAAAACACGCCCCTCCGGGATCAAGTTGGGCGAGCAGATTGATCCTGAAACAGCAAAACGCATTCAGGCCCTAGGCATCAGCGGGCTTGATCTCGAGGCCTATCCCCAAAGGATTTATCCCCAGGCATCGCTGTTTGCCAATGTTGTGGGCTTCCTTAATGACGAGCGCGTCCCGCAGGCGGGTCTTGAGCAAAGTCGAGACAGCGACCTGGCGAGACAGGAGCAGGCCAGGAGCCTCAGGCGCGGCGCCGATGGCACGCCTTTGCCCGACAATCTGGCTCCGGGGGTGTTTTATGGCGACGACCTAAGACTTCAACTCACGCTGGATTCGAGGCTGCAGGAATTAGCGGTGAAGGCGCTTGCGGCCCAGGTGGCCAAATGGAAGGCCCAGAAGGGAGCCGCGATTGTGATGGACGTCACCAACGGCGAGCTGTTGGTGTTGGCGTCGACGCCGACCTATGACCCCAATCGGTATTGGAGTTTTCCGACCGGACGTTTCCGTGAGTGGTCTGTTCAGGATCTCTACGAACCTGGATCCACGTTTAAGCCGATCAATCTGGCCTTGGCATTGCAGGAAAAGGCGATTCAACCCAACGGTCGTGTCAACGACGTTGGTCAACTCAGCATTGGTGGCTGGCCGATCAACAACCACGACAAGAGAGCCAATGGCTTGATTGATTTCGCCACGGTTCTCCAGGTGTCGAGCAACGTTGGCATGGTGCAAGCGATGCGCCAACTTGACGATCACTTGTATTGGACCTGGATGCATCGATTGGGCATCGACCGACGTCCGGATACCGATCTGCCTGGGGCTGTTGCCGGTCAGCTGAAAAGCAAGAAGCAATTCACGACCCAACCGATTGAACCGGCCACAACGGCCTTTGGTCAGGGTTTTTCCCTCACTCCGCTGAAGCTCGTGCAATTGCACGCGATGCTTGCCAATGAAGGGCGATTAGTGAGCCCCCACATCACGCGCGGCTTTCGTTCCGGTGCAGCCCTGGCGCCCGCAGCGCCTCCTTCCGGCCAACAGTTGCTTCGACCGGAGGTGACGCGCACCGTTTTGAAGTGGATGGAATCGGTTGTGGATCAAGGCAGTGGGAAAGGCGTTAAGACGCCGGGGTATCGCATCGGCGGGAAGACCGGCACCGCACAAAAAGCCCTGAATGGGATCTATTTGCCAGGCGCCAAGATTTGCAGCTTCGTGGCCACGTTGCCGATTGAAGATCCGCGTTACGTGGTTTTAGTTGTTGTGGATGAACCCCAAGGAGCCCATGCTTACGGCTCAACGGTGGCAGTTCCTGTCGCCAAACAGATTATTGATGCGCTGTTGGTTGTGGAGCGTATTGCCCCATCCAAGCCTGTTGATTTGAACAAGCCAACGAAGAGCTGACGGCCTGGAAATCGCAGCTACGTTAAAAAGATCAGAGCCTTCCGCACCATGGCCAGTCTGCTTGAGCAGCTCTCCGAGATGACCGTTGTTGTGGCGGATACCGGTGATCTTGAGGCCATTAAAAAGTTCACGCCTCGGGATGCAACCACCAATCCCTCACTGATTCTGGCCGCGGCACAGATTCCGGCTTATCAGAGCTTGATTGATGAGGCGTTGCGTTCATCTCGCAAGTTGATTGGCGAGAACGCTCCTGTTGAGGAGGTGGTGCGTGAAGCACTCGATGAAATCAGTGTGATTTTTGGTAAGGAGATTCTTAAAATTGTGCCCCGTCGTGTGTCGACGGAAGTTGATGCCCGTTTGAGTTACGACACGGAAGCCACGATTGAAAAAGGACGAAAACTGATTCGTTTGTACAACGATTCCGGCATTAGTAACGACCGTGTCTTGATCAAGATTGCTTCCACGTGGGAAGGCATTAAGGCCGCTGAAGTGCTGGAAAAAGAAGGGATTCACTGCAATCTCACTCTCCTGTTTGGTTTCGGCCAGGCCGTGGCTTGTGCAGAAGCCGGTGTGACGTTGATCTCTCCTTTTGTGGGGCGTATTTTGGATTGGTATAAAGCAGAAACCGGGCGTGATTCTTATCCAGGAGCGGAAGATCCTGGCGTTCTCTCCGTCACTAAAATCTTCAATTACTACAAAAGTTTTGGCTATAATACAGAAGTGATGGGTGCCAGTTTCCGCAATTTAGATGAAATTGTCGAGTTGGCTGGTTGCGACCTTCTCACGATTTCGCCCAAGCTTCTTGATCAACTGCGGGAAACGAATCAGCCCTTGGTTCGCAAGTTAGACGCGTCGAATCCGGTGGGAGGTGCTCAAAAAGTTGAATTGGATCATGAGCGTTTTGTCGCCTTGATGGCCGAGGATCGTATGGCCACCGACAAGCTTGGTGAGGGGATCAAAGGCTTTAGTAAGGCGATTGAAACCCTGGAGCAACAACTCGCCCATCGACTTGCTGAAGTGGAGGGTGGATCGGCCTTCAGCCATGCTGTTCAAGAAATTTTCTTGCTCAACGATTTCAATGGCGATGGTTGCATCACCCGCGACGAATGGCTCGGGAGTGATGCGGTGTTTGATGCCCTCGATCAGGATCACGATGGTCGCTTAACGCCAGATGATGTGCGTTTGGGCTTTGGTGCCGCCTTGGCGTTGTCGACTGTTTAACTATTGATGCGTTCACGATTCGAGTAGCGGAGTCATTGATGAGTTCAAGCAATGCCCTTGGCACCATGCGTGCTTTGACGAATGAACAGAATGTGATTTCGCTCAAGTCTGGGGAGGTTTTGTTTCGTCCTGGTGAAACGGGATCAACCATGTTTGGTCTTCTTGAAGGGGCGATTCGCATCACTTGGATTGGACAAGCTGGCCAAAGTGGTCATGAAGACATCCCCCTTGGCAATGTTTTTGGGGCAGGGGCGTTGGTCGTTGAAGGCCACAAGCGGCTTGGCATGGCAACGGCAACCATGGATTGCCGCCTGATCGAAATGACCCGCGAAAAATTTCTTTTTGCACTCCATGAAACTCCGATGTTTGCCCTCGAGCTGCTGGCATCGATCGATGAACGCCTGCGGGATATCAAGCTGGCAAATAAATAAACTGTAAATTTCGTTCGATCTGGACCATTGGCTCAGAATGGTTGTATTGGCTACGTTCTAAATATTGGTACGCGTCATTCGTCTTGGACTTCGTCTTGGACTGTTCCAGCTAAGTCTTGGCATCCTTGGGGTGTTGATGCTGGGCTTGTTCAATCGGCTGCTGATTGCCGAGATCGGTCTGCCTGCAGCCGTTGTTGCTTTGGCGATTGGGGCTCAGCAGCTGATGGGGTTTACCAGGGTTTGGTTTGGTAACCGGTCGGATCAAATCGCGGGAGGGGGCCTGAGGCGTACGCCGTTCATCGTGAAGAGTGCTCTGGCCTTTTCGTTGTTGTTTGGGTTGGCGGGCTGGGTTGTTTTGCAGCTGGCTGAAACTGCGGCTCTGCCAAGTCAGCCGTTTGTGGGTGTTTGGATCGGGCTGCTAACGCTGATTTCCCTTGCACTTGGTACGGCGATTTCTGCTGGAGGTACAGCCTTTTCGGCTCTGATTGTGGATCTCACCTCAGAACGTGAGCGTCCCCGTGTGTTGTCTGTGGTGTGGGGAATGCGCCTGCTTGGGGTTCTGCTTGGCAGCGCATTTGTTACTCGAATTTTCGGAGCAGCTTGTGAGGAGGGTGCCAGTGGTGATGCCGTTATTGCGGGGCTTGAACAGTTGATTGTGGTGAGCCCGTTGCTGTTATTTGGGCTTGTTGTTTTCTCAG